>Ga0207646_10006914_pt1 | contig 11652 bp, 14 predicted proteins | sample KBSK5502metaG_FD_184343 | JGI IMG/M metagenome (GOLD analysis project Ga0207646, IMG submission 184343) | Corn, switchgrass and miscanthus rhizosphere microbial communities from Kellogg Biological Station, Michigan, USA - KBS K5-50-2 metaG... | ecosystem: Host-associated > Plants > Roots >...
GCTCGACATGGCCCGCCGCATGGGGGTGACGCATCTGAACATGCCGGACGACAACTATTCGCTGAGCCTGACCCTTGGCGGTTACGAGGTCACGCCGGTGGACATGGCGACCGGCGCTGCCACACTCGCCGACATGGGCACACGCCACATGCCGGCGCCGATCGTGTCGATCAAGGACGCGAGCGGCCGTGATGTATTCAGGTACGACCCGTCAAAGAACACGTTCCAGGCGGTCAGCCCGGAGGTCGCCTTCATCATCGCCGCCATCATGTCCGACGACAGGAACCGTTGCCTCGAGTTCGGTTGTCACGGCGATCTCACCCTGCCCGGTCGCCAGGTTGCCGCCAAAACCGGCACTACGCAGCTCTTCAAGGACAACTGGACGCTTGGCTTTACGCCCACCCTGGCGACGGCGGTCTGGATTGGCAACCCCGACAACACACCGCTCAGTCACAACTCGACCGGTATCGTCGGCGCCGCCCCGATCTGGCATAAGTTCATGCAACAGGCGCTCGCCGGTACGCCGGACCAGTGGTATGCGAAGCCGGCCGGCGTCCACCAGGTCGGCGCCAACTACTTCCTGCCCGGAACCGAGTACGTTCGCTCGACGGTGCTTGCCTGGCCGACTTGCCGCTTTGCGAGCTACAACCCCTACAACCTCTCGTACGCCGACACCCTGGTCGACGGCGTCCCATGCGTGCTCGCTGGCGGCGCCAGGGTGATCACGACCAAGGGCCAGTAGCAGACAGACCGGCGGATAATTGAGGGGACGTGCGCCCCGTATCGCATCGCTGCGGCGCGGCAATCCTGCTCGCCCTCGGGCTCGCAACCATGACCGCACTCCCGGCGGCGGCCAAGGACACCTACGCCTTCTACGGTCCGCTCGACATCCGTATCGTCGGGGCCAATGGTGCGATGAGGGACTTCGTCGCCCTCTCGAGCGTCGATCGGCGCGGCGCATCCGCGCTGGTCAAGGAACTCGCCGGCGCGATGCAGGGCCCGGCGCTGCCAAGCGACGGACCACCCGCACTTCCGTACTACCGCATCGGTGTCAGCCACCTCGGGTTGACCGATGTCACGATGCCCTGGGCCTTCCTGTCGGACACCAGTTTCATCTACTCCCCGGGCGACGCCTCGCGCACCTTCTTAACGGTCGAATTCCGCCAGGGTGACGCGGCATTGCAGCAACGGTGGATTGAGCCGTCGCCGGAGGTGCCCTCGCTGCTGGCGCGACATCTGCAGGGCCTGTCGCCGATCGGGACGGAGGCCTCCCCCGCGCCAACCACGACCGACCCTTGGGGAATTACGATCGGGGCGATGGTGCTCGCTGTACTGAGCCTGATGCTGGTCGAGAACCGCCGGCGCTGGCGTCTTGGCGGGGAAGGAAGGAGCGCTGGAAAGGGGACGTAACCAGCGCTCCCGGAGATCGTCGGCGGCTTAGTGGCTGACCTGGAAGCAGGCCACGTCGTACTGCGACACGCTCTTCGGATTCGTCGAACTCTGCGGCGCGTTGCCGGCATATACCGTGCCCGCCAAGCCGCTGGTGTTGAACGCCGAGCCGGGCGCGGCTGCCGCACTTCCCGGGGTCGTCGTCTGCGCCTGGCAGGATTGGCCGGGTTGACCAGGAGTGCCGGACGTCGTGTTGGCAAAGGCGGTGCCGGCACCCGCCAGGACGATCGCGGTCGACAGGGTAACGCCAAGCATGAGCTTGCGGATCATCGTCTGTCCTCCTTTTTCTGCTAACGCGCTTGGTAGGTAATTCGGTCCGGGGTTACGGCCGACTCCGGTAGCCTTTCTGCGTGAAAGCCAAGCGCAGGGTCAGGCCCCGGTCGGTCTTCTCCCTGCCCCGGACCGGCTACATCCGCACCTCGGAGGCCTTGCTCAAACCGAAGCCACCGGCGCGCCTGCCCCAGCGAAGGGGCGAGAGCGACAAGGAGTACGCGGCGCGGCTCGACGCCGCGCGAGAGGAAGCCTACGAGCGGCTGCGGCGGCTCCGGCTGATGCGAGCGAAACGGGCGACCTCGTAGTACACTGCCGCCTGCCATGCGCCGACTCCTCTATCTAGGCGTCGCCCTGTGTGTCGTGGGCTGCGGTCCGCACGCCGGTGCCGTCGGACCGTCGGCAATCGCCTATCCGACCCCGGCCACGGGATCAACGCAAGGGGCAAGCCCTCCTGCGAGTGCGGCTCAGGATGCGCTCCTCGGTCCGGGTGGGATGACGCTGCGCCAGGAGATCGGTGCGGTCATCATGGTTGGCTTTAAGGGCCCGCTCACACCAGCGATCCTCGCGGACTGGCGCCAGCACCAGTTCGGAGGCTTGATCGTCGTGCCGGTCAACCAGAATGCGACGGACCCGGCGGCCATCCGCCAGCTAATCGAGTCCCTGCGCGGCGTCATGGCGCATCCGGTGCTGACGGCCACCAACCAGGAAGGCGGAACCGTCTGCTTCAAGGAGACGCGCGTGTCGTGCATGGCAGGTGCGCGCCAGGTCGGTTCGCAGGGCCCAGCGGCGGTCCAGTCGGAGATGGCCAGCATGTCGCAGAGCCTGAAAGCGCTCGGCTTCGACATCAATTTCGCCCCCGTCGCGGACGTCTGGGACGGTGTCCATCCGCTTATGGGCGAGCGGAGCTATGGCCAGAATCCGCAAACCGTCGCGCAGGACGTGGCCGCCGCCATCGCGGGCATCCACGCCGCGGGAATCTATGCCGTCGCGAAGCGCTTGTCAGTCCAATCGCCGCAGACCCGGGACTGGATTCCCTTTCAGGCGGCGATTGCGTCTCACGTGGAATTCGTGATGATGGCGTCGTCAAGCCAGGTTCGTATGCTGCGGACCGAGCTGGGCTACCAGGGCGTCATCATCTCGGACGACCTGCAGATGGGCGCGCTCAGCCCGGAATTTCCGCCGCCCAGCGCCGCCGTGCGTTTTCTGGCCAATGGGGGCGACATGGTGATCGTCTCGCACGACATTGCGGTCGCCGATGCCACCTACGACGCGATTCGCGAGGCGGTGCTCAGCGGCCGATATCCCCGTATCCAGCTCGACGCCTCGGTGCAGAAGTTGCTGAACCTGGGCCTGCGCTACATGCCCTAATCCGGCGGTTCGGTCGTGACCTCGCCGCCCATCGCGTGGTAGCCCCCGTCCACATGGACGATCTCCCCGGTGGTGGCGGAGCTGTAATCAGAGAGGAGCACGCAGGCCATCTTCGCGACCGGCGTGCGATTCGTGCTATCCCAGCCGAGCGGCGCGCGCTGTCCCCAGGTGCTCTCGAAGCGCTCGAATCCGGGAATCCCTTTGGCGGCCATCGTCTTCATCGGGCCGGCCGCCAGGGCGTTCACGCGGATCTGCTGCTTGCCCAGGTCGCGGGCGAGGTAGCGTGTGACCGATTCGAGCGCCGCCTTGCAGACGCCCATCCAATCGTAGAAAGGCCAGGCCTGGGTCGAATTGTCGAAATCGAGCGTCACGATGCTGCCGCCCTCCGTCATCAGCGGGCTGAGGGCCTGCGCCATGGCCTTCAGCGAATAGGCACTGGTCTGAAAGGCGGTCTGTACGCTTGCCCACGGTGCGGTCATAAAGTTGCCGCCCAGCGCGTCGGCCGGCGCGAAGGCGATCGCGTGGACGAACCCATCGAGCCGGCCCCATCGCTGCCTGATGCTGTCGGCCAGCGCGTCCACCTGCTCCTGATTGTTGACGTCCATCTCCAGGATGTCCGGCGTCGGGTCCATCCGCCGGGCACTCTTCTCCGTCAGGCTCATAGCCCGGCCGAAGCTGGTGAGGACGATCTCAGCACCCTCTCGCTGCGCCAGGTCGGCAATCGCGAAGGCGAGGCTGGCGGGGGTCAGGACGCCGGTGACCAGGATCTTCTTCCCCTCGAGGATGCCCGGCATGGCGGTCCGATTCTATCGGAGCCGGCTACCCGCCTAAGCGGCGCGGAACAGGGCAAAGAGCAAGAGTAGGACTGGCCATATCAGGTGGGTCTGATGGGTGGCTTGAGGGATTTGAAACCTAAATTGCTACTTGACAGGTTTCGTTCAGAACTCCATTTCGTATTGGACGGCTGGCACCGCTGGGACTAGTGGAACCAACAAAACGGCATACACGTGGCATACACGAGACCCAAGAGTCCCAAGAGTTCCGGCACATTCTTGCTTAGCTGGGTAACAAGGGCACTGTTGGATCTTGTGGTAAATCGCTTGACATGTGTGCAATGCTCCCGTAGACTCCAGAGTGCTCAGAACGCGTTGGCTTATCTAGCCTGAAATTTCTAACAGGTTGGGTCGAAAGCTGACAGCACGCAACCCGCGTCGGTCCCATCGCCAAGAGCAGGGAAACGACGCATGTCTAATGAATCCTCTAAGACGGCAACGGGCCGAGCTTCCATCCGACTCGCCACCGCTGGAAAAGGACACCTCCACGGTGCCCAACAACATCTTAATGATGATGTTTGGGACGGACTCGACTCGCTGCCGTACTTCCTGACGGCGGCTGATATCCGCGCCGTGCTGAACATCTCCAAAACGGAGTCATACCGAGTCGCGGCTGCCTGTGGCCCTGTGCGTGTCGGCACGACCAAGCGATTGGTCCGAATCACGAGGGCGCGATTCTTTCGCTATCTCCAGGGCAGGCAAGAGGCCGCATGAAATCATTGACGATTGGCCGCGAATTTGGTATAATAACGCCAGCCCAATTAAGGACAAGGGCAGAGCTTTCCCCTTTTTCGCTGCACCGAAGAGGCAAGGGCGAAGCCTTGCCTATAGATGACGACCTTTCCTCAGTCAACCGACGATCCGCGCCTATTGCCGTCAAAACTCGCGTGTTCAGCCTCAAACGAGGCAAAGGATAAATCGTTGCCAGCAACATCAACCGCTACCGCCGAACGTCCGACCAAAACCAAGACGACAAACGCTATGACCAAGATGGCCCCTGACTGCAAGCCCAAGGAAGAGCCAGGGCGGCTTCTTGCCGACATCGTCAAGGAAATCATGGCGGCTTACCAAGACCTCACCGATGCGTTCAAGGCGTTCACTCGGGACAACACCCCTCGTTATCTCTCGATGGGGAAGTGTCTGAACGAAGCCAAGAAGCAGCTAGGTCACGGTCCCTTTACACATTGGGTTGAGGAGAATTTCCCCTTCACTCCGCAACATGCTCGAAACTGCATGCGCATTGTTGACAACTGGACGATGCTTCAGCCCAAGTTCGAAAACGAAAATCGATTTTCCTTTTCGCTCGCGAACGAGTATGTCCGAGAACTCAGGGGTAAGCCAGCCCCTCGTCGGCGCTCCACTCCGATCAGGGCGCTGCCATTAGGTACCAAGCTGGTTGCACTGGGTGCCCAGAACGGAGCAACTTCTGTAATTGCTCTCCCGGCGCCAGTGGAACCGGCGATGGCGGCGATGAGTCAGACGACCCTGAAGGAAATTGCTGCTGCCCTGCGTGGTTTTGTGGAGGGTCAGGTGACCAACTTCGTCACCGATTTTCCAACGTCCAACACGGAGCTAGTTAGGAACACCGTTTGGAAAACGGTCCAGGGGGAGGCCGTGAAGCATCTCCAGATTCAAGGGTTGATGGTTGCCTAGACGAGTGCGTAACTTTGTAACTCACAAGGCTGATTAGTCAAAACGACGCCGCATAACGGCAAAGGAAAAATATGAAAGGTAATCAAAACGGAGTAACGGCGACAGCGCCAAGCATTGACGTAAAAACGCGAGAGATCCCGTGTCCCTATATCTACAGTAACGGACGCAATTGCCCTGGACGGATCACTTATATCTGGCGCGACCCTCGTAGCACGTCGCATTACTGGTCGTGGCATCAGAATCAGTGGACGCGCAGCACGAGCAGAGGTTATGACAAAGTAATCTTTCGGTTGACTTGTTCGGAGCACGATCAGCATCAAGGCAAGTTCTCGGCAATTACCGATGTAGACAAGCTCCCTGCGGAAGTGCGCACCATCATCGAACAGATCAAAGACTAACTTTGATGCAAGACCAAGGCTACTTCTACTGGACTGCATCGGTAACACTGGCTCGCCACACACGGCTCATCGATAGCGAGGAAATGACTCCGCGCCAATGGCACGGACAACTCACGGAAGAGCAGGGTGAGGCGATGATTAGGCATTTGATCGATAACTACGGCTTTATCGAAAAGTCAAGAGATACTCTGTAAGCGACTTGTGGGTCCGTCTCTCATCTACGTTTCGTTTCCCTGAGGACCGGATCGATTCCTTAAAGCGCTGACCAACAATCGCGCCCCGCGCTTTCCGAATTGCGAAGGACCCTCACTCAGGCAGATAAGAAGTGGGCTCCGCTGCAACGTGTAAAAACTTGACGCCCGCTGAATCCGTGAGAGAATTAGAGGCGTAGAACTCCCCGGACGCAAGCTGAGGGCGTAAGAACCCTCAGCCGATCCGGCGCTGAGGCAGGGGTTGAAGTCCCCTAGCTGGTTAGATTCCCACGGTTAAAGCCCGCAACGAATTAAGCACGGAGTTCTACGTTGCAACGTACACAGCGATTCGACTCGACCCGACCGACTAACAACGCTCCCAATTTCCGAGCGACCAGTAGTTTCAGTGATGTGTTCCCGCTGGTCGCTTACTTTTGTTCGGAAACCATCACGGAAAGTATCAGGAGGATTGAGACTCAAATGAGAACTCATCAAAACCACATCACATGCGTCGCGCATCTTCGACTAGAAAGCGGAATGATCTAACCGACACTCGACTAAACCCCAACGGTGACGCAACCTATGTACTCAACGATGTTAGAGAAACCGAGGAGTACCGACTAGCGTATCAGTGGGGACAGGCAAAGTCACTAGACCAAACGGATATCTTTGATGCTTGCCGGAGGCAGGGCTGTAAGTTAAGTAACGACGAGCTAGACCACCGAATCAAGTGCGCGTTAGATGATGTTCGAACCGAACCCTTAGAGGTTGTCACCGTTGCCGACGTAGCCGCCGAACAGGTCACCTGGAGGTGGCGCAATCGCGTACCAAACCACAAGCTGACCCTCCTATGGGGTGATCCTGGAGTAAACAAGAGCTGGCTGACGCTTGAACTTGCGGCTAGGATCACACGAGGCGACGCCCTCCCCGATGATGACCCGACTGGCGAAATAGGAAACGTGCTCATCCTCACTTCCGAGGATGGTGTTGCCGACACGATCCGTCCGAGACTCGAAGCGCTACGAGCCAATCTCAACCGCGTCGATGTCTTGCGGAGTGTGAAGTCAGCGGATGGCAAACGACACGCCGTTTCATTGCAAACCGACCTGGAGGCAATCGGGCATCAGGTCAGCAAGCGTGGCTACGCCGCCCTCATCATCATTGACCCAATCGACGCCTATTTAGGCAAGGGCAAAGACAGTTTCAAGTACGCCGACATGCGCTCAGTGTTGGACCCGCTGGCGGAGTTTGCGGAGCGAAACCGCGTAACCATAGTTGCGATTCAACACCTGACGAAAGGTCAACGCGATAAGGCGATCTATCGTGGCCAAAGTAGCATTGCCTTTCTCGCCACTGCCCGGAGTGTGCTTTTTCTCGGCACCGATCCGAATGATGGCGAACAACGCAAGAGAGTTTTGCATTGCATCAAGCACAACCTGGCAGAGGAGCCACCAAGCGCTTTGGCCTTCGAAGTCCGACATAGCGCCTTCGAGTGGCTCGGAGAAAGTCACGTATCACTCGCCGCCCTGATGGACCCTGACCAAAGCGCTGATAACCGCTCAGAACTGGACGACGCCGAAAACTACCTAACCCAGCTTCTGGCAAATGGACCAGTCAAGGCCACGATGCAATACGAGACAGCCGAGCGTGAGCATAGTATCAGCCCTGCAACCCTGCGCCGAGCAAAGAACAAGCTCAACATTAAGTCAGTCAAGGGCAAGGGAGACGCCTACTCCAACTGGTATTGGGTCGGTCCTGGTCAAGTTCCAGTGATGGAAGATGATCCACCTTCCTTCTAGTGTGTTGAGCACCTTGAGCATGTTGAGCACCTTGACCACTTTTTGGGGTGGCTAACAAGGTGCTCATCGGTTTTCGGATTTTGAATACAAGGTGCTCAAGGTGTTCAAGAAGCTCATTGACTAAGAAGATGAGCCCATTGGCAATGAGCACGTTGTCATATCGAAGATGTGCAAGGATGAGCACCTTGTCCTCCTCGCTAGGAGTTAGCTACGAGCCAGGAGCCCCCACGACCGCGTGTTTGGGTGCCCGCCTGACTGCGTTCTATCTGTTCGCGGTGACGTGGTAGCCGCCTGCCTGGGGGGTTATTGTGAGCGTGCCGTCTTTCCTCGTTGTCAGGACCCGCCTGACATCTGTCTTATTCCAAGTGATCCCGCGTGCGTGTTGCGCGTAGCTATGCTCCTGCGTGTCGTGTTCCATTGGTTTGTCCGAGATGATCACGATGTCTGGTTTGCAGAAGTTGAAGACCTCGGGCACATAACCACTCTGGCGGCCATGGTGCGATGCAACGAAAATGTTGACAGTGCGAAGCTGTTCCTGAAAGGCACGGTCACGCAGAAGCACTTGCCACCCCTGCTGCTCTAGGTCCCCGGGAAACAGGATCGACACGCCTGGATAATGTATGAACACGGCCAAACTCAGGTTGTTCGTACCATCGCCTTCAGGGTACCGATTCTGGAAGACCTCGTATGTCAGTTGAGGGTACTCTGGCGGAGACGCGACGGCCCCTGTGTAAATGGTCATCATTGTGAGAAGAGTCTCAAGCCCGGGTCCGACCGCTCCGCCTTGCTGACGTTTCAGAGCCCGAATCTGGTCGGGCGTAATCGAAGTGTTGCGGTTAAGGATGGCAATCGGTATGCGATCCCGGAGTGCATAGAGCCGTGGCAGACCATCCAAGTGGTCTTCGTCATAATTGAGAGAGAAGAAGCGTTCGATACCCGTGCAGCCCCTCGCCCTGAAATAGTCTGCCGGATTGAACCCAGTAGTACCGTTCGTGCCGCAATCGAACAGCATGGTGTTCCCGTTGTCCGCGACCAGGTAGGCGCAAAACCCGTGTTCCACATCGAAGATGCGAATCTCCATGCGCCCCTCTATCCTTGGCCAGAGCCGGAGCCAGCATACCCCGCTGCCGAATCTTTACCCGCCCTGGGGTTGCGCCCGATATGATAGCAATCTGCTGAGTTCGCTCGGGGAAAGGACCGGGGCAATCGGTGAATCTGGCAAAAGGATAGCCAGCGGCTATGGATAAGATCCCCTTCTCCGTCTACGATTTTTTCGGTTATCTGACAGCTGGCCTGGTGGTTGTGGCTGCTGCTGATTTTGCGTACCGCAACGGTTCAGGCTTGAACGTACCACTTGGGCTGGAGGCTACCTTCGTTTGGCTCGTCATCATATATGCGACGGGTCACATTATTGCCTCGTTCTCTGCTTTTCTGTGGGAAGACACTCTTGCTCGGCGTTGGCTCGGCCCTCCCGAGGAGATCCTCTTCCTTGACAAACGCTCCGGCAAATTTCGTGAAAAGGTGTTCTCCGGCTACCATCGAGCACTCCCCGACGAAACGAAGAAGCGAGTGATTGATAAGGCAAAACCTACTGGGATAAACAAGGCAGGTCGCGCTTTGTTCTACCTGTGCTGGGCGAAGGTCATGCAAGACAACCGCGTCGCAGATCGGCTAAACACCTTTCTCAATTTGTACGGATTCGCCAGAAACACCTCGATAGCCGCTGCGATTGCCTGCTTGATCCTCCTGGCTGGAGCCTTACTCAATACCCGTGCAGGTCCTGACTTTATGGTACCCCGTCTTGGCTGGGCCGCTGCCGCACTGTTTGCCGCCGTCGCCCTGCTGTATCGCTACCTTAAATTCTATCGGCAGTACACGCTGCAGGTCTTCGTAGGTTATGCGGAGATGGCGTAGGTGCCGCTGGTTATTCACTTCCTCAATGTCGGTCGCGGAGACTGCACAGTGATTGAGTTCCCGTCTGGCAACTTAACTATGGTCGATATCGACAACTTGCGGTCGTTTGACCCAACGACTAGAAGCGAGGTATTAGAGGAAATCCGAAAGGCTGCTGGCGTTCTCGCACCAATTGTTGAGAAACGAAGACTTGCTGAGCAGGAGGCAAAGCTGGCCGATCCCTTTCAATTCTTGGATGACCGATTCGGCAAAGATGCTCATATCTTCCGCCTGATAATCACGCATCCTGATATGGACCATATGACAGGCATAACAAGACTTGTTGACGAAAGGGTCATCGGGAACTTTTGGCACTCCGGCAGCCACGACTTCAATCTAGAGACTTGGAAGGCCGACGAAGGGCCTTACGATATCGCAGATTGGGAAACCTACAAGCAGCTTCGCAAAAGTAAGACGAACCCGCGTGCCTTGGTCAACCGAGCGAAGGATACCGGCGAATACTGGACTGACGACGGTATCAAACTCTGGGCACCAACAGACGAGTTGGTTGACTTGGCTGTCGAGCGCGAGATGGCCAACATTGTCAGCATGGTTCTCAGAGTCAAGTACAAAGGCCGTGCCATTGTTCTGGGCGGCGACGCGACGGCTGATGAAAGCTGGCCCGCAATCATGGAAACCATCAACGTCCGCCACGTGTCTGTGCTTAAGGCTTCTCATCATGGCCGAAAGACCGGTTACCACCGGGCAGCCGTTAAAGCCATGTCACCCTGGCTAACTGTTACGTCCGTTGCGCAAGCCGAGTACGACGCAACTGAGAGCTATCGTAGATACTCCACGCATACCGTATCCCTGCGAGACTCGGGGGACATTCAAATAACCATCAGCGACGATGGTGTCCTGCACTACCCGAGCGACATCGAGAAGGTATGGAAAGACAAGACGACGTGATTTCGGGACGGATGGCGGCGCATGGGCCTTATACGCCGCCCCCAGCCCTTTGCTCATGTAATGCATGAACGACCTCGCAAAATAGTTGGGTCGCAGATTAAGGACACGAGCTGGGGGAAGGGCCGGGTTGGGTTGGGTAGAGGATGAGTTGGGATGGGTCGGCTTGTCGCCCGCTCCCGGCCTTTCGAGGCCAGCATACCCCGGAGGCATCACGGTCGAAACGGGCGCACGCCGCTTACTAGCCCTCTGAAGCAAATGGTCGGTCGCAGAATTCATCATTTATGCCGCAGTCCTATTGCCTCATAAGAACGTACTCCACGTAACCGCGTTATACCTCGATTTGCCTGCTAACCCTTCATGCGTGCCGGGTCATACGGGTGGGCAAGAGATAGCCGGGGTGGCGGTGGGTTCTTTGCGTCCAGGCTATGCGCTAATACGGCCCGGGGGGCCGGATTCAGCCGAATTCAGACGTCGACTTCATTGTCAATAACGGCGGCGGTTCTTGCGAATGAGCCTTCGTTTCTCTCTTAGGAATTCGATGTACTTAGGGCCGTTGCCCCACATCATGAATTGCCCGCGCAAGTTTGGATCGCGCCCACCCGGATCGTCTCCAAAGAAGCGCGACCCGAGTAGCCAACTTAGATATGCGACGCCGAGGACTAGCGCGACGACCACGAGAATCGCGAATACAACGGATAACGCAGTGAGCTCACTCACGATATACATATAACGCCGTTGGCCGAGTGAATCCGTCACGAGCGGAGGAGTGGGAAGCTCCAGCCAGCCTGGAGCCGAGCAACTTTTACTTGTAGGTCATCGGATGGGT
>Ga0207646_10006915_pt1 | contig 11650 bp, 5 predicted proteins | sample KBSK5502metaG_FD_184343 | JGI IMG/M metagenome (GOLD analysis project Ga0207646, IMG submission 184343) | Corn, switchgrass and miscanthus rhizosphere microbial communities from Kellogg Biological Station, Michigan, USA - KBS K5-50-2 metaG... | ecosystem: Host-associated > Plants > Roots >...
GGGATGATACAGCCCCGGCAGGTCAGTACCTTTGGCCGCCATCCGCGCCCGCGGCTCAGTGATTACGCTGACCAACCGCACCCGCTCGATTCCACGGAGGTGCTCACGCGGCACGCTCGCCAGAGCGCTTTCAATGTTCGCCAGCGTATTCCGCGGCAACTTGCCTTCGTACTGATTCTCGATCTTAACCGCCATTTACGCTTAAGCCTTTCTTAACACTCCCGGGGTATGAGCAAAGCACTCTAGGAGACGGCGACATCATTCGTCAACCGGCGCCGCCACCAACCGTCACCACAACGGCCGTCTAGATCCTTACTAAGCACCCAGCTAACCCGCGCCATTCAAGAAATCGCCGCCGCCCTGGGTATCCACGCGTACCAACGCTCACCACTGCCACGTCGGCATCTCTAGACAAACTCGCCCCCGACAATCCGGAGCAGGCAACCACCATAAACCCAGTGATCTGTATCGCCCAGCCGAGTACAGGTAGCGCGTCTGATAATACATATTATGTTGAGCTGGGCTTTGCCTTAATAACGTCTTTTGATCCAAAAAGCATTCTGACCGATCACTCAATTATGAATTCAGGCCATTCGGTGCCTGCTTCGATCTGAAAGAGCCAAACGTCAGCATCATGAGGAAATCTAATGACTAAAGAATCCACTTTGCCTACATATTTAGAGTCAACCTCAAACGAAACGGCAGTGGACAGAAATAACCTGACCCTTGAGGTCGCGGAGCGGCTGACGTTTAGAATGACGGAGTCGGAAAATAGATATCGCACCGAGGAATCGCAGAATCCGGCGAAATGCGGACTACGCCAACTTAGCAACAGGTGGGCAGAACTCGCTTCCCATCTTCTCAATGTTTCATGCGCTTGCTCATATGAAATGCGCAGATATTTAGACATGCTCTCCTTTCGCGGAAAAGCTTACGCTGACGAAGTAGCAGCCGAACAACACTGGGAAATCGATCACGAGATAGTCGAACGATACCGTGCGGGGATGCGAGACATCGCAGCCAAGTACGACGCACCAGAGAGGGCCAAGGATGCGAGAACCTAACGCTTCTTTTCCCTTCGCGGTCGATTCCAATATGGACTTTTACACTTCGGACAGACGCGGGGTTCATTCTCATGGTCGCGAGGTATCCATTCGTGCTCGCAACGCTCACAGGAATACTTGTAAACGGTTATCTTCTTCTTTGCCATGCTCCGAATATACACCTAAAGGGATATACTGTCAAGTAAGATTTATCTTGACATTGCTATGTACCTATAGTAATATACCTCTCAGCTTAGGGAGGCAAAGATAGGCGCAATGGAAGAACGAGAAATCAAAGGACTTCAGATAGCGGCGAAATCGAAACTGACTCGCAAGGGCGGCTTGTGGCTTGTCCCGTCACAGACGACGAAGGAACAAAAGTACAAGGTTGCCGTGAATGGTAACAAGCCGGAATGCACGTGTAGAGATCACGAATTCACTAACGACAAATGCAAACACATCTTCGCGGTTGAATACACGATTGAGCGTGAACAAACATCAGACGGTCAGACCATCACGACCGAAACTGTCAAGGTCACACGCAAGACCTATACGCAGAACTGGCCCGCTTACAATGCCGCGCAGACGACAGAGAAATCGCATCTGCAAGCACTTCTCTATGAACTATGCCGCACCATCCCGGAACCGGAACAGCAACGCGGTAGGCCGCGCCTGTCGCTTGCCGACATCATCTTTGCCAGCACGTTCAAGGTTTACTCCACTGTTTCAGGTCGTCGCTTTCAGAGCGATCTACAGGAAGCAAAGCGACGCGGTTTTCTATCAAGGATGCCAGCGTTCAATTCGATATTTCGTTATCTGGAATCAGAAGCACTCACGCCTTACCTGTACGAGTTGATAGCTACTAGCGCTTTGCCGCTCAAATCTGTGGAATCAGATTTCGCGGTTGACTCATCCGGTTTCAGCACTGGTCAATTCATGCGCTGGCTGGACGCGAAATATGGAAAAGAAGAAGATCGCCGCATGTGGATCAAGGTGCATCTGATGTGCGGGGTCAAGACCAACATCGTCACATCAGTTGAACTGAGTGATGGCTACGCGAACGATCATGGCTTCTTCAAACCGCTAGTCGAGGCGACCGCAGCCAGCGGTTTCCAGATGGCAGAGGTATCAGCCGACAAAGCATACTTGAGCGGTGAGAATCTTTTGACGACGTTGCGCCACAAGGCGATTCCTTATATTCCATTTAAGACGAATTCTAAGCCGGGAAAACTATCAACGTATGGTGGAAAGTCAACGTTGTGGGATCGAATGCTGGAATTCTACAACGACCACCGCGAAGAATTCCTGACGCATTATCACAAGCGCAGCAACGTCGAGACGACGTTCCACATGATCAAGTCAAAGTTTGGTCAGCGCCTTCGCAGCAAGACGATGACAGCGCAGATCAACGAAGCGTTGTGCAAAGTGCTATGTCACAACCTGTGCGTGGTCATTCAGTCGCAGCATGAGTTAGGAATTGAGACAGACTTTCAGACGGCAGAGGCGGCGTAATCGTGTCAGAGGAAACAGACAAAGAAATACACGGTCTAAGAATAGAGGTCATGCGTCAATGGTTAATGAACCACGCGGAACATTGCCGAACTATTCAGATATATCTTCATCCGGGAGAATGCCAGTCTCAGGAGCAATTTCCGCACGTTGGCAAATGCTATTGGCCGTTGCCGGATCTCTTTTCAGCCATTCCTTCTCAAGATGTCCAACAAATATTTGTTGAAGCGTCGGAAGCATTGTCTGAGCTTCCTCTATGAGTGCCTGAATGTCGAATGTTTGCCCCCAAAAATATAGGAGGCTCTTGTCTTTCTCGTAATAGCGGAACTCCTCTAAGGGATCGAAATTCTCAAGGGTTGATGATTGTCGCCACCATTTTTCAAGTCTTTCATCGAAGTGCTCAAAGTTGTTTCGCATTGTCACGTCGCGAAAAGCTGAGTTCTCCGGCACACCAAGAATAGCGCGCAAGTGGCGACGTTCATTAGAGCGACTGGCTTGTTGGCCCCATAGAGCTTTTGAGATATTGGCAGCCGCAGTTAGTATGTTTTGTAATGCAAAGAATACGCGTCCGCCGCTATCGCGTTCCGTGCCGCTAAGTGCTGCGGTCAGGTCTTCGTGGGCATATACGACATAAAAGCATTGAATAAGAATTTGATGCAAAAACAGAGTCGTTAATGCCGAGTCGCCGAGGGTGGGAGGCTTAGGTTTAGTCATAAGTGCGCGGTGTAAAAGGTCGTTGTCGGCTGCTTAATATCACGCGACGCGTCACTGACGCAATCGCTAGATCGGTCAGAATGCTTTTTGGATCAAAAGGGCCGTTTGGGAGACTTATGGATCAAAGCCGTTGAGCTGTTGAAATGTTGAGCAGTTGAAGAAGGCTCAACCGGTGATCGTGCATGGAAGACTGATTCCACAAATTACGTCGTCATCTGTCTCCCGCTCTATTCCTTTCAACGTTTCGCGGAGTGACTCTGCACTGGAACCGGTGGATGTAGCCGAGAATGTTTGAAGCTTGATGATGAATTCCTTGCTGATTGGGATCGAGTTTCGGCAAGGCTTAGCTTCTAATTTGCACTTTCGGCAATGGAACCTCTCTCAATTGTTTGATCTCAGGAACGCTCAACTGAAATCCTAGCTTCACACGCCTTGCACTTTGGCACTAGCTTCGGTCGCAACCTCTCTGTTAGAGAATTGCAAGAAAAGCTTAGATTGACCGTTGGCGACCATTGTAGTTTCATGCTCGCGTTAGTTCGCAGCTCCTGTTGTTTTCGTGCAACTCATACCCCTAAGCTTCACGTTAACGATTGATACGTAAAACGTTTTAAATCACCCAAGTCTCGGAGTCACTAGTGCTCAAAGGAACGTTCGTTCACGAAATGATGTGAGCAACGTAGCTATGTAGTTAACAGTTCCTCTACTGTGTTGTGCAGAGGATGAGTCTCCTTACATACCCACGGTAGAGGCTTACCTACACAATCAGGGAGTGCCTGCCATGATAAGTTTTCTACGCAACTTACGGAGTTCACTACGACAAGTTATCACCCTCACTCTGGTCGCATACCTGGTCATCATTTCAGGAGCAGGCCCGTCAAGCGCCAAGACCGCAGTAGTGAAATCAATCTTGCCGACGTTCCCGGCCCAGCTTGCGCAAAGTGTAGTGAGCGGTATCAAAGGCTGGCTGCGGGGGAGTGACGCTAATAAGGTCAGTGAGCTCAATGGCAAACGAACACTGTCGAAATTCCAAGCTCACAGTTACCAAGGGGAGTTAGCGGTTGGGCAACACGAGCAACTCACAGCGTTGGGCGTTGATCCTAACGGCGAGGCCATTGACGGGCTACGCTTCGGCGGGTCAAGTAGCAATCCGAATGTAGCTGAGATCGACCAGACTGGTGTCGTTAAAGCTTTGGCAAGCGGGCAAGCGGAGCTCACGGCCTCGGCGGGTCAGTCAAAAGGTTCTATGTGGCTCAGAGTGATCCCATTAGCGCCAAAAGAAATGACTATGAGCCCGCAGCGCTTTGTGGTTCGCCCCTCCGGTATCCTTAAGTCCTCAGCGCGAAGGCGAACCACTCAGGGTTCAATTCTGGGAGACTCGGCAGTAGCGCATGGTATCAAAGCTTCATTTGCGCATCCGAGAACGGTGGCTCCGCCTGATCCTCTTCCCCTCTGCAGCGGAGGTGATTGCACTCCACCGGCGCCGACTACGCAAACGGCGCCGCAAACCAACGTTGGCAAACCACTCAACGCTCCGCAGACCGTCACCAAAGAGGAGCAAGCGACTATCTACCCAGGCAGCTCGAACTACAATAAGGCGTTCCCACTGGTAAGCCTCAGCGGGCGCGGGGACGACAGCGTTTCTCTAACAGCGTTCTATAACAGCCAGCCGTGGATCTATGAAGCCAGCACAAACAAATACTCCTACAACACGAACTGGGATTGGCCGGGACCGGGTTTCAATCTGCACTTCGGCAAGATCAACTGGCAAACAGTCGGCAGCTCAACTCAGTATCTGCTTATTACGCCTGACGGCACACGCCACAGCCTCGTAGACACCGGCTCGACTGGCAAACTGCAAACGAATGACGGCACGTTCATCCTGGTAACGACGCCAGCCATTGGGCCCAGCTATATCGCGCACTTTCCAGATGGCACCGTGGTGACTTACGACATCGCCGGCCCCAATAACTATCAATATGCATCGCGGGTGCAGGATCGCAACGGAAACTTCTTCACGATTACCTACTCGGCCACCGTGCCGCAAATCAATTTTATAACCGACGATCAGGGGCGCCAGATACAGTTCGTCTACGATGGGAATGGCAACCTTACCTCAATCACTGCTCCCGATTTCGGTGGCGGGACTCGCACGGTCGCACAGTTCGGCTACACAACAATCACCGTATCTTACAGTTTCACTGGTTCGCCGACGGTTATTCTAAACGGCTCAGCCACTAACGTCTTCACCGTCCCATCACGTCTCTACTATCCGCAAACCGGCACGGGTTGCGTCTTTACCTATGGTGCTTATGGAATGATCACGCACGTGAGTGAGCGCGTTAACATGACACCCACCAGTGATGGCACCGAGGTAGCCTGGACCGACTACAACTACCCTTCTGGGACTTTGTCAGACATACCGCGCTTCACGCAAAGACAGGAATGGTGGAGCGGAGCCGACGTGGCCGTTCCCGTCACTTATACTTACTCAAATACCAATGACGGCACTTACAACATCTACACCGTCACCGATCCGCTCGGTCGCGCAATCGTGCAAAAGAGCGGTACCAGCGGATCGTCGAATGGCCTCCTCACGATTACCGAAATTCAATATCCGGCAGGTACAGCATTATCGCGAGTAACCGACACCTGGGGCACAGACATAGGCGGTGGTGGGCCGCAACTCACGCGGACGGATTCTACGGATGTTGTTGCTAATCTCACCAGCCACGTGGAGTACAGTTATCCTGGGTCTGCTCCGACCTATAACAACCCAACGGAACTGCGGCAGTATGGCTTTGCCGGCGAGCAGATGCGACGCACCACTTTCAGCTATCTGACCGACACAAACTACACCAGCCCGCCGGTGGGCAAGCCGCGCTTGCTGCGTCTGATAACTGCGCAGACGGTTTATAACCAGACGAGAACGAGCGCGACGGCGCGCATCGAGGTTGATTACGACTCTTACAATTACTATTACAGCGGCCTGACCAGTCGAAGTGAATCGGGGCCAGTGACAGGGCACGACGACGCGAACTTTGGGACGAGTTTTCTCTATCGAGGAAACCCAACCGCGATGCGCCAATTTCCGGATTACGCGGGTCAACCGACCAACTCGATCCAACAACAAACCAACTACGACATGTTGGGCAATGTAGTCGTCGAGCAGTTGTCTTGCTGCCAACAAAAACTCTTCACATATTCTGGCGGCGCGGGCACCAATCATTTTGCGGCGCCAACCAGCATTCAATCCGGCACGAGTCCGTCACTGACGGAATCTTACAGCTACGATGTGAGCACCAGCCTGGTGACGTCCTATACGGACCAAAATCAGCGCATCAACCACTATGATTATTTTCCCGGAACGCTAGCGAGCAAGAAAGTGACGCTGCCGACGCAAGCGCATCAGGATTTTTCTTACGATTACGTCAACCTCACCAGCACAGTAACCAGCTACGACTCAAACTCGGTCCAGGTTGGACAACAACAGACGTTCCTAAACGGGCTCGCCCAGGCGAAAACAGTAAAGCAATGGGCCGGCGGAGCAAATTATGATCGAGTCGATCAGCAATATGATGCAGTCGGCCGTGTGAGCGCGCAAACCGATCCCTATCGGGAAGGATCAGAGACTCAACGTTGGTCCTATGTCACCTATGATGCTCTTGACCGCTCGACCCAAGTGACACTGCCCGATAACCAGACCATTCAGACTGCTTACAGCGGACAATACACCAAGCTGACTGATCAGGTCGGCAGGCAAAGAATCAGCCAGACGGATGCGCTGGGCCGCTTGGCGCAGGTGATTGAAGGCGCTGCTAACACGAGCGATTATTTCGGTTATGGCACGTTCACGCCGGTTGCTGCCTGGGGAACCGTTTACGGCTATAGCACGACCTACTCTTATGACGCGCTGAATAATGTCATCCAAGTGCAGCAAGGCACGCAGACGCGGCTCTTCGTCTATGATGGCTTGAGCCGTTTGCTCTACGAAAAGCAGCCGGAGCAAGGCGCGACGATTAGCTACAATGGACAGAACTACTCGGTTAGGTACGAATGGGATGCAAGTAATCCTAACAACTTGCGCCGCAAGACCGATTCGCGTGGCGCGGTGATCACTTATTTCTACGACGGCTTGAATCGTCTGGTCGCCCAAACTTACAGTGGCTCGCCAACGGCGAATAACTTCTTCTACTTCTGGGACGGCGCGACCAGTCTAAGCATCTCGGCGGATGCTTACGGTGGCCCTTACAACAAGAGCATTTCATTCCCAGCCGGGATTGATGCAACGAATGCGATTGGCCGACTCAGCGCCAGCGTAAACGATACGAATACCTCGGGTGATTACTACAAATATGGCCCTGACGGCGAAGTGCTCACGCAGGTAGAACGAGTCTCGGGAAATGATTTTACCACGCAAGCCAGTTATAACAGTCTGCTGCAAACGAAGACCTTGCACTATCCGTCTGGTCGCCAGCTCGATTACAGTTATGATGCTGTGCTCAGATCCTCTGCAATTACGGATCACAATTCACAGGTCAATTACGCCTCTGGCATGGCTTATGGCAGCGCCGGGCAAATCGCCAGTCTGAATCTGGGCGATGGCTCGACGGAAAGCTTTGGCTACGATGCCAACCGGTTGCAACTCACCAGTCAGCAGGTGACCAAGAGCGGCAATACCTTGCTCAACCTGAGTTACAACTACTCGGCAACGGCGGGGCAGCACGGCGCGGGCACTAGCGCGGGCAACACCGGACAATTGATCGGGATGACTGATACGACTCCGAGTGGCGCGGGCACGAGCGTAAACTACACGTACGACCTCATGGGTCGCCTGAAGACTGGACAGGCGGGTGCCGGTTGGAGCGTGAGTGAAACCTACGACCGTTACGGCAACCGCTGGCAACAGAGTCCTGTAGGAGTAGTGAATTCGCCGCCGACTTCCGGCGGTGGCTCAGTGACGATTAACGGCTATGAGCGGCGGCGGCGGTACTATGACCCGTCTGAAGGTTGGATCTGGATCTATGACGAAGGCACGGTGACGATCACTGTCAACGGTTATACCGCCTCGGCCTACTACTACGCGGCCAGCACTAGCGCGACGGTTGCATCTGATCTGGCCAACGGACTCAACAATTCGGCTTCGCCCGTCACGGCCAGCGTCTCAGGCTCGACTATCACGTTAACGGCCAAGGACGTTGGTGTGAGCTCGAATTACTCTCTGTCCACTACGTCTCAGACTGATCCAGGTAGTGGCTTCACCGGCTCGTCGTTTGGGGGCACGCCTTCGGGCAGCACCCTCACCGGTGGCGGCAGCGGCAGTCTTGGCAGCGGCGGCTCAGGTCCGACTGCCAACTTTGGTTTCGATGCTGGCAATCATATCAACAACACCGGCTATGCTTACGACAATGCCGGAAATTTGACTAATGATGGAGTGTTTAGTTATGTCTTCGATGGAGAGAACCGGATGACCCAGGCCGGCACGGCCACTTACGTCTATAATGCTGCGCAGCAGAGAGTGAGTCGCACGTACGGGGCCGGAACGACTTATTACGTCAACATCGGTGGCGGTGTTCTCTCGGAAAAACTGCCCGACAACAGTTGGCGTGATTTTATCTATTTCGGCTCGCGCTTGATTGCCGAAGCTACCAGCAGCGATGCGTTCTATCATCATCAGGACCGGGTTTCGACACGGTTGGTGAGCAATGCTTCCGGGAGTGTAAATGCACAACAGCAGACCGCGCCCTTCGGCGAAGTCATGACGGACACCAGTCCAAGTCAAACCAAGTTCAAGTTTACTTCCTACGAGCGTGACGGCGAGACTGGCAATGACTATGCGCTTAACCGACAGTATGCCTCGAACGCGGCTGGCTTCAACCAACCTGATCCTTTTGATAGCACCTACAACTATGCCGGGAACGATCCGGTTAACTTTGTCGATCCTAGCGGGTTGGCCATGGAACTTGTCGGGGTCATATGGAATTCCGATGGGAGCTTCACTGCAGTATACGCTGATTCCGGCTTGTCGACGCCGGGAGATTTCGGCTTCGGACTTCATGGCGGCTTTGGCAGTCCAGATACACTTTATGACCGAAACAACCGCGCTCTCTATGAAGCACAAGGCTTCTTCCGCTTCTTCGAAATTAGCACACGTGAAGGCAACTATTGGTTGATTGGATTCCAGGGAATTTCGCAAAACCCTTATCCTTCTCCAATCCCGAAACCCGCACCGACGCCTCCAGGTCTAAAACCTCATAAAGATGTTGAGCAGCCGTGCATTGATCAAAAGAAAGACGTGCTTCGCGACCTTCGGAGCATTGCACGAATGTTGCAGGGAAGAATTAGCGGAGTGCCGCAACTTGGACAAAGATTTCCTGGAGCTCAAATTGATCCGAGAGGTCAAACTTTTGGAACTGCTGTTAGCAGACTAACGAGGAATGGCTTTGTGCTTGACGCTGTCTTAAATGTTCAACCGATCGATCATCCTGAGGGCGAAAACTATCAAAAGCAGTTCAGCGATGGCCTTTGGTATCACGTAATCGTCAATTATCCGGGTGGTGCTTCAGGTGTTTTCCCCCGCCCCGATGTAAATCCTCGTTTGAGGACTCCACGCATAACGGCGCATTGTCATGCGACCGATCCATCGGGGTCAACTCATCTCAAAGACACAATACTACCTTAACGGAAATTGAGTTTTTTGGAGGAAAACATGATCACATGCTGGAGCGTGCAGTTGCCAAGGATAGTGTTAGTCACTCTGGTGGCTGCCTTAATTGTGGTCGCCTGCACACAAGAGCCGGATCTCGGTTTGGACCTGGCGAATCGAACACCACTGTCGTTCTCTTTTTCCGGTCGAACACCCGCAGCGACGTTTGAGATCTTGGAATTGCCGCGAACAAACCCCCTCAGCAAGACAGATCCCTTTTCTTTCACTGGCGAGACTATTTGGAAGATTTCGGCTCCCGAAGAAATCAAAGGCGGTAAGTGGCCAGGCGTCATATACGGTGAAGTGCCCAGCGGTTTTTCGCAAACGGTACCCGATAAGGGTTCACCTCCGAAACTGGGCGAAAACAGATTGTATGCCGCGCGAATCGTGGGAGATCGAGACGCCAAGACTACGTTGTTCTTTGAGATTCGTAACGGCAAACCAGTCAACGTCACTGATAAATTATTCGATCGCTAATTTAGAATAGAAGCCGGGACCTATTTAACAAAGTGGACTTTGCGGTCTTGAACTTAGCGAAGATGGCGAAAATAGCATTCGTCATTTTGGCGGTCGTAATAATTGTCATAGCTTGAGCTCAGGAAACGGTGCCAAATATATTTCTGGAAAAGAAGTCAACTCTGTCGTTCACTTTTTCCGTTAGTGCTGGGGCAACAGAGTTCGAAATCTTGGAATTGCGCTAACCACACAACTGTTGTCTGGACCAACGCAAGAACAGTCCTCTGCGGTTAAAGCAGGGGCCGAGTTGGTAACAGTTGAACCGAGAAATAAGATCAAGACTGCTATGAAACCCGCTACCAATAGGTTTTTCATTGAGTCTCTATCTCCTATGTACGGCGACGAGTAGAACCAGCTACTTCAAGAAAAACCGGCTATTTCAAAAAACTAAGGCCGCCGAGTCACCCCTCACGCAAACGGCGGCCTTGCGGGCACCGGCCGGTTTCTCTATTTTATTCTGGTACTGTTTTTAGGGAGAAGGTCAACACGCACACGACGACCAAGGACAATCGGCGAGCGACGAGCGAACGGAAAAGGTGCAAACGAGTGAGCGGCCATCACATAAGAAAGGGCTGACGGTATCCATGCCCTCGTCTTGGAGTTCATTGCGAACTAACAGGAGTAATCCAGTCCGACCTCCTCAAGATCCTGCGTATAGACGTCAAAGCTTACCGTAACATCCTTGCTGAAGTTCACACGGTTGCTAAAACGATTAGTCGAATCAGAAGAGGTCCAAAGACCCCGAGTCACGTAATGCTCGGCAGATTGTTTGTTACTACAACCACCCATTCTAGATGCCCAGCAGGTGACCATTCGCCTATCATATTGTCACAGAGGCAATCCGTTCTAGTCAGAGCCACAGTCTTGCGTTCCTACCATGCCGACAGTCAATCGCTGGTTTATTGGTTAGCACGTCAGGCAAATTACGCAATCTGTATCAGTTGTCAGCACAATTACTTAACAGCAGTGTGAGTGAAACGGACTAGCGAGTTCCAATGTTTCCAAAGGTTAGGCGTCATGAGATTTGACTAACCGGACTGGTAGGCGGGTTCCTGCCCTCAGAAGAACTGAAGGTTGCTTTCTAGTTCTTGCCGGACGTGCGAAGCGGTTAAACTGTGACACATGCTAAGAAGAGTCATTAGCAATTAAGAATGCCGGACGTTTA
>Ga0207646_10006916_pt1 | contig 11649 bp, 6 predicted proteins | sample KBSK5502metaG_FD_184343 | JGI IMG/M metagenome (GOLD analysis project Ga0207646, IMG submission 184343) | Corn, switchgrass and miscanthus rhizosphere microbial communities from Kellogg Biological Station, Michigan, USA - KBS K5-50-2 metaG... | ecosystem: Host-associated > Plants > Roots >...
AGCCGCCGAAACCGGCGGCGGCGGCGGCGGAGTGGAGCGCGGCGGAGGAGCCGTTTCGGTGGGCGGCGGAGAGGGACGCGGTCGCGGCGTGGGCGTGGCGGGCTCGACTGTCGGGATGGCTGTCGGGCGCACCTGCGGTTGCGATGTCGGAGGCGGAGGCGTCGGAGAGGACAGCTTGGGACGGACGGGAGTGGCCGTCGCCAGTGGAGCCGAAGGCGCCGGCAGGCTGGGCTCGGCAGAGGCACGTGGCTGCGTCGCGGTTCGGGTCGGCGCGGCGCTCTGCTCGTAAAGCACACCGGGCGTGCGATCGTAAATGGAAGAAGACGCCGAGGTCACCACCCGCATCGGCGTGGCCGTCGCGGAAGGCCGCTCCCGGGCGGAAGGAGCAGCGGCGACTGGAGACGCCGCAGGGGCCGGAGGCGCCGCCGGGGCCGGCGTCGGAGTGACGAGCCTCGCAACCACGGTCTTCGTCGTCCGACAAGTCGCCGCTATGAAAACAGCGGCGGCCGCGACGAACACGATCCCGAGGGTTTCTCTTCTCATGCCGCGCCGAGGAGCATATCCGCTATCTCTCGACGGACCAGAAGAGCGCGTTGAAGAGAAAGGGATACGTCGCGTGAGTTTGCGCGCGGTGCTGGGCGCGGAAGCCCAGCAGCACGAGCTTCCCCTTGCCGTAAGTCATTGCGACCGCGGCCGCGCGCCGCGTCAACCGATCCTCACCACGGATCCACCCGGAAAGCAGCACATCATGCGGGTCGCCGGGGTAGGCCGCGAGCACCCAGCGCTCCATCTCGAGGCCGGGCAGCGCGGTCTGGAAAGCGATTGGCTTGTCCACGAAGACGGCCATCTCCTCGGGCAGGCCCCACGTGACGGGGTGGGTTGACACGCCCACGCGCAGCAGCGAGCCGGGACAGCCGAAGTCGTCGGCCTTTACGCGCGCCAATGTATTGCGCACGGGAATGTTGAACTCGTCGATGAGGTAGTCGCTGGAGGAAGCGAGCGCCACGATCGTCCCGCCCGACTCGACAAACTCCTTGAGGGCCCTAGACCCTTCCTTCTCGAGACCTCCCGCGTACTCGGGCGGCAGCTCGGCGAAGTACTTCATATCGCCTTCCTCGCGGTGAGGCCGCCCTTTATCGATCGTTTCCTTCTCGACGTCGGGCAGCACGATGACGTCGAACTTCTCGCGCAGCTTTCCGGCCTGGATCGTCTTGTTGTCCAGAGTCTTCGGATCAAACCCGTACTGCTCGAGCACCCAGCGCGTCCAACCCTCGTCCATCGATGCGGCCCATGGCTTGTAGAGCGCGACCCGAGGGGCCGAGATCTTCTCGGCGGAACCGGGAACGGCTGACACCGCGCTGACCGCCAGACCCGGCGCAAACTTCCCGGTAGCAGCGCTCACGGCGGCGGCGTCGAGAAAGACCGTTCCAGCGGGCCACTCGCGCCCGTCGGCTTTTGCCGCGGACGTCAGGACCGAGACGTTTCCCTTGCCGCGGAGCGCCGCGTTGACGGCCTTCGCGTTCTCGGGGCTCCCGGGCAGAATCGCGGCGGCACCCGAGGGAGTCGCGCCGGCCGCGGATTCGGGCAACGCGCGCAGACCAGATGGCAGCGCCGTTTTCTCGACGGTGACCCCCATCATCAGCGGCAGCGTCCACGCCGCGACGTCGTAGGGACGCACGATCTCCTTGCCGGCGACGAGCTTGACTTCGGGATAGCGCTGCGTCGAGAACATTTCCGACACGAACCGTCCGTACGGCTGGGCGAGAGGGATATAGATGTCGCCGTTGCCCGCCTCCTTCACCACGACTCCGTGCTCGGCCATGAGAAGGGCCAGCTGGATCGCGGTCGCGCGGTCCCGCTGGACTTGCGCATTCATCGGGATACGGTAGGCCTCGTTGGACTTGGCTGCGGCGATCGCTGCCCGAGCGCGTGCGGCCATGTCGCGCAGGAAGTCCTCGCGCCGCTCCGAGCAGGTTTCCAGCAGCGCGTCGGAGGCGATGCGCTCGTAGTCCATGATGTCGCGCAGCCGCCAGACACCCCCCGGCCAGGGGTTGGGAAAGTTCGTCTGCGCGCCATACTCGATCAAGCCCTTGCGTCCTCCGGCCAGCTCTCCCGCCGGAAGCGTGACGGGAGTGGCCATGCGCGCGGAAGCGACCTCGGTCAAGAGCCCCGAGATGTTCTTCCACCAGGCCGTGTTCTTGGTGCCTCCCGGCCAGTAGGCGTCGTAGGAGAAGCCGTAGATCACGCCCGTCTTTCCCGCCTGCTCGAGACGCAGCGCCATGTTGGACCCGATCAGATTCACCTCCCGCCAGACGAGCGGATGGATCTCCGTCGAGACCGGATCGGCATAGGGAGGCACGAAGATGCGCGGACCGGCGGAGCCCATCTGGTGCTCATCGAGCCAGACCTGAGGGAACCACTCCTTGTAGACAGTGCGCGTCAGCGCCTGGGATTCCTTCTGGGTCAACATGTACCAATCGCGGTTGTCGTCGTGGCCGGTGTAGTGGTGGTAGAGCCAGGGCATCCGGGTCCCTTCGAACTTGCTGCCGAGATTCTTGCGGTACCACTCCGTTTCCATGGTCTGGCCGTCCGGATTGAGCGAGGGCACGAGCAGGAGCACGACGTCGTCCAGGCGCTTCTTAGTGACGGTATCGGTCGCGGTGGCGAGCGCATAGGCCCACTCCATCGCCATCTGGGAGGCGCCAATCTCCGTCGAGTGAATGTTGCAGGTCACCAGCAGCACGAGCTTTCCCTCGCGCGCGAGCGCCGCGATTTCCCTCTCCGACAGCCCGCGCGGGTCCGCGAGCTTCTTCGCAGTCTCGCGGATTCGCTTCTGATTTCGGATGTTTTCTTCCGAGGAAATGATCGCCATGAACATGTCTTCGCCGAGCGTCGTCTTGCCCAGGACCTCGATGTCCACGCGGGACGAGGCGGATTTGAGCGCCTTGAAATATGAGGTGATCTGTTTGTAGTCAGCGAGCTTCTTGTCGGCTCCGACCTCGAAGTTGAAAAACTGCGAGGGAGACTGGACGCTGGCCGCGGTGGCGGCCGCGAGGGCGGGACTGATAAGGAGCCCGGCAAGCGCCGCGGCGCGCGCAGCATTTCTCATTTGGAGTTCCTTCGGGCGGAGAGTCTATTTCAGGGCCTTGACATCGAGACGGGGCGACGGGGGGACGGGGAGACGGGGGGACGGGGAGACGGGGGGACGGGGAGACGGGGGGAAAGGCAGAGCATCCCCCCGTCCCCCAGTCACCCCGTCCCCCTGTCCGTACCATGGCCGATAATTGCCGTCTGCATGCCACGTCTCGGGCTCCTCCGCCAAACTCTCGCTCTACGCCTGTGGGCGTTCCGGAAGATCCGGTTAATCTCCTACGTCCGGCCGACGGTGTTGGAGCTGACCGACGAACGTTGCGAGATCCGAATCCCGCTCACCTGGCGCACCCGCAACCACCTCCGCTCGATGTACTTTGGCGCGCTCTGCACGGGCGCTGATGCCGCCGCGGCGGTAATCGGCCTGCGGGCGGTGGAGAAGCAGCGCGAACGCTTCTCGATCCTCTTCAAGGACGTGCGGGGAGAGTTCTTCAAGCGCGCCGAAGGTGATACGCACTTCGCCTGCGAGCAAGGTGGAGAGATTCTCGCGCTGCTCGAACGCGCGCGAGCCTCCGGCGAGCGGGAGAGCCTTCCGGTCGAGGTCGTCGCGACGGTGCCGAAGCTCCTCGGCAAGGAGCCCGTCGCGCGCTTCACGCTAACGCTCTCCGTCAAGCAAAAGGGCTGATTGGCTCTATGGGCGAGACCCGGGCCGATCTGCTGCATCTGCGCACTTCCGCGAGTCAACGAGCGTTCCTGACCGCCTTCTTCACGCGCTGGGGGAAGCGCTCCGGCGATGAGAGCCCCGGAAACGCCCAACGAGTGCGAAACGGTCTTCGCACTCCGCGGACGCGATTAGGACTTTCGAGTTTTTGTTAGGGTTTAGGGGGCTCGAACTTTTCCTGATCTCGGTGGAATGAAAAGTCTCTCGCTTGAGGTCCTCTCCCTCGAAGGGGGAATCGATGGGGAACCAACGGCGGCGCGGCAGAAAGGGCTGAAATGGTCGCCAAGAGAATCGCTGTCATCGGAGCAGGGAACATGGGGACCGCGCTTCTGCGGGGAATCCTCGCCGCAGGGTGGGGAGCGAAAGAGAATCTAATCGCCACGCATCCCAAGCGTCCCCGGTGCGCGGCGCTGGCGTCCGAACTGGGCATTGCCGTCACCGACAGGAACGATCAAGCCGCGCGGCAGGCGCAGATCGTCATTCTCGCCGTGAAGCCTCAAATCCTGGAGTCCGTGCTCGAGGAGATCCGGCCGGCTCGGCGCCGGGGGATGCTCTTCATTTCGATCGCGGCCGGCTTTCCGACGTTCCGCATCGAGGCGGCTCTCGGGGGTTCGGCTCCGGTTGTCCGAGCCATGCCAAACGTGGCCGCGGTCGTGCGGGCGAGCGCAACCGTTCTCTGCTCGGGTCGAAACGCGAAAGCCGAGCACCTCGCCGATGCTCGACGCATCTTCGAATCGATCGGCCTCGTCGTGGAGCTGCCCGAGTACCAGTTGGACGCCGTGACTGGCTTGAGCGGTTCGGGTCCCATGTATGTTTTTCAGATCATCGAAGGGTTGTCCGACGCGGGGGTACGCGTGGGGCTTTCCCGCGATGTGTCGACGGCGCTGACGGTTCAAACGGTGCTCGGGGCGGCCAAGATGGCGGAGGAGCTGAAAGTCCATCCCGCCATTCTCAAAGACTCCGTCACTTCGCCGGGAGGAACAGCGATCACCGCGCTACACAGCCTGGAAAGGAACCGATTACGGGCGATCTTGATGGACGCGGTCGAAGTCGCGACCGCGCGCTCACGGGAGCTGGGACAGGCGGCCGGAGCGAGCGTTGCCGGATTGACCAAGAAGGGACCCGCGCGGAGACGCCGGCGCTAGAGCGTCCGCACGAACTCCGGCAGATCCTTCTTCCAGACGACGACTCCGCAGAAGCGGTCACCTTCCGGACAGACGGGCCGAACTTGCGCGCTGTGCCGCAGTGTGCAGGGAGGCATCAGCCACGGCCCGATTCGCGGGTTGACCTCGCGGATCTGCAGGGCCTCCTCGAGAGACGCTCGCCAGATCTCCTCCTGCGCGTTGTAGCAGAGCCGCATGGCGAACTTGTGGTGAAGGTTTAAGAGGTCCGCCGACTCGGTGAAGCGGATCGCGACGGCGTTGGGGAGCAGATACGCCGCGTACTCGTCGGCGATGCCCCGCGCGCGCAACTCGTTGATCGCATCCCAGGTCTCTTCCATCGTCCTCCGATAGAGATCGGAGGCCTCGGGCAGATCCTCGACGAGCATCGGCGTGACGTAGTCCGGCTCCTGCGAGAGATACGCGGGCAGCGCCGGCCGGGACGCCGGCGTCATGCGATGGCGCTGGTCCTGGCTGTCGGCCGTGTGCGAGAGCTTCTTGCGGAACGTGTAGGAAGGATGGAAGAGCGCGCGCGAGAGCTTTCCATGGGTGGTCAGCGTGAGCGTCTCTCCCAGGAGGCGGTTCTTGGCGGGATCGAGCGCAAGGGCGATCGCTTCCCCGTCGGAAAGACTCGATCGGGGGAGCCCGAGGATCTCGCGAACGGACGAGGCGAGAAGCTCTTCGTTGCCTGCCTTCCAGTCGACCAGGCGCGAGATCCGGCCTGAGAGCTCCCGATCGAACTCCTCGCGAAACGCGCGACTATCCGAGGCAGGGCGCCCATGGCTCTGGAAGAGGGCGAACTCCGGAGTCTCCTCGAGCGGGATCGGATCCTGGAGCACTGCGGAATAGAGAGGATCGTGGCGTAGGACTTCATCGACCATGCGGCCCACGACCTCGCGCTGTTCGGTCGGCGCGTCGAAGGACTCACAGAGCCGCCAGTAGCGGAAGAGAGTGACTCCGGAGATCGTGTGATAGAGGTACGCGAACGTCGCCACGGGAAGGACGTAGCGCGCGATTTCCTGGGCTCGCTTTTGGACCGCGGGAGCGAACTTTTTGGGCCCTTCTCCCCGCAGCCTCCCCGGAAAGAGATCGAAGTAGCGCTGTGCAGCGAGCGGCGTCAGAAGCTCGGTCAAGCGCAAGTAGGCCGCCTGCTGGCGCCGGGCCGTGGCCTCGTACAGCTCCCGCTCGGCCAAAGGCAGGGGCGGGACAGCGTAGTTGCCGGCCACAACCTCCACGTAGCGCTGGGAGACCTGCTCGGAGTTGTAAAAAGGGTGAGAGTGCAGGAAGGTCCAGAGAAACTGGCGCGAGACGTTCTCGAGCGCGAACTGAAAATGGGCGTGCTGAAACGTCGTGTGGTGGCCGGCGTCGTAGATCGACCGCGCCAGCGCATCGCGTCGTTCCGGGCGCCTCGAAGCCTGGTCCTCCGTCACGATCCCCTTGGCCGAATAGCAGGTCCTCGCGGTCGCGACTACGTTCTCGAAGGGACGCTCGAAGGCGTGCACGAGGCGAACCTTAGGGGGCGGCGAGAGGAAAGAGAACGTCCTTTCAGGCTGCGGCAGGCTGGACATTGATCTGTCCATTCTAGTCTCCAGCTTTCAGCTTTCAGCTGACAGCTTTCAGCTGTTGGGCAAACGCCGGCGCTTGGCGCTGTCTGGCTGAGAGCTGAAAGCTGAGAGCTGAAAGCTCGGCAGCGGGATTTCGCCGAGGCTGGCATTGGTTTACACGTTTGCAACGGACAGGCCCGGAGGGCCATAGTTACTTCGATGCAGCTGCCGATTTACATGGACAACCACGCCACGACGCCGGTGGATCCGCGCGTGCTGGAGACGATGCTGCCCTACTTCACCAGGACCTTCGGCAACGCCGCCTCGCGCAACCACGTCTTTGGCTGGGAAGCGGAGGCGGCCGTCGACGAGGCGCGCCACCGGATTGCTTCCGCGATGAATGCCTCGGAGAAGGAGATCGTGTTCACCTCCGGGGCGACCGAATCAGACGATCTCGCGATCCTGGGCGCGGCCCGGATGTACCGCTCGAAAGGGAATCACCTCGTGACGGGGAAGACGGAGCACAGGGCAGTGCTCGATAGCTGCCGCGCGCTCGAGAAGGAAGGCTTCGAGGTGACCTACCTCGGTACGGACCGCATCGGCCAGATCGCGCCGCAACAGGTGCGCGAGGCCATCACGGATAAGACGATCCTGGTCTCGCTGATGTTCGCCAACAACGAAGTGGGCACCATCCACCGACTCGCCGCGATCGGAGCCGTTTGTCGCCAGAGGGGAGTCCTCTTTCACACCGATGCGGTGCAGGGGTTCGGCAAGATCCCCTTCGACGTCGAGGCCATGAGCGTCGATCTGGCCTCGGTGACCGCGCACAAGCTCTACGGGCCGAAGGGTATCGGCGCACTCTACGTGCGCGGGAAGAGCCCGCGCGTGCGCCTGGCTCCGATCCTTCACGGCGGCGGGCACGAACGGGGACTACGCTCGGGGACATTGAACGTTCCCGGCATCGTCGGCTTCGGGCGCGCGATCGAAATCGCGCTGCAAGAGATGCCGGAAGAGTCCCGGAGGCTGCGCCAGCTGCGCCAGCGCCTATTCGACTCGATCACTTCGAAACTCGAGGAGGTCTCGTTGAACGGCGCGCCCCTGCCCGCCATCCGGGAGGACGGCTCCCTTATGCCCGGCCAGGAAGAGTGGCGGTTGCCCGGAAACCTCAACCTCTCCTTTGCCCACGTGGAAGGGGAGGCTCTGCTGATGGGACTCAAGGACGTCGCGGTGTCCTCGGGCTCGGCCTGCACCTCGGCTTCGCTTCAGCCCTCGCACGTCTTGAAGAGCCTCGGGGTCTTAGACGAGCTCGCGCATTCCTCGATCCGCTACGGCCTCGGGCGTTTCAACACCGAGGAAGAAGTCGACTTCGTTGGGGAGGCGACCGTCAGCGTCGTTCGACGGTTGCGGAAGGAAATGCCTTTGATGGGAATCGGTTCATCGGATGATCGGTTCATCGGCTCAAGTGCCCCGAAAAGGCTCGATGGGGGCAAATGAACCGATGGACCGATGAACCGATCAACCGATCGCGTCTCAAACGCTGAAGTCGCAACGCACGGCGGGACGGTGCTCGCCGATGTGATTCGTTCGTTTCCCGTCTACGCGGATCTGCTCGATCGGATCCGGCGGGGAGAGGACCGCCTCGTCGTCGCCGGCGGAGTCGGAGCGCTGCCGGGTCTGCTCTTGGCCGCGCTCGCGCGCGACCTCGGCCGCCCGCTCGCCCTCGTCGTCGCCGATGAAAAGGAGGCGGAGCGGCTGCGCCAGGATCTTTCGGCCGGAGGTCTGACCGGGATCTTCCACGCTCCCTCTCCCGCGCTGACGCCTTACCAGCGGATCCTGCCGTCGCTCAAGGCCCGGCGGGAGGAGTTCGCGCTCCTGGCGGCCCTCCAGGAGCCCGCCGGCATCGAGGCTGCTGTCCTCCCCGCTCGCTCGCTCTTTACGCGGCTGCCCGCCCCGAGCGATCTCGAGAAGCTGTTCGTCCCGCTCGCGCAAGGGGAGGAAGTTGTCCTCTCCAAACTGCTTGGCCGCTTGACCGCGCTCGGCTACCGCCGCGGCGACCTCGTCATCGAGACCGGAGACCTCGCCGTGCGCGGAGGGCTCTTTGACGTCTTCCCTCCCGACCGCGATCTGCCGGTGCGAGTCGAGCTCGACGGCGACATCATTGCGTCGCTGCGAGTCTTCGATCCCGACTCGCAGCGTTCGCGAGAGAGAATCTCGACGATCCGGATCCCGCCGCTTGCTCCGTCCGAGCAGTCCGAAGAATCCCGAGCCCTCCTTACCGAGCGCCTGGGCCGGCTTCCTTCGGAGGTCGAGCGGGTCGTCTTCGCGCCGGCGGTCTCGCCGATGCCGGCGGGCTGGCTCGACCATGCGGCAACGGCGCTTCTGGTCGTGGTCGAATCCTCCAGCGTCGAGGAGGAGCTGCGCCTCTTCGGGGAGCGGCTGGAATCCGACCGCGATCCCGACCGGGACCCGTTCGTGCCAGAGGAGCTGGCACATTCCGTCGAGCGGGTCCGCGAGGCCTTGGCGGGCGCTCCGATCGTGTTCGACCGCGTCGGGCTCCACTCCGAGGGAACTCGGCTGCGCCTTCCCGCCGAGCCAATCGCCGGCCACGGGGGCCGCACAGCGGAGGCGGCCGCGGAGCTCGCCCGTGCGCTGGAATCGGGAGAGCAGGTCTTCGTCGCGCGGGAGCCGACGGGCGGCGGCGAGAAGCTGCGCCACTTCGCGCTCGAGTATGGCCTGCCCCTCTCCTCCGTCGCCGGCGAACCGGCCGTCGTTTCGGTTCCCGCCGAGATCTCGGCCGGGTTCCGGCTGCGGGAGCCCCGCGTCTCCGTTTATGCAGAGGAAGAGATCTTCGGCGAGGAAAGGCGAACGCGCGTCGCCCGGGCGCGCCCGTCCGAGGCGTTCCTCTCCGACCTTCGCGACCTGAGATTGGGTGACGCGGTCGTGCACCGCGACTACGGAATCGGCCTCTTCCGCGGCCTGACCCGCGTCCCGGTGGAGGGGGAAGAGCGGGAATTCATGGAGATCGGCTACGCCGAGGAGAAGACCCTGCTGCTGCCGGTCGAGCGGTTCGACCTGGTGCAGAAGTACTCGGGTGTCGAAGGGGTCGCTCCGGTGCTCGACCGGTTGGGAGGCGCGGGCTGGGCGCGGCGCAAGGAGTCTGTCAAGCGCGCGATGCGCGACATGACCGACGAGCTGCTCCGTCTCTACGCGCGCCGCAGTGTGGCCGATGGCTTCGCGTTCTCCAAAGATTCTCCTTGGCAGCAGGAATTCGAGGACGCCTTCGAGTATCTCGAGACCCCGGACCAGGCTCAGGCGATCGCCGATGTCAAGCGGGACATGCAGTCTCCCAAACCGATGGACCGCCTTCTCTGCGGCGACGTCGGCTACGGGAAAACGGAGGTCGCGATGCGGGCCGCCTTCAAGGCGGTGCTGGACGGCAAGCAGGTCGCTCTGCTCGTGCCGACGACGATTCTCGCGGACCAGCACTTCCGGACCTTCCGGCGGCGCTTTGCCGCTTTTCCTGTGACGATCGAGCTGCTGTCGCGCTTTCGATCCCGGGCGGAGCAGAAGTCGATCGTCGAAAAGGTCGCCGACGGCTCGGTCGACATTCTGATCGCGACCCACCGCATGCTGGCCAAGGATCTCGCCTTCCGCGACCTCGGGCTTCTCATCGTGGACGAGGAGCAACGATTCGGCGTGGCGCAGAAGGAAAAGTTGAAGAAGTGGCGGACCTCGATCGACGTGCTCGCCATGTCGGCGACGCCGATTCCGCGCTCTCTGCACCTCTCGCTTTCGGGGATCCGCGACCTCTCGATCATCGAAACGCCTCCCCGCGATCGGCTGGCGATCGAGACCCAGGTCGTGCCCCGCCGGCCGCAGGTTATTGCCGAGGCGATTGAGGCCGAGATCGAGCGTGGAGGGCAGGTCTTCTTCGTCCATAACCGCGTCGAATCGATCGGGCGCGTCAAACAGGAGCTCGAAGAGCTGCTGCCTGGCTTGCGCATTGCCGTCGCCCACGGGGCCATGCGGGAGACGGAGCTCGAGCGCGGGATGATGCGGTTCCTTTCGCGGGAGTCGGATCTGCTGCTCGCGACCACGATCATCGAGAACGGACTGGACATTCCGACCGCCAACACGATGCTGATCGACCGCGCCGAAAACTACGGCTTGGCGCAGCTCTACCAGTTGCGGGGCCGCGTCGGGCGAAGCGACAAACCGGCCTACGCGTACCTCTTGATCGACGAGACGCTCGCGCTCTCGGAAACCGCGCGGCGGCGCCTCGCCTCGATCCAGGAGTTCTGCGACCTGGGCGCCGGTTTCCGCATCGCGGCCAAGGACCTCGAGATCCGGGGCTCGGGCAACATCCTGGGTGGTGAGCAGTCGGGACACATCGCGGCGGTGGGCTTTGAAACCTACCTCCAACTTCTCGAAGAGACGATCCGGGAGATGCGGGGCGAGGAGCCCCTGCCGGAACGGGCGGTCACGCTGTCGCTGGGCCTTGACCTGACCATTCCTCCGGCCTACGTCGCCGATGAGAACTGGCGGATGATGATCTACAAAAAGATCGCGCGGGCACGAGACGACGCGACGCTCGAGGAGACGGCGCGCGAGATCACGGACCGGTTCGGACCGCTGCCTCCGCCGGTCCTGCGTCTGGTCGATTATCAACGGCTGCGCGGCCGCAGCGAGCAGCTGGGTGTCACCTCGATCACCCGTCAGGGGGGACAGGTCCACCTGCGGTTTGCCGAGGACGCCCGGCTGGACCAGGATCGCTTGATCGATTTCGTCCGAAGGACGCGGGGCGCGAGGCTCTCTCCCGCCCGCGTCCTGACCGTGCCCTCGCCGCAAGGCGAAGCGGTGCTGACGGAGCTCGCGGCGTGGTTGGAGGAGTTCGGCAGGAAGGAAGCGGCGTAACCGTCGCTCCGCGCTGCGGGAGCGACGCCGGCTACGGCCGCCGGCGGTCGGCTCGGCCAAAGGGCCTCGACCGCCCGCCTCGTCGCTCGGGCAGCGCTACGACCCCGCGGCGCGCGCCTCCTCCCCTCTGGGAGACTACGCGCGCCGCGAACCAGATGTCACTTGGTAGGTGAACGAACAGGGCTCTCGGCTTGAACTCTCTCAGCGCCGGTCGCGAAGC
>Ga0207646_10006917_pt1 | contig 11648 bp, 13 predicted proteins | sample KBSK5502metaG_FD_184343 | JGI IMG/M metagenome (GOLD analysis project Ga0207646, IMG submission 184343) | Corn, switchgrass and miscanthus rhizosphere microbial communities from Kellogg Biological Station, Michigan, USA - KBS K5-50-2 metaG... | ecosystem: Host-associated > Plants > Roots >...
CCACCGGTTCTGCAGCGTCACCGCCGACGCCAAGTGGATCCCATCGAACCCACGAAGGGCGTGGCGCTGGATCACGAGACGGGCAGTAGCGAGCACGTCTTCGTCGAGACGGATCCGCACATAGCCGGACCAGTCTCGTTCGAACTGCTCGCAGGCGCTTGCATAGTATCATTCTTCGAAGATCGAAAGAGTCCCCTGGCCACCAAGCCCGGACCAGCCAGGTTGTCTGGCCTCGCGCGCCAGAACGATCCTGTCAAGGATCAGCCAGCATCTGAGTTACCGCGTCGTGCCTTCGCCCCAAACGTCCCTGAGAGCTTCCCTGAGAGCGCCTGGCCATTCTCCACCCGCATCCCTACCGGCGTTCGTACAGATTCCGGTGAAGAGCGCAATTTCTATTCAGTTTAAATGGCGGCACCCAACAGCCCGTGGCATACACGGCCAGTGACAGCGCCGAGGCGGTCTCGCCATTCGCTCAAATCTTCCAGCGGCCAGCCGTCGCCAACTGCCACGACGCCGTGTCAGTGGTCGATGCGACGACCACCATCAAGAAAGTGTGGACCAATGCCTCGGCCGTGATCCCCTAGACTAGCTGCCTGGCCTGTTGGATCCGTCGTGGCAACGGGAAGGCGGCCGCCTGATCTTCTTTACACACCTTTTGACAAGACCTGGCAAGCGAAGGAGAGCGAAGCCAACACCAGCGGGGTCCCGGGGGCTGGCCCGTGGCGCGGCGTGACCAGGGGAGGCACCGGATGGCTCCGTGCGTGGCCTCGACGCCGTCCTCCGAAACAAGCAGGAGCCGGCGAAACCTGCGCTCCTCGGCGATCGCCTGGAGGCCACGCAGATCGCGCCTGGTCACCCTCCACGTGGCCTTCACCTCGATGGCGGCATGGTCGCCGACGATGCCGGCCCGCGCGCCGGTTGTCGCTTGACAGGCGTTCCACTCGCATCGTAGTGTGTCGGCGCGCGAACCAGGCCGGGCGACGGCGGAGGCCGAGATGCCGGTATTGGCCCGCCGGCTCGTCTTGCCATGTCCCTCGACGAAAGGAGACCTACGATGACACCTTTGAACTGGTCAGTGATCGGTCTGGCGGGGTTCTTCTGGGTTCTGGCAGGCCCTGCGTCGGCCCAGGATGTTCACCCAACTTCCTGCCTCGGCGCCAACGCCTGTATCGGCAATACGGGGGACATCGGTCCGGGATCCTGTAATGGGATCGCGGCCTGTATCAACAATTCAGCGGACATTCCGCCCGGGTCCTGTAATGGCTCTCAGTCCTGTATCGGCAATGCCGGGGAGATCGGGCCCGGCTCCTGTAATGGCTCTCAGTCCTGTGTCGCCAATGCCGGGGAGATCGGGCCCGGGTCCTGTAATGACCATCAGTCCTGTGTCGGCAATGCCGGGGCCGGGGAGATCGGGCCCAGCTCCTGTAATGGCTTTCAGTCCTGTGTCGGCAATGCCGGGGAGATCGGGCCCGGGTCCTGCAATGGCTTTCAGTCCTGTGTCGAGAATGCCGGAAGCATCGGAAAGAACTCCTGTAATGCGGACGGGGCCTGTGTCCTCAATACGGTGGACATCGGCAAAAACCAGTTCAACTAGCCGGGACGCGACCACGCTGGCGCTCGTGTCCTCGGCCCGCGATCGGCAGCGCCCCTCACGGGAGGAACTTGTCCGTCCAGAGATCCTCGACGAACCGCGACCAGGGACGGCACCAACAACGAGGGCTCCTTCGCCCCGATCACGGTGTCGGCCCCCGAGGGGTGCATCCTCAGAGACTCTCGCCCAGAGTTCCGGACTTATGATCCCGCTGGAGAAGTCGCCGTAGAGCACGAACTGGGCCTGGCCTGGCGGCTAGCCAGGCTGCGCCTATAATACCCCACGTGCGTCTCCTGATCAGTGTGACCGACGCCGCCGAGGCGGCCGATGCCGCCGGGGCCGGCGCGGACATCATCGACGTCAAGGATCCCGGCGCCGGCTCGCTCGGGCGGGCGCCGGCGGAGTGGGTGCGGGCGATCCGGGGCGTCACGCCGCCTCATCTGCCGGTCAGCGCGGCGCTCGGAGACGGGCCGTTCGAGGCGCATGCCGTGACTCGCGCCGCGCTCCTCCTCTCGGAGTGTGGTGCGCAGTATGTCAAGGTCGGGCTCCGCGACACGACCAGGAGCGCGGCCGTGGAGACGCTTCGCGCCGTCCGGGGTGGGCTCCCACCCGGCACCGCCCTGATCGCGGTGGGCTTCGCGGATGCCGGCCGGGCGTGCTGTCCCGATCCGGCCACGCTTCCCGCGCTGGCGAGCGCGGCCGGCGCCGACGGATGCCTGGTGGATACCGCCGTCAAGGACGGTCGGGGCCTTCTCTCCTGGCTCGACGAGGCCGCGCTCATCGCGCTCGTGGCCGACTGCCACGCTCGGCGGCTCCTCTGCGGGCTGGCCGGATCGCTCGAGGCCGACGACCTCCCCCGCATCGCCGCCGTTCGACCCGACATCGTCGGCATCCGCGGCGCCGCGTGTCTCGGCGACCGCGTCAGCGGACGCATCAGCCGCGACCGCGTCGCGGCGCTCGCCCACGGCCTGACCGTGGCCGAGACGGCTCGTGGGCGCGCGCGATGATCTCGGTCCCGTAGGTCGATCCGGTCGCGAGGAGCGTCGCCAGGCGCTCCGGACGCGCGCCGCTGACGATCCAGCAGGAGATGTCCGCGCTCAGGGCGCGGGCGAAGTGCTCGTCGACGACGTCCCCGAGTTGCCGGCGCGTGGCCTGAGCCCGGATCCTGGCCGACCCCGGCCGTCCCGGGCCAGGCACGCCGTCGACTGACTTCAGCAGGACGAGCCGCGCGGCCATGAGCGCTCGGGCCACCCAGGCGGCGATCGAGTCCGACGTCACGTCCCAGGAATGCGGGAGCGGGTCCGCGCGGAGCAACCAGGCCGAAGGAGCCAGCACGTTCAGGCGCCCGGTCCGGATCGCCTCGGGACTCCGCACCAGGACCGCGCCGGCCGCGAGATGCCGCAGGAGGTAGGCCGACTGGTCCATCGCGAGGATCGCCATCCAGTGAGACGAGGATGGATCGAGCGCGAAGCGGCGGTCCGCGCGACGCACTTCCTCGGCGAACAGCCCTCCCCCCGGGACGACGACGAGGGTTCGCGGCGGCGCGAGTGCGCCCAGCGCCGCCATCAGCCGTCGGAGCCGGCGCGGGCGGCGACCGAGGCTTCCCCCCACCTTGAGCACGGCGTCGGGCCGGACAGGGGCCATCAGGGAGCGGGAGGCCATGTGTCGGCGAGCAGCCAGGCGATCGCCGCTGCCGGCGCCGCCCATCCCACGTCGACGTGGAGCACGTCGTTCAGGTCGCGAGAGGAGAGTCCTGCCCTGGCCGCCGCGCGGTGAGCGAGGAAGGCGCCGAGTCCGGTGGCGATCACCTCGACGGGCCCGCTCAGCGCGTCGGCGACACGGTGAATCGCCGCGGCGATCTCGCGGACCTGCGCATCGGCGACGGCCCGCGCGATGGCGAGGATCTCCGCCGCGGTGAGCATCTCGACGTCGGCACAGACGACCCGGGCCAGCCGTTCGGCCGCGCCCGCCGCGGTGGGGGCGCCCCCGTCAGGCGTCGATGCGGTGTAGGCAGCCGGATCCAGGTCACCCAGGAGGAGGTGCGCGTCACCGCTCACGGCGAAGTACTCGGCGGCGACCGGACACTCGCCGCCCCAGAGCGGCACCCGGGCCACGATGGCCGCGACATTGGTCCGCACGGTTCCCGTGTACACGAGCTCGCCGGCCAGCAGTCGCTCCGGGTCGGTGCGGCCGCGCGCGACCACGCGGCCGCCCTGGATGGGGACCACATCCGTCGTCGTCGTCCCGATGTCGACGAGCAGCGCGTCGGTGACGTGGCGGGCGACGAGCACAGCGGTCGCCATCCAGTTGGAGGCGGCCACCGCGAGGGGGCGAGCCCGCGCCTCGGCGTCGTTCACGAAGACGCCGTCGGTCGTGAAGACGGCGAGCCGACCCCGGGCGACGGCGCCCATCGCGTCGAGGATGAAGGTCACGCCCTCCCGTTTCGTCCGGAACACATCGGACAGCTCCGCCGTCATCGTCACCGCCGTCGCCTCGGCCTTCGGGAGATCGGCGGCGACTGCGCGCAGGACCTCGGCAAGGCCCGTCGGGTCCTTCCAGATCTCGAACGGCCGGCTGACCGTGGCCACAGAGGTCGCGTCTCCCTCCCGGAGGACATGGGCCGCCTTCACGTTGGCCCCCCCGATGTCCCAGCCGATCACCCGGATCACCGCCCCTCCGAGCCGGGGTGTCCCGGTCGTGGGCCATCGGTCCGACGGTGGTCCCGGCGTCTCGCGGTCCGCCGTGTGGTACGATCGGCGCCGGTCCGCCCGGGCAGTCGGCGGCCGGACCCGCGACGATGCTGCGAGTGATCCCCGTGCTGGATCTGAAGGCGGGCCAGGCGGTGCACGCCGTCCGCGGCCAGCGTGACAGCTACGCGCCGGTGCGGAGCGTGCTGGCCGAGTCGGCGGAGCCGCTCGCCCTCGCCCGCGCGTTCGTCGACCGCCTCGGGGCGCGCGAGTGCTACGTCGCCGACCTCGACGCCATCGCGGGGGTCGGAGATCACGGGCTGGTGATTCGCGCCCTCGCGCGCCTCGGCCTCGACGTGTGGCTCGACGCCGGGACCGCCACCGCCGCCGAGGTCGAGCAAGCGCGAGATGTCGGCGCGGCGCGCGTCATCGTCGGCACGGAGACCCTCCGGGACCCGGGTGACCTGGCCGGAATGGTGAGGACGCGGGAAGGGTCGCCGGCGCCGGCGTGCGTGCTCAGCCTGGATCTTCGCGACGGCCGCTTGCTGGGCGGATCCCCCGAGGTCGCGCGGCTCGGACCGGCCGGGCTCAGCGCGATGGCGTGGGAAGCGGGGATACGGGCATTCATCGTGCTCGATCTCGCCCGGGTGGGCAGCGGTGAGGGGCCGCGGCTCGACGCGGCGCGGGCGCTGCACCGAGCGTTCCCCGCCGCCGAGGTCCTCATCGGCGGCGGCGTGCGCGATCACACCGATCTCGACGCCCTCGCCTCCGAGGGTTTCCACGGCGCCCTCGTGGCGACCGCGCTCCATCGCGGCGTCATCACCTCGCTCCGCGCCGGCAACCTCGGGTAGTCAGACACAATGACTTCCAGGGAGAGGCTGACCTCCGGCTCAACGGGGAGCAGCCTTTCGGCCAGAGCCGCCGTGTGCTCGCGGCACACCAACAACGAACGTGCAGGTCAGCCATGTACCAATGGACCTCTGCTTGATGACACGGTTCAAGGGGGAGCCTGCCTTCTTGAACTCCTTGATGGACACGGAGGGTGACCGCCCGAATAGGCTCCCGATGACCCAGTCCGCCCTGAACTGCCCGATGATCTCAGCCACCTGGGGTGCCATGTCGAGCCCGGGCGGCTCTACCGTCGGCGTGTGTAACCCGTGTCCCCGGAATGTTCTGTTACCTATGTCCCCGACCGTTCAATTTACTCCACTGGGGAACACCCGTCACCCTTCGAAGTGACGACCGATGTCATTGTGTCGATCGACCGCGGGGCGACCGACCGATGCCTTGGCACGTAAGTTCCGCCAGGCGGTCAAATCCCGGTTACCCGGTCCCGCTCACCCCCGAGCGCCTGGGTCACTGGACCCTAAACGCCGCCGTGAGGAATGCCTTCACTGCCTTCTGCGCTTCCGCGTGCGCCTGGGGATGGTAGGCGATCGTCGGCCCACGCTCGACGCAGGGATCGTCGTACCCGAAGGGTTGCTTCGTTCGGCTGTTGATGATCTGCCCTACCGGACTCTCCTCGAGAAGGCAACCACGCGTCGTCTGCGCTTGCTTCAACACGACCGGCGTCGCGAGGAAGGGGTTGTCGAAAACGTGCTGCGCTCCCGCATACTCGGTGAGTTGCAGGTCCTTACCGGCGGCGCGAAGCCGCGCAACGTATGAGCGGCACGGCGCGATCGGCACATAGTTGTCGGCCGCTCCGTGGAAGAGCCGGATCGGCCTGTCGGCGACATTCTCGTCGTCCACGAAAGTGGTGCCGCAGTTCGCGTAGAACGGGAGATATGCCGCAAACTGAACGTCCCGTGGGCCATGCATGCGCTGGAATCTCTTGAGGCTCGCGTAAAGCGTCGCCTGGCCGCCGCGGGAGAACCCCATGACGGCGATGCGGGCTGGATCGATCCTCGGATGTCGGGACAGAAGCTCGAGCGCCCGATAAGCGTCAACGATCATGGCCAGGCGCCCGAGCTGGGCCTGGTCATCCCCCGTGCTTACAATCTGTCGACCGGTGAATGCATCGAGCATTAGCGTGGCCACACCCACGCCGTTGAGTTCGCGCGCCCACTCAGCCTCCCGGCCACCGCTGATGCCCCCAGACCCATGAAGGAGGACGACCGCGGGCAGCCGATCGACGCCGGGCCGTGGGATCCGCAGCTCGCCGGTTAGCGTCACAGGGACACCTGCTGTCACACCGGTGAGGAACTGCTGATCGGTCAGCGTGGTCGAAGCCACGGAGTGCAGCTCGATTCGCAGGAACTGCGCCCATGCTGACGGAGGTGGGGGGGCAATCAGACCGAGCAGCACAACGAGCGACACGATGATTGCGGATCGAGTGACCTTGCCATTCATGACACGCCTCCTGGCCAGCGCGGCCACTTCCTATCTCCTCCCTGTGCTACGTGCCAGCGTAGCCTAACGCTCGCATTCACCTGCGGACGGGCGAGCGCACGCGAGCCCGCACGTCAGGTGGAATGCGTTGTTAGACGGCGGCCGGCGCTCGCCGTGATCGGGCCGACCCAAATCTTTGCAATTCGTCACCCCACCGAGCTCGGCAACGCATCCACCCTCATGAGGGTCCAAATCCAGCCGACCAACGTCGCCACGAGAACGGGATACGCGTAGAACGGCAATGGGGCTGTAGTTGGCATGACCTGAATGCCCGCGAAGATCTGCACGGCGGTGACTCCGAAGAGGAGGGCGGCGAAGAACCCGAGAAGCCGCACTGGCAGAGGAAACACGCGCGGAATGCTGATGAGCACGAGCGCCAACGCCCACAGGCTGGTCCCCGCCCCAAACGACGGAACACTCGCAGCCAGGTCCATTGCTGCGCCCGAAAGGATGAGGCCTTCGCCGACCGCAAACACGAGGAAGCCCGCGGCAACGAGGTCCTGACCCTTTCGGGAGAACGCGAGCGTTAGCAACGCACACGCCATGACCAGGCCAACGCCGTCAATGCCCCACGCGAGGCCTCGGAGGAACGCAGACGGCGCGAATGCGCCTGCCGTACCAAGTACTCCGCCGACAGCGAGACCGATGGAGGCGAGAACTCTCAAGCCCTTGTCACTCAGTGCCGTTCTCCTCGAGAAGCACGACCGTTGCCGTCTAGCGCGCTGGCTCAGCGGCGCCCGCTTCTGGGCGGCCGCTGCAGCCGGGAGTTTGACGGCCTCGCGTCAGCACCCTAGTGTGCCCTCCATCCCAAGGTATTTCACGACCCCGCGAGCGATGACCTCGGCGGACATCTGCTTAACGACGATCAGCGGGCCTCCGGTCGTGTAGAAATCGCCAAGTACACGCACTGCTGTCTCGTCGCTCAAGAAGCGTGTCATCGCCGACAGCGTTACGATCGTGAATACTCGCTCTGGCCGTCCCCGAACTTGAACCAGCAAGTCGACGTTGGAAGATAGGTCCGCTTCCTATTCACCCGGCGCCATACGGACCCTGTCGATCTCGCCCTCACCGTATTGATTTATCGCTGCGGCCACGTTGCTCTCAAGCTTCGCCAGTCGCCGAAGTGTCTCTGCCCGATCTAGGGTCATATCTCTGTCCGTCTAACTCAATGTATACAGAACTCGCGAACGCGGAAAGGGCTGCGGGCGGGGACTGGCGAAACGTGCGCGCCGTCTCCAGGTGCCTGGATGAGTCTTATACTGCGACTGCTTTCCGATCATGTCGCCAGCGCTCCAGCGCGTTATCCAGACCGGGTATACACGCCGCTGCCCGTCTTGTCACCAGCGTTCCGCGCCGTCTTGTTCACAGGTCGAAGTCGATGTGCACGTGGGCGCGGTAGGACTGCATGGCCCCGATCAGGTTCGCGCCGAGGTCGCGAAGGCTGGAGTCGAGCCGAAGGTAGATGATGTGCGGGCCCCCGGTCACGGTTCCTCCCGGTAGATCGCCCGCTGGCCGAAGGACTCCTCGACCTCCACCTCGATCGCCTTCGCCGCGGCCAGCTCGGTCGGGGTCAGCAAGGCCTTGATCTCCCCGGCGATCCACCGGGCGAGCATCTCCGCGGTGGTGTTCGGGATGGGCAGGAGCACGACGTCGCCGGCCGGGAAGACGTACCGCTTGTCCTGGTAGGTGGCGACCACCTCGTTCCCGGTCTTCTGCACGACGACGCGCTCGCTCTTGCTGGGCAGCAGCATCCGGTGGTCCAGCCGATCGACCACGGTCTTGAGCAGCCGCTTGAGCCGGGTGAAATCGAGGACGTAGAAGTTCTCGTCGAGCGGCCCCTCGAACCCGGCGGCCACCCGGTAGTTGTGTCCGTGGAGCGCCTCGCAGAGGTGACCTTCGTAGGTGATGAAATGCCCGGCGGAGAACACCGTGTAGTCCTTCTCGACACGGACGCGGAACCCGCTCATCGCCCTGCCAGCCGTGGCCCGGTGTCGAGCAGCCACACGAACAGCGACGCGGCGATCAGGTCGGCCGAGGTGCCGGGGTTGAGCCGGTTCCCGTCGCGACGGAGCCGGCGGTCGAGGCGCGCCGCGGCCGCGCGGCCGGCGCGCGTGTGCCACCCGCCCTTGCCCAGGACCTGCCGCGCGCGGACCGAGACGGCCTCGGCTGCGGCGCGCCCGCGCTTGCGGGCGATCAGCGTGTCGGGCACGGCCGCGACCACTTCGAGATGGGCGTGGGCGATGGCGTCGAGCAGACCGAGGCCGCGGCCCATCGCCCGGCGCAGGGCCGGCAGGGCCACCGTGAACGTCAGGCCGAAGTTCCCGGCATACTCGGCCGCGATCGAGTCACGGCCGGCCGCCAGCGCCATCGCCTCGCGCAGGGTGATCGCCGGCGCGCTGCGCACGTCGGCCGCCGCGCTCTCCCCGAGGCCCCCGGGCCGCGCCAGGCGAATCGCGCGGTAAGCCCAGCGGGCGTCATCTCTGCCGAGCCCGGCCAGTACCAGGGCGACTCTCGTCCGGAGCGTCTGCCCACGGCGAACGCGCCACGCCGCCGCGATGGGCGCCAGCAGGAGCGCCACGCCGAGGTGGGTGTTGGTGGGGACAACGCGCCTGGCGGCGGCCACCGCCTTGAAGATCGCCCATCCCACCCGGCCGGGTCGAGCCTGCGCGATCGCGGGCCCCAGGACGGCCGCGCTGCCGACGAAGTCGGAGAAGCGCATGTCGGCGAACGCATGCGTCGGCGTCACATTGCCCACCTTCTCGGCGCCGGCCTCGAGGACGCAGGCGAGCGTGGCCGCCAGCGCCACCGCGGGACCCGGACGGTTCATGGCTGGACGATCCCCGCCGACCCGCCGCTGGCGCCGCCGCGCAGCCGGGCGAGGAGATGGTCGGCGATGGCGCCGGCCAGGTCGAGGGTCGTCGTGCGCTGCAGGCCTTGCCATCCCGGTATCCCGTTGACCTCCAGCACGAAGTATCCACCATCGTCGTGCGGCAGGAGGTCGACCCCGGCATAGTCGGCCTCGACCACGCGAGCTGACTGGAGAGCCAGCTTGGCGAGATCGGGAGGGAGATCCACCGCCTCGACGGCTGCCCCCTGCGCGACATTGGTCTTCCAGCTCTCTCCGCGGCGGATCATCGCCGCGACGATGCGGTCGCCCACCACGAAGGCGCGGATGTCCCGACCGCCGTGGGGCACGTAGGCCTGCAGGTAGTACACGGAGCGGGCAAGCTCCAGCGCGCGAAAGGTGCGGTAGGCGACGTCCCGGTCCGAGATGCGGACCATGCCCCGCCCCTCGGCGCCGAACAAGGGCTTGAGCACGACGTCCCCCCCCAGTTCCTCGACCGCGGCCATGGCGTCCTCGAACCGCTCGCAGGCGATGGTCCGGGGTGTCGGCACGCCCGCCTCCTCGAGCAGGGACGAGGTGTAGTACTTGTCCACGCTCCTCTCGATGCAGCGAGGGGAGTTGATGACGGGGACGCCGAGGCGGGCGAGGCGGTGGAGCGCGTCGACCCTGAAGATGACCTGCTCCAGGGAGCCGGCGGGAATGGCTCGAACCACGACGGCGCCGCACTCATCGAGGGCGCGCCCCTGGTCCGAGAGCGCGAAGGACCCGCCGCCGATGCGCCCGGTCAGGCGGGTGATCGGCAGCACTATCGGCGCCACGCCCCGCTTCTCCAGGGCTTCCAGGAGGCGCGCCTCGTGCCAGCCCCCGCGCGCGCCGAGGATCGCGACCTTCACGCGAGGCCCAGCGAGCTCCGCAAGACATCCGGGTCGACCCGGCCGCGCCGGATGAGCCGGCCGGTCAGGAGGTTGTTGATCGTCACTTCGGCCGGGCTGAATAGCATCTTGTCGATCTTGTAGAACTGACCGTCGTACCGCTTGAAAATATCATAGAAGGGAGTCCCGTAATCGGCGGCGGACGAGGCGGGGAGGCGGTCGGCGACCGCCGCGATCTCCTCGTCGCTCGCCCGGACGGCGAGGTAGGCGCGGGCAGCGTAGAGGATACAGTCGTTCGTCCACCCGATGCCCCGCAGGTCGTTCTTGGCCACCGGGGCGATCGGACAGAGGCCGGCCCCGCTCCGGATCTTCGTGAGGTCGAAGCCGAGCTCCATCAGCTTGTGCAGGGCCGTCTCCACGGAGCGCGCGGCGATCTGGACGCAGCCGGCGACGCTGGCCGTGGGCGCGATCAGCAGGGTGAGGGCGTGGGACTCGACGCCGCATCGCTCGGCCACGTAGGCCGCCACGTCGGCGCCGGGCGGCGTCCGTCCCTCCAGCACGAGGACGCCCCGATCCGAGGTCTCGACATAGCCCAGCCGATCGAACAGCTCCTTCTCGGCTCGCGACAGGCAGCGGGCGGGCCCGGAGCCCATGGCGAAGTAGCCCTCGCGCTGGATCGCCCATCCGGCGTACTGACTGGCCAGGCAGGCCGGCACCGGATCATCCGTGACGACGCGGACGGCCGGCAGCATGAGCGTTCCCACGTCCACCGTCGTCAGTGACACGGTGGCCCGGCCGGCGAGGCAGATCTCGGCCAGGCACCGCCCGGCCTCGAAGCCACCTTCGGCGGCGATGCCGCAATCGATGACTCGAGCCCCGTTGTCGAGTCGTGTCACGCCCAGCCGGAGCGCGTCGGCGTCGTGCTCCATGGCGTCGGCGAGAGCGGCCGCGCGGCGGTTCAGGCCGAGGTCCATGCCAGGATCTCTCCCTTCCCGACCTCGGTCAGATCCCCCGAATAGCGGCGATACACGCCACCGTGGAGCGCGTCCGGTACGGCGAATCCCAGCCGCGCGAGCTGGCGGAGGTAGATCTCGACCCACGGCGGTCGATAGGTGCAATCGAACCGGAAGGTCGGCAGGATGGCGGGTGGGCGTCCATTGCCCCCGTACGCGATGATCGTCCCGCGCTTCATCGCCGCCGCCGTCCGGATGCCGAGCTCGCCCAGGACGACGATGGTTCCGGCGATCATCATGACTCCCGTGAAG
>Ga0207646_10006922_pt1 | contig 11643 bp, 10 predicted proteins | sample KBSK5502metaG_FD_184343 | JGI IMG/M metagenome (GOLD analysis project Ga0207646, IMG submission 184343) | Corn, switchgrass and miscanthus rhizosphere microbial communities from Kellogg Biological Station, Michigan, USA - KBS K5-50-2 metaG... | ecosystem: Host-associated > Plants > Roots >...
CATAGGCGCAACGCTACTTTTTTCATCAGTTCTATCTCTTTCATGTCAACTTAGATGCCCGATGCGATGCCGAACCGGTGCCGGGAAGCATTATAACCGTTTACCAGATTCTTTTCGACAGCGTTATCGAACGGGACTCGGTTTTGATGCGCAGGATGGTTTTAGGGGCAGGCACTTTCGAAAAGCGAAGCGGGCGGTGTCTCCTTTGGGAAGACACCGCCCGCATTCGGAAGAAGGTCGCAACTCCTAAGAGTGGCGAGCGTCAGTAAGCTTATTCCTCGCCTCGGCGGCGGCCGCGGCCACGCCGATATGGTGGTTTCTTCTTGCAGTCCGGACAGGGCGACACTGCGTATTCAGTGCTGGCCGTCGGCGGTGTCGCGCCCGACGGACATAGATACAGTGCAACCTTCAACTCAGGCATACAGCCGCCATCTATCACGACTATGCGACTCGCATCGATACCCCGCGTATTGACGAGGTAGTCCTTGGCGCGATTGGCTCGCGTCAAACCCTCTGCATCGCAGCTACCGTAGCCAATGATGTAGCCCTGGGCCGTCGGCTCGTTCTGCAATTGGATCGCGAAGTTGTCGAGTCTGGCCTTCTCATCGTTGAATCTGATGTTGCCGTACTCGTCAAACTTGCGACACTCAGGTGGTGGTCCTTTGATCGGCGTAGAGCACGATGCCGTACGACCGCAACTTGGATCCAAGCCACCCAACTCTACCGTTGCCGTAATAGTCTGGCCCCCGGTATTGGCTGTATCGACAGTGATGGTGTCAGTGCCCTGGCCACTGGCGATCGTTCCTGCCGAAACCGTCCAGTTGTAGGTGGGTGAAACCGGCGGCGTTCCCGGCTTGTACTCCGCCTTGAACGTAACGGGCGTACCCTGATTGCCCTCGCTCGGGCAGTCAACTGAAACCGTCGGACAAACCAGAATGGGATGGCAATCCGGACAGGCTGCAATGGTCACCGTAGTTGACGAGGCTGTGATACATCCACAACCGTCATCTACTTCGACCGACGCCGTATAAGTTCCCGGGCCGACTCCGCTCAGGTCCCAACTTACGTTGGGGCCTTCACCGGTGACTCGACCACCCGTCACTGTATAAGTGTAAAGCAGCGTATCGCCATCCGGGTCGCTCGCTGTCGTGGTCAATCCCACCGTTGTGCTTGCCGTTGTCGGACAAGTCGAAGAGGTCGTCTCCGGCGGACATGGCAAAGTGATGGTCGCCACCGACGCCGCAAACGAACTGATCACCGGCGGCTGGTTCGGCAGTATCGCCGGCTCGCGCGCGTTGCGGTGGCCTATCCACAATTGAGCACCAAAGCCGTTCGGATCGCTTGAGGGCTTGAATCCCAGGGGCGCACCCCCGGATGTCGCCGCGACTGACGTGCCCGGCACGATAATAATCCCGCGGCCGGGAACGAACACGCCGGTTATCTGAGCAACAGGGACGCTTGCATCCCTCAGGTTGAAGTGACTGAGGCTCTGCTCGTTCAGCTGTCTTCGATACCAGGCGCCCAAGCCCCACCAGCGCCGCGGATAAATCTTGACGCCGACAAGGAACTCCACCGGATTGTTGTTGAAGGCGTTTTTCGTGCCGCCCAAATACTTGGTAGATCGCAACTCAGCAATCGGCTGGAAGTGCTTGTTGATCGGAAAATCGAAGCCAACTCCGCCGATCCACTCGTCGGGCCGATCCAGCAGCGAGCCGCCGGACGGATCCTTTGGATTACTGTTGCGAATGTAGCCCATGTTCGCCGAAACGTTCACCGACCTGCTGAGACGCCCATCGGCGAACAACACCAAACCAAAGTCGCCAATATTGCCGCCAGGGCCCGCACCGCGCTGCAATTGGTTAAACCCGGTCGCATCCTTGCCCTTGTCTGGATACCATCGATAGAACGGAATGAAACCAAATCCGAACGGATTGTTTGGGCCAGTCAAGCGTATTTTGGCGCCGGCCACGAAATTGGTGAAACTCGACTCACCGTAAATCCGACTCAGGAATGGCGCATCCGGCAAGTAGGTCGGCGAGGTGGTGAAAGACGTCGGCACCACGATCGGGTTTAGTGGTCCCGGGGAACCCGGCGGCCGGCAATTTCCCGTCAACGCCGTACAAGGCATTACCGTCGTGGCTAAAACGATGCCCGGCAGAATGCTTCCGCCCGGCGCGCCGATTCCAGGATATACAGTGGCCGACCCAAAGTTGCTGCCACCGCCTATGCCGGGACCCAGCGTCGCGGAAAAGCCAGGAAAACCAAATAGCGTGCCGATGAAACCTGGGCCGAGTCCGAAGTTCGGACCGGGACCACCAATGAACGGGTATGGTACAAACGGCTGGCCGGCGTTGAAATAAACGTTCAGCGGATCCGTCACCGGCACACAAGCCGGGCAGAACGGCGGACGAAACACGGCGGTTCCAGCCAACGTGCCCACATTCGGACCCGAAGGCGCCAGAATGATCGCCGGCCCACTGCCCGTCAGGCCAGTGCCGAAGAAGCCACGCGAGTTCGGCAGATAGAATCCTGACAAGTTCTGCGGATTGTTCGCCTTGATGCCGCGATAGGCGTTGGTCTTAAAAAAGAATTCCAGGTGATCATTTAGACCAATGTTGAAACTTAAAGGGAAGTCGGTGATGTCAGCATTGCCGGGATCGCGATCAAAGTTGCTATAGGCAATGCTGAATGTGTACTCGCCCTTCCTCAACGTCGATCCATCATAGATCGTGAACAGCCCGGTCGGACCTCCCTCCGGTCCTCCCGTGCCTACGGACGGCGACTGATTCCTGGGATCGTTTTCCAACCTTTTGGTCTGGGCAGACGCAACGGCGGACAAAATGAAAAGTGCGAGCGCGCAAAGAAGCACTCTATTCGCGAATCTCATCGCGTTCCTCCTGCGATAGTGAGTGAAAGTTCCTGCGACCGAACCAGTGAAGATAAGCCGGCGGCCAATATTGGTTTGATTCGAATGCCTGCTCGAAGCATCGCGCCGCAAGTTACCTGTTGGATACGGACGCTCGAACTACCAGCGTCAACGCTAACGTTAACAAAACTGCCACCGCCCGGGACCGAAATTCTTGAATGGTAGAGCGGAGCAACTGAGAGGGGGCTCAACCGAACGAAACCCACGGAACCTCTCCTAAGCTCTTACTGCCTAATAATCTAGCGCTCCTTTATATGCAAACAGAGCGCTCGTGTCAACTATCATTTCACTGAGCGCGCCGACCTGATCATTTCGGGTTAGCAAAAGGGGTGGACGCGCACGGCAAATACGGCCCGAAGCCTACCATTCCCCTAACTGGAAATCAAGAGTTTTTCACGACTTAAGGGTAAATTTGTTTATGTTTTTTCCGTCACGCATAGATGCCTCGCATCCTTGTGTCATACGCCACCCGATCAATCGCTAACATGTATGCGGCCGTCCTGGTGTCCACGGAGTGCGCGTCGGCAAAGCGGCAGAGATCATTAAAACTTGCCACCATCGTATCCTGCAATCTTTCGTTGACGACATCTTCGCGCCAAAAATACCCCATTCGATCCTGAACCCATTCGAAGTACGAAACGGTAACACCGCCGGCATTTGCCAGGATATCCGGGATCACAAAGATGCCTTTCTGATAGAGAATCTCGTCGGCAGCAGCGGTCGTCGGTCCGTTGGCGCCTTCGGCCAGCACCTTACATTTTATTCTTTCAGCGTTTTGCGAGGTGATTTGATTCTCGGTGGCCGCCGGCACCAACACCTCGCAATCGAGTTCGAGCAACTGGGAATTCGTCACGTACTCTGCTGCGCCATAACCCTCAAACGATCTGGTGGCCTGAAGATACTTCAGCGCGGCCGGGACATCGATCCCGCGCGGATCATGGATCCCACCGTGGACGTCGGACAGACCGACGACTTTGAAACGCGCTTCATGGAGCAACAAAGCGGCAATGCCCCCAACGTTGCCACTTCCCTGGACCACGACGCGAGTCGTGGCCGGGGACATTTTGAATCGCTTCGCGGCTTCGCCTACCACGATCAACAAACCGCGTCCCGTTGCTTCACGCCGCCCGCGCGAACCTCCCAGGTCAATTGGTTTTCCAGTCACGACTGCGTTGACCGTGTGGCGGGCATGCATTGAATAAGTGTCCATGATCCACGCCATGGTCTGTTCATTCGTATTCATGTCCGGCGCGGGAACATCTTTTTCGGGTCCAATGAAGTCCAGTAGTTCTGACGCGTAGCGCCGAGTCATTCGTTCAAGTTCACCGAGAGACATTTGTGCTGGGTCGCAGATGATTCCGCCCTTGGCGCCTCCGAACGGGACGTTCACGACAGCGCATTTCCACGTCATCCACGCCGCAAGGGCACGTATTTCGTCGATATTGACGTCAGGCGAATAACGAATTCCTCCTTTGGCCGGCCCGCGCGCAAAGTTGTGCTGCACCCGAAAGCCTTCGAATACTTGTATGCGACCTGAATCCATCCGGGTCGGAATGTAAACCTTCAGTTCGCGATTCGGGACGCGCATGACGGCATAAAGATCGGGATCGAGATTGAGCAACTGCGCCGCTCGATCGAATCGCGACATCATCGACTCGAACGGGTTGTCCTCTTTGATCTCTTTGATGTCGTCGACCATTGCTGTAGACATAAATAGTCTCCACCAACTTGAACATGCGAAAACGGGGGCGATGAATTTCCAGTGTGAGCGAAATCTTAACGCATGCGATTAGCCGGCGCAACCATTGACTTGCCGGTCAACAAATGGTTTTTGGACGCAACGCGAACCCAGGTGTTAACATCGAACCTCAGTAAAGACGACCAGGTGACGCCACGTCGACCTGAGCTTCAACTCGAACACACCGATGTTTTCTCTGCCGCGCTCGCGCCAACTTATTCTCAGCGTACTTGCTGTCGTGTTTGTGGTCATCTGTGCCCAATTAGCGGCAGCCCAAGTGGGCGACATTGGCGACGGCGAAACCGATCCGGTTAAGCTTTTTGAGCGCGGCCAAAACGCACATGCCAGAAATGACCTGGTCACCGCGCTGGCGTTTTACGAAGCAGCACTGAAACTGCGGCCTGAATTTCCCGAAGCTGAATTCCAACAAGGCGTGGCCCTCGCCGCTCTGGATCGAAAGGCAGACGCCGAGAAAGCCTTTACGCGCGCAATCGAGTTGCGAAAGGACTGGGTGCTTCCCTATGGCGCACTGGGAAATCTTCTCACTCATCAATCGCGCGACAAGGAAGCCGAACCCTTCTTGCGTCGCGCGCTTCAATTAGGAGCAAAAGATTTCAGCACACTGGACGCACTGTCGGCCGTTCGGTTTCGCGCCGGCGATACTAAAGAAGCTCTCGCGCTCGCGCAACGCGCCACTGAAGACGAAAACGCTTCCGCCTCTGCGTGGGCCTGGCGGGCATCAATCGAAGACGCGGCCGGAAATCGGGAAGCGGCGCTAAGCAGTCTCGAACACGCGTTGCAGCTTGAGCCGAATCACTTAGTCGCTTTGAAAGAGCGCGCGCGTTTACGTACCAGCAGCGGTGCATACGACGCGGCTATTGAAGACTTGAAGAAAGCACTTTCACTCAAGCCCGGCGATAAGGAGATCTCCTTACAACTCGCACGGGCGTATGGACTCGCCGGAAAGCACGATGAAGAGCGGAAGATTCTCACCACCTTATCAGGCGCAGATTCATCGCGTCCTGGAGAGGTCATCGGCACAACCAAAGAAATCGAGGCGGCAAATAGCGACGATCCCAAAGTTGCGCAACCGGCCCTCGAAGAATTGATTAAGAAGAATTCAAAGAATGCGACGCTGTTGGCTCGGCTGGGCGAGGTCACGCGCCTCACCGATCCGCAAAAGAGCGCAGAATCTTATCGGCAGGCGAACGAGATCGATCCCAGGAATCCAAAATACGCGATTGGTTATGCCGCGGCGCTGGTGCAAATGCGTCGCTTTGCCGAAGCGGAGCCTGTTCTCCGCCGGATAATCGCGACGGCGCCAAACGAATATACGGCGCACGCGAACCTCGCGCTGGCGCTTTTCGAGTTGAAGAGGTTTGCCGACGCCTTGCCCGAATACAAATGGCTTGCGGCCAGCCGCCCCGAAATTGCGGCCACGTACTTTTTCATCGCAGCGGCGCATGATAATCTCGGCGAGTACGAGCAGGCGCTTGACGCTTATGAGAAGTTTCTGTCGCGCGCCGATCCGACCAGGAACAAACTCGACATTGAGAAGATCAATTTGCGCCTTCCGCAATTGCGCGATCAGATCAAACGGGGACAGGGCGTCAAACGCAAAAAGCCCTGACCAAAGACTGACTTTCATCAGACTCGGGGTTTACACGAGAATGCCGATTCGGCTGGGTCAACGTTGGTTCCTTCTGGCGCAAGTCCTGGTCGGGTGCTCAATCCCGGCGACCTTATTCGCGCAACCCCGCAGCCCGCAGATGCCTGCTCCGCCGCCGATGAGATTTGTTTCGCGTGATGAGCGATCACAACTCGCTGCTACAAAAGATTTGAAGTCGCGCTTGCGAACCACGATCGAGTTGGCTGAAACACACCTTGGTCGCGCCGAGGACTCTACTGCGCAAAAGAAATTCGATCAGGCCTTAGAGGAACTCGGCAGCTATCTGGGTTTGATTGACGACACGCGCCAGGTTCTGGGCGCTCTGGATCGGAATCGAAACAGCACTCGAGACCTTTATCGCCATTTCGACATCGCGTTGCGCGCGCAGGTGCCGCGGCTGGCGGTTATGCGGCGCACGACGCCCGCCGACTATGCCATCAACCTCAAGGCGGCTGAGGAATTTGCGCGAGAAACGCGTAGTGAAGCATTGGAGTCCTTCTACGGTCACTCTGTGTTGCGTGAAGATCCCGACAACCAGAAGAAGCCGGAACAACCCAAGGACGCCCCCGAAGGAAGCAAGCGACCATGAATAGATACAGACCTGCTCGCGCCAGCCGGCGGGCGACATCGGAAATGTTTGCAGATTTCGTAACTCCTCATTTCCTTTTTAACATCGTCAGGGCCTTCAGCCGCGCGCGCACAATACGTACTCTGCTGGTGCCCGGCGCCCTTATCGCAGTCTTTCTCCTCTTTGCCACGCCAGCTCTGGCTCAAACGCGAGACCATCTGACCAACCCAGAGACTGAACTGGTTCGCTTTCATCAGGAACTCGACAAGCGAATCGAAGTTTTCATCAAAGCGATCGACCGAAGATTTGCCGTTATTAACGGAACCGCTTTGCCATCGACGAAGAAGTTGGTGAAAGATGAACCCGAATGGGGCGAGGCGCCGAAAGGCACGCGAGCGGAACTGTTAAATGACATCGCGCGGATTCTGGATGAGGCGATTACCAATATCGACGATGTCAGCCGGCGCGACGAAAAGAATCCGCTGATTTCCAGGTCCCTCCGCAAACTAACTGCGGCCGCAAATGGATACCTCGGCCAACTCGCCGGATTAAAGAATCAGGTCAAGGAACCAGAAGAGATTTCCGCTTTAGAGCGCGTCGCTGACAACGCGAACCAAATTATCGAAGTTGGTAGAAAGCTGCCACCGCCCGCGGCCGAAGAGAGGAAGAAAAAGAAACCGTGAGATGCAGAAGGCAGCAAGCAGCGGACAGAATGCAGTAACCCGTTAAGGTTGAAATCTGGTTTAGACACCGGCTTTCTGCCTGCCTTCTGCTTTCTGCCTACTTCTTATTCCTCTTTCTTATTCCTCGTCCCAGCCCCGCTCCCAAAACGGACAGGGAGGATTGATTCATTGAACTATCGCCGGCTCTCTCACGTAAAATGGCCTGAGGAGAGACTTAAAAAATGGAAAGCCGCTATTATCCCGGCGTCGAAGCTGACGTGATTAAACTGATGACTGAGCTTCGGAGTCTTTTTGATGAAGACTTCGGCGTTCAGACTATGCAGGTTTCATCCACGGCCGTGTTGCAAGCGCGAAAGTCCAGCACGTTGCGCGAGATTACCGGCCTCTCCGCTGCGCTCACGATCAAAGTCACGCCTGAGACGGGCGGCACCCGAGTCGAGATCGGATTGCAAAAGTGGTTCGACAAGGCAGCGGTTGCGGCAGTGGCTTTTCTCTTATCAGCCGGTTTGCTAATCGCGTTGCCCGCGCTGGGCGCTTACTGGCAATACAAACTCACCGAAGACGCGTGGAAAATAATCGAAGATCACATCGCGCGCAAAGCCGGAGGCTACGTGCCACCCCTGCCCGGGCGTTGCGGCACCTGCGGCACGGCTGCCAGCGCAGGTTCTACTTTTTGTTCCTCGTGTGGCGCAAATCTGCGCGCGGGCCTTTCGTGCGCGGCCTGCGGCGCGGTGCAGAAAGATCCAAACGCGCGGTTTTGCAACAGTTGTGGAAAGGCGCTCCTCGATGGGGCCTGACGAAACGGCTCTGCCGCCTGATGTGTGGAAGGTCTCTGACCTTCCGAGAAACACTCGGAACGTGATGGAGCTACGCCCCACGTCTCCATTCGATCCTATCAATATCAACCTTCAAAGGCTCATCATTCAACGGGCATCGATGTCAAATCCTGGCGCTTGACCAACGGTAATCGACCGCCCTCTCAACCAGATCTGTGCGAACGGGATTCAAGTCGATGTAGTTTACCTTTTGCATAAATGCTGCTTCGCTAAAGATGGAAAAACATTCTTCTCCTGTTGCCAAAGCGAATGTTTGTGTTTCCTCTTCCATTCGTGGTGTTCCAGCTTTGCCAGCGAGCTCTTGAAGTCGTTCAGATAATCGATCACCCGTCGGCCCGTGATTCCTCTCACGTATCGCAACACCTCTGCTGAGGTCTTCCCCTGGCTGGTGATTATATGAATGTGTTCCGTCATGATGACATAAGCGAAGATCAGGAAGGCTGCTGAGGTGCGCGCCTCGTTCAAGCCTTCACACGTCACGCGCTTAACGGCGTCGGTTTTAAAAACCGGCAGACGATCCTTGGCGACAATGGTCAGCGCCTGAGAGTGTGGAGATTTGAAACTTATCCATGAAAGTGAAGGGCATAGCCCTGATGCTCTAGCTGGCCTGCCCGAAAGGTCAAAGACCTTCCTCACATCGGGCGGCAAAGCCGAAGAATAGACCCACGCCTATGATAATACGGAGCGCAAGTAAGATTTTTGGCTAAAGTTGGACGTAAGGATGACATCCTGAATGGTATTGACTTGTCTCACGTTTAGTCATATCGTCCGTCCCGCTCAATTTAACCAAGTTGTGAGCCTGGAACTCCCCTGGAGATCCACTGACCATGTATGCGTAAGTCGTACCAGGATCAGACATCCAGAAACACCTCACCTCGACCTTTAACGACAACTGATCAGGAGGACATGAAATGAGAAAGTTTTTCTTTGTGTTGGCGATTACTCTGCTGGCGTCAGGGTTCTCGCAAATAACCGCCCAACCACCCAGACGCATGGGCCCGCCCCCGGTGCTCCTTATCGTTCGGGAAGACATCAAGCCCGGCAAGATGCCGGCGCATAACATCCACTCGGCTTCCTTTGCGCGCATATTCCGGCAACTGCAAACACCGAGTCATCGAATCGCGCTGGTGCCCGTCGCCGGCAGCGAAAACGAAGTCATCTACATCACGCCCCTGGACACTTTCAAAGAGATGGAAGAGACGGGACGCGATACGGACAAGAGATTGTCCTCTGTCTCTGGAGCCATGAAGTCGGAGTTGGACAGGCTGGAAAAGGAAGCACCTGATCTTCATGCCGGCATGCGCGACATGTTCGCGGTTTACCGTCCTGATCTCAGCTATGACGCCACCGTGGACATCAGGCAGATGCGCTACTTTGCCATTAACACGGTCCGTGTTCGACCAGGCCAGGAAGATCAGTTCGCTGAGTACGTCAAGAACCTGACCAACACAGCGCGCACCAAAGCGAAAGCCGAACTTCACATCGCGGCCTTTCAAGTAATCGCCGGCTCGCCGTCGACTACCTACATGTTCTTCAGACCGATGAAGTCGCTGGCCGAGTATGATCTGCGAATCGGGCCTCGGGTTCGCGAGGCGATGAGTGACGATCAGAAAAAGAAAGCGGACAAGCTGGCCGGCGAGAGCGTGGTCTTCACAGAAACCAGCGTCTATGCCTTCAATCCGCAAATGAGTTATGTGGATAAGGATTTCGCCGCTGGCGATCCGACATTCTGGAATCCAAAGCCGGAAGCGCCCGTGATCACCAAACGCGTGACCAGAAAGAAACCTGCTAAGCCGCCGACAGGCCCTACGACTCCGTAGCAAGTTCGGAACGCGAGTCTCGGCAGCCAACGCGGATGGCCGCAGAGCAGAACAAACAAACCAGCCACGAAAAGGCACAAGAAGCACAAAACGGAAACGCCGTCTTTGCTCTTGTGCCTTTTGTGCTTCTTTGTGACTTATGCTTTCTTTTTCGAGCCGCGCTAATCCGCGTTCATCTGCGGCTAGTCATGTCGCAACGCCCGTACCGGATCGATTCGCGCCGCGCGCGCCGCCGGGTAGAGCGCCGCCAGAATTGAGACCACCAGCGCGAACACAATCGCCCCCATCCAAAGGTATGGCGGCAAGGAAAAGAAATCGACAAACGACGCGTTTTGCGGTTTTAAGATAAACCGATACGCCAGTCGATTGGCGAGGCCGTCGATTCCCCAGGCCGCCAGCGAGCCGATCACGCCGCCGGTCAGACCGATTACGGCGGCTTCGAAAAAGAAGATCAGCTTAATCTCGCGATCTTCCGCGCCGATGGCCTTCATGATGCCAATCTCGCGCGTGCGCTCGAGGATGGACATGATCATGGTGTTCGCAATCCCAAACGAAGCCACCAGGAGTGAAATCCCGCCCAGCAGACCCAGCACTGAATCTATAATTAAGAAGACAGTGCGAATCTGATCCAATTGATCGACGATCGAAAAACTGCCAAAGCCAAGTTCGGTCAGACGCTTTCGCACGTCGGTCAACACCACCGGATCGTGCACCCGCACCACCGCCGAGAAATAGCCTTCTGAGTCTGACTGTCCCAACTGTCCGCTCTGACGCGCGAGGGCCAGCGCTACTTCTCCCATCGGGTTGCGATGCTTTGCCGCCCACTCGCGCGCTGCCTGCACAGGAATGTAGATCGATGCGCCGGGCATCAAACCAATCGGGCCTCCCTGCGCCGCGCCTTCTCGCTTTTCGTCGCCCATGACTCCGGCAATGCGAAATGTGTGACCCACGACGTTGTTGGCCGCAGCATTATTGTTCCCTTCTTCCAGAGGAAGACCGAAGAAACTCACCCCGCCGCCGTCCTCCGTATTGGCGTCTTTCTTTGCGGGGGCGTTACCTTCCTGCTTTCCCTGCTCAGTCGTCAAGAACTCAATCGTCTTCCCTAACGCATCGGCGGGTTTGGCGAAACCACAAGTTTCGGTCAAAACATCACTGACCACGGCTTCGTCCGCGTCGGGCCGGCTGATCATCTGACCAGCCTGAAAGATCTTAAAGCGGGACGATTCATTCGGGACCGTCGCGCCATTGACTGACTGCGGAATCACGCGGCCGTTGCAGCGCACGTAGGTCGTAAAGCCTATGTCCGGCTCAACGTAAGCGACGCCCGGAATTTTGGCGATTTCCGCCAGCGCGGCGTCGTCGAGGATCCGCGTCGGCGCTTTGTCGGATCTAAAAGCGGGGCC
>Ga0207646_10006927_pt1 | contig 11636 bp, 9 predicted proteins | sample KBSK5502metaG_FD_184343 | JGI IMG/M metagenome (GOLD analysis project Ga0207646, IMG submission 184343) | Corn, switchgrass and miscanthus rhizosphere microbial communities from Kellogg Biological Station, Michigan, USA - KBS K5-50-2 metaG... | ecosystem: Host-associated > Plants > Roots >...
CCAGGCGTGAGGCTTTCACCGCCGGATAAAGTCCGAAGAAGATCCCGACCGACATCGAGACGAGCAGGCCGACGAGCACGGCCCAGAGCGGCGTCTCCGCCGGCAACGCGGCGAAGGCGCGCTTGATCGCCGCCGGCACCGCGACTCCGACCACGACCCCGATCGCGCCGCCGAGGACGGAAAGCGTCGTTGCCTCGGTCAGGAACTGCAGCACGATGTCGCGTCGGTAGGCGCCGACCGCTTTCCTCACGCCGATCTCCCGCGTCCTCTCCGTCACCGAGACGAGCATGATGTTCATCACCCCCACCCCTCCGATCAGGAGCGAGATGAACGCGATGAACACCATCGCCAGCGTCACGCCGCGCGTGATCCCCTGGAAGCTCTCGATCAACTTGTCGGGTGTGAAGATCGCGAAGTCGTTCGGCTTGTCGAAAGGAACGTGCCGGCGGGCGCGCAGCAAGGTCGTTCCCTTGTCGGTGATGAGCGCGACCTGGTCCGGCGTGTAGGGAACCGTCGCGATGTGGATCGTGTCCCCTCCGCTGTTCTTGATCTGAGGAAACTTGCGGTCGAACGTCGTGAAGGGAACGAGGAAGAAGTTGTCGTTCGACCCTCCGAACATGGTCCCTTTCTTCTCGAGCACGCCGATGATGACGAACTCTTCGCCGTTGAAGTTCACGACCTTCTCCAGCGGCTCCTCGCGAGGAAAGAGGATGTGGCGGACGTCCTCGCCGATGACAGCGACGTTCGACTGGTGCCGGAAGTCGGTTTCGGTGATGAACCGCCCGTAAGTGACGAAGTGGTTGTTGGCGACAGGATAATCGGCGGTGACACCCGCAACGACGGGCGTCGTCGTCTCGTTGTCGCGGTACTTGACGCTGATGTCGGCGTTCCAGAGGTAGCGTTCGGCGGAAACCGCGCGCATCTCGGGGATGGACTCCTTCAGCGCGACCGCATCCTCGTACGTGAGGTCCTTTCGACGCCGCTCGCCCTCCGAACGCCCGTGTCCCGGACCGAATCGCGGCTCGAACTTCTGGAACTGGACGAGGGTCGCGCCGAAGCTCTGGAAGTTGCGGACCATGTTGTTGTTGAAGCCGGTCACGATCGAGACCATGGCGATCACGGTCGCGACGCCGACGACGATTCCGAGAACGGTCAGAAAAGCGCGCAGCTTGTGGGCGCGCACCGCGAGGAGCGCGAAACGCGTGTTCTCACCGAATCCGCGGCGAAGGTGACTGAGGAATCCCGACATCGGACTTCGGACTCACTCGTACCGCAATGCGTCCACCGGCGCGAGCTTGCTCGCCTGCGAGGACGGGATCCACCCCGCGAGCAACCCTGTCACTGTCGCGACGCCGATTCCGATCACGACGAAAGAGAGCTTGACCTGAGCCGGGAAGACCTGCTTGACCGCCAGCGCGATCAACGCCCCGAGCAGTACGCCGATGATCCCGCCGACCGCGGAGAGTAGCGCCGCTTCGAGCAGGAATTGCCGGCGGATGTCGCGGCGGCGCGCGCCGAGCGCCCGCCGGACGCCAATCTCCTTGGTTCGCTCGACGACCGACACGAACATGATGTTGGCGATCACGATCGCGCCGACGACGAGCGAGATTCCGGAGATCAGGATCATCAGCAGGAAGGCGCCGGCAGAGATGTTCTTCCAGAGATCCTGGAGCATTTCCGCCGTCACGAGCCCGAACGGGTCGTCCTTGTCGAACTTCGTCTTTCGCAGCGAGCGCAGGATCGAACGGACCTCATCCGTCGTCCGCGCGACCATCGCGACGCCCCCCTTCGGCTTGATGAAGACGCCGATGTCCTCGCTCGGGGCGACGTGCTTCTTGAACAGGGTCAGGGGCATGTAGACGACGTTGTCCTGGCTCTGGCCCATGACGTTGCCCTGCTTGGCCAGCGTGCCGATGACCTTGACCGGATACCCGTCGATTTTCATCACGCGGCCGACCGGGTCGATGTGGGGAAAGAGCTGGTCCTGCACGTCCCAGCCGATGACGGCAACCGCGGCGGCATGATCGTACTCGGCCGCCGTGAAGTAGCGGCCGGTCGCGATGTCGAAGTTCATCGCTTCGCCCATGTTCTGGGTGTGGCCCTGAATCTCGACGTCCGCGAGCTTGCGGTCGCCGTACTTGACGGGCCGGTTCCGGTCGCCGCGTCCGCCGACCTCCTGGCAGAGGCGGCACTCGCGCCGGACGATCTCCATGTCGGTCAGCGTGAGGGGCCGCCGCTTGCGCGCGATCAACCACTCTTCGCGGCTCGTGATGATCCCGTACTTCGTGAAGATCACGATGTCCGGGTTCAAGCCGATGACCTTGTCGTTGACGTACGTGTTCAATCCGGAGATGACCGAGACCACGCCGACGACCGTGGCGACCCCGATGATCACGCCCAGGAGCGTCAGGAACGCGCGCATCTTGTGGCGCGTCAGCGCCGAGGCCGAGACGCGGAGGAGCTCGGCGGACTTCATGCGGGCGCCGGGGTGCGGCTCCCCTTCTTCCCGCTCTCTTTCTCGACGATCACCTTGTCCCCTTCCTTGACCTGGCGCAGCACTTTGAAGGGGCCGGTCACGATCTCCTCACCGACTTTCGGACCACTCTTCACTTCGATCATGAGCTCACCGGCGAGTCCCGTCACGACTTTCTCGAAGGCAAGCTTCTGGTTCTTGATGAGATAGACGCCCTCTTCGGTCTGCGGCCGACCCGCGCTCGAGGACGGCGCGGGTTTGCCGTCCTTCTTCGGAACGTCCCGGACCACGAGCGCCTGGATCGGAATGGCGGTCGCGCCTTCCTTGCGTCCCGTCAGGATGTCGGCGGTGACCGAGAAGCCCGGCCGGATCGTATCGGGCGGATTGACCACGCGGATCTTCGCCTTGAAGTTGATGGCTTCCGATCCCTGCGTGAGCGAGAGCAGGTCCGGGTCGTTCTTCGCGATCGGAGAGGACCCGACCTCGGTGACGATTCCCTCGAAGGTCCGATTCGGGTACGCGTCGATGTTCAGGTTGGCCTTCTGGCCGATCTTGACCTCCGGTACGGAAGTCTCGTCGACCATCATGACCGCCTCGACCTCGGACATGTCGGAGATCGTGAGCAGTTGCGTTCCTGGGTTGTTCATCGTGCCGATGACGGTGACCTCGCCCTCCTTCACCGGAAGGTAGGTGACGACACCAGCAATGGGCGCGCTGACGGTCGTCTTCGAGAGCGAGTCGCGGCTGGCCGCGAGGTTCGCTCCCGACTCCTGCAGCCGCTGCTGCGTCGCTGACAGGTTCGCCTGCGCCGTGTCGTACACGGACTTCGCCTTCTGATATTCCGCCTCCGAAAGGATCTTCGCCTCCCAGTTCCGGCGCGCGCGCTCGTAATCGAAGCGCGCCTGGTCGGCATTGGACCGCGCCGCCAGGAGATCCGACCGCATCGCCCCGAGCGCCGACTCCCGCCCGGCCGTCTGCGCGGCCAGCTGCGCCCGGTCGATCTGGAGGAGAAGCTGACCCTTGTTAACCCGATCGCCTTCCTTCGCCGCCAGGTTCACGATCTGCCCCATGACGAGCGCCGAAAGGTCGACCTTCCGGCGGGCCTGGATCTTTCCGTTCGCCGTGACCTTGGCGACGAGATCGATCTTTTCGACTTTGGCGGTGGTCACCCGGGCGATGTCCTTGTCCTTGCGCCGGATGAATCCCATGGCGACGAAGGCGAGCACGACGGCTCCCAGGACGCCCAGGATGATCTTCGTCTTTTTCGACATCGACTTCCCTCCGGTGACGGCGGCTCGAATCGCTTGAATCGCCTATTTTCTTACGTTCGGCAGGGTTGAAAGTTCGTCATCCCGCCCGATCGAGCGTCGCCGCTCTCCCGACTCTCACTCTTCCGTCCTCGACGACCCCCGGAGAACGGAAAACTGACTGCCGAGAACATGAGGATGGTGCGCCCAGGAGGACTTGAACCCCCAACCTCCTGATCCGTAGTCAGACGCTCTATCCAGTTGAGCTATGGGCGCAGGAGCCGGGTACGCTACCGAAAACACTCTCTGTTTTCAAGCAATTCCGCCTCTCCGCGCCGCTCGCGAAAAGGCCGGCGTGCGATACCCTCCCGGCGGTGCCGTTTACCCCGGACGACGAGAAATTCCTCCGCGAGGCGCTCGCTTTCGCCCGGATCGCCTTTTCCGAGCGGGAAGTGCCCGTCGGCGCCGTCGTCGTCCGCGACGGCCACATGATCGGGCGGGGCCGTAACCGGCGCGAGGCGCTCGCCGACCCGACCCACCACGCGGAGGTCGAGGCGATCCGGGAAGCCGCGCAGGCGGCCGGCACCTGGCGTCTGGACGGAGCGACCCTGTACGCGACCGTCGAGCCCTGTCCGATGTGCGCCGGCGCCGCCGTCAATGCTCGCCTCGCGCGCATCGTGTTCGGGTGCGCGGACCCGAAGGCCGGCTATTGCGGAACGCTGGCGAACGTCCCGCAGGATCCGCGACTGAATCACCGGTGTGAGGTCGAAGGAGGCCTTCTCGCCGAGGAATGCGGCGAGCTGATGAAGCTGTTCTTCCAGGCCCGCCGATAGGATTGTCGCGGGGACAGGTCCCACGGACCTGCACCCGCCTCCGAAATGCTGCGGGGACAGGCGCCTAAGCAAGTCGCGGGGACAGGTCCCACGGACCTGCACCCGCAGCAGTTCAGAAACCTGCACCCGCCTCCGAAATGTTAGGGTTTCGCCTCGCACGGAGAGGTGCTGGAGTGGTTGATCAGGCCGGTCTCGAAAACCGGTAAGCCCTAACGGGCTTCGGGGGTTCGAATCCCCCCCTCTCCGCCATAGAAGCTTCAAAACCTGGGACACAACGGTCCGTAAAGCAGAGGACCACAGTCATGACCGCGGCAATCGAGCTCGAAAACGTATCGAAGGTCTTCGGCAAGTTTCCGGCCGTGGACTCGCTCTCTTTCCAGGTTCCGCGGGGCGTCATTTTCGGCCTTCTCGGCCCGAACGGCGCGGGGAAGACGACCACGATCCGGATGATCATGAACATCACGGCGGCCGACTCGGGAGAGATCCGGGTTCTCGGTAACCCGATGACCCGGGAGATCCAGAACCGGATCGGATATCTCCCGGAAGAGCGCGGGCTCTACCGGAAGATGAAAGTCGTGGACCACCTTCTCTTTCTCGCCGCGATCAAAGAGGTGTCGCGTGAAGACGCCCGCCGGCGCATCGCCGAGTGGGCCGAGAAGCTCGAGCTGAAGCCCTGGCTGAAGAAGAAAGTGGACGAGCTCTCGAAGGGCATGCAGCAGAAGGTCCAGTTCATCGCGACGGTCATTCACGACCCGGAGATCCTGATCTTAGACGAGCCGTTCTCGGGCCTCGATCCGATCAACACGGCGATCATCAAGGATTACCTGAGCGACTTCCGAAAGCAGGGGAAGACGATCGTCTTTTCGACGCACGTCCTCGAGCAGGCGGAGAAGCTCTGCGACGAGATCTGCCTGCTCGCGCGCTCGAAGAAGATCCTGGAAGGGAACCTGCGCGACCTGAAACGCCGGTTTTCTCACAACCTCCTCCACCTTTCCGTGGACGCGTCGCCGGCCGAGATTGCGGCCTTGCCCGGGGTCGCCTCGTCGCAGCCGGTGAACGGCGGATACGTCATCTCGCTCGCGCCGGGCACGGACCAGGGCGAGTTCCTCCGCCGCGCGCTCGATCGCTACCCGCTTCAGGGCTTCTCGACGAAGGATCCGGAGCTCGAGGAGATCTATTTGGACGCCGTTCGCGCCGCCGGGATCGAAGAAACCCGGACCATCGAGTGAGGGAGAGATGAGCTGGACCAAGATCATTGCCGTCATCCGTCGCGAATACCTGGAGCGCGTTCGCACCAAAGCGTTCTGGATCGCGACGTTCCTCGTTCCCGCGTTCTTTCTCGGCTACATGGCGGTCCAGGTCGCGTCCATCCGCAAGACGAGCGGTGAGCGGAGGGTCGCAGTCGTGGATCTGACCGGTCATCTCGCCCAGCCGCTCGCTCGCGAGCTCGCCGAACGCGAAGAGGCCCGTCGCAAGAAGACGCCCGGCAGCCGCGGGATCCACTGGATCATCGAACCCCGGCCGGTCGCCGGAGACCTCGAAAAGACGAAGGAAGCCCTCCGGCGCGAAGTTCTCGACAAGAAGCTCTACGGCTATCTCGTGCTCGATCCATCGCTCCTCGAGAAGGACCGCGCCGAGTACTACTCGATCTCCGTGTCCGAATTCGTCGCGCTCGAGCAGATGGAGCGCGCGATCAACACGGTCCTGCTCCGCGAGAAGATCCGGGAGAAGGGGCTTCCCGCCTCGCTCGGCAAGGAGCTCGAGAAGCGCGTCGACCTGAAGACTCTCAAGGTGACCACCAAAGGCGCCACCGAGGAGAAAGGCGGCGGGATCATCGCCGCGATCGTGTTCCTCGCGATCATGTACATGACGTTCTTCATGTACGGTTTTCAGAACCTGCGCGGCGTCATCGAGGAGAAGACGAACCGCATCGTCGAGCTCATCATCGCGTCGGTCCGGCCGACGGAGCTGATGCTCGGGAAAATCATCGGGATCGGCCTCGTCGGCCTGACGCAATACCTCGTCTGGTCACTCGTCGCGATGAATCTCTCGTTGCCCGCGATCGCGGGCATGATGGCGATGGGGGAAGCCGGCGCGCCGATGATTCCCCTCTCGACGATCGGATACTTCCTGCTCTTCTTCATCCTGGGATACTTCCTGTACGCGAGCATCTTCACGGCGATCGGCGCCCCCTTCAACAGCGATCAGGAGGCGCAGCAGCTCGCGATCATTCCTCAGATGCTGATAGTGAGCGGGCTGGCGGTCTATCCGGCCGTCATGAACAACCCGAACGGAGGGGTAGCGGTCTTCGCCTCGCTCTTCCCGTTCACGGCGCCGTTGATGATGTTCCTGCGGACGGCGGTGGCCGAACCTCCCGGCTGGCAGATCGGGCTCTCGATCGTGATCCTGATCGTGTCGACGATCGGCCTCGCGTGGTTCGCGGGAAGGATCTACCGCGTCGGCATCCTCATGTACGGAAAGAAGCCCACGATCCCCGAGATCCTGCGCTGGGTGCGCTATCGGCCGGGAAGGGTCCTCCAGCCGGCCTCACCGCCCGCGAGTTAGCCCCGCGTCTTAGAGCATCTCGGTTCGCGCCTGCTTCGCGCGGGCCGCCCCGATCGCCGTCTTGACGTCCTTCTCCTCTTCGGGCGGAGGCATCACGGCGGGCATCCCGAGGAACTCGATCCAGAGCTCCCGCGCCCACCCGGCGGTGTGGTACAGGTGCTCGTCCTCCTCGTTCTCGACTTTCTCCTGGGCGGTTTCGAGCGCCCTCCTGTGCTCGGTCTTCGCCTTCTTCGCGACCTGACCGAGCAGCTCCCAGTTCAGGTGGTCCTTCGTCTCGGCCAGAACCACGCACTCGGCAGCGACGATCTGCGCGGCCTCCGGCGTCGCGGACGAGAGCGCCATGCCCATCGCCTTGACCAGTGAGTCGCCGATGTGGCGGACCACTTTGCGTCCCGGCGTTTCGGCTTCGGGGTCGAGCCCCAGGTTCTCGAAGATCTCCGTGACGATCTGCACGTGATTCTCGGTCTGCTGCAGATATTTCTGCCACTCTCTCTTCAAATCAGCGTTCGTCGCGCAGCGAATCGCGGCACGATAGACCTCGACGCCGCCCATCTCCGTCTCCAGCATCTGGTAAAGAAGCTCGTTCAACTGATCCTTTTTCATGGTCCCTCCCAACGGGAGAGAAGGATGCAAGGCGCGGGCCGCCAAGATGGTCGAGGTTTGCGCGCTGTGGAGGGCCTGTGCTACGTTTCCGCGCCCGTCGGCCCATTCGTCTAACGGTTAGGACGCGGCCCTCTCAAGGCCGAAATACGGGTTCGATTCCCGTATGGGCTACCAATCGAATTGCGGCTCAACTGGCATCGTTTCCGCTCCGCAATCTGATCTCGGGGGGTCCCGCCCCAGCGCCGGCATGCCCCGCATCCGTGGATGATGCCGCCTCCTCACGCGCCGGCCTCCGCTCAGCTCTTGCCGGCCTCCATCATCAGGGTCTTCACGTCGTTGATCACGAGCGCCGGATGCAGGAAATCCGAGCTGTAGATCTGGCGCACCAGTCGCTCGCGGTCGATCAGGAAGACTTTCAGCATGTGCGAACGGTTGCCCGTGAACCGGCCGTCGGCGTCGAGCTCCCGAATTACGTACTGGCCGTAGCCGTCGAGGATCGGCTCGAGATCGTCCCGAGAAGGTGTCGTCAGGAAGGTCCAGGTCTCCGCTAGCCCGTGATTCTTCACGCCGACGCTGCTGGCGTAGCGACGCATGGTTTCCGGAGTGTCACGCTCCGGGTCGAAGCTGAGGGTGACAAGACGCACCCTACCCGCAATCGTCGGCTCCTCGTCGAGCCGGTTGCGCAGCATCTGGAAGACGGCGGTGGCCAGAGGACAGCCCTTCACCGCCGAGCACCGGGTGTAAATGAAGCTCAGGAGCACGTACCGGTCGCCCAGATAGTCGAACAGGCGGCGTCGCAGCCCGCTCTCATCGAGCACCGTTCCGTCACATGCGGCCTGAATCGGCGGCAAGGAGTAGCTGCCAGGCTGCGGCGGCACGTACTCGAGCCCGGGAGGCGCGCCCTGAGAGTTGGCTCGAGCCACCTCTGTGGTCGGCTTCGAGCAGCCGACCACCCAGAGAGCCAAAGTCGCGACGTACGCCACGGCCTTCTCTCCCCGTCCGGGAGACGTGAAGAAGTGCCCGCGTCTCATCACGCCATCGGTCAGGGCATTTTCTTCGCCATGGTCTTCTCGGGGGCTCCGGTCTGCCCGCTCCCGTAGAGCGCGTAGGCCCCGAACCGCATCAAATGCGGCCGACCGAGCGCTTCCGCGTAGAAATCGACCGTGAAACGCGGGTTGAGCTTCTGGCCATCCCACGTGTAGGCCTTTAAGAACTGCTGGTCCTGCTCACCCTTCTTGTCCCAGTTTGCGAGCAGCGACGAGGTGAAGTAGACGCGCTTGCCGTCCCAGCTCTGGGAAACCATGTTGAGCTGCGACCCGATCGTCTCCTCGTATATCTGCTTGGGGTGGAACGGGTCGCTGATGTCGAAACGGCGGGCCTTTCCGTCCATGAAAGTCGTGACCCAGAGGGACTTGTCATCGACGCCGATGCTGCTATCCACTGGCAGAGGAACCTTCGTCGGGTCGCCGATGTCGGCGACTTCCTTGGCCTGCCACTCGCCGCGCTCATCCTCGTAGATGAGCCAGATCTTCGAAGTCAGGGCGGCGGTCGTGAAGGCGTAGTTGTGTTGCGGCTGCAACGCGAAACGGATCTCCAGCGGAGCACCCGGGACCTGGAGCACCTTCCTCGGCTTGCGGGCGTGAAGATCCCAGACCGTCACCGTCTGCCCGAAGCGCTTCATCGCCTCCTTGTCCTGCAGCATCTTGCCAAAATCCATCATGTAATTGTTCCAGCCGCTGAATGACGAAGTGAGCATCACGTTTCGCCGTGGCAGCACGCGCACGTCGTACCCATAGCCGTCGGCGAGCTTGTCGACTTTCGCGCCCCCGGGCTTTTCGTCCGTGGGGATCCAATGGGTCGCGACGTAATCGCCGTTGTTGCTGTACTCCACCAGCGCCGTGCGGCCGCCGCGGTCCTTGTCGTTGGACAGCGCCGCGATCAGCATCCTCCCCGGCAGCGCGTAATGGGTGTGCGGCCCCACGACCCCGCCGGACTTGGATACGAAGTCGTTGATCGTCTTGTGCAGGCGCGGTCTGGCGGGGTCGCTGTAAACGTCGAAGATGAAGATCTTGCTGGTGTCCAGACCTCCAGCCCAGAAGTAACGCCGATCGTCGGTGAATCCGCCGTGGTGCGCCTCGTGCCGCCCTCCGACGGAGACCTTGTGAATCACTTTGCCGTAGGTCTTCGAGCCGGGGCGCACGTCGATTGAGACCAGCTTGTCAGAACCGTCACCGACTCCCTGTTTGCCGAGAGTCCAGACGTAGACGAAGTCCTCCTGGGAGGTGATCATCGCCATGTATGGGGACTGGCAGGTCTCGTCGGCCAGGGCCGCCCGGGACCGCCCCAGGGTCGCCAGCGTCAGGCCGGCGACGAGAGCTCGCCCCAGGATCCTCAGAATGTCGTTGGAATGCATTTTCCGATCCTCCTTTCCGGTGGTGGCTCCGTGGTCCCAAGTGCGGGGTCGGCCGCGGGCTCTCTCGCCTCACGCGTCGTGTCTCAGGTTCTCCGAGCGCGTCGATCATAGTCCTGTGCATATCCTTATTCTCCGGAATCGCGACGGAGGAAATCATGGCCAGCCGGGACGACGAGTTGCCGCGCGCGACGGAACGCCACCAGTTCGACGCGTACGGCGGCACCGAAGGAAGCCCTTGAACGCGTCCCCGCTAGAAGGCGCGACTCGCCCCGAACCCGCGCTTTCGCTACTGTAGGCGGAGATGCCGGCCTTCCCGTCGAAGACGGTAGCGTCCCACGAGACCCCGCGCAAGTCGCGCGCGCGGCGCAACAAGACGCGGAACCTCATGCTCGCGATCTTCTTCTTCATCCTCGGCATCATCGGGGTCCTGATCCCCGTCATGCCGCAGGTCATCTTCTTCGTGATGGGACTGCTGTTCCTGTCGCTCGTCTCGCCGACCGTGCGACGCGCAGTTCGCCGGTTCCTCCACCGCCATCCGAAGATTGCACACGCCTACAAGAGCTGGAGAGACCAGGGGCGTCAGAAAAGGCGCGCTGTGATCCGCAAGCGGAAGGAGCACGCGCAGCGAAGCTGAGGGTCAGGTCTCCACTTGCCACCGAGGAGGTCAGGTCTCCACTTGCCACTTTGCCAGGCAAAGTGGCAAGAACACAGTGGCAAACTCAGACGCAGGGCGATTCGTGAAGACCTGACCCCGCTAATCCATTTGGCGGCGAAGGATCGTCGGGATGTCGAAGTCGTCGCGCGAAGACGCGTTCGGACCGAATCCCCCCGTATCGTCTCCGCGGAGAAATGGTGTCCGACCGGCCCGGGCCGGCGACACCGCGCGCGGATCCTCCTCCTCTCTCTCCTCGAGGATCGAATCGCCACGATCGAAGCCGGTCGCGATCACGGTGACCTTGACCGCGCCGGCCAACCGGTCGTCGTTGACGTAACCGAAGAGGATCACGGCCTCCGGGTCGGCGGCCTGGCGGATGATCTCGGCCGCTTCGTTCACCTCGAAGAGCGTCAGGTCGGCGCTTCCCGTGATGTTTATGAGCACTCCGCGCGCCCCTTCGATCGAGGCGTCCTCGAGCAGCGGCGAGGAGATCGCGGCCTGCGCGGCGTGCACGGCGCGGTTCTCCCCTTCCGCGACGGCCGTGCCCATCATCGCGCGTCCCATGTCCGACATGATCTTCTTGACGTCCGCGAAGTCGCGGTTGATCTCTCCCGGGCAGTTGATCAGGTCCGCGATCCCCTGAATCGCCTGGCGCAAGACGTCGTCCGCGATCTTGAACGACTCGTGGAACGGCGTGTTGCGTTCGACGAACGAGAGAAGTCTCTGGTTCGGGATCGTGATCAGCGTGTCGACGTGCTCGCGCAATTCCCGGGCGGCCCTCTCCGCCTGGCGCATGCGTTTCTTGCCCTCGAAGTCGAACGGCTTCGTCACGACGGCGACCGTCAGC
>Ga0207646_10006929_pt1 | contig 11633 bp, 10 predicted proteins | sample KBSK5502metaG_FD_184343 | JGI IMG/M metagenome (GOLD analysis project Ga0207646, IMG submission 184343) | Corn, switchgrass and miscanthus rhizosphere microbial communities from Kellogg Biological Station, Michigan, USA - KBS K5-50-2 metaG... | ecosystem: Host-associated > Plants > Roots >...
GTCTGCGTCGTGATCCTTAACAACAACGGCGTATACCGCGGCGACGAAGTGAATACTACCGGAGGACGCGATCCATCGCCCTTGGTGTTCGTCAAGGGCGCGCGCTACGAAAAACTGATGGAGGCCTTCGGTGGCGTGGGTGTGCTGGCCACGACGCCGGCCGAGCTGCGCAACGCGATGGAAGAAGCGATCCGCTCGCGCAAGCCTACCCTGATCAACGCGGTCATCGACGAAAAGGCGGGCACGGAAAGCGGCCGCATCACGAGTCTCAATCCTGCCGCGAAAAAGAAACAATGACGGCGGGCCGCGTTCGACCGTCAGCGGCGGGCGTTGGAGCCCAACTGTCGCGGCGCGCGCCGACGTTCAACGCGGCCACGCACCTGATGTAAAGCAACCGAACCGATGGGGAAACCGATGGGCAAGGCATTGGACGGGGTGCGCATCCTCGATTTCAGCCACGTGCAAGCAGGTCCCACCTGCACGCAGCTCCTTGCGTGGTTCGGCGCCGACGTGATCAAGATCGAGCGCGCGGGCGAGGGCGATATCACGCGTGGACAGCTGCGCGACATCCCCGGCGTGGACAGTCTCTATTTCACCATGCTCAATCACAACAAGCGCTCGATCACCATCGACGCCAAACACCCGAAGGGAAAGCAGGTGATCGAAGCGCTGGTGAAGCACTGCGACGTTCTGGTCGAGAATTTCGCCCCCGGCGCGCTCGATCGCATGGGGTTCACGTGGGAGCGCATCCAGGAGCTCAATCCGCGCATGATCGTCGCCTCGATCAAGGGCTTCGGTCCCGGTCCTTACGAAGACTGCAAGGTCTACGAGAATATCGCGCAATGCGCCGGTGGGTCGGCGTCGACGACGGGATTCGACGACGGCCCGCCAATGGTCACCGGCGCACAGATCGGTGATTCCGGCACCGGCTTGCATCTGGCGCTCGGCATCGTTGCTGCGCTCTATCAGCGCCAGACGTCCGGTCGCGGACAGCGCGTGCTCGCCGCGATGCAGGACGGCGTACTCAACCTGGCCCGCGTGAAGCTGCGCGATCAGCAGCGGCTCGCGCGAACCGGGGTGATGGAAGAGTACCCGCAGTACCCCAACGGCAAGTTCGGCGACGCCGTGCCGCGCGCCGGCAACGCGTCCGGCGGTGGACAGCCGGGGTGGATCCTCAAATGCAAGGGCTGGGAGACCGATCCCAATGCCTACATCTACTTCATCACGCAGGCGCCGGTGTGGGAGGAGATCTGCAAGGTGATCGGAAAAGAAGAATGGCTCACCGATCCGCGCTACGCGACGCCGAAGGCGCGCCTGCCGCATCTGATGGAGATCTTCGGGCAGATCGAGGAGTGGACCAAGACCAAGGACAAGCTCGAGGCGATGGATATTCTCAACAAGCACGACATTCCCTGCGGTCCGATTCTGTCGATGAAGGAGATCGCCGAGGAGCCGTCGCTGCGCAAGACCGGAACCGTCGTCGAGGTCGATCACCCGAAGCGCGGCAAGTATCTGTCGGTCGGCAATCCGATCAAGATGTCGGACAGCCCGACTGAAGTGACTCGCTCGCCGCTGCTCGGCGAGCACACCGACGAAGTGCTCGCCGAGCTCGGCTACGACAAGGACACCATCGCGGCGCTGCGCGCCGAAAAGGTGATCTGAAGGGCAATACGGAGAGTGGCAATGGGCGCCGCGCGCCGCGCGCCGTCGCGCTCGATATCGAGGGAAATGATCATGGCGAACAACAAGATCGAAGTCAGGCGGATTCTGGACAAGGTGAAGGCCGAAGGGCGCACGTCGCTGACCGCACCCGAAGGCAAGCTCGTCTGCGACGCGTACGGCATTCCCGTCCCGAAGGAAGGTGTCGCAACGTCTGCCGCCGACGCCGCCAAGCTCGCCACCGGTATGGGGTTTCCCGTCGTCCTGAAGATCGTTTCCCCTGAGATTCTCCACAAGACCGAAGCGGGCGGCGTGCTCGTCGGCGTGAAGAGTGCCGACGAAGTCCAGAAGGGCTTCGACACAATCATGGCCAACGCGAAGAAGTACAACGCCAAGGCCAACCTGCTCGGCGTTCAGGTGCAGCAGATGCTCTCAGGCGGGCAGGAAGTCATCGTCGGCGCGGTAACCGATCCGTCGTTCGGCAAGCTCGTGGCTTTTGGTCTGGGCGGCGTGCTGGTCGAAGTGCTCAAGGACATCACGTTCCGGCTGGCGCCCGCGACGCGCGAGGACGCGCTGTCGATGCAGGACGGCATCGCGGCAGCGGCGATCCTCAAAGGGGTGCGCGGCGCGGACCCGATCGACCGCGAAGCGCTGGCGCGCATCATCGAAAACGTGTCGCAGCTCGTCTCGGATTTCCCCGAGATCGCCGAGATGGATCTGAACCCCGTGTTCGCCACCAAGAACGGTGCGACGGCCGCCGACGTGCGCATTGTGGTCGACTTTGCGCCGGCACCGGCGCGCTTCCGGCCGAGCCATGAGGACATCGTCCGCGACATGAATCGCATCATGAAGCCGGATGCCGTCGCGGTTATCGGCGCGTCGTCCGAGGAGGGAAAGATCGGCAATTCGGTGATGAAGAATTTGATCAACGGCGGATACAAGGGCGAGATCTACCCGATCAACCCGTCCGCGAGCGAGATCATGGGGCGCAAGGCGTACAAGAGCGTCAAGGACGTGCCCGGCAAGATCGACGTGGCGGTGTTCGCCATACCCGCCAAGTTCGTCGCGCAGGCGTTGGTCGAGGTCGGCGAGAAGAAGATCCCCGGCGCGGTACTCATTCCTTCCGGTTTCGCCGAGACTGGCAACGTGGCGGGTCAGAAGGAAATCGTCGAGATCGGCCACAAGTACGGCGTGCGCCTGATGGGCCCCAACATCTACGGCTTCTACTACACCTGGAAGAACTTGTGCGCGACGTTCTGCACCGCGTACGACGTCAAGGGTCACGCCGCGCTGTCGTCGCAGTCGGGCGGTATCGGCATGGCAATCATCGGCTTTTCGCGCTCGGCCAAGATGGGCGTCTCCGCCATCGTGGGCCTCGGCAACAAGTGCGACATCGACGAGGACGATCTGCTCACGTTCTTCGAGCAGGACGACAACACGCAGATCATCGCCCAGCACTGCGAGGACCTGAAGGACGGGCGCGCTTTCGCCGAGGTCGCGAAGCGCGTGTCGAAGAAAAAACCGGTCGTCGTGCTAAAGGCCGGGCGCACGGCCATGGGCGCGCGCGCAGCGAGCTCGCATACCGGAGCGCTCGCCGGCAACGACAAGATCTACGAGGACGTGTTCAAGCAATCGGGAGTCATTCGCGCGCGCAGCTTGCGCGACCTGCTCGAATTCGCCCGGGCGATTCCGGTGCTCCCGACGCCGAAGGGCGAGAACGTGATCATCATCACCGGAGCGGGCGGGTCGGGCGTGCTCCTCTCCGATGCGGTCGTCGATAACGGGCTCACACTGATGGCGATGCCGCCCGATCTCGACGCCGCGTTTCGCAAGTTCATCCCGCCGTTCGGTGCAGCGGGCAACCCGGTCGACATCACCGGCGGCGAGCCGCCCAAGACGTACCAGAACACGATCCGCCTAGGGCTGGAAGACGCGCGCATCCACGCCCTGATCCTCGGTTACTGGCACACGATCATCACGCCGCCGATGGTGTTTGCCAAGCTCGCGGCCGAAGTTGTCGAAGAGATGCGGGCCAAAGGCATCGACAAGCCCGTTGTCGCGTCTCTGGCCGGCGACGTGCAAGTAGAGGAAGCGGCCGAATATCTCTTCGATCATGGCATTCCCGCTTATCCTTACTCGACGGAGATGCCGGTCGCAGTGCTCGGCGCCAAGTACCAGTGGGCGCGCGGCGCGGGTCTTGTCAAACCCGCATAGACGGCGGAGAGTATCGGGCGGCAGCTTGCAGCCGCCGCGAAGAAAAAGCGCAATCCGCCGTTGCGAGCGGGAATGCGCAAGCTTGAGCAAGGCCTTTACATATCTGGAGGAGCGATGAATCCAATTCGAGTTGGCAGAAAGATGTTGTTCGCCGGCGTGTTCGCCGGATTCGCGGCGATGCAATCGCCAGCAGCGTTGGCAACATGGGAACCGACCAAACCGGTTGAATTCATCGTCCCCGCGGGCCCAGGCGGCGGCGCCGATCTGATGGCGCGGTTTCTGCAAGGCGTGGTCGCCAAGAACAACCTGATTAAGCAGCCGTTTATCGTCGTCAATAAATCCGGCGGTGCCGGAGCCGAGGGCTTTCTCGACGTCAAGGGCGCCAAGGGCGATCCGCACAAGATCGTCATCACGCTATCGAATTTGTTCACGACGCCTCTTGCAACAGGCGTGCCGTTCAACTGGAAGGACCTCACGCCGGTCGCCATGCTCGCGCTCGATGAATTCGTGCTGTGGGTGCACGCCGAGACGCCTTACAAGAGCGCGCAGGACTACATCGGCGCGATCAAGGGCGGAAAGGATGGGCAGTTCAAGATGGGCGGCACGGGTTCCAAGCAGGAGGATCAGATCATCACGGTGGCGCTCGAAAAGACAGTCGGCAAGAAGATGACGTACATTCCATACAAGGGCGGAGGCGACGTCGCGGTCCAACTCGTAGGCAAGCACGTCGACTCCACGGTGAACAACCCGAACGAGGCGGTGGCGCATTGGCGCGGAGGTGCGCTGCGCCCGCTGTGCGTGTTCGACAGCAAGCCCATGCCGTATCCGAACAAGGTCACGACAACGCAATCGTGGCAGGACATCCCGACGTGCAAGTCGCAGGGACTGGATATCCAATACCTGATGCTCCGCGGCATCTTCATGCCACCGGGCGTAACGCAGGAGCAGGTCGACTTTTACGTCAGCCTCTTTCAGAAGGTGCGTGCGCTCCCCGAGTGGCAGAAGTTCATCGAGGAAGCCGCGTTCAACAACACCTTCATGGCGGGCAAGCAGTACGCCGACTGGGTTCAGGACGCCGAGAACACGCATCGCACGCTGATGCAAGAAGCCGGTTTCATCGCGAAATAAACGATGTCGACGCAAGACGGTAAGGCACGGGGCGACGTTCCCACGTGCTGGGTGGAAATCGCGGTCGCCCTGCTGTTCGTCGTGGTCGCTGCCGTCGTTATCGTCGACAGCGTGCGCGTTGGCGCGACCTGGGGCCCCGACGGGCCGAGGGCGGGATACTTTCCGTTCTATATCGGCTGCATCCTGGCGATAACAGGGGCGGGTATTGTCGTCCAGGCGCTGCGACGCTGGAAAACCCTCGCCGCCGCGACGTTCGTCAGGCGCGACGAGCTCAAGCCCGTGCTGACGATGCTATGGCCGACGGTCGTCTACGTTGTCCTCATCGTCCTGATTGGACTTTACGTCGCGTCGGCGATTTACATCGGCACATTCATGCTTTGGCAGGGCAAGTACAAATGGCCTGCGACGCTGGCGGTGAGTCTCGGCGTGCCGATCGCCACATTTCTGATGTTCGAGATCTGGTTCCTCGTGCCGCTACCCAAAGGGCCCTTAGAGCACTTGTTGGGCTACTGAAGTTTAGGTCACGCTCCGTCGACGCACCGTATTGTGCGGCGAACCATCGTTGGGAGGAGTTTGCGTGGAGGACGTCGCCAACTTGATGCAGGGGTTCGCGGTCGTGCTCACCTGGAGGAATCTGGTTTTCATGCTGATCGGCATTCTGCTCGGCGTGTTGATCGGTGTTCTGCCCGGACTCGGCGGCGCCAATGGCGTCGCCATCCTTCTGCCGCTGACGTTCTCGATGTCGCCGACCTCGGCCATCATCATGCTCTCCTGCATTTACTGGGGCGCGCTGTTCGGGGGAGCGATCACCTCCATTCTATTCAATATACCGGGCGAGCCGTGGTCCGTCGCGACGACTTTCGACGGCTATCCGATGGCGCAAAAAGGACGGGCGGGCGAAGCGATGACGGCGGCGTTCACGTCTTCGTTTGTGGGTGCGCTGGTTGCAGTCATCATGATCACTTTTCTGGCTCCGCTCGTCGCCAAGTTCGCGCTCCAATTCGGTCCACCGGAGTATTTCGGGGTCCAGTTGTTGACGTTCTGCAGCTTTGTCGGGATGGGACGAGAGCCGCCGCTCAAGACGATCGCGTCGATGATGCTCGGCTTTGCACTGGCGGCGGTCGGGCTCGACACGGTCACCGGCACGTTGCGGATGACCTTCGGGTTTACGGAAATGCTGCAGGGATTCGACTTCCTGATTGCGGTGATCGGGCTCTTCGGGATCGGCGAGATCCTGATCACGATGGAAGAAGGTCTGGCGTTCAAGGAGGCCAAAGGAAAAATAAACCCGAAAATCGTATTGGAGACCTGGGCGAAACTGCCCAAGTACTGGGTGACCTCGTTGCGTTCGTGCCTGATCGGCTGTTGGATGGGGATCACGCCCGGGGGTGCGACCCCCGCGTCTTTCATGAGCTACGGAATGGCGCGGCGAATGTCGAAACACGGGGACAAATTCGGCGAGGGTCAGATCGAGGGCGTCATCGCTCCCGAGACCGCCGCCCATGCTGCTGGCACGAGCGCGCTCCTGCCGATGCTGACTTTGGGAATTCCAGGTTCCCCCACAGCCGCGGTTTTGCTTGGGGGTCTCTTGATCTGGGGCCTCCAGCCCGGACCGCTGCTGTTCGTCGAACACAAGGATTTTGTCTGGGGGCTGATCGCCAGCATGTATCTGGGCAATATCGTCGGGCTCTTGATCGTGCTCACAACCGTTCCGTGGTGGGCGGCGATTTTGCGTATCCCTTTTGCCATCATTGCGCCGGTCATCGTCGTGATCTGCGCCATCGGCGCATACACCGTCCACACCAGGATATTCGACGTTGTATTGATGATGGTCTTCGGCGTCATGGGCTATTTTTTCAAGAAGCTCAAATATCCGCTCGCGCCTCTGGTGCTCGCCTTGGTATTGGGCGACATGGCGGAGACGGCCTTCCGGCAGTCGATGCTGCTGTCGGGCGGCAGCCTCATGGTCTTCTGGTCCAACGGTCTTGTCGGTTCGATCGTCACCCTTGCGCTGGTAATTCTTTGCTGGCCTCTCATTTCGCGCGGAATGGAGACTTGGAAGAAAAGCATAAGAGATTCGGAAAACGCGTGACGTGCTGAGGTTGCGGCGGAAACGCCGTATGGCCGGGAATGGATGCTCGATATTCCGCGAAGGGCCATGCGACGACGCTCGCGGGATATTGCGTGCGCGGCGATGCTCTATTCGGGCCGAACCTCCAGCATGATCTTGCCGATGTGCTGTGAAGATTCCATCAGCGCGTGCGCGGCGGCGGCTTCTTGCAACCGGAAAACGCGATAGATCACAGGCTTTAGCGTTCCGGCTTCGAACAACGGCCAGACGCGTTCGCGCAGCGCCTGCGCGATGGCCGCTTTGCGCTCGTGCGGGCTCGCGCGCATTGTCGATCCGGTGACGGTCAGGCGCCTGAGCATGATGAAACGCCAGTCGACCTCGGCCCGGCTGCCGTGCAGGAACGCGATCATCACCAACCGGCCCTCGAGCGCGAGACACTTCAGGTTCTTCTCGATGTAATCGCCGCCGACCATGTCGAGCACGACGTCGACGCCGCGCTTGGCCGTTATCCCGGCGACCTCGGCCGCGAAATCCCGTTCTCGATAGTTGATCGCGTGATCAGCGCCGATGTCGCGGCAATACACGGCCTTGTCGGCGTTGCCGACCGTCGTGATCACCGTCGCCCCCAATGCCTTCGCGAGCTGTATCGCGGCGAGCCCGATGCCGCTCGAGCCGCCGTGCACGAGGAGCGACTCGCCCTGTTGCAGCCGTCCGCGCTCGAACACGTTGTGCCACACGGTGAAATAGTTCTCCGGCAGGCTCGCCGCTTCCAGCAGCGACAATCCGCGCGGCAGCGGCAGGCAGTAAGCCGCCGGTGCCGTGCAGTACTCCGCGTAACCGCCACCCGGCGTCAACGCGCACACGACATCACCGACGCGCCACGCATCGACGTCCTCGCCTGACGCAACGATCGTGCCGGAGACTTCGAGCCCGAGGATCGGCGACGCGTCCGGTGGCGGCGGATAGCCCCCCGCGCGTTGCATACAGTCGGGACGATTGATACCGGCGTAGGCGACGCGAATCAAGACGTCGCCTCGCTTGGGTACGGGCACCTGCGTCTCCGCGACGCCCAGCACCTCCGGCGGCCCGGGCTCGCGGGCCGCAGCATAGCGCATGATGGATGGCAGATTCACGAAGGACCGCTGCGTGTCCGCTCGACGTTCGGACGTACAATTGTAGCCGGCCGCGCGTAACCATGAACGCCAACCTGTACGCGCTCTTGCGCGATCACTTCGCCGAGGATGCGGAGCAGCCTTGCCTGCTCATCCCCGGCGGCCCGGTAATTCACTACGACGATCTCGACGCCACGTCGGCGCGCATCGCCTACGTGCTCTCCGCCGCGGGATGCCATCCTGGTGATCGCGTGGCCGTGCAGACGGAAAAATGCTGGCAGTCGCTTGCGCTCTATCTCGCCTGCCTGCGCGCGGGACTGGTCTACCTGCCGCTCAACACCGGCTATCAGAAGAGCGAGCTCGGATATTTCTTTGCCGACGCCGAGCCGACCGTGATCGTGTGCCGGCCCGATGCCGCGGAGTCCACGGCCGCGTTGCGTCCGCAGTCGACCGTCCTCACGCTCGATGGCGCGGCGGGGACGCTGCTCGATCGCGCTGCCGACCAGCGCGACAGCTTCGAACCGATATCGTCCAAGCCCGACGATCTGGCGGCCATCGTTTACACGTCGGGCACGACGGGACGCTCCAAAGGCGCCATGCTCTCGCACCGCAATCTCGCCAGCAACGCGCTCACCCTGGTCGAGCAATGGGGCTTCACGCGTGGAGACGTCCTGCTTCATGCCCTTCCCGTCTACCACGTGCACGGCCTGTTCGTCGCCTGCCACTGTGCGCTGCTTTCGGGCAGCCGGATGCTCTGGCTGCCGAAGTTCGATGCAGCCGAAGTGATCGGATTGCTGCCGCATGCGACCGTGATGATGGGTGTGCCGACGTTCTACACGCGCCTGCTTGCCAACGCATCTTTCCGCGCCGCTGATTGCGGGCGCATCCGGCTGTTCATCTCCGGCTCGGCACCGCTCCTTCCCGAAACCTTCGAAAGCTTTCGCGCGCTCACCGGGCACGCCATCCTCGAACGCTACGGGATGACCGAAACCGGAATGAACACCGCGAACCCCCTCGTGGGTGAGCGCATCCCGGGCTCCGTCGGACTGCCCTTGCCCGGCGTCTCGGTGCGGATCGTCGATGGCGATGGACGTGCCTGCGGGCCGGAAACCGTCGGCACCATCGAGGTCAAGGGACCGAACGTCTTCGGCGGATACTGGCGCATGCCCGAAAAGATGCGTGAAGAGTTCACTGCCGACGGCTACTTCAAAACCGGCGACATGGGCGAGTGGCTCCCCAACGGCTATATGAAGATCGTCGGCCGCGCGAAAGACCTGATCATCACCGGCGGCCTCAACGTCTATCCCGCGGAGATCGAAGAAAAGATCAATGCCTTGCCGGGCGTTGTCGAATCGGCGGTGATCGGCGTGCCCGATCCGGATTTCGGCGAAGCCGTCACCGCGGTAGTGGTCACCCGTCCCGGAGACGCGTTGAACGAGTCGGAGCTGATCTCGGCGCTGAAAGCCGACATCGCGAGCTTCAAGGTGCCCAAGCGCGTACACCTGGTCGCCGACCTTCCGCGCAACGCGATGGGCAAGGTGCAGAAGAATGTCCTGAGGGCGATGTATTCGCCAAAGTGACGCGGCTGTCCGGGAGCGCTCGCGGGGAGCGCGATTGGTGACAGCCGCGTTATCCTGGGCGAGCGCAAGCGAAACCGGGAATCCAATGTCTTGCGACGTAGCCCACTACTGCTTCAGCAACTTCCCGGCGATGAAACTCCACTCTCCCGGCTCGACCGGCGTGATCGACAGCCGGTTGCCACGCTGCAGGAGCCGCATCGCTGCGAGCTCGCGTTGCGCGCGCAACTCGGCGAGCGGAACGAGCCGCGTCTTCTCGACCAGAGTCACTTCGACGTTGAACCAGCGCGGTGCGGCGCGCGTCGCTTTGGGGTCGTAATAGGGACTACTGCGGTCGAATTGGCTCGCGTCCGCGTACGCGGCCTTGCTGATGCGCACGATCCCCGCGATACCCGGCTCGGGACAGCTCGAATGGTAGAAGAAAGCGAGATCGCCGACCTGCATCTGGTCGCGCATGAAGTTCCGCGCCTGGTAATTGCGCACGCCGAACCAGGCGATCGTCTTCTTCGGCATCGCCGCGAGGTCGTCGATCGAAACCTCGTCGGGCTCCGACTTCATCAACCAGTGGCGCATAAGAAAAAACGCGGCGTCGGTTCAACGACGCCGCGTCAGAATAGGCCCCCCGCCTGTGCCGTGCCAACCGTCATCTTGAACCTGGGTTCAAGAGGGTCGCCTACCCGGACCATTAGGCGCTTCCGCGTAGGGAGCGCACACCGGTCCATTAGGGCGCGGCGACCTCGCTATCGTAGCATTGGTTCAAAGAGTGTATGGCCAGCTCGAACACCGCAGGGGACGAACGTTGCAGTCGAGCAGGCTGTCGACAACTTCAGAAAAGCTTTTCCTGCTCCGCCATCGCACGATCGATGGCTGTCTGCATGGCGGAAATTCTACGCTGAATGGCCGCGCTGTCAAAACCGCCGGTCGCCGACTTCCCGCTTCTGGCGCGCAGCACTTCGTGCGCGATATTGAGCGCCGCCATCACGGCGATGCGCTCGGTGCCCGCAACCTTCCCCGAATCGCGGATCTCGCGCATCCGGTGGTCGAGAAACTGTACCGCCTGCAGCAACTCTTCCCGCTCCGACTCCTTGCACGCGACGCGGTACTCGCGTCCGAGAATCGATACATCGAGGGTGAGCGAACGATCGTCCACTGGGAGCCTAATTGGCGGACTCGGGCAACTGCTGCAAGAGCGAATCGAGGCGCGCAGTCGCGGTCGCCATGCGCGCCGCGAGTGCCCGATGCTGCTCCTGGGCGCGCACCAGCTCGCGCTTGAGCGATTCATTCTCGGCCCGCACCCGATGGTAGTCGGCGAGCAATACGGCAAGTTTCTGCTCCAGCCCGGCGAGATCAGAGTCCATGGCCCACTATAGGCGGAACGTTTCGGCGCCGTCAACCTGCGCGCCTTTGCAAGCGCATTGGTCCTCGCACGGCGCTTCGCATGCGCGGCGAGCGGCCGTGCACTCGGGCCTACGACAGGCTCAGCCGCCCGTCGCGAGCGGCTCGTAACGCACGTGGAGAATTTCGAGCTGTTCGACGCCGCCCGGCGTGGTGAGCGTGACCATGTCGCCTTCGCGCGCCTTGATCAGCGCCCTCGCCATCGGCGATACCCAGCTCACGTATCCGCGGGCGGTATCGATCTCGTCGATGCCGACGATGCTGACGACGCGCTCTTCGCCGCGCAAGTTGCTCACGGTCACAGTGGCGCCGAAGAAAATCTGGTCGGCGTTATCCGCATCACGCCGCGCCAGTGGATCGACCACTTCCGCACGGTCGAGGCGCCGGACGAGAAAACGGATGCGGCGATCGATCTCGCGCAGGCGCTTCTTGCCGTAGATATAGTCGCCGTTTTCGGAGCGGTCGCCGTTGCCCGCG
>Ga0207646_10006932_pt1 | contig 11630 bp, 9 predicted proteins | sample KBSK5502metaG_FD_184343 | JGI IMG/M metagenome (GOLD analysis project Ga0207646, IMG submission 184343) | Corn, switchgrass and miscanthus rhizosphere microbial communities from Kellogg Biological Station, Michigan, USA - KBS K5-50-2 metaG... | ecosystem: Host-associated > Plants > Roots >...
TCTTGAATGCCATCCATCCTGCCATTGGCGGGGTGCTGATCCGTGGCGAAAAGGGGACCGGCAAGTCCACGGCGGTCCGCGCACTGGCGCGCTTGCTCCCCGAGCTGACGGTGGTTGCCGATTGTCCGTACCACTGCGACCCGGACGCGACCGAGGCCCTCTGCTCCGACTGCCAGGACCGGTTGGCCCGCGGGGAAACGCTGCCGCGGGCCCGACGCCGGATGCGCGTGGTCGAGTTGCCCATCAATGCCTCCGAGGACCGGGTGGTGGGCGCCATCGACATCGAGGCCGCGATCAAGAGTGGCGAGCGCCGCTTCGAGCCGGGCGTGCTCGCCGAGGCAAACCGCAACATTCTTTATGTCGATGAGGTGAACTTGCTAGACGACCACCTGGTCGACGTGCTGCTGGATGCGGCCGCCATGGGCGTCAATGTGGTTGAGCGTGAGGGGATTTCGATCTGGCATCCGGCACGCTTCATCCTGGTCGGCACGATGAATCCGGAAGAGGGCGACCTGCGGCCGCAACTGCTGGACCGCTTCGGTCTCACGGTCGACGTCGAAGGTATCAAGGACATCAGCCAGCGGGTACTGATCGTCGAGCGCCGGGAGGAATGGGAATCCGATCCCGCTGGGTTTAGCCAGCAATTTGCCGACCAGGATGCCGAGATTGGGACGCGCATTGCCGAAGCCATCATTCGCTTCCCCGGGGTCGTGATGCCGGTTGGCATTCTGCGAGCGCTCGCCGAGCTCAATGTCAGCCTCCAGGTGGACGGGCATCGCGCCGACCTGGTTGGCCGCAAAGCGGCCCAGGCGCTGGCGGCCTATCGCGGCATTCCTGAGGTCGGGGTCGCCGAGGTCAACGAAGTCGCGGATATGGTCCTCGCCCACCGAGTCAAGGCTGGGGGCCGCCATGAGCTTGGGATCGCGCAGAGCCATCCCAGCGCCTCTCGGGCCTCCCGCAGCTAGTCCCGGCGGTTCGACTACCGTTGAGGCGTGACGTCGTCTTCACGCCAGCGGTCCGGCGAGCCGACGACCCTGCCGCTGCTGCCGCTCGTTCCCGTCCTCTTTACCGTGTTCTTCATCGCCGACCAGAGACTTCCGAATGCCGACGAGCTGCTAACGGCTGATCCCTTGTGGGCGCGTGACCACGTGCCCGAACCCCTCGGTGGCGCCGTCGCGGATTTCCGCAAGCAGGGGCTGGTCTTGGGTGAGGTTGTACCGAAGGACGAGTTGCCCGAGCTGCCGCTCCAGCTGCTCGAATCGATCGGATTGCCGGAGCTCGAGGAGAGGGTGCTTGGGGCGGCGACGCATGCCGTACTGTTGCGAGCGCTGGATCTTAACGTGGCGCCGCGCACGGGGCTCTGGGCGGTACTGGCCGCGGCATGCGAGGTCGCGCATCGGCTGCATGGGGTCGTCTTCGACCCTGAAGGGCTTCGAGTGATTACGCTCGAGAAGGCATCGAAGTACTTCGAGCGTAACGGTGCGATCGCGATCCGCGACCATGTCATCGTCCCGTTCTCGGTCGATGAGCGTGGCGTCGGCTGGATGACCACCCGCGGCATGACCAAGTTTGGGCTCCCTGAGCTCGAGGTGCAGGACATCCCACCCGATCTCCTCCAACTTTCTTACCTGGTCAATACGACCGGACAATTCCTGGTCGAACGCGCCTTTGATACCGTCCGGGCCACTCCCCCGGCTAGCAGCCTGAAGGTGCCGCCTGCCATCCGCCTCGATGGCGAGCTCTTCGCACGCGCCGACGGTGGCGAGTGGGAGCAAGGAGCATCCGGTGTCACAAGGTCGACGTTGGTCAGCCTCCGCTTCCCGGCGGGTCCACCAGATGGGGGTACGCCGTTTGCTCAAATCGTTCCGCCGCCCGGCGTTTCGGGCGACATGGGAGTCTGGCTCTACGCATCGCTCGTGGAACTGCTGGGCCCAAGACAAGAACCCGTTTTTCACGTTGCGACCGAGGGTGAAGTAATGCAGGCCGCCCACGCGCGTGCGGTCGCCGAGCTACCAGATGTGAAAGCGCGATTTCATGCGGGGTTGAGGCCCGGCCAGATCTTGTACGTGAAGTACGGTTTTCCGACTCCGGACGACTCGAAGGAATTTATGTGGTTAGCCGTCGAGCGGTGGACCGCTACTCAGGTGGTCGGCACACTCGTTAACGAGCCCGATGATGTGCCGGAGCTTCAGCTGGGGCAAGAGGTTGCGATCGACGAAGCCGACATCTTCGACTGGATGATTCAGTTATCGGCTGAGCGACGGGAAGGCGGGTACACGCTCGACGTCGCGAACAACCAGTCCCGATAAACTCGGTCGGTGTCCACGCCGACCCATCTGACCCGCGCGATCTCCGTAATTGCCCACGTCGACCACGGGAAGACGACGCTTTCCGACCGCCTGCTCGAGTACACGGGCACAGTAGCGCCACGCGACATGGTGGAGCAGGTGCTGGATCAGCTCGATCTCGAGCGCGAGCGCGGCATCACCATAAAGGCGCAGGCGGTTCGGATGCTCTACAAGGCCGACGACGGTAACACCTACCAGATCAACCTGATCGACACCCCTGGGCACGTCGACTTTTCCTATGAAGTCTCACGGGCACTGGCCGCCTGCGACGGCGCCATCCTGGTGGTCGATGCCTCGCAGGGCATCGAGGCGCAGACGCTGGCGAACGTCCACCAGGCGCTCGACCACCACCTGAAGATCATCCCGGTCGTCAACAAAATCGATCTCCCACAGGCCAATCCGGAATTAGTGCGGGAAGAGATCGAGAAGGTGATCGGTCTTCCCGCCGAGTCGGTCATCTTCGCCAGCGCGCGCCAGGGAATCGGCACCAAGGAGATCCTGGAAGCGGTCGTGCGCGAGGTCCCGCCGCCGACAGGAGACTCGAATGCGCCGCTGCAGGCGCTGATCTTCGACGCAAAGTTCGACGCCTACCGAGGCGTCGTCACCTACATCCGCGTGTTGGAAGGGACGCTGCGCAAGGGCACGCGCATACGGATGATGCAGACTGGGAGATCGTTCGAAGTCGACGAGGTCGGCATCTTCCGGCCCGAGCGCACGCCGGTCGACGACCTGTCCGCCGGCGAGGTTGGCTACCTGATCGCCAACATCCGTAACGTCCGTGACTCGCGGGTCGGTGACACGGTGACCGACGAGGCCCGACCGGCGGCGGCGCCGCTTCCCGGCTACCGGCACGTCACGCCGATGGTTTTCGCCGGACTCTTTCCGACTGACACCGAGCAGTACCAGCAGCTCAAGGAGGCGCTCGAGAAACTCCAGCTCAACGACGCCGCGCTGGTTTACGAGCCAGAGACGTCAGCCGCCCTTGGTTTCGGATTCCGCTGCGGCTTCCTGGGCCTACTGCACATGGAGATCGTCCAGGAGCGCCTCGAGCGCGAGTTCAACCTCACCCTGCTCGGCACCGCCCCCACCGTCGAGTACCGGGTGAAGCTACGCGACGGTACCGAAGTCCCGGTCGACAACCCGGACAAGCTGCCCGATCCCGGCGAGATCGAGGCCATCAGCGAGCCCATGGTCCTCGCCACCATCGTCGTGCCGAGCGCCTACGTCGGCAACATGATGGAGCTCAGTCAGGAGCGGCGGGGTCAGTTCTTGAACATGGAGTACGAGCCAGGCGACCGCGTGGTCATCACGTATCGAATGCCACTCGCCGAAATCATCCACGACTACTACGACCAGCTGAAGTCGCGCAGCAAGGGCTACGCCTCGCTCGACTATGAGTTGGTCGGCTTCGAAGAGGCGAACCTCGTCAAGCTCGACGTGCTGGTGGCAGGCTCGCCGGTCGACGCCCTCTCGATGATCGTGGACCGGAGCAAAGCGCAGCAGCAGGGCCGCCGCCTGGCGGAAAAACTCAAGACGCTGATTCCGCGCCAGCTCTTCGAGGTCCCGATCCAGGCCGCGATCGGTGGCAAGATTGTCGCGCGCGAAACCGTGCCGGCGATGCGCAAGGACGTCACGGCCAAGTGTTACGGTGGCGACGTGACCCGCAAGCGAAAGCTGCTCGAGAAGCAGAAGGAAGGGAAGAAGCGGCTGAAGCGCGTTGGCAATGTCGAGATTCCGCAGGAAGCCTTCATGGCCGTGCTGAGCCTGGACTGATGGAACGCATTCATAGCCTCTACCTGCACGTGCCCTTCTGCACCTGGGTCTGCAAGTACTGCGACTTCAACGCCTACGCCGTGCTCGATGGACTGATCCCGCCGTATGTCGACGCCCTTGCCCGGGAGATCGATGCGGCCGCCGACACGCTGCCGATCGGGCCGATCGAGACGGTCTTTATCGGAGGTGGCACCCCGAGCCTGCTCACGATCGATCAACTGCACCGTTTGATGGATCGCGTGCGGTCGATTGGGCTCGCGGCCAGCACCGAGGTGACGCTCGAAGCGAACCCAAGCAACGTGAGCACTGAGAACGTTGAGGGCTGGCTGGAGTCGGGCGTGAACCGGCTCAGTATCGGCGTGCAGAGTCTGCGTCCGGACGCGCTGCGTTTCCTCGAACGGCTCCATTCCGGCACCGACGCAATCGCGGCCATCCGCACGGCGCGCGCCGGCGGCTTCGCCAACGTCAATGCGGATTTGCTGTATGGGGTCCCGGGCGTGAACCTCGCGGGCTGGCTCGAAACGCTCAACGCAGTCCTGGCCGAAGGCGTCCAGCATCTGTCAGCCTATGAGCTGACGGTCGAGTCGCAAACCCGTCTGGGCCAGGAGGTGCGGACGGGCCTCGTGCAGATGCCCGACGCCGACGACCAGCTGGAGCAGTACTGGGCGGCGGTGGCGATGTTGGAGGCCGCCGGCTATGGCCATTACGAAATCTCCAACTGGTCGCGACCTGGATTCGCCTGCCGGCACAACCTGGCCGCCTGGCATTACCAGCCCTACCTGGGGTGCGGGGCCGGAGCGCATTCGATGTTCCGCCCCAACGACGGAAGCACCGAGCGGCGGTGGAACGTCAAGGGCCCGCACGCCTACATCAAGCAGGCGGCCGAATCCGGGCATGCGGTCGCCGGCAGCGAGACCCTGTCGCCGGAGCGTGCGAGCGGAGAGGCCGCCATGATCGGTGTGCGGTTACTGGACGGCACCAACGCCGCGCGCGATTTTCCGACGCAGCGGACCCAGCTGGTGGCGGCCGGCTTGCTCGCCGAACAGGATGGTGACGTCCGGCTCACGCGACGGGGCATCGAGCTCGCGAACCAGGTCGGCGCCGCTTTCCTGAGCTAGGCTTTTTTCAGCAGGGCGCGTGAACTGGCCAGTCTTTCTCAGCACCGTCGCTTTTCTTCTTGCCGGTGCCGCGCTAGGCTACGCGTCGCTTGCGGCCGGGCCCCTTCCAGCCGCTACGGCGGTCATCTTTCTGGTTTTACTGCTCGCCCGGTTCCGGAGCCGGCCGGAGCAGCCCGGGGCCTACATGCTCGGGTCGGGATTGGCCGGGGCGGTATTGCTCTTCAAGGTTATTGCCGAGTGTTCGCCACCGTCATGTTGGTATGACGTGAGCACGCCGATTTTTGGCGTCGTCTTGATCGTGGTCGCCGTCGTTGGAGCGGGCCTCCTCCTGCGCGCCATCATCCAGCGTCGCTTTTCCAAGGCAAGCTCGGGTATCAACTAGAGGGTCTTCAATTCCAGCCGGAGTGTTGGTGGGCCGGACGTATCGACCGTGAACCGAAACCGGTCTCCGCGATAGAGGGCCTCGTTATATTTCAACGGGTCACGATTCGACGAAAAAGCCACGCCTTCGATTCGAACAAGCGAGGTCCCGGACGCTACTCGTAGCAGACGCGCGTCCTCTCCCTGTCCAATCACGGCCTCGACGGAATCGAGGGAATCGACGACGTGGGCGCCAACCGCGTCCATCAATTCGATCAGCGACCCGCTCAAGTCCCCGTTGAGGACGCCCGCGTATCGTCCCGGCAGGTAGCTGAGGTGAAGGGCGGCGGGCTCATCCTCCACGAAGCGTAGCCGCCGCAGGAAGACAACCGACTCGCCCGCATGGAGCCCTAGCAGCGATGCGATGTGCGCGGGCGCAGGAACACGAGTGGCATTGAGAACCCGCGTGTGGTGCCGAAGTCCAAGCGCCGCCATCGCCTTGGAGAAGCTGAGCTGGGTGGAGACCCCGTGCGTGATCTTCGGGGCGGCGACGAAGGTGCCCTTTCCGGGTTGACGGAAGAGAATGCCTTCGGCCACGAGGCGGTCAAGGGCTTTGCGAGCCGTCATGCGGCTGACGTGGAAGCGATCGGAGAGCTGAATCTCTGACGGGACCTGGGCATTCGGCCCCAGGTCTCCCGACTCGAGCAGACCACGAAGCTCCTGCTCGATCTGCAGGTAGAGTGCGACAGGTGACTCTCGGATCAACGAGTGGGTCGACGTTTCCGACATCAGCAAATCCCCCCGATTACCCTACCCCTGACGCGCGAGGGTGTGGCTAATCTCACTCAGCGTATCGCCCGCAGTTCTGTATGTAGCGTATAGCCGGTCATATGTCGAGCGCCAGTCCGGATTTGGCGAAACCGTCTCGAGGGAGGGCCCGCCGCCCGACCGCGGCGCCTCACCGACGGCTGCCGCGGCAAGCAGCGCCGCCCCAACCGCCGGGCCTTGCGGGGTCGCCAGGTATCCCTCTGCGCCAAGGACGGAGACCAGGATCTGCCGCCAGAGCGGGCTTCCGGCCCCGCCGCCACCGAGGAACGGGGTCTGCTTCCCAAGGCCGATCCCGTCGAGGAGATCGCGACAGCTACGTAGTGATAGGGCCACGCCTTCCATGACGGCGCGGCAGAGGTGGCCGACGCCACTCGCCGATGACACGCCGAGGAATGCGGCGCGTAGGTCTCGATCCCAATAAGGACTTCGCTCGCCATCCAGAAAGGGCAGAAACAGGACACCTCCGGCACCGGCGGGGACCCGCGACGCCAGCTCGTCCATCCAGGCGTAGGTCGAGGCCCCGCGCTGCCTGTCGGCCGGAAACACGGTATCGCGCAGCCAGCGGTAGGCAGTCGCGGCGGTGCTGGTTGCGGCCACCGTATACCAACAGCCGGCGATCGGATGCGGATAGGTCAGGACTCTGCGGTCGGGATGGGGCGCCTCAGACACGGCGACCACAACCCCGCTGCTGGCGATCTTTACCAGCCCCGAACCATGCCTGTCGGCCCCGATGGATACTAGTTCGGCCGCCGTGTCGGTCGCCCCGACACTGACAGGCGTTCCGGACGGAAGACCAAGCAGGATCGAGCCCTCGGCGCTGAGCCCGCCCGCGAGTTCGGTGGCGCAGTGGATCGGCGGCAGCTGATCTAGCGTCAGGCCAGCATCCACGCATAGCGGTTCGATCCACGTGCGAGCGCGCTGGTCGAACATCGCGGTCCCAGCGGCATCGCTCGGGTCGGTCCCGACGAGCCCGGTCAACCGATAACGAAGGTAGTCCTTGCCGATGAGAACGTGTCGGATGCGTTTGTAGGTGTCCGGGACATGCCGGCGTAACCACACAAGCTGTGGCAACGTCCACGATGGGCTGAGCTCGGCGAAGGTTGTCGCGAAGAGGTCCGGTCCATAGCGCTTGCGGAGCTCGGTGGCGACGCTCTCGGTCCGCGCATCCGACCACAGCATGACCGGATGCAGGGGCTCGCCGTCGACTCCGACCAGGACTGCGTTGTGTGCCGGCGCGGTGACGCCGATCGCGCCGATCGTCAGCCGCGGTACGGCCGCGACACACTGGCGGACGGTCGAGCCCATCGCCTGCACCCAGTCGCCGGCATCCTGCGTCACCTCGCCGCCGGGAGCGCGGCGGGTCCTGTACACGCGAGCGGCGGTCGCGAGCACCTGGCCGCTTCGACTGAGTACGATCGTCTTGCATCCACTCGTCCCGGCGTCGACGCCGATGAATCCGGTCTCGCGCGTTGCCATGGCTAGGCCGGCACTAACGCGATCGCCCGGATTGGCGAACCGGACGCGCCGCGGATGGGAATCGCCAGCGCCACGAAGTCGACACGCGGGACCGGGATCTCGCCAAGTCGAGCCAGGTTTTCGATAATCAGGATCCCGGCACCGAGCAAGCGGTGATGCGCCTCGAATGTCGCTGAGCGAAGGTCGCGCTGGTCGACCTTGTCGGGATCGGGACATTCAACCCCAAGCGCTTTGATGTGCCGCTCCAGCAGCAGGTCGATGCCCGATGTCCCGAGGTAGGGCCAACCTTCCGTCATATACGCGCTGCCTTCGGGCCCATGGCGCCACAACTTCCCATGCCCAGTGCGCAACAGGACGATGTCACCCGAACCGATGCGCTCGCCGTTCGCATCCTCCCACGTCCGCAGGTCGGCCGACTCAACGGCGGTCCAGCCGCTGAGCCGGGTGAGGTCCACCACCACGGCACTCCCGGATAGTGCCAGCGGATGGAGGGCGTCGACCGTCTGCGCGCCTGGGATGAAATGAAACGGGGCATCGACATGGGTTCCCGCGTGCGTGTACGACTGCACGACTTCGACCGTCGCCACGTCGCCGTCGCCCTGGTCGAGGTAGCGGGTGACTGTGACGGGAGGGAAGCCGATCGACAACGGCATGGCCGGATCGATGGCATGCGTCAAGTCGATCACCCTCTGGTGGCGATCGAAAATCCCCTCTTGTCTAGACTGCACTAGACAGGTATATTACGCCGCAGGCGGGGGAAGGCAAGCGGGTTCGGCGAAGGGGAAGCCCTTGGTCAAAGCTCAGTGGGGGGCTGACGTCCAGCCGTCCGAAATTGATCTCGACGGGCCGATTGACCTCGGCCAGGTAGGTCTGGAGCTGGCGACCGAGCTGCACGGGCGGATGTCACTCGTCCGCGAGTTCGAGCAGCGGATCAACAAGCTCTTTCTTCAAGGCCGGATCCCCGGCACGATCCACCTCTCGCTCGGTCAGGAGGCCTGCGCCGTCGGGGCGACGGCGCCCCTTCGAACCGACGACTGGATCACGATCACGCATCGCGGACACGGTCAGGCGCTTGCCAAAGGCGTACCGGCCCGCCGCTTGATGGCGGAGCTCTTCGCCCGGGAGACCGGATGCTGTCGAGGCCGTGGCGGGTCAATGCACATCGGTGACGTGGCGGTCGGCGCACTGCCCGCGATCGCTATCGTGGGGGCCGCGGTGCCCATCGCCGCCGGCCTGGCCTTCGCCGCCCGGCAGCAGGGGAGCGACCGGGTCGTGGTTTCGTTCTTCGGCGACGGCACGCTGAACGAGGGGGACGCTCATGAGGGCCTGAACCTCGCCGCCCTTTGGCAGTTGCCGGTGGTCTACCTCTGTGAAAACAACCTCTATTCCATCAGCACGCCGCTCTCGCGGCAGATGCGCAACACGCGCATCCTGGATCGGGCCGTGGCCTATGGAATGGCCGGCGTCGTGGTCGACGGCAACAACGTCATCGCCGTGTACCAGGCGGTCACCGAAGCCGTCGAGCGGGCGCGCGAGGGTGGGGGCCCCACCCTCGTCGAGTGCCTCACCTACCGGCAGGGGGGACATAAGCGCGATGACCCGGCGACCTATCGTCCTAAAGACGAAGTCGCCACCTGGCTGGCGAGGGATCCGCTCCACCGCCTGCGCCGCGCCTTCGAAACGGCCGGTTTGGGCTCCGTCGTGGAGGCCGCCCAGGCGGAGGCGCAATCGTTGATCGATGACGCGGTCGAATTCGCCGAACAGAGCCCGCTCGCGAGGCCGGACGCAACGTGACCACCATCGTCGAAGGGCTGCGTGACGCTGTCGCCGGCGAGATGGAACGCGACCCAGGCGTTTTCGTGATGGGCGAGGACGTCGAGATCGGCGGCTCCTTCCACCTGACGCTGGGTCTGCGTGATCGCTTTGGCGCCGAGCGGATTCGCGATACGCCGGTCTCCGAGGCGGGTTTCGTCGGTCTCGCCATCGGCGCGGCCATCGGCGGTATGCGGCCGGTGGTGGATTTCCAGTACGCCGACTTCCTCTTCTGCGCCGCCGACCAGGTCATTCAGCAGGCGTCCAAGTTGCCCTTCATGTCCGGCGGGCAGGTCACCGTGCCGCTCGTCCTTCACGCGCCCACCGGCGCATCCGGTCGCGGCGCGCAGCACGCGAACTCGATCGAGAACTTCTTCTTCGGCGTGCCCGGGCTATTGCTGGGTGTGCCCTCGACCCCCTATGACGCCAAGGGGATGATGACGACCGCGATCCGAGCGAACGCTCCCGTCCTGATCTGTAGTCACAAGCACCTATACGGGACCAAGGGGCGAAAGCTCGAGCACCTCGATGGCAGTGCCGACCCGGTCCCTGCCGAGCCCTACGAGATCCCGATCGGCAAGGCGGTCGTGCGCCGGCCGGGGCGTCATCTCACCATCGCGAGTGCGCTGCTGATGACCCATCGCGCCGTGCAGGCGGCCGAGGAGCTCGCCAAGGATGGGATCGAGGTCGAGGTGATCGACATGCGTTGGCTGGCGCCAATCGACGTCGACACCGTAGTACAGTCGGTCGAAAAGACCGGAAAGCTCCTAGTCGTCGAAGAGGGTCCACGTCGCGGCGGCTGGGGAGCCTATGTCGCCGCGGCCGTCGCCGATGTTGCGCTGGGTTCGCTCGATGGTCCGGTACGGCGGCTCGCCGGGCCAGACACACCGATCCCCTTCGCCCCGCATCTCGAGGAAGCCGTTATTCCCAGTTCGAAAAGGATCGAGGCCGAGGTGCGCGCACTCCTCGTCGCCGACTGAGGTGGCGATCGAAGTGGTGGTGCCGGAAGTCGGCGAGGTCGGCATGGATGTCACCTTCGTTCGCTGGTTAAAAGCCGAGGGAGATCCGGTTCGGCAGGGCGAGCCGCTCTTCGAGGTGGACACGGCGAAGGCCGTCGTCGAAGTCGAAGCTTTTGCCGATGGAAGGCTCGCCGGGACTCGCGCCAAGCCCGGCGACCTGGTCAAGCCGCAGCAGGTCCTGGCCGTCCTCCTTGCGGCGGACGAACAGCTGCCATTTGCTTCCGTGGCCGAGCCGTCGCCATCAGTGACGGCCCCGCTCGCGCGCGTCGTGTCGTCGCCAAAGGCTAAACGGGTCGCTGCCGACCTCGGCGTCGACCTTTCCACCTTCACGGGTGGCAGCGGGCCGGGCGGCCTGATCACCGAGGCTGACGTCCGTGCCGCGGCCGCGCCACAAGGCGATAGCCTGCGCGCCGCGGTCGCCAGCTCCACAGCGGCATCGTGGCGATCGATCCCGCACTTTTATCTCACGCTCGAAGCGGACGTCAGCGCGGGGCTGGCCCGCGCCAGACCGACCGGGTTGATCTGCTCGGCGATCGCGCGGAGCCTCGGGCAGCATCCAGAGTTGAACCTCGCCTGGGACGAGGACGGTCTCGTCCGGCGCAACTCCGTCGACCTCGGCCTGCTGGTCAACACCCCCCGGGGGCTGCTCCTCCCCGTCATCCGGGGGGCCGACCGGCTCACGCTCGCCGGAATGGAGGAGGCAATCGACGGTGCTGCTGCGCGGGCCCGATCCGGCCACCTGCGCCCCGACGACTACGGACCACGCAGCCTCAGCGTGTCGAACCTGGGGATGTTCTCGGTCGATCGATTCAGCGGGGTGATCGCGGCACCCGACGTCATGCTGATCGCCATTGGGCGGTTGCGCACCGCGCCGCACTGGGAGTTGGACAGCTGGC
>Ga0207646_10006937_pt1 | contig 11627 bp, 13 predicted proteins | sample KBSK5502metaG_FD_184343 | JGI IMG/M metagenome (GOLD analysis project Ga0207646, IMG submission 184343) | Corn, switchgrass and miscanthus rhizosphere microbial communities from Kellogg Biological Station, Michigan, USA - KBS K5-50-2 metaG... | ecosystem: Host-associated > Plants > Roots >...
GGTCCGCCAAGTCAGGGTGTCAGAGGACGCGGTCTCCCCGTCCGCTTCGTCGCTTCAACGGCGTCCTGCAGACCCCGGAGGAGGTCGTGGGCCTGATGCTCGCCATCGAGGGCGAGCTGCTGGCCTCACCTGCTACCCGATCGGATTCAACCAGCTCCTCCAGCGAGCAGTGCTCGCTCAATTGCGTGGTGTCCCCTCCGGGTCAGGAGCAGTTTTCTCGACTTCCGCCGATCCCTTCCCCCATCTTCGGCTCGCCGCGTAGCGAGCGCAGCAGCCGCTGGAAGCTCTCCGAGTTGTCGAGCAGTGTCCTCGCGGCCTCGCGCAGCCGCCGGAGCTGCCCTTCCTGCAAGCTGAACGTCGTCGGGTAGGCCAGGAGCTCTTCGCGCGCCGGCGACGGCAGGCCCTCGAAGTCGATGTGGATGAAGCAGGTCCTGATCTCCTGAGCCAGCTTGGGCATCGCGGTCGCTCCGCACTTGGCGAGCGCCTCGTTGCACTTCCGAATGTCTGTCTGCGCCTGCTCGCGCTCCGTCTGTCGGCGGAGCGCGTGCTCGATCGTGTCGAAGCTCACCGTCTCCATGCTGACGGTCGCCGTCTTCATGAAGACGTCCACGAGGCCCGGCGACCGCTCCCGGCGACTCAGCGTCTCGGGCGGATCGGTGCGGCCATTGATCGCGATGACGACAAACCGCTTGATGTGGCCCTCACCGATACGCGGACGGACGAACCCGCTCGTCCGGTCGTAGGCGCGGAGAATCGACCGCAGCCCGATGTTGTCGGCGAGCCCGCCGTCCAGCAGGTGCACCCACTTCTCGTTCGGCGCCTCGTCGGCCGTCTTCGGCACCGGGCTCATCAGGTCGAGGTGTTGCCGCGCCCAGTAGTAGCGGCCCGGGTTCAGGTCGCGCTCTTCGAGCCCATCGGTGACGTCGGCGGGCACCCGATAGCCCGCGGGCGGCGGGAAGCTCCGCAGGGTCACCGGGCTCAGGAGGAACGGAAACGCCGACGAGGCCGCGACCGCGCGGGCGACCGGAAACGTGCCGAGATCGGAGCCGATGAAGTCGAACTCGGCCTGGGTGAACTCGAACGGGGCGCCATTCGCCATGCTCGTCGCGTGCAGGATGATGAAGGGCCGCCGGGGGAGATTCTCGAACTTGCGGCCTTCGAATACCGTCTCGTCGTAGAGCTCGGCCGCGAGGTCAATGCGGCTGAAGTAGGGCGAGGCCAGGCGCACGAGATTGATCGGGTTCAGCACGCGCAGTGCCAGCTCGCTATGGATGTTGCGCTTGAGGAAACGGTCGTAGAACGTGTCGAGACCGGCCTTGCCGAAGAGGCCGTAGTAGGCGGCGGTGAACGCGCCGCCCGAGATGCCGGCGATGCAGTCCACCTCGTCGAGCAGGCTGCGCGGCACGCCGGCCCGGCCAATGTCGGTCTCTCGCAGGCGGAGGAGCGCGCCGTGCGCGAACGCCGCGGCCCGCGTCCCGCCGCCCGAGAACGACAAGCACACGAACAGCTCGTCCGCCGGGTCAGGGTGCCCGGAGACCATCTGCGGAAAGCGGTAGCCGCCCGGCCCCGACGGCGCGGCCAGCTTCGTGTTCACCGGGAAGTGCGCGCAGCCCGAGGCCGCGACCACGCACAGCCCGAGCACGGCGAGCCCGAAGCGTCGGCTCATACGGGGCTCCCCGGAGAGTGCGGAATCGCGGCGGGCGGCAGCCGCTGGAACACGATGCGACAAGGATCCATCGCCGACGTGTTCGCCAGTCGTACCTTCTGCTCGAGCGGCGAGAAGTCGTTCGGCGGGCCGAGCGTCACCCGGTGCACGCCGGCCTCCAGCTCCAGCACGATGTTCGTCCTGCCCTGCGGCACGTCGCCGACCCGGACCTCGCGGTTGTCATCGAAGAGCACGAGCAGGAACTCCATCCCGTCCTCCTTGCCGAGCGTCGTTTCGCCCGACGCCGCCGTCCTCCGGGGACGCTAGTTGGGCCTCACGGTAGGTGTCAACAACTTCCTGTGCTTACTGCATAGATGTCGTCGTCGATCTGGGCGCCGCCGGCTCTGGTATGGTCGCGGGGACCATGGATGGCCTCTCGGGACTCATGCTGTTCGCGGCGGGGCTCGCAGGCGGCATCGTCACCGCGGTCGTCGGCGGCGCGTCGCTGATCACCTTCCCGGCGCTGCTGGCGGCGGGGTTACCGCCGATCGTCGCGAACGCCTCGAACGCGGTGGCGCTGATGCCAGGAAACTTCGGCGGTGGGTTCGCCGATCTGGAGCGCCTGCCGCGCTGGGACCGATCCTTCGTGAGCTTGATCGCGGTGTGCATCGCGGGCAGCGTGGCGGGGGCCGGGCTTCTTCTCGTGACCCCGGAACGCGCGTTCACGGCGGTCGTGCCGCTATTGATCGGCCTCGCGACGCTCCTCTTCGCAGGCGTCGGGCGCATCCAGCGGTGGATCCAGTTTCGCGCGGGTCGCCCGAACGGTCCGCGCGTATCCTCCGACGGCCTCAGGCTCCTGCTCTTGGCGCCGGTGGCGGTCTACGGCGGCTACTTCGGGGCCGGGATGAGCGTGATGCTGCTGGCGATCTTCTCGGTCAGCGCCACGAACGACTTCCGCGCGACCAACGTCATCAAGAATCTGCTCTCTGGCCTGACGAGCCTGGTGGCGGTCGTCGTGTTCGTAGTCCAGGGCATGGTCGCCTGGCCTCCGGCGCTGGTCATGATGGGGGGCGCGCTGGTCGGCGGCTTCCTCGGCGGACGGCTCGCCCGCGTCCTGCCGCCGGACCTCGTCCGAGGGATCGTCATCACCGTTGGCACGATCCTCACGCTGGTCTACGCGTGGCGCTACTGGCTGCGCTGAGGCCGGGTCAGTCGGCCAGATCGGCGAAGAGCGGCGTGCTCAGGTAGCGCTCGCCGAACGAGGGGATGATCGCGACGATGAGCTTGCCCGCGCTCGCCGGCCGGCGCGCGACCTCGACGGCGGCCCAAAGCGCGGCCCCCGAGGAGATGCCCACCAGGAGCCCTTCCTCGCGCGCGGCCCGCCGGGCGGTGGCGAATGCGTCGTCGTTCTTCACCCGGATGATCTCGTCGTAGATCTTCGTGTTGAGCACGTCGGGCACGAAGCCCGCCCCGATGCCCTGGATCGGATGTGGGCCCTTCGCCCCGCCCGACAGGACCGGGGACGCGTCGGGCTCCACCGCCACGCAGCGGAACGTGGGCTTGCGCGCCTTCAGCACCTCGCCCACCCCGGTGATGGTCCCGCCGGTGCCGACACCGGCCACGAGTACGTCGGCCTGGCCGTCGGTATCCCGCCAGATCTCCTCCGCGGTCGTCCGGCGGTGGATCTCCGGGTTCGCCGGGTTCTGGAACTGCTGCGGGATGAAGTAACGCGGGTCGCTCGCCGCGAGCTCCTCCGCCCGCTTGATCGCGCCCGCCATGCCCTCGGCGGCCGGGGTCAGGATGAGCTCGGCTCCGTAGGCCCGCAAGAGCAACCTTCGCTCTCGGCTCATGGTCTCCGGCATCGTGAGGGCGAGCTTGTACCCGCGGGCCGCGCAGACAAACGCCAGTCCGATGCCGGTGTTGCCGCTGGTCGGCTCCAGGATGATGGTGTCTGGCTTGATCCGGCCGGCCTGCTCGGCGGCCTCGACCATAGCCACGCCGATGCGGTCCTTCACGCTGTGGGCCGGGCTGTAGAACTCGAGCTTGGCCACCACCTGGCCGACGGCACCCTCGGTGAGCCGCCGGACCCTCACCAGGGGCGTGTTGCCGACGAGCTCGGTCACATCATCCGCGATGCGCAAGGTCAGCGGAGTCCGCCGACCTGCTTGCGGACCTCGTCCTTCGTGAAGCCGGCGGCGTGCACACCCTCGGTCTCCACCATGCCTCCGGTCACGACCACCACCATGTCTTTGAGCTTGCTCATCTTCGTCGCCCTCCCACGTCCTTTGGATGTGCGGGAGGCGGCCGCCGTTCCCGGCCGGGGCGGGCCGGGCGAAGAATCCCGCGGGCGCAATCCTCCATCCCAAGCGAGACGGGTGGTGCGGAGGGCGCATGGATCCGGCTGGCAGCCTGCAATTACTCGAACAATACGGCCTCCTGATCGTCCCGGCCCTGGTCGTCGCCGAGCAGATCGGCGTCCCGCTGCCCGCGGTGCCGGCCCTCCTGGGGGTCGGGGCGCTCGCCGCGCATGGCCGCATCAACCTCCCGCTGGTGCTGGCGGCGATCGCGCTCGTGGCCCTGACCGCTGACTTCGCCTGGTACGAACTGGGCCGGCGGCGCGGGGCGGTCGTTCTGGCGAAACTCTGCCGCATCTCGCTGGAACCAGACTCGTGCGTGCGCCGAGCCGAGGTTATCTTCGCGCGCCACGGCGCGCGTGGCATGCTCGTCGCGAAGTTCCTCCCCGGGCTGACCACGGTCATGCCGCCGCTCGCCGGCATCTTCGCGGTCGGGCGCCTGCGCTTCGCCCTCTACGACCTCGCGGGCGTGCTGCTCTGGTCGGGGACGTGGCTGGCCCTGGGATACTTCTTCAGCGATGCCATTACCCTGATCAGCGCCCGGGCCGCGACCCTCGAGCGGATGCTCGGCCTTGTCGTGGTAGCGGCGCTCGCCGCCTACGTCCTAGTCAAGTACGCGCGCCGTCACCTGTTCCTGCGGGCACTCCGCATGGCGCGCATCTCACCCGAGGCGCTGAAGCGGCGCCTCGACGCGGGAGAGGACGTCACGATCATCGATCTCCGGACACCCCTCGACATCGCGGCCACGCCGTACGCCATTCCCGGGAGTCGCTGGCTGGACGCCGCCGCCCTCGATGGGCTCGAGGCGGACACGCTCCAGGCCCGCGAGGTGGTCCTCTACTGCGCCTGCCCCAACGAAGCCACGAGCGCCCGGGCGGCGCTCCTGCTCAGGCGCAAGGGCATCACGCGGATCCACCCGCTGGAAGGTGGGATGGCCGCGTGGATGGCGCTGGGCTTCCCGGTCCTGGCGGTGGAACCGCCGGACGTCGCCGTCGACGAGCGCCCGGACCGCGTATCGTCCAGAGCCGCGTAGCGCCGCGCCGCGGGCCGCGAGCGTCCTCGCCGGCGCACCCGGGGTCCGATGCGACTCCACCGCGAGATAACGACGATGGGACTTGTCGGCGCGACTCTGCTAGCATCGGGCGCCATGGCCGACATCACTCCCGCGGTCCGAGCCGATCTCACGTCGACCGGAAAGCTCCGGGCCGCCATCAACTACGGCAACTTCATCCTCGCCACAAAGGACAAAGCCACCGGCGAGTCCAGGGGCGTGGCCGTCGATCTGATGCGGGAGATCGGGAAGCGCCTCGGCGTCCCGGTCGAGATCGTCGCGTATGACAGCGTGGCCGTCATGGGCGACGCGGCGGCGAGCGGCGTGTGGGACATCGCGTTCCTCGGGTCCGATCCGGCACGCGAGACGCTCATGAGCTTCACCGGCGCGTATCTCGAAATCGACGCGACCTACCTCGTGCCCGGCGGGTCGCCGCTGCGCACCTCCGCGGACGTCGATCGCGAGGGCGTGCGCGTGGCCGCACCGGCCCGCGCGAACTACGAGCTCTACCTCAGCCGCAATCTCCATCGGGCGCAGCTCGTGTCGACGCCGGGCGCCGACGCGGGGTTCGAGCTGCTCGCGACCGGCAAGGTGGAAGCCCTTGCCGGGCTGACGCAGGGCCTGCTCGGCCTCGCGCCGAAGCTGCCGGGGTCGCGTCTGGCCGAAGGGCGGTTCATGGGCGTGCAGCAGTCCATCGCGGTGCCGAAGGGGAAGGACGCCGGCCTGCACTACCTGCGCCACGTCGTCGAAGACGCCAAGAAGTCCGGGCTCGTGGCCCGCGCCATCGGCAGGACCGGCGCGAAGGGTGTCTCGGTGGCGCCGCCCGAGACGTAGCACGTTCAGAGCAAGGAGGGAGGACTCGAGATGCGACTCACTGGCAAGATCGGGATCGTGACCGCGGCCGCGTCGGGCATGGGCCGGGCCGGCGCGCTTCGCTTCGCCCGCGAGGGCGCCCAGGTCGCGGTGGTGGACGTGAATGGAGCCGGCGTTCAGCGCGTGGTGAGCGAGGTCACCGGCGCGGGCGGCACCGCGCACGGGATCGTCGCCGACCTCACGAAGGACGAGGACTCGCGGCGCATCGTCTGGGACACGGTGAGCCGGTTCAAGGGCCTCGACTTCGTGTGGAATCACGTCGGCCACCCCGGGCCGGCCGCGGTCGAGGGCATCGACATGAGCGCCTTCGATCTCGCCATCGACCTCAATCTCCGCACGGTCCTGATCACGACCGAAGCGGCCATCCCGGAGATGCGCCGCCGCGGCGGCGGCAGCCTCCTCTTCACCGCCTCGACCGCTGGGCTCCAGGGCTCCGCCTACAGCCCGGTCTACTCGATGTGCAAGTTCGGGGTCGTCGGCTTCGTCAGGAGCTTGGCGGTGCGGCTCGCCCCCGAGAAGATCCGCGTCAACGCGGTGTGCCCGGGCCCCATCGACACGCCGATGCTGCGCGTCTTCGTCGCGCGGCCCGATCAGAAGTCGACGGCCGGCCTCGACCCGGAAGAGCTCGTGCGCAGGCGCGCCGCCGGGGCGGTACCGCTCGGTCGCACCGGCCAGCCCGACGAGATCGCGAATGCCGCGCTCTTCCTGCTGTCCGACGAGGCCTCGTTCATCACCGGGGCCGCGCTGCCGGTCGACGGCGGGGTGACCGCCGCCTGACTCGGCTATTCCGACGCGCTCCGTGCTCCACTCTCAGCCTGTCGCGGCCACGCGCTTCAGATCGACGCCGTCGTCGGCCAACCGGGTGACATCGACCCGCACGCGATCCCGGATCAGGCCCGCGACGATCTTGAGCTCGCTGTCGCTCTTGGGATCCTCGGGATCGCCGCCACGGTCGAGACCGACCGCCGCGCGCACGACCCCGTCCTTCAAGTAGAAGCCGAGGAATTTCCGACTCGCCAGCTCGCCCCGGAACACGAGGCGGTCCCAGGCGGCCGCGAAGCCGATGTATTGGATCACGTGCTCGTACTGATCCGACCAGAACGTGTGGAGGTAGTCGTACGGCCGCGCGTCGCCGAGCATGGCCTGGGCGGCCGCCCGCCCCTGCCGATAGCCGTTGTTCCAGTGCTCGACGCGCACCCGCCCGAAGAGCGGATGCAGGTGGTTGGCGACGTCACCCGCCGCGTAGACGTCGGGGAGCGAGGTCCGGCTGTGCTGGTCGACGAGCACGCCGTTGTCGACCGCGGCTCCCGCGGCGGCCAGGAGCTCGATATCGGGCACGATGCCGATCCCGGCCACCACCAGATCGCATTCGAGCACGCGACCCTTCCGGGTGCGCACGCGCTCGACGCGGCCGCGCCCCTCGAAGGCGGTGACCGAATCGTCCAGGACCAGCTCGACGCCCTTGTCGCGATGGATGCCGGCGAGGACCGCGCCGACCTCCGCACCGAGGACGCGGGCCAGGGGCGCCGGATCGGGCGCGACCGCGGCGACCTCGACGCCCATCTGCCGCAGCGAGGCGGTGACCTCGGAGCCGATGAAGCCGAGCCCGACCACCACGGCGTGGCGGCCGGACTGGGCCGCCACGCGGATCCGGTCGCAGTCCTCGACGGTTCGTAGCTGGAAGATGCCGGGCAGGTCGGCGCCCGGTGTCGTCGGCACCCGGTTGCGGCCGCCGGTGGCGACCAGCAGTCGATCGTACGGGATCCTCTCACCCGCACCGAGCGCGACGACCTTGTGCGCGGGGTCGATGCCGGTGACGCGCGTGCCGAGCCGCAGCGTGATCGCCTTCTCCGCGTAGAAGCCGGCCGGGTTGACGAGCTGATCCTCGAACCGGTCCTCCCCGCGGAGGTAGCCCTTGGACAGCGGCGGCCGGTTATAGGGCAGGTGCGGCTCGGCCCCGATGAGGTGGATGTCCCCGTCGAAGCCGCCTTCGCGGAGCGCGGCCGCCGCGCTGCCTCCGGCCAGGGCCGCGCCGACGATCACGAAGCGCTTGCCGTTCATATTTTCTCCCGCTGGCTTAGCAGCAGCTCGCCAATCGCTGGGTCATGGCGGTTAGGCGATGGCTTTCTCGAGTCGCTGCGCGAACCCGGCCGGCCGGCTCGATCGCGAGCTGGTCGATGACCGGCGCGATCATGTGGCCCGGCCCGCACCACGGCGCCCATGCGTCCACCAGCACGGGCACCGGCGCGCGCTCGACTTCCTGGACGAAGCTCGCGCCGGTGACCGGCTGCGGCTTTCCCACCGGCAGCAGGGCCTTGCACTTGCCGCAGGCCGGGCAGACGATCATCAGGGTCGCCATCGCTAGCGAGCGGCCCCGGCCGGGGCGTGGGTGAAGGGGAGCTTGGCGAACTTGGCACGATCCACCTCGATGACGAGGGCGACCTGGCCTTCGGGATTCCGCCAGGGAAACTCCTTGCCGGTGTACTTGCGCGCGGTGACGTCCTTCACCGAGAAGGACCGGTCGGGGCGGAACTCGACCACCCGGCCGCGGAGCTGGGCCTCGGTGTAGGGATCCCCGACGTCCACGATCGAGAGCGCCACCCGGGGATCTCGCCGCGCGTTCCTCGCCTTGAGCGAGCCTTCGCTGGTCCCGATCAGAATGCGGTCGCTCTCCCGCAACACCCAGACCGGGGCAGATTGCGGCGACCCGTCGGGCATGATCGTCGCGAGATGGGCGAAGTTGGGTCCGTCGATCAGCTTCTTGACGTCCTCGGACAGTGCCGTGGCCATGGCCGCGCCTCCTTGCCGGGATTGAGTCTTCGCGGCCATTCTGCCCTCGACTCGCCGCCGACGCCACCTGGCGTCAAGCCGGCTGTATCGCATCGCGGCTCGCGGGGCGATGCGCTATGATCCGGCCGATGCGTCTGCAGGGTCGGGTGGCGGCGATCACCGGCGGGGCGCTCGGCATCGGGCGCGCGACCGCGCTCCTGTTCGCCGAGGAGGGTGCGACCGTCGCGCTCGGCGATGTCCAGCTCGACGCGGTCGAGCAGGTGGCGCAGGAGATCCACCGGCGCGGAGGCAAGGCGATCGCGATCGGCCTGGACGTGGGCGACCCCGCGCAGGTGCAGGTCTTCGTGGACCGGGTGGTCGCAGAGCTCGGCCGCCTCGACATCATGTTCGCCAATGCCGGCATCGCCCACTCCGCGCCGTTCCTGGAGCACCCCGAGGCCCAGTGGCACCGGGTCTTGCGCGTCAATCTGACCGGGGTCTTCCTCTGCTGCCAGGCCGCCGCGCGCCAGATGGTTAAGCAGGGGGGCGGCCGGATCATCACTACCGCGTCGATCAACGGCTTCCGTGGCGTCGAGAACCTGGTTGGCTACAACGCGGCCAAGGCGGGCGTCATCGAGCTGACCCGCACGATGGCAGTGGAGCTGGCGCAGCATCACATCGCGGTGAACGCGATCGCCCCGGCCCAGATCGACACCCGGCTCACGCGGAGCCTGCCCGAGGACGCGCGGCGCCGGCGGGTCGAGCGGATCCCGATGGGGCGCTTCGGCGAGCCCGACGAGGTGGCCCGGGCCGCGCTCTTCCTCGCCTCCGACGACGCCAGCTTCGTGACGGGCCATACCCTCGCGGTGGATGGCGGCTACCTGGCCGGCGGTCTCTGGTCCGCCGCCCCGGGTGGCCGGGCTCCCGGCGCCACCCCCAGCTAGGCCCCCCGCCGCCTCCGTCCGCGAGCGCGATGGATCAAGCCCTGAGCGACGTCACCGTGCTGGACCTGGGCCAAGTCATCGCGATGCCCTTCTGCACGATGCTGCTGGCCGACCTCGGCGCGCGGGTGATCAAGGTCGAGTCGCCGGAGCGCGGACGCGAGCGCGTGTCGCTCGGCGTGAAGCGGCGCCGCGACGGGGTCGAGGAGAGGGTGCCGGCCGCGCAGTACCGCGATCGCAACAAGCTCGGCGTCACCCTGGATCTCAAGACGCCCGCCGGCGTCGAGCTCTTCCGCGAGCTGGTGAAGCGCGCCGACGTGGTGAGCGAGAACTTCAGCGTGGGCACGATGGAGCGCCTGGGGCTCGGCTACGAGGACGTGCGCCGCGCGAACCCCGGCATCGTCTACGCGTCGATCACCGCGTTCGGCCAGACCGGGCCCTACGCGCCCCAGCGCGGCTACGACATGCTCGCCCAGGCGATCAGCGGGTACATGAGCATCACGGGCTACCCCGACGGGCCGCCCACCCGCTCCGGCCAATCCATCTCGGACTACTACGCGGGCATGCTCTGCGCCTTCAGCATCGTCTCCGCGCTCCACTACCGGCAGCGCACCGGCCGAGGGCAGCGCATCGACCTGGCGCTGCTCGACAGCCTGGTGGTGGCCCTCGACAACCTCGGGGAGCGCTACACGGTGGGCGGCGAGATCCTCACCCGCGCCGGCAACGTCTCGTTCGCCGGCTCCGCCACCGGGATCTATCCGGCGGCCGACGGGCACGTGGCCGTCGCCGCCTCCGCGAGCAACGCGGTGTGGGCGCGCTTCTGCGCGGTCATCGGCCGGGACGAGCTGACGCGCGATCCGGGGTTCGTCACCGCGGCGGCCCGGCGCGACCGCCGCGACGAGATCGCGGCCATCATCCAGGCGTGGACCGGCCCGCGCGCCAAGGCGGACGTGGTGCGCGTCCTCGCGATGGCCGGCGTCCCGGCTGCGCCGGTCAACAACGTGGCGGAGATGGTCGCGGATCCCCAGGTGCGAGCCCGCGAGATGTTCGTGGAGCTCGACCACCCGATCTACGGCCCCCTGACCACGACCGGAACTCCACTGAAGCTCTCCGAGACGCCCGGGCAGCTGCGCTGGCTGGCCCCCATGCCGGGCGAGCACAACGAGGAGGTCTTCGTCGGCCTGCTCGGTCACTCGCGCGACGACCTCGCGCGCTGGCGCGCCGAGGGCGTGATCTGAGCGGCCGCTCCGCTTGACCGCTCCACTCCGGGCGCGGGTTACCGCCCCGCGCCCCCGCCCGGTGCCGCCGATAGCAGCGCGACGCGTTGTCCCAGAGGAGCTTTCGTCCGCCGTCCCTCACGGTTCGCTCGACCGACGACTCGAGATCGACGCGGTCCCGGGAGCCGAGGCGGCGGGTCAGCTCCGGACGTTTCCCCACCCTGTAACGGGACATGCCTCCCTTGCCCGGGGAGCGCTGGACCAGCGAGCCGAGCGCGGCGAGCTTGGCCCGATCGGCGCTGGAGAGGTACGCCTCGACCGGCTCGACCGGCTCGATGATGTGAGTCTCGGCGTCGAAGACGGGATAGCCTTCGCGGGCCATGACACGCTGAAGGCGAGTCCCGAGCAGGGACGCAGTCAAGGTCGGTCCCTTGACCGTCCCGTCCCGGCACTCTAAGCTCTCCGAATCCGAAGACGCCCATGACAGAGACACCATTCGGGGTCCTGGTCGGACAGCTGGCGCGGGCGGCTCCGAGCTTCCCGGCGGTCACGTGCGACGAGGTGACGATCTCGCGGGCCGAGCTGGAGGCCCGGACGAACCGGCTGGCCCGGGCCTACCACGCTCTCGGCGTGACGCCCGACTCGCTCGTCACCATCGGGCTGCCGAACGGGATCGCCTTCTTCGAGGCCGCGATCGCGGCGTGGAAGCTCGGCGCGACGCCGCAGCCGATCTCCTCGCGGCTCCCCGGGGCGGAACGCCGCGCCATCGTCGACCTC
>Ga0207646_10006939_pt1 | contig 11624 bp, 14 predicted proteins | sample KBSK5502metaG_FD_184343 | JGI IMG/M metagenome (GOLD analysis project Ga0207646, IMG submission 184343) | Corn, switchgrass and miscanthus rhizosphere microbial communities from Kellogg Biological Station, Michigan, USA - KBS K5-50-2 metaG... | ecosystem: Host-associated > Plants > Roots >...
CGGACCGCGTGTGGCGTCTACTGAGGCTGGACGTCGCAGCCGAGGTAGGTCAGCGCCTCGACCGCTTCCGTCACGAACGTCGTCGCCTGTTGGGGGTCGGCGAAGGTATACGGGCCCGGGTGCATCGTTTTCGACATGCGCGCGCCGACGGGATAAACCTCAGCCTCGACGACGCAGGAGTCGCCGTGGTCGACAGCCTTCAGAACGGCGACCGAGCGTCCGTCCTTCTTCGCATGGCGGACGAAAAGCTCGCGTCCGCTGTCGGATTCCGTGCCTGTCACCGGTCCGTCGAAAGGGGGGTCGCGTTGACGGCGGCCTGCTCGACCGTGTCCGCGTCCACGTAGCCGTTCAGCCGCACGTAGAGCGCCCGCGGCCGCTGGAAGATGAGCACCGCTGGATCGTCGAGCAAGCGGTTCTGAGGATCGGCGCTCGAGCCGACGAGGGCCGAGAGCGCTTCGACCTGGGCGTTGTTGGCGACGTCGATCGTCGCAAAGCCCGCATGGGCTGCCGCCGCACCGGCCTTCGCCTCGGCGAGGGTGAGGCTGTCGACTGCGGACTTCGGCGCAACGAGCGCGAGCACGACAACCGAATGGCGCTTCAAGGCGGCGGCGAGCGGGCTCGGAACGCCGGCAATCACGGCGGCCTGCCGAGCTCTTGACTTCGCCCTCGCCCTCGCGACAGAGATCCTTGGCGGGGCCAGTGCGACCTTTGCCTTCGCCCGCGCGTGCAGGGGTTTGATCGGGTGCACTGTCGCCGACGAGGCCGAGCCTCGACCGAGGACGAGGAAGCCGCCGGCGCCGAGAACGAGCACGCCGAAGACCACGAGCGCAGAGACGCGAAGCCGCGAGTTCACACTCGCTCTATCGGCATCGAGCGGTCACGGCTTTACCGGTCTGCGGAACCAAAAGAAAAGGCGCGGTGGCCCGCGCCTCTTCGACGAAACCGAACAGCAGGGAGGGCCGCTAGCAGCCGCCCGATTTGATGTCGCCCGCCGGGCCGCTCTTGTGGTACTGGACCGATCCGGGGCTCGTGTTGACGATGCAGTAGCCTCCGGCGGTTGCAACCGAGACCTTGATGTTCTTGATCCCGGCGTCGTAAGACGCCTGGAGCTTCGCCAGGGTGGCGCCCGAGTAGCCGTTGTTGTCGGCGTCGTACGCCTCTATCCCGGGAATGGCCGCGCGGACGTTGGCCTGGGCGGCCGACACGTTCGCGCGAGTACGGAAGCTGAGGTACGAGGGAATCGCAATCGCGAGCAGGATTCCCAGGATGATGATTACGACGAGAAGCTCGATCAGGGTGAATCCCTGCTCGGAGCTCAGCCGCTGGCGAATCTTCGAAATCATCTGATGGTGCTCCCTTCAGATCTGTTGGAGATTGCGGTGGCTACGGCCGTATCGGCCCCGGCGTGGAGGCGGGGGACCCCCGAACGAGTGAGACAAGAAGGGCGCGGTCTCCCGCGCCCTTCCTTCGAGCCGTGCTGAGCTGGCTGACTAGCAGTGGCCCAATTTGATGTCGCCGGCCGGACCGGACTTGTGGTAGAAGACCGAACCGGGGCTCGTGTTGACGATGCAGTAGCCTCCGACGGTTGCAACCGAGACCTTGATGTTCTTGATCCCGGCGTCGTAGGACCCCTGGAGCTTCGCCAGGGTGGCGCCCGAATAGCCGTTGTTGTCCGCGTTGTACGCCTCGATGCCGGGAATGGACGCGCGGACGTTGGCCTGGGCGGCCGACGCGTTCGCGCGAGCCCGGAAGCTGAGGTACGAGGGAATCGCAATCGCGAGCAGGATTCCCAGGATGATGATTACGACGAGAAGCTCGATCAGGGTGAAGCCTTCGTCGCGCTTCGCCGGCGCAAGCCGGGTTGACAGCTTGGAGAGCATTGGTTGATCCTCCTTGGGGGATGCGTCGGGTGGCTCGCGCTCGTTATCGGTCACCCTGGCCTAGTCGGCGCACCCCTCGGATGGGGGATCGCCGCCGGAAATTCCCCGTGGGGTAAAGGAACCGCTCGTCCCTGCCGATTAGCTCGTCCGAGGGACAATGCCGGAGAACTTTCTCTCAATCGATGCTCTGCTCGAGCGCATGGTGGCGCGCAACGCGTCCGACCTGCACATCACGGTCGGCGCGCCGCCGGCCATGCGTGTGCATGGTGCGCTCGAGCGGTATGAGGACATACCCAACCTCTCGCCCGAGGACACGCACCAGCTCCTCTACCGCGTCCTCTCTACGGAGCAGCAGAAGCTGCTCGAGATCAATCGCCAGATCGACTTTGCCCATTCGATCCCCGGGCTGGCGCGCTTCCGTGTCAACGTCTTCTTCCAGCGCGGCACGCTCGGCGCGGCTTTTCGCCTGATCCCCTCGGACATCAGAACGCTCGAAGAGCTCGGGATTCCTTCCGCTCTGCACTCGCTGACCGAAAAGCCGCGCGGGCTCGTGCTGATCACGGGCCCGACCGGCTCCGGCAAGTCGACGACTCTGGCGGCGCTGATCGACGAGATCAACCGGAAGCGCTCCGAGCACATCCTCACGATCGAGGACCCGGTCGAGTTCGTACACAGGCACAAGCGCTGCATCGTCAACCAACGTGAGGTCGGCCCCGACGCGACGGGCTTCGCCGAGGCGCTGCGCGCGGCCCTGCGCGAGGACCCCGACGTGATTCTGCTCGGCGAAATGCGGGACCTCGAGACGATCTCGACCGCGATCACCGCGGCGGAGACGGGGCACCTCGTCTTCGCGACGCTGCACACGCAAAGCGCCCCGAGCACTGTCGACCGCATCATCGACGCCTTTCCCGCGGGCCAGCAAGCGCAGGTGCGCATTCAGCTCGCCGCCACGCTCGAGGGCATCTGCACCCAGACGCTGATTCCAACCCCGGACGGCACCGGCCGCGTCGCCGCGCTCGAGATCCTGTTCCCCGATGACGCGGTCCGGAACCTGATCCGCCAGGGCAAGGTCGAGCAGGTGTACTCGGTCATGCAGACCGGGACTTCGAAAGGCATGCAAACGATGGAGCAGGCGCTCGCCGACCTCGTTCTGCGAAAGGTGATCACGCTCGACGACGCCCTTGGCCGCTCCAGCCGGCCCGAACAGCTGTTCGGAGTGCTCGAGCGCGCGGGCATGGACGTCACCTCCCACCTCGACAGCTCAGAGACGCCGCCGCTCGCCGGCGGCCTGCGCGTGGCGGAGTCCTGATGGTCGACTGGAACAAGGAAGTCAAGTTCTCCGATCTGCTCGGCCGCAAGCCGAAGGAGCCCTCCGCGCCGGAGGCACCGAGCGCGGACGAGGTTCAGTCCGCAGCCGAGCTTTCACCCCCGCCTGCGCCGACGCCGGCGGCTCCGGTCGCGGTCTCTCCGGCTCCGCCCGTGCCGCCGGCGCCGGCGCAGGCAACGCCGTTCCCCGCCGTGCCTCAGCGACGCCCGGAGCAAGGCCCCGAGCCCCAAGCGCCTGGCGCCGAAAAGGTGCCGTGGTACAAGCGCGAGCTCTCGCTCGGCGCTACTCCGGGCGCGAAGAAGCCCAAAGCCGAGAAGCCCGCGAAGCCAGCGAAGGAGAAGCAGCCGAAGGGAGAACAGGTCCCGTTCTACAAGCGCGAGCTCTCTTTCGGCGGCAAGAAGGGCGACCAGCCGACGGCGACCACGGCTTCTCAAAGCCTGCGGAGCAAGTCGCTGAAGAGCTCGTCGAAGCAGATGAAGCGTGTCACCGGTCTGAAGATCGGCGGTTCTCAGCTCGCCGCGGCGCGGGTCCACAACAACGGCGTTCCCGAGCTCGTCCAGGTGGCGCGCCAGTCGCTCGATCCCGGTGTCGTCGTCGGCGGCGAGCTTCGCGATCCCGAGGCGCTCACGGCCGCCCTGAAGGATTTCTTCAAACGCAACAAGCTTCCGCGCGAGGGCGTTCGGCTGGGAATAGCCAACAACCGCATCGGCGTCCGGATCTTCGACCTCGACGGCATCGAAGACGTCAAGCAGCTTGAGAACGCGGTTCGCTACCGCGCGCACGAGGCGCTGCCGATCCCGATCGAAGAGGCCATGATCGACTGGCAGGTTCTCAGCGAGCGGCGGGAAGAGGACGGACGCATCACCCGGCGCATCCTGCTCGTCGTCGCCTACCGCGACCTCCTCGACCGCTACGTCGATGCGTGCAAGAAGGCGGGGATCAAGCTCGTCGGCATCGATCTCGAGGCGTTCGCGCTCTTGCGCGCGATCGCCGAACCGCTGCCGGACCGCGCCGGCTCCCCGAACGCTGCGACCGTCGTCGTCGCGCTCGGCCACGACCGCTCGACTTTTGCCGTCTCGGACGGGCGAGTGTGCGAGTTCACCCGCGTGCTCGACTGGGGAGGGGCGACCCTGAACGTCGCGATTGCGCGGGAGCTCGACATCGCTCCCTCGGAGGCCGAGCCGGTCAAGCGCGCGCTCTCCCTCACACACGGCGACACGCCCGAAGGCTTGTCCGACGATCAGGCGAACCGCGCGCGGGAGGCGGTCCGGCGGCAGCTCCAGAGCTTCGCCCGCGAGCTCGTCTCCTCGCTCCAGTTCTACCAGAATCAGCCCGATTCGCTGGGGATCGGCGAGATCGTCGTCACGGGCGGCTCCGTGCACTTGCGCGGGCTGGCCGAGGAGTTGCAGGCGCTGATCGGCGTCAGCGTACGCGCGGGCGACCCACTCGGTCGGGTCAAGGTGGGCAAGAAGATCAAGGATGCGGAGCAGGTCGGCTCGCTGGCGATCGCAATCGGACTCGGAATCGAGGACTGAGGCATGCGGGCTGTCAACCTTCTTCCGAAGGATGAGCGGCGCCGTGTCGGTCCCACGATCCCGATGCCGGTGGCGGTCACGTCGATCGGCGGGTTCACGCTCGTGCTTGCGCTGCTCGGCCTGTTGTTCGTGAACGCGGACGGAACGGTCAAGTCACGCCAGCTCGAGCTCGCTCAGAAACAGCAGGAGCTCGCCGCGATCCCGGTCCCGACGCAGAGCCGGGTTCAGCAGCAGGACGCGCTCGTCGTAGACAAGCGGGCGCGCGTGACCGCGCTGAACGCAGCCCTGTCGAGGCGGATCGCCTGGGATCGCGTGCTGCGGGAGTTCGCACTCGTGCTGCCGGACGATGTCTGGCTGCTGAACATGTCCGCGCAGGCCCCGACCTCGGCGACGGCGACGGCCCGCACCTCAACGAGCTCGGCGAGCTCGACATCGACCTCAACGACGGCGCTGGGGGGCGAGCAGCTCGGCTTCACGATCGAGGGCTACACGTACTCGCACGACGCCGTTGCGCGGCTGCTGACCCGGCTCTCGGTCATCCCCGATCTCGAGCAGGTTCAGCTCGTGACGAGCGAACTGTCGAAGCTCGGGGCCCGCACGGTCGTCCACTTCAAGATCGCGGCCAACGTGCGTGCGCCGGGAGCGAGCTCGTGAACTGGAAGAAGCTGACCCAGTCCTGGCAGATCGCCATCGCTGTCGCGGCGATGCTCCTGGTCGGGTTGATCGGCTACTTCGCGGTTGTCAAGCCGCAGAAGGGCAAGGCGGCCGAGCTTTCGACCCAGATCGCGGCGGAGGACACGCAGATCGCTGCTGCGCGCGCTCTGCTCGCGAACTCGAAGAACGTCCAGAAGGTTCGCGTCGCCGACCTTTTTCGGCTGACGAAGGCCATGCCCGATGACCCGGACGAGGCGGGCATCGTCCTGGAGCTGACGAACGTCGCCCGGCAGACCGGGATCACATTCGAGTCGATCTCGCCGGAAGGCTCGACTTCTTTGAGCGGGTATCAGGTCGTGCCGATCAACGTCGTCTTTGAAGGAAACTTCTTCCAGCTCAACGATTTTCTCTTCCGCCTGCGCAACCTCGTCGACGTCCGCCGCGGGGCGCTCGCGGCCGACGGTCGCCTGTTCACGGTCGACAGCATCAACTTCGCGGAGGGCGCGCTGAAGTTCCCGCAGATCCAGGCCACGCTGATCCTCGACGCCTATGTCTACGGCTCCAGCTCGACCGTAACCGCACCGACGCAAACGACGACCGGTGCGCCCGGCACGACCACGCCGGGGACGACCACGCCCGCCACGACCACCCCGGCGGCGGCGCCCACGACCACCACGACGACACCCTCGGCCGCCGCCGCGCCGGGCTCCTCAGGAGCAGCGAACTGATGGCGAAGAAGAAGTTCGATCCCAAGGCAAAGGCCAAGCGGCAGAAGGTCATCCTTGCGGTGGGGGGCGTACTCCTGCTGGGCGTGCTCGCTTTCCAGGTGCCGCGGACGATGAAGCTGATGAAGTCGCAGAGCCAGAGCGCCCCGTCGGCCCCTTCGACCGCGACTACGACAACCGCCGGCTCGACGCCGCTGGCGCCACCTGCTCTCCGCGGCTCGTCGACGGCGGGCACGAGCGCTTCAATCGGTGGCTCGTCGGCGTCGACGTCGGCCGACGGCGTTTCCGATCCGAGCAACCCATTGCCTCCGAATGCCGGCCAGCTCGTCTCCTTCAGCAAGTTCAAGAGCAAGGACCCGTTCGACCAGCAGATTGCCTCGGCGTGTGTGCCGGAGTCGGACGGCGACACGCTCCCGCCCGGATGTGCCGCTGCTTCGTCGACGTCGAGCACGAGCGAGAACTCGGCCTCGACGCCCGCGACGCAGCCGAAGGTCATAATCGGCGCGCCGAAGCCCGTCGCCGCGAAGCCGCGGACGGCGACAATCTCAGTCAACGGGGCGTCGACCACGGTCTCGATCGGCGGCTCGTTCCCGGGCGGCAGTCCGGTGTTCACGCTCGTCTCCCTGACGACGAGCGCGGCCAGGATCGGCATCGCCGGCGGCACGTACCAGAACGGGGCCCCGACCGTGACCCTGAAGATGGGCAAGACGGTCACGCTGATGAACACGGCCGACGGCACGCGCTACGTGCTCCGGCTCCTCGCGATCGCCTAGAGCGCCATGTCCGGGGTCAGACCCCGGGCCGTGTCCGGTTCGGGCTGCCAGGCGCTTGGGTCCGCGGACGTCGCAAGCGATGCCTTGAGTTACGCGCGAGGGCTGCCGATAACCGCTTCGTGCTTGAACGCTTGCGGCAACGCCTGCGCGCGAACGACGGATTTGGCCTGATCGAGCTTCTGATGGCCTTGACGATCCTCAACATCGGCATTCTCGCAATCGTCGCCGCTTTCAACGCGGGAACCTTTGCGGTCTACCGGGCAAGCAGGACTTCGACCGCCGCCTCGGTCGCCGACAAGCAGATGGAGCTTTACCGGTCGTTGCCGTGGGCTTCGATCGGGCTCGACTCGACCGCTCTCGGCGGCGTGGACAACACGTACAAGTGCGACACCGCTCTCGGCGGGTCGTGTCCGAACTCGACTTCGAGCGAGACGACCGTCGCTTCGTGCAGCGGCTCCTCCGCGCCGCAGTGCGTGCCGACTCAGTCCTCGGTCGTCGGGGCCGACCGTCACAGTTACCGAGTCGACACCTACATCACGACGACGACTCCCACCAACGGCCGCCCCGTTCGCGTCGTGACCGTGGTCGTCCGCGACGCCAGGACCCCCTCGGCGCGCCCCTACGTCCGCGAAGCGTCGACGTTCGACCAGTCGCTGGGGTAACAGCGTCTAGAAGGTCGCGCGATTCACTCGCGCGACCGCTAAACCCGGGTGTTGGCACGCTTCCGCGCGACCTGTAGGCCACGGGTCACCTCAAGCGCCGGACTCACGCTGCCGATACGGGTCAGGAATGGCGGCGTACGCGTACAGCGCGATCAATGCTGACGGCTTTTCCACCGCCGGCGAGATCCATGCGCCGGACTTCGAGGCGGCGCGCGAGCAGCTGCGCATCCGCGGCCTACTGGCAGATCGGCTCGAGGAGCTGCCCGCGAGCGGCGAGGAGGGCGTCCGCACGGCCTTCAAGAAGGTCAAGCCGAAGACGCTCCAGATCTTCTCCCGCCAGTTCGCGACGATGATCGAGGCCGGCCTCAACGTCGTCGCCTCCCTCGTCATCCTCGAGGAACAAACCGACGACGAGTACTTCGCCTCGGTCGTCAAGGAGATTCGCGCCGACGTCGAGGGGGGTCTCCTGCTCTCGCAGGCGTTTGGACGCCATCCGAAGATCTTCACCCGACTCTACGTCTCGATGGTCGAGGCCGGCGAGGCCGCCGGTATTCTCGGCGAGGTTCTGGATCGCGTCGCCTTCCAGATCGAGAAGGACACGCAGATCAAGCGCCGCGTCAAGGGCGCGATGATGTACCCGACGATGGTCCTGATTTTCGCGACCCTCGTCCTCACCGGCCTGCTGATGTTCCTCGTGCCGGTGTTCGTGAAGATCTTCGCCCAGCTCGGGGGCCATCTTCCGACGCTGACGCAGTACGTCGTCAACGCCTCGAACATCCTGCGAAACGACTGGTACATCATCTTCCCGCTTGTCTTCGCGTCGATCTGGGGCATCCGCCGCTTCAAGCGCACGGAGCAGGGCCGGCAGCTCTGGGACCGGCTGAAGCTGAAGATCCCGATGAAGATCGGTGACGTCGTCCTCAAGGTGACGATGGCGCGGTTCTCCCGAACGCTCTCGACCCTCGTCGCTGCCGGCGTCGACATCATCAAGGCCCTCGAGATCACCGGCCAGACGACCGGCAACTGGGTGATCGAGGACGCCCTCGCCGGCGTGCGCTCGAAGGTGCACCAGGGAGTCCCGATCGCTCAGCCTCTGATCGAGAACGACATCTTCCCGCCGATGGTCAGCCAGATGGTCAAGATCGGCGAGGAGACCGGAGAGCTCGAGAAGATGCTTTCGAAGATCGCGGACTTCTACGAGGACGAGGTCGACTCGGCGATCGCGACCCTGACGTCGATCATCGAGCCGGTAATGATGATCCTGGTCGGCGCGATGGTCGGCATCATCGTGATCTCGATGTACCTGCCGATGTTCAAGATGCTTTCTCTCGTCAAATAGGGCGGCGGCGGGCGTCGCGGGTGCCGGCGTTGTCTGCAGCTGTTCCTGCCGTACCGCCGGAAGTCTCAAGGTGCCAGCCGCTCCACGCGCCAGCCCTCGCGCGCGCGTGTGTAACACGTCCGGTCGTGCAGCCGGTTCTCCCGGTGCTCCCAGAACTCGAACGCCTCCGGCCGCAGCCGGAAGCCGCCCCAGTGCGACGGACGCGGCACCTCACGCCCCGCATACTCTTGCTCGAGCTCGGCGTAACGGCGTTCGAGCTTTTCACGGCTCTCGAGCGGATGGCTCTGCTGCGACGCCCACGCCGCAAGCTGGCTCCCCCGCGGCCGCGTGGCGAAGTACGCGGCCGATTCGCCTTCAGAGACCCGCTCGACCCGCCCTTCGACCCGGATCTGCCTGCCGAGCGGCCGCCAGTAGAAGACCAGTGCCGCGCGTGGATTCTGCTCGAGCTCGCCCGCCTTGCGGCTCACGTAGCCGCTGTAGAAGACGAAGCCCTCATCGTCGGCGCCCTTCAGCAGGACCATCCGCGCCGACGGGGCTCCATCGGCAGCGGCTGTCGCCAGCGTCATCGCCTCGGGCACCTCGACGCCGGCCTGCTCGGCCTCGCGGAACCACTCCTGGAATCGGTGGACGGGGTTGTCCGTCATTTCGGCGCGTGCACGAACCCTTCGAGCGTGACGAAGCGATAACCACGAGCGCGCGCGACCCAGATCACGCGCGGCAGCGCTTCGGCGTCGAGAAGCGATCCATCCTGGGCAACGCCGACGTGCATCAGCACGATCGCGCCGGGCTCCAAGTGATCCGCCACCCGGCGGACGACCGCGCCCACCGACTGCCCTTCGGAGCGGCCCATCCAGCCCCAGGTGTCGATCGACCACCGGACCGAGGTGTAGCCCATCGAGTTGACGAGGGTGATCGTGCGCGCGTCCCGCGCTCCGTACGGAAACCGGAAGAGCGGTCGCGGGTTCCGGCCGGTCTTGGTCCGGATCCACCACGCGCCGCGCCGGACGTCGGCCCGGATCCGCGCCGAGGAGAGACCGGTTAGATCGGCGTGATCGAAGGTGTGATCGCCGATCGGGTAGCGCCTTCCGATCGCCCGCGCGAGGGCGGGGTGGAGCCGGATCCAGCGGCCGGCCAGGAAGAACGTCGCAGGCACGCGCCGCCTCCGCAGCGTCCGCAGGATCAGCGCCGTTCCGGTCGCGGTGTCGCCACCGCCGTCGAAGGTGAGCGCGACGAGCTTGCGGTGCGTCGGCAGCCGGTCGACCTCGCGAAGACCCACGGCGCCGCTCGCGCTTGCAGCCAGCGCGAGGACGGCGGCCGCGACGGCTAGCCGCGCCGCCATCCCGACTCGAGCAGCCCGCGCACTTCGGCGACGCCCGTCTGCCAGATCCGCAGCATCTCCTCGTCGTCGCGCCGGTAGAGCCCGCCGAAGCTGCCGTCGCCGATCACGTCGCGCAGTTGCTCAGGCCCCGCCACTAGGTAGGCAGCCTCGTCCAGCATCGGCTTCCTCTCTACGGGGGGGTCGACACCCGGCAGCCGCGTCCAAGGAAAGTTCTCGCCCCAGTTCGCGTGCGAGTACTCGGGGTCGATCGCCAGGGCGAGTTCCCGCACCTTGGCCCCGGCCCACCAGGAGTGGAAGATCGCCTGAGCGTCGGGATGATCGGCCGCCCACTCGCGCGCGAGCGACCCGGCGGGCGTGTTGCCCCCGTGGCCGTTGACGAGCAGGAAGCGGCGGAAGCCCTGGCGGTAGAGGGAGTCGAGCAGCTCGCGGAGCACCGCCGCGTAGGTCTCCACCTTCAGCGTCGGGCTGCCGGGATAAACGGCTGCGAAGGTCGCCGTCAATCCGTATGGCAAGACGGGGAGGACGGGCACGCCGAGCGGCTCGGCGGCCTCGGCCGAGACGCGCTCGGCGAGGATGTTGTCGGTCTCCAGCGAGAGGTACGCGTGCTGCTCCGTCGATCCGAGCGGAAGCACCACACGGTCGTCGCGCTCGAGGTACTCCTCGAGCTGCATCCAGTTCAGGTCGCGAACTCTCACGACCTGGGAGTCAAACGGAAAGCGGCACTTCGGGCGTCGAGACCACGCCGATCGGGGCGAGCAAGAGGCGCTGGCGCAGAGCCTCGAGGTCGCCCGGAGCGCCGATGAGACCTAGAGCTCGCGCTCACGCTCGAGGCATCAAACGGTTTCCAGGGACCCGCTGCGCCGGCTTTCGGTCTCCAGAACGCGGAGCAGCACGTAGCCCGCGATCGCGTAGGCGGCGCGGCATTCGCCGTCACCGGCAGCGCGCGTCCGAGGAACACCGCAGCGCGATTCGCCGCCGTTGCGAGCAGCGGCGCAAGCGTCTGGGAGTAGCGCTCACCGGTGATCGTGAGCGCCATCGCGAAGAATCCGGGCAACGCGGCGATCTGCAGGGCATTTCCGATCACGTAGAACCGGTCCGACTCGAGCCCGGCCGCGTGGCCGAGAAACGCGAAGAAGAGCACCTGGAAGATCGGTGCCACAACGAGCGTGGGGAAGAAGATCCACGGGTTCAGCCAGTTGAAGAGCGCGCGATACGAGATCAATCCACCTACGAAGAACACGCGCAAGCTCGTCACGTCAACGAGAGTGTTGCGCGCTCCCTCGCCGCATCGAGGAACCGCTCGAGCAGAGCGATCCCGACGGCCGCGTAGACGAAGGCCAACCGCTGCCGCTGGATCGCGCCGGTCACGTCGATCGCGGCCATCGACCAG
>Ga0207646_10006940_pt1 | contig 11623 bp, 10 predicted proteins | sample KBSK5502metaG_FD_184343 | JGI IMG/M metagenome (GOLD analysis project Ga0207646, IMG submission 184343) | Corn, switchgrass and miscanthus rhizosphere microbial communities from Kellogg Biological Station, Michigan, USA - KBS K5-50-2 metaG... | ecosystem: Host-associated > Plants > Roots >...
CGAAGCGAGTGGTGCGACAGGGCCGCAGGCACGACGCCTATCGTCATCGCGCCTCCCAGCAAACAGACCCGCATCAGATTCTTCATCAACGTTGTCCTCCGTATATGTCTATGACTTCGTCTTTCTCCGTCAGAAGCAGGCGGAACCGCTGGATCTTTCCATCCTCCCGACACTGGATAAACACCGCGCCCGGCTCCATAAACCGCCGCCGGTCTTTTCTCAAAGAGTATCCGGCGATGACCTGAAACGAAATACCCAGCCCGCCCCATGGCAGCGGCTTGGAGTAGACCATCAATTCGCCTTCGAATTCCTTTTCCGTCTGGCGTTTGATGATGTAGTTCAGTTGAACGTTTGATCTCGCTAGCTTGTCGACCCACTTCCGGACTTGTGCGCTGCCGACAAGCATGACCGGTCCAATTTGCTCTTCATCGTGTGGAGGTACCTCCGCCACGACATCGGGTGCGAAGAGTTCCATCATGTGATCGACAACCTGATCGACTCCTACTTCCTTTCCATCCACCGATAAATGCCAATCGTCGAGCGCATTCAGTCGATCAACCCAGTCCACCGCCAGTTGATTGGGGTTAAGCACAACGAAGAGTGTCATCAAAATCGAAGTAAGCATTTTATTTTGCGCAACGGAAACCGATTGTCAGCCCGCGGAGTTCAGGATCGCTGAAGTTCCGATAAAAATTCGCCAACTGCCCGTCTTCGCCGAGGGTATCCGTCCAGCCACCGCCTCGAACACTTTTGTAGAGACCGGTCTCCGGTCCCTGCGGATTCTTCTTCGGCATGAACGCGTAGTAATTCATGTCGTACCAGTCGTTCGTCCACTCCATCACGTTTCCGATCATGTCGTGGAGGCCATAACCGTTCGGTGGAAATGATCCGACCGGCATGGCTTTGCCGCGGGTGATCGCAGCCGGAACGCGTTCGCCCGGATCGTTGTCGTCGACCCAGGCGTAAACCTTCCGATCTCGTCCGCCTCGTACGGCTTTCTCCCATTCCGCTTCGGTTGGAAGACGCTTGCCGGCCCACTTGCAAAAGGCGGTCGCTTCGAACCAGTTCACGTTGTAGACGGCAACGCGTTCATCTCCTTTTGCGATCTTGCCCTGCGGCCAGTGCCACGGCGGCCGGGCGCCCGTCGCTTCGACGAATCGGGCATAGTCGGCGTTCGTGACTTCGTATTTGTCGAGATAGAAGGAGTCCAAATGAATAAGGTTGGCGGGTCTGTCGTCTCTCTTCGCCCGCGGCTCAGTGTCTAATGCATCGCGCCAGAAGCTATTGGTTCGCCCCATCCAAAACTTGCCGGCGGGAATCGAAACCATCTCTTGAGGCTGCGCGCTATCGCGCTTGCGCTCCGCGCCTTCGGGCGCGGCTGTTTGCGCCGCGATCGGCAGCGCGAAGCAAATACCACACAGGATCGCGAACGAGACGTTCATGAGAAGAGCTCGTCGATGCCTGTGCGCGGAATAAACGCCGGCCCGCCGAGTGGAGCGGTTTGCTGATACTCGTAGGCTCGTCCGGATGGCGTGTCTTCGATCTTCTTGCTGAAATCGATGCCCAGGGCCGAGTAGATCGTCGAGGCCACGTGATCCATCATCGGCGGCTCTTTAAATTTCCAACCCACGTCGACCACCTTAGCGCCGGTCTCGCTGGTTTTGCCGATAACGCGGCCGGGCTTGATGCCTCCGCCCATAAACATGTTCGTATACGCGTCGACGAAGTGGTCGCGGCCGCCGTGGGGATTCATGTCCGGAGTGCGGCCGAATTCGTGGGCCACGATGATGAGAGTTTCATCGAACAGCGTCTTTCCCGGTTCGTGTCCCGGAAGCGACGTCAGATCCTGAATCAAGCTGGAGAACGGGCGATCAAATCTCGGACCGCTGTCATAAATAGAAAGCGCAGTGCCTCTGGTTGGGGCATTTGCCCCTCGCCCATACAGATTCTGATGGTTGTCGAACACGCCGTTTCCACCGTTGTATGCATTGCTGACCCACAGGAATCGTGCACCGGCATCGGCGGCCAGCACATTTCGCGCAAGCAACATGGCGAGGCCGAATTTCGCCGCGCCGGCGTCTTTGTCCACACCGTAACGTTTCTTTTCCTCGTCGGTCAGGGCGAGCGCTTTCTTGAATCGCGGATCCAGCAGGAGCCGGATGGCGTAATCGTAGGATGCCTTGTACTCATCCGCTTTTGGGCCGATCCGATCGTTGCCCACGCCTGAAACTTCGAGCATTCTGCCCAATGCTTCCCAGCGTTCCGACAAAAGCGATTTGCTTTCGGCAGTCTCGTTTCCATTGCCGAAGCTCTGGAATACGTTGCTCGTGTTGAGATCCAGTCCGGCAAAGCGAGGGGGCAGCATGCCGGATCCAATCTGAGGACACCGAACGTTCCACAAATCGAAACTCATAAACGTGGGGAACGTGTCGGACTCTCGACGCTGCGATTCGAGTTCGGAAGCAATCACGCTGCCGAGTGCCGGAACCTCTCTGATAATTGCGGTATTCAATGCGCGACCCGCCTGAGTGTGGTACTGCGCGGGATAGTGAACGACCGCGACTCCTTTCAGTGAGCGAACCAATGAGGCTCGCGACGCCCACACTTCATGGTTCGGGAAGAGGGTTTTCGAGACATAGAAGTCCGAGTGGATCTTCCGCATATCCAGATCTTTGGCGGTCCACTTCGTGTCCTTGAAATCCAGCGTCTCCCAGGGACTCATTGCGCCCGCATTCTGGATGACAATGCAGTTACGCGCGGTTTTCAGCGGCGTCACCTTCCGGCTTTGTGCTGTGATCTTGCGTGGCGCTACGGCTTCACCAACGATGGTGCCGCCGATACTGACACCGAATAATCTCAGTAATTCGCGGCGGCTCAAGTTTCCGATTCGCATTGAGAGCCCTCTCATGTCGACATGATTCAATTACAGTAACGTGCGGAAAGGAACCACAAAGACACGAAGACACAAAGAAACGCCGCAAACAATGATTCCTGATGCGGCGTTTCTTTGTGTCTTCGTGTCTTTGTGGTTCCTCATCACGCCTCAATGATTGAGCAAAAACTCGGGCGAGTTCAGGAGCACCCACTGAATGGTCTCGACGCCTCGTTGTCGTCCTTTTTCCGAAATCAAACGCCTGGCCACTTCTACCTCTCCGGCCACGGGGAAGCGCGCGAGACTCGAAAGGAATAATTCTTCGATGATTCCGTCGTCCGCTTTGTTCGACTTCAACAGGTTTGCCACGCGCGTCTTTCCTTCAGCACCAACACGCTTGGTAACGACGGGCGATGACATCATCATCATGGCCTGTACGGGACTGGCCATGCTCTTGTCAACTGGTGGTAACGCGCGTTCCGACTGGTAGTAAGCCTGCATGAACGCGTAGGCATCATTGTTGTCGCCGGGATTGCGACTCTTCATGCCTTTGGGATTGGTTAACTGTTTCACATATGCGCGTGGCTCGCCGTAGAACTGCACCGAGAACGGCGCATCGGTTGCCTGCGCCATGATATCGACCGCTTCCGGGCCCGTGAGAATGCGCGCGAACCGGCGAGCGTGGTACTGGATGTAAGCGTCCTTCCATTCGCCTTCGAACCGGGTCGAAAGTTGATAGGCGTTGGATTTCATGATGGTTTTGATCACGTGATGGATGCTGAAATTATGGGAGCGAAAATCCTCGGCCAGTGCCTCCAACAATTCGGGATTGGTCGGTTGAATCGTCCACGGCGCCGACGGCGGATTCTTCGGATCCAGCCGCTTTAAGTCGAAACCGTCGTAGGGCTCGACCAGGCCGATCACCATCAGCTTCTCCCAAACGATGTTTACCGTGGCGCGCGCAAACTGGATATGAGTCGGCAGTATCCGGCCCAATGCTTTGCGGGGGTTCTCGCCGGGCCTTGGTTTTTCCCCGGTAAGCAGGAAAGCGGGCGAATACGTTCTGCCGTCGCGGGGGAAACGATTCTCGGCGGCGGTGACGTAATTGCCGTCGTCCCCGGTGTTATATCCGGGCGCCAGATCGTCGAACAGACTTTGGCCGTTCTGGAACTGCGCGCCTGCAGTGTCGGTCGAGGTTCCTATCGCCCGCATGTTTCCAAAGAACGCCGCCTGCTGCCAGAAGTCGGTTCTTCTCATGCCGGCCAGGAAAAGATTGACGCTGTCGGCGTGGCCCGCGCCGTTGTGACAGGAAAAGCAATCCATCGTAATGCCGAGGAAGACGCGGCCGATGTCCGAGGTGATCTCATCGATCCAGTCGAGACGGTTGAAACCTTTTAAGTGATCCGAGTCGGTCCAGATGACGCATCGATTCGAAACGTAGGCGGTCGGGTCGTAGTATTGGGCGGCCGGCAGCCCCTTCGCATTCTTTGTGACCGGTGTAACGATGTCGTAGAACACGTCGTTGTACGGCCTGTCCACCTTGATCCATTCCTTGGTCCACAGGTGAAAACTGGCGTCATCTGTTCTGAATAATTCGCCGTAGTGATACGCCCATTGATCGGCGAATGCATCGGTGCCGATCAGCGAGTCGATCAACTTGTCGCGCTTGTTGGGATCCGTGTCGGCGAGGAATGAACGAACCTCGTCCGGGGTGGGCAAAAGCCCCGTTGCATCAAGGTAAGCCCTGCGCAGAAACTCCGCATCGCCCGATAACGGCGCGTGTGGAATATGGTCGCGCTCCATTCTGCCGAATATGAATTCGTCGACGAAATTCTTCCGAGCTATTGGCGCAGAGGAAGTGCCGGTGTTCGGCAGCGCCCCGGCGACGGCTTCGGTCAGGCGGCTGGCGTTTTTGGCTTTGTCCTGACTTGAAAATAATTGCCCGTGCGCCGCTTCAAAACGTTCGTCAGTCGTTTGAGGCGCGTTCGACGGCGGCTGGTTTTGCGGAGGCAATTGCGCACTGAGTGCGAGCGTTAGAAATAAGACAAGCGTGATCAGTTGGGCGAACCGGGCAGACTTCACGTTTGATTCCTCCCCTAATGGTGCTTACCTTATAGGTTTCTCTCAGTTTTAATGTCAAGCAACTCCCCTCCTCAGCCGAGGAGGGGAAAGCCGACGCGCGCGAAGCGCGAGCCCGATAGGGCGAAGCCTCAATAAAAGCGGCGGCTGGGGGCGAAGCGCAAGCGCGATAGCGCGCAGCCTCAAGAAATGGTGCTGGTCAACAGAATCAATCTCTTGATCAACACCATCTCTTAAGGCTGCGCGCTATCGCGCTTGCGCTCCGCGCCCGTCTGCGCGTGCTAAGGTGGCTTCGCGATATTTTCATTGATGTCGCGGCCACCCCTCCTCGTCTGAGGAGGGGAGTTGGAGCCATGCCCCATCTTTATTGACACTCATCGTCATCCTTATATATAGACAATCATCCGTCCGCAGGAGGGAAAAGCACATGAGCACGACTCGACGCACGTTCCTCGTCCGCGCACTGGTCGGCGCGGGAGCGTTAGCCGGTGTTGAGCAGCCACCCAACGCCGAAGCCCAGAATAGTCTGCCAACTCAGCCGCATTCGGCCGGCGAGCGGCATGGCGCGTTCTTCAATCACGACGATGCTGCGACGATCGCGGCATTTGCTGAACGTCTCATGCCTGGTGCGCCCGGCAAGCCGGGCGCACGCGACGCGGGAGTGCTCAATTACATTGATCTGGCGCTCTCCGGCGCATACGCCGATCTTCAGGATTTTTACCGGCGCGGCCTTGCTCAGCTCGATGCGTATTGCCGCAAAACCTATCACGAGCCCTTTGTGCGGCTGGAGGCTGCACGGCAAGACGAGGTGATCACGGCACTCGAAGCAGGCAACGCAACAGAGTTCACCTGGCCCACTCCGCAGGAATTTTTCAACACGGTCCGCACGCACACGATGGAAGGCATGTTTGCCGACCCGATCTACGGCGGGAACAAGGACTTCGCAGGCTGGCGCCTCGTGGGCTTTCCCGGCGCGCAGCCGATTTACACGGCGACGGATATGCAGAACAAGCAAGGATTCTCACGTACGCCGATCGTGGGGCTGTAGCCATGGCAACTGAAAAGACGGATGTCGTCATCATCGGTATGGGCGCGGCGGGTGGGATACTGGCGGCCGAGCTCAGCAAATCGGGAATGAAAGTCATTGGTCTGGAGCGCGGCCCGCGTCTGACGACGGCGGACTTCAGCGGGCAGGACGAGTTGCGTTACTTCCAGCGGCAGGAGCTGCGCCCAAACGCAAAGCGCCAGCCCGTGACGTGGCGGCCGAATGCGAATGCGCGCGCGATTCCACTCCCGATTCTGAATTACGGCAATCAGGCGGGCGGCGGCACTGTTCATTACGGAGCGGTGTCGTGGCGCTTTCACGACGACGACTTTCGCGCGCGGTCGCAGACGATGGAGCGCTACGGAGTATCAGCGATCCCGAAAGATTCGTCGCTGGTCGACTGGCCATTGACGTATGCAGAACTGGAACCCTTCTACGACCGCGCCGAATACGAGCTTGGCGTGTCCGGTAAGGCCGGGAACCTGCAGGGACGCAAGATTGACGGTGGAAATGTGTTCGAAGCGCCCCGCCGCCGCGAGTATCCGCTGCCGCCTTTGACCGCGGATCAATCGGGCGTCATCTTCGAAGCCGGTGCCCGCGAGCTGGGTTATCACCCGTTCTCCACGCCGCGCGCGATCATCTCGCAGTCGTATCGAGGGCGGCAGAGCTGCACCTATTGTGGCTTTTGCCAGGCGTTCGGCTGCCATGTCGGCGCGAAATCGAGCATCCTCGTCACGACACTTCCCGAGGCCGACGCCACCGGTAACTTCAAGTTGCTGACCGGTACAATGTGCTACCGCGTGAACAGCGACAACAGCGGGCGAGTCACCGGTGTGTCGTACTACGGTCCCGAGGGCTCCAACAACACGATCGAGGCGGAACTCGTCATTCTTGCTCCTTTTATTTACGACAATACCCGGTTGCTGCTTCTTTCAAAGACGAAGAAATTTCCCAACGGGCTGGCCAACTCGAGCGGACAGGTGGGCAAGCATCTCATGGCTCACATCACGCCAAGAGTGTTCGCCGCTTTCGACGACCGGTTCGTCAACATCTACATGGGGCCGAGCGCTCAGAAGCACAGTCTCGACGACTTCAACGCCGACAACTTCGATCACAGCAGCCTGCCCTTCATCCGCGGTGGCCAGATGTCGGTGTCGCCGGCTGATCTCGAGGCCGGTCCCATCGGAGCCGCCATCAGCATGAACCCGCCGCCGGGAATCCCGCGATGGGGCGCGGCGTATCGCGATTTCCTCGCGAAATACTTCGCGCGGTATGCCGCGGTCGTCGCGCAGACCGAGAACCTGCCTTATGCCGACCAGACAATCGACCTGGATCCCGATGTGCGCGATCAGTGGGGTTTGCCGGCTCCGCGCCTGACCTACGACTGGCGCCGGCCGAACGAGCTTGCGCGCATCGAGTTCCTGTTCACGAAGTTGGAAGGCCTGGCCGCCGCGATGGGTGCGACGCGGGTGTGGCGCGCGCCGATGGGCCCGGGTTCTCCGGGCGCGCACCACGAAGGCGGCACGCGCATGGGGAATAATCCGAAGACTTCGGTTGTGAACCGCTACAGCCAGAGCTGGGATATTCCTAACCTGTTCATCGTCGGCAGTTCGACCTTCCCAACGATGAGCGGCTTCAATCCGACACTGACGATCCAGGCGCTCGCTTATATGAGTGCTGATGCCATCGTGAATCGCTACAAGAAGAATCCAGGAAGGCTCGCATAGCGATAGCGCGGCGCTACTTTAAGGCTCACTTCTATGACTCGACGATGATGAATGGTTTGTCGGGACGCAACCGCAGCGCCAGCACAGCGCCTAACAAAAGGAGCGCAATTGAGGCGAAGAAAGGAACGATCCAGCTGCCGGTCCGGTCGATAAGGTAACCGAAACTCCAGGGCGAAATAATTCCAGCAACACCAAATCCAAAATTCATCATGCCGCTGGCGGAGCTGGCGTAGCGCGGCGCGATATCCATGGGTATAGCCCAGATGGGTGCAACGATGAATTCTGCGAAAAAGAAGGCCAGCGACAGACAGATTGCTGCGATCTGAAGGTCGTGCGTGAGAATCGCCGGAATGAGAAAGACAAAGGCTCCCAGAAAACCCGCCACAATGACATAAACACGCGCCACGATCAGGTTTCCGGTTTTGCGTAATAAATGGTCGCTTATGACGCCACCCAGCGTGTCGCCAATAACACCTGCAAACAAGACACCCGACGAAAATATCGCGGAGGACTGCAGATTGAGATGATAGTTTCCGTAGAAGAACGAGGGTATCCAACTCAAAAATAACCAGAGGGTCCAACCGTAGCAGAAGTCGACGACCGTCACGGGAAGAATTCGTCTCGCAATGCGCAGCCACGGCACAGCCTGATGCCCGGCGTATGCGGGTCGGGGAGGCAGAGTGGAAAGTTCTTCAGCGGTGATCGAGGAATGTTCCCGCGGATCGTTTCGAAAATACCAAACCCAAACGACCAGCCAGGCGAGACTCGCGACACTCAATATGACGAAGGCGCCGCGCCAGGAGACAAAGATCATGACCAGTATCATCAACGCCGGCGTCAAAGCGTTCCCGATTCGCGCGAAGGAGTGCACGAGACCTTGTGCAAAGGCCCAATTGCTTTTGGGTGTCCAACTCGCCATCGCCCGCGTTGCTGTTGGGAATGTAGCTCCCTGACCGAAACCCAACGCCAGACGGAAAATGAGAAGCGACGTGAGACCACTCACTGCACCGGTCAGTGCCGTCGATACGCTGACGACGGCGCAGGATATGGCCAGCGTCCGGCGGGGTCCAAACTTGTCGCCTATCCAGCCGCCGAAGAGTTGAAACAGCGCATAGGGGAAGGCGAAGGCTGAGAATGCCAATCCGAGTTCCGCATTCGTGAGCTTCAGATCGGCCTGCATGAGAGGTGCTGCCGTAGAAATGCTCGTCCGATCGACAAATAGCATGAAGTACATCGCGCAGAGCAGCGCAAGAACGAGGCTCGGCGTACTAAACCGAGCGGGTCGTATAGGTGCTTTGATCACGAGCTTGGACAGGCAGTACCTTTAATAGTTTCCAAAATCACCAGTGTCGATAGATTCGCAGCTCAAGGTGTCAATTCAAACCTTCTCTTTCGGCGCTCTGTTGCCCAACGCCCCCCTCCTCAGCTGAGGAGGGGGGCGCCGTCCTGAGATGTTTACTTGGGGGTGACGCCGCCGGCCGGATCCATGACGCGCCTTTTGAAGTTATCCACGGCGTCGATGGGCGCGCAGATTTCTTCCAGGATTCCGTACCAGCCGTCGTAAGAGATGATTTCCTTCGGCAGGAGCTTGAACCGTTTCGGGTCGCTGACCCAGGGTTTGGTGTAGATCTTGGGGTCGGTGATCGTCATGTTCAATTCCAGCGTGTCGTGGTTGATGCGGCGATAGCGCTCCTGAAGACGCATTTCGTCGCTGTGCGGATAACCGAAGTGATCGACCCATGAGCGTCCGTCAAAGCCATTGGAGTTGACGACGAGCGTATCGCCTTCCCAGTGGCCGACTGAATAACCATTCCAACGTCGCAAATCGGGTTCTTCCGGAAGCGAGCGTCCGTCCATCCAGATCGTGCGCCACTGGCTGGTCCACTGGAAAAACTGAACGATGCGATCTTTGGTCTCAAGAAAATCCACCGGATCCGGATAGAGCAGAATGCGCGGAATGCCGGAAGGGTTGCACTCATTAACAATGTCGGTTCCCTGCGCCGGAGGAACCGCACGGCGCCGTCCGACATGTTCCTGCGTGTTGCGAGCGGCAGCGGGGCTTCCGAGCTCGCGACCGTAAGACGGCTTGTAGGAATTGAAGAGCTTTTCGCCTTCCGCCGTCATTGGGGGGACATTGTTGCCGAAGCCGCGGTCTCCACATTCGGCGCAGGTTCCGCCGCCGCCCCATCCCTGGTTGTTGCGGCTCCAGATGCCGTTCAGGTCATGCGGATCAAACGGAGCCTTGGCCGAAGCGGCCGGTGCCGGCTGCCGCGGAGCATTTTGAGCCGCGGTCGGCGATGACCATGTCAGAACAACGGTAGCGGCGGTGGCCGCGAGGACCGCAGTGGCGAAGCGATATCGCATGTTGAACCTCTACTCGATACGTGCGTCCCGGCCCAGCAGTATCTGTTCACCTTTTTCATTCAGGATCTTGGACACCACGCCGGTCGTGGTCCCCGCCTTGGAGGGAAACACGGTGATCGTGAGCGGCATGCCGGGCTTCAGTTCATTCTCGGACCGTCTCCTGGTCCAGCCGTTTCTGGCCAGATTGCTCGGATTGGTAAGCTCTCCACTCCAATGTGCGACGTTTCCTTTTTCATCAACCACGTCGAAGAAAATCTGCGCATGGGGATTGCTGAATCGAAATTCCGTCATCGTTGCCTTGAACGTGATCGGATGGGCGTGATCGTAGGAGATGTTGGTTCCGTGATGGGCGAATGCCGGAATGGAAACCATCAGAACGACCGCCAGGATCGATAAATTCTGCTTCATACACTTCAATTCCCGGGGAACTTGAGGGCTTTCTTGTTGTGGTGCGCGCCACCGAGTGTCGGTTTCATGGACCGCGCATCTTTCTCGTTTTCGCCGCAATCGTAGGACATGATGCTGGTGTTCTGGCGCTTGAAGTCGAACGCGTACGTGAACGGTTTCGTAAAGTACACAGGGTCGGTAAGCGTGACAGTCCAGCGGATCATGTTCGGATCCGTCTTCTGGAAACGCTCGACCAGGTGCAGCTTGTCGCTGTGCTGCAGTCCGTTCGTATCCAGCCACGTGTCTTCCCTAAAGCCGACTGCGTCGACGACAAGCGTATCGCCCTCCCAGTGTCCGACCGAATGTCCCATCAACTCCGGATAATCGGCGAGGTCATTGGGATGCTTTCGGCCGTCCGTGTAAATCAGGCGGAAGCTGTACATATATTCCATCATCACGGCCGTCACCAAAGGACTCTGCACAATCTGGAATGGCATCACCGGTGTCTGCATTCCTCTAAGGTAACCGGCTGGTCCACATCGCACGGTCGGATCCTTGGAATGATCAACCGTCTTGTACCGCTGGGCGCCATAGGCCGTGAATACGATTTCTTCACCGGGCAGCAAATGATCGGTGATGTCATTATTAGGAATGGACGAGCCCAACGGCGACCAGACGCCGCTGAAGTCCCGCAGATCCGCCTTGCCTGCATCCGACTGAGCGGCCGCAGGCATTGCAGCAAGAACCAGGATAGCCCCGGCAACAGCGAACTGAAGCCCGCGAATACGGCGACGAGTCATGATGTTTCTCCCTTTGTGAGTCTGGCGGCAATATAACAATCCGCTCTCCGCACTTGTCAAGCACAAGGTTAGCTCTGGTACACTGCGCGGCAAAAGCCCGCGAGAGCTCGTGCGTGAATCCGTCTCAGACGTTGGAGGAAATATGAACCGACTCGTCCTCGCATTAGTGAACTTGTTGATAGTTTCAGTATTTGCATCCGCGGCCGCATGGGGACAGGCGACGGCACAGATCAGTGGAACAGTCAAAGATCAATCGGGAGCCGTGCTGCCTGGCGTGGAGGTCACGGCCACGCAGACGGGCACGGGCATTGTGCGAAGCACCGTAACCAACGAGACGGGTTCCTATGTG
>Ga0207646_10006943_pt1 | contig 11619 bp, 9 predicted proteins | sample KBSK5502metaG_FD_184343 | JGI IMG/M metagenome (GOLD analysis project Ga0207646, IMG submission 184343) | Corn, switchgrass and miscanthus rhizosphere microbial communities from Kellogg Biological Station, Michigan, USA - KBS K5-50-2 metaG... | ecosystem: Host-associated > Plants > Roots >...
GTGAAGGCGCCGAGCAATGCCAGCCTCGTCCGGGCCGGAGGCCGACTCGGCCCGTGGCCAGCCGAACTCAGTAAGGCCATCGCCGCGCTGCCCGCCGAGGCGCCGGTGCAGGAATCGTTCCGCGCATGGCTGCTCCGGCACGTCGAAGCGAAGACCGCTGAGGCAATTATCGGAGTGGTCTTCATCCCCACCTTCGACCACGACCCCGGGCGGCTTTCGGCCGCATTCGCCCGCCAGCGCCTTCGCCGGGCGCTGGCCGGCGGCGCCCGGTACGTGACCGGCGGGTGGTCCGCCCTGGTCGGGCTTCTTGCCGAGCGAGCTGCCAGCCTCGGAGCGCAGATACGCACCCAGACACGGGTAGCCGCCCTGCCCGCAGGCCCGACGATCCTGGCCACCAGCCTCGCCACAGCGCGCCAGCTGACCGGCGACAGCTCGCTTACCTGGCCCAGCGCCCGCGTGGCAACCATCGACCTGGGTTTGCGGGCCGACGCCAGCCCGGGCTGGTTCCGGGTCATGGACCTGGATGACCGGATCTACGCCGCCCGCTACAGCCTCGCCGACCCCAGCCTCGCCCCGCCCGGGTACGAGCTCATCCAGATATCCGCCGCGTGCACCCCGGACGAGCTGAAAGCCGACGCCGAAGGCCGCGTGCAGCGCCTGCTCGACCAGTCCTGGCCCGGCTGGCGCGCCGCGGTGCAATGGCACCGCAGTACCATGCGCGCGCACTGCACCGGGGCCATAGACCTGCCCGGGACAACATGGCACGACCGCCCCGCCGTCAGCCGCGGCACCACCCTCACCGTGGCCACCGACCAGTCCGCCGCGCCCGGACTGCTCACCGAGACCGGAATCGCCGCCGCGCAGCTCGCCATCTGCCACCTGACCGGAACTGGCGGGGACAAGCAGTCGGCCAGGCTGACTGGTTCCGGCTACGTCCGGGGCTAGCGGTACATATCGTTCGCCCGGCACGCCAGGCTGACGGTTTCCGCTGGTCAGACGGCACGGGATGCGCGACGGGGCGGGGAAGGCATAGAACGGCTGCCGGGCGAGCGGCTTCTGGCTGTACTCCCACAGCTGACCAAGATCGACGTTCACCTTGTGACGTCCAGGGCCGGCGGACGTGATCGTCTTCAGCTCCAGCTGTATGGCCTTGCCGGGCTGGACGGCAGCGCCTGGAGGTCGATATCCACTCCGTTGACAGGCCACCACTGCGCGGCCAGCGACCGGTACCGGTACGCGACGCACAGGCCGGCCCAGTGCGCCAGCGTCTTCTCCGGAACCGACACGTTTGCGTCATGGTGAAACAATAGGTAAGGGGGCGTTTCTATAGAAATCCGGTGACTGGGTGACAGCGGCCGCTCCGATAAGGGAGCGAGCGATGGCGACCGCCGTTGAGCTGCATGACTCGCACACGGGGGACCACGACCGGACGCGTCATGAACTGTCACGACCACTGATAGTTCCCGGCGTCATGGGAGACGCCGACGCCGTTGGCGTGCGACATGATGTGCCAGACGCAGCGCAACATCGCCAGCGGCTTCATCGATGCCGCCACCATGACGACGCTCGATGGAGTCCCTACGCTGGGGCTCTCTAGGACGGCTCGTCTTCCACGCTGTGGGTCGATCCGGCGAGCTACCTTCCAATCCAGGCCATCACGACGCACCAGAGTGGAGGGACCGAGGAGACGACCTTCACCTGGCTCCGTCGAACCTGGTAACCGGACGCCGCGCGGAACCAGGTTCGCGTCCCCGCGCCGCATCTTAGCAGTCGTCATGCGCACAAGTTAACCGGGCTGCCAGGGTAGTACGGATGCCGGTTTCTGCTGCTCAGGCGGCACGCGATGCGCAACGGCGCCGACAAGCCCGTTACTGAATTGAGACACTCATGCTGGTGCGCTAGGCGGACCGTCGCTCGCCGGGCCCGGGGGCATCTTCTCTGACGCACCCACCGTCCTGACCAGATCTCTGCCGGTTAGCCTGTCCCGATGGGAACGGAAGGATGGTCGTGGCCAAGAGCAACCGCCGTAAGAGGCAGGACCGCGACAGGGCAGCTGCCAAGCGCGCCGAACAGGCGCGGCGCCGCGCGAAGGCCGAACGCGAGCAGCAGACAGCCGAACGCTACCGGCGTTTGCTCGATCCGCTGACCAGCCCTGCCGATGTGGCTGGAATCCTTGCGGCGGAGCTGCCGGACTCGCTTGCCGCTTGCGCGATGATGCAGATCCGGCTGAGCTCTGGAGTCCCGGGCGAGGAGATAGCCCAGGCGGCGCGTCTGATGTTGGCGTCCGTCACGGGGCCGCCCCCGATCGGGATGCTCGCGGTCGCCGCGTGGGCGGCGCATATCACCGGAGACGAGGATGCCGAGCACGGGTATGCCAGCGAGTTGCTCTCTCGGGTGGATGCCGTCGATGACCCGGAACTGCGACTTGAGGTGATCCGCGCGGCGTCGGTCAGGGGGCATCCTGGTGAGGCGTGCGAACTGATCGAGCCGTACCTGCGCGGGCGCCCCGACGACGAGCTGGCTGCTGGAATCTACGCCGAGGCGCTGGCAAAGGCGCACACAGAAGCCGAGCCCGGTGAGCGGGAGCGAGCCGCTCTGACCAGGTACGGCGACCGGTCTGGCAGCGAGGCGCTACGCGAGGCGATCGATGCCTTCCAGGGCCGGACGGAATGGGGCGCGACCGTCAGGAAATGGACGGACGAGGAACGGTCCAGATCGGAGGCTGAGTACTGGGATGCCGCCGAACGCGATCAATTCGACGCACTAGCCGTCGAGGTTGCGGTCACATATCCCGTTGCCGGTGTTTCCGGTTCCCCAGAAGCCGACGGAGCTGCTTCTGACGACGATCCGGTGAACACCCCGTTGCGGGCGTTCGCGGCGGACCCGGCGACGCCGGGGGAACTAGCGGCGCGGGCGTCGGAATGGGACCGGCACGTGCGGTTCGGGATCTGGCAGGTGCAGGAGCCGAAGGCGGTGCCGGGCGTGTGGTGCACCGAGCTGGTTTCTGGCATGCGCCGATACACGCAGTTCCCGGCGCATGCGCTAGATGACGCGGCACCATGGTCGGTCTGGCTGGGCGCGCTGGTGCCGACGGACGGGATCTGGCGCAGCACAGGGAACGGGATCTGGCTCAGTCCCCTCGAAGGCGACGCGGTGGCGGAGTACGCGGAGCAGGCAGTGTGGCACGTCCTTGAGGAGTTGTCGGGCTTGCCGCGCGACCGGCTCCCCGGAGCCGGTGAGATCAGGTTCGGGCAGGCCGAGCCGTACTGCGTACGCTGGGAAACCGGCGAGGAGCCAGAGCAGGAGTTCGGGGAGAACATCAGTCCTGTCATCGCGCGGCTCACGACCGTGCTGGCTTCCCGGGTCTGGTGGAAGCGGTCGGTGCCGGTGGCGCTGACGAATACCGACGGTGAACTCATGATGCTCATCGACGCGACGGTCGCAGTCAGCGGTGACGTGACCGAGCGGTTGTCCGCGCGTTCGGACTTCGGGGAAGAAGAAGGCGGTCAGGACGGCCAGCTCGTCTGGTGGGGCGACCAGGTCATGGGACCGTCCGACGAGCCCCTCGTGATGCACTTCCACCAGGACGGATCCGCCCACCTGCTGGACCCGGCCGAGGACGCGGAGCGCCTGGTGCTCGGCCGGGTAACGCCGGACAGGGACCGGGTGCGGGTCCAGGTGAACTCACATCGCCGACTGGCGAAGCTACTGCAGATCCTCGCGGATATCGGTGCGGAGCCGGAGGTTGCCGAGCAGATGCAATCCGAGCCGTCGCTGGACTTCGCCTGGGGCCCAGTGCCCGATGGCGGCTCATCGGCACGGGAATGGGAGAAAGCCTGGCTGGAACAGTCTGTGGCCGTGCTGGACTTCCATTCACCGCGGCACGCCGCAGCGAGCGCCGCCGAGGGCAACACGGCCGAGGCACTCCGGCTGGAGAGCCTGCTGCGCCAGCTCGAATACCAGGCTGGGCTAGCCGCCGCGCGCGGCGAACGACCGATCGACACCGAATGGCTGCGCACCGAACTCGGCCTCACCGCCCCGCTCAGCGAACGCCTGCCATAGTCGCGGACAGGGTGTCCCAGCCGGCCTCGTGGCAGCCGAGCCAGCTCGCTTCGCGCCAGGCCCGACCGAGTGGCGACAGACGACCCTTACGGCCAGCGATTAGGCCATCCGCGCTGGCGGATACACCGGGGTGGCCGGGGCCGGTCGGCGGCCTGGTGGCGGTGGTTACGGTCCGGTGACGGCGATTTCGGTGCCGCGGCTGGATCGGGTCATGGCGGGGGAAGCGGAGACGGTGCCCGGCGGTGCGATCTGGGCGCCGTACCAGGTGGAGGTGCCGTCGTAGGACCAGTAGTAGCGCAGGCTGCCGTCGGTGGCAGTGACGGCGATCTCCTCGGTGTAGTTGCCGGCGACCATCGCGGGGGCGCCTTGCATGGTGCCCGGCCCGGCGACCTGCTCGGGGTGCCAGGTGGAGGTGCCGTCGGCGGCCCAGAAGAACATGATGGAGCCGCCGGGGCCGGGCGCGGCGATCTGGATCCCTCCCTAGGAGTGGGTCATCGCTACCCCGCCCCAGACGGTTCCCGGCCCCGAGACCTCCTCCGGGTGCCAGGCGGTGGTGCCGTTGATAATCCAGTAGAACCACAGGCTGGCGTCAGGGGCGATGTAGGCGACGTCGGTGGAGCTGGCGTCGGCCACGATCGCGGGGGTGCCGACTGCCAGCGATGGCCCGGCGATCTGATGGGAGCCCCAGGTCGGGGTGCCGTCGATGTTCCAGTAGAACCACAGGCTGTCGTCGGTGCCAGTGGCGGCGATCTCGGTGGCCGTGCCGGTCCGGGCCATCGCCGGGGCATTCTGCGAGGTCCCCGAGGTCGAGACGTCCTCGCCGCGTTCGGGCGGCACGGGTGAGCCGCCGGCTTCCCAGTCGTAGGTCAGTCCGTTGTAAAACGTCAACGCGATTTCGGTGCCGCCGCTGTAGGGGGTCAGGGCCGGGGCCCCGGTCACGGCGGGGGATACGGCGCCCCAACTGTCGTTCCGCCACCAGGCCGTCGAGCCGTCCGTGTTCACCCAGGTACCGAATCCACTCCCGTCAGCGCGCGTGGCGGCGATGACGGTACCGCCGTTGTAGCGGGCGATCGCCGGCGCCATGGAGCATGACTCGCCAGTGGCCGGGGTGACCGGCGTGACGGGCCAGTCCGGGGAGCCGTCGTAGTTGACGTAGTACCGCAGGTTGCAGTTCCCGCTGGCGTGGGCGGGCACGGCGCCCAGCAGCGCGGCGGCCAAGGGGACGGCGACGGCGGCGGCCAGGATGAGCCCGCGGCGCGCGCGGACGCGGGCGCGGGTAGCCCGGGTCGGGTGAGTGGCCATGGTGTCCTTCCGTGGCGGCCGGTCGCTACTGGGTGAGGCTGGCGATCTCGTAGGTGCCGCTCGAGGTCGTCATCGCGGGGGACGCGAAGGTGGTCCCCGGGCCGGAGAGGAGTTGCGGGTGCCAGCTGGCTGTCCCGTCGTAGGCCCAGTAGAACCACAAGCTGCCGTCGGCGCTGGTGGCGGCGATCTCCATGCTGCCGCCCGCGCTGGTCATCGCCGGCGTCCCGGACACCGATCCCGGCCCGGCGACCTCCTCCGCGTGCCAGGTGGGGGTGCCGTCGGCGGCCCAGTAGAACCACAGGCTGCCGTCCGGGGCCGCGGCCGCGATCTGGATCGCGCCGCCGGAATGGGTCATCGCCTGCCCGCCCGCGGCGGATCCCGGCCCGGCGACCTGCTCCGGGTGCCAGGTGGGGGTGCCGTCGGCGGCCCAGTAGAACCACAAGCTGCCGCCCGGCCCGATCGCCGAGATCTGGACCCCGCCGTCGCCGACCGTGACCGAGGGAGCGTCGACCGCCTTCCAGGTCCCGGCGACCTGCTCCGGACTCCAGCCCGGGCTGCCGTCGGAACTCCAGTAGAACCACAGGCTGCAATCGATACCGGTAGCGGCAAGCACGGTGCCCCCGCTCGACCGCGCTATCCCCGGCGCCCACGGCTCCAGCCTCAAACCCGTGCTCACCTGGCTGCCCTGTCCGATTCCTGGATAGCCGTTCGGTATCGTCTGCGAGTACAGGTCCTCGCCGTACACGCCGTTGCCAGCGGTTTCGGCGCTCTCGACACCGTTGCTGTAGGCGGTCATGGACGGCGGCCCCACCATGCCCTCGCTAGCGGAGGCCCAGACTCCGCCCCACTCCCAGTACGGCGAACCGTCAGGGTTCCGGAGCGTACGGAAGCCGTACGGGGACGTCGGCGCGGCGCCGATCAAGGTGCCGCCGTTGAAGCGGGCGATCGCCGGCGACGTGCCGCACGACAGCGGCGCCCCGCTCGAGATCACCGCGTCCACCCAGGACGAGGTGGAATCGAAGGGGGTCCACCAGTAATGCAGGTCACAGCCGCCGGCGGCCCGGGCGGGCGGGGCGCCCAGCAGCACCGCCGGCAGCACCCCGGCCAGCGCGGCCGGCACGACCAGCCAGCGGCGCAGCCGGGCCCGCGCGGAACTGATGGACACAGTCACGGCGTGATGGGCCTTGTCCCGCGGACCCTTGCGTCCCATCATGTGCTTCCTTCCAGAGGGCTCCCCGGTGGGCGCGGCCGAGCGGGGTTGGTATCCCTGTTGTCCGCCTGGTTCGTTACAGGAAGCTTGCAGATGGCTTGACTGCCTGGTCCGGGCTTGGTTTCGCTACTGCTGGGGGCAGGGCGGCCGGCCAGGCCTGGGGTGCCGCCGGGCGAGGAGGGCCGCCTCGTGGAGTTCCGGATCCTGGGGCCGCTGAAGGTGGCGGACGGGGGGCGGGTCGTCGATCTGGGCGGGCCGCGCGAGCGCGTCCTGCTGGCCCGGCTGCTGGTCTCGGCCAACCTGGTGGTGTCCACGGACCGGCTGGCCGGGGACCTGTGGCCGGGTGAGCCGCCGGCGCACTGGCTGGCGACGTTGCGGGTCTACATCTCGCGGCTGCGGCGGGCGCTGGGCCCGGGGGCGGCCGCGGTGCTGACGGAGCCGCCCGGGTACCGGCTCAGGGTGGCCGCCGGGCAGCTGGACGCGGACGCCTTCGAGCGGCTGGCGGCGGCGGCGCGGCGCGACCTGGCGCAGGGCCGGCCTGAGGCGGCCGCGGCCGGGCTGCGCCAGGCGCTGGGCCTGTGGCGGGGCCCGGCGCTGTCCGGTGCGGGCGGACTTGCCGTTCGCCCGGGCCGATGCGGCCCGGCTTGAGGAGGCCCGGCTGGGCGCGGTCGAGGACTGGGTGGAGGCCGAGCTCGGCTGCGGTAACCACGCCGGCATGGCCGCCGAGCTCGACGGGCTGGTCGCCAGCTACCCGCTGCGGGAGCGGCTGCGGGGGCAGCGGATGCGCGCCCTGTACCGGTGCGGCCGGCAGGCCGATGCGCTGCGCGCCTACCAGGAGCTGCGGGCCTACCTGGGCGAGGAGCTCGGGCTGGAGCCGGCCGTCGCGCTGCGCGAGCTCCAGGCGGCCATCTTGCGCCAGGACCCCGCGCTGGACTGGCATGCGCCGCCGCTGGTGACAGGCCCGGCACCGCCCGCTCCCGCGCCGCCGGGCATCCCGGCCTGGCCGGCCGGGGCACCGGTCACCCCGGGCCGATCGGCCAGCCCGGCGCCGGGCGCCGGCCGCGCCGGTGGCCGGCTGCCTGCCGAGACCACGTCGTTCATCGGCCGGGAAGCCGACCTGGCTGCCGTCGGGAAAATGCTCGCCGCCGGCCGGCTGGTGACGCTGACCGGGCCGGGCGGGTCGGGCAAGACCCGGCTGGCCCGCCAGGCCGGCGCCGCGGCCGCGGCGGAGCATCCCGGCGGGGTGTGGCTGGCGGACCTGGCCCCCGTCGGCGGCCCGGACCTCGTCATCCCGGTAGTGGCTGCCGCCCTGGCGGTCACCGAAGAACCGGGCCGCCCGCCGTGGTCTTGCCGGCGTCGTAGGCATTCTTGCTAATGGCGCCCGTACCGGGCTGTGCATCCTCCAGAGGAGCGTGACGGGCGAGCGCATTCGGAGCCTGCCGGGATGCTTCCGCACTCGCGCCCCGCTATTACGTCAGGCGAGATGGAACCTTCAACGTGGTTCCTAGTGTCTGGAGTTCTGCGCGATGGTGAACGGGGGCCGCCCCTCCCGGTTAATCGGGCAGGCTGCCCCAGGGCGCGGCGCTTCATGACCCGGCCAAAGAACTGTCATTTCCGGGTTACGCCTTGCCCGCGATAGTGCCCTTTGCGGCGCGTCTGCTGGGAATGGGGACCGGCGGGTGACATGAAATGGCGGGCGGGCAGCCGCTCGCCGGGGTCTGCCGGTGGCCCGGCCCCGGGAGCTGCCGCCCGTCCGGTCGTTCAGTTTGCGTTGCCGTCCTGGAGCCGGTGAGCCTGCTCGATGACCTGCTGCAGCACGCGATGGGCCGTGGCCAGGTCCTCTTGGGCGATGCCGGCAAAGACTTCCCTGGTGTTGGGGGCGACTGTTTCGGTCAGGCTGCGGAACAGCTCGGCGCCTTCCGGGGTCAGCTGGGCAGGACCGGGGCCGTCCTTGGCCGTGCCGACGGCTAGCCCGCGCGCTTGGAGCCCGGCGAGCAGTTCGGCGACCGCGGCCGGGCCGAGCGCGAGCTGCCGCTGGCCGGCGAGGTAGTCGTGCAGGCTCGCCGGGGATTGGAACGGGCCGCGTACCGCGAGGACCCGAAGGACGACGTACTGGCGGCTGGTGGTGCCGGTTCCGGCAAGGGCCTGCTCGAGCAGGCCCTGGACGGCGCCTTGTGCTTCGGCGATGTCCTGGCCGGTGAGGGCGGGTGGCTGGGTCATGAGTTCTCCTGTTATTGTCGGTTCGCCTGCGGGCGGCTGCGGGCAGGCGGGCGAGTGGGTTGTCAGTTCCGGGGTTCTGTCCTGGTGACCGGGGACATCAGGAAGATGAGCAGCGCGGCGGCCGCGAACACGCCCGCGTCGCAGTAGAGGGTGTCGCGCATCGAGATCGCCGCGGGGTGGCCTGACAGCAGGCTGAAGAAGATGGCGCCGAGGACGGCGACACCGACCGAGTTGCCGGCCTGGATGACCGCCGACTGCAGGCCGGAAGCGGAACCCGCGCTGGACGGCGGGACGTCTGCCAGGATGAAGTCGGTGAGCGGGGCGACGGTAAGGCCAAGTCCCAGCCCGAAGACGGCCAGTGGCGGCACGATGTCCCAGATGCTGAGCGCTGTGGGGTGGCCTCTGGCTATCTGTGACAGCCAGATGACGCCGCCCGCCGACATCACGCAGCCGGCCTGGAGCACGGTCTGCCCGAGCCGTTTCGAGGCGCCGACGGAGATCCCGGAGCCCGCCACCAGGGCGAGCGCCAGCGGGACGAGCGACAGTCCCGCCCGGAACGGGCTGTAGCCGAAGCCGGACTGCAGGTAGATCATCAGGATGAAGGCGGTTGCGGTGACGCCGCCGAAGAACATCAGGGTGACCAGCAGCCCGTCGGAGAAACCGCGCCGCCGCAGCAGCGGCAGGTCGGCCAGGACGGACCTTCCTTGGCGGCCGCGCCGCTGCTCGACCAAGGCGAACGCGCCGAACGCCGGGACGCCGAGCCCGAGCAGGAGCCAGCCCCAGGCGGGCCAGCCCGCCGAGCGGCCCTGGATTACTGGGAAGACGAGCAGGAACACGCCGAGCGCCCCGGTAAGCGCGCCCCCGATGTCGAGCTTGGGCGCCGATGGCGCCGCAGATTCCTCCACCCATACCCGGGCGGCGGCCAAAGCGGCGAGCCCGATGGGGATGTTGATCAGGAAGATCGGCCGCCAGCCGAGCGATGCCACGTCGGCGTTGATCAGGCCGCCGCCGATCAGCGGCGCCACGACCCCGCCCATCCCGGTGACGGCGCCGAACAGCCCGAACGCTGCCGCCCGCTGCCGGTCCGGGAACAACACCGTGATGCTGGCCAGGACCTGCGGCAGCATCACCGCGGCGCTCAGTCCCTGCAGCACCCGGCTGGTGATCAGGAACGCCGGGTCAGGCGCCGCCCCGGACAGCAGCGAGGTCACGATGAAGGCGGCGAGGCCGTCCACGAAGACCCGCTTGCGGCCCCAGATGTCGCCGAGCCGTCCCCCGGTCATGAGCGCGACGGCGAAGGCCAGCGAGTACGCCGCCACGACCCACTGGACCTGGGCTTCGGACGCGCCGAGGTCCTTGCGGATCGAGGGAACCGCGACGTTGGCCATTGTGACGTCCATCAGCTCCATGAACACCGCGACCAGCATGACCGCGATGCCTAGCCATGTTCGCCGGCTGACCTGCACGGCTGGTCCCGCGGCAAGCCGGTCGGCGGTCTTTGTGTAGTTGGATTCCACTGTGCCTCCGGCGCTGCTTGATGACTCCTTGTATAATAAACATAGACATTATAAACATGTCAAGTATTAAGGTTGCCATGTACATTAAGGACGTGAGCAGCACCGAGACCGAGGTCCGCGCCAATGTGGGGTTCCTGATCTGGCGGCTGTCCATGCGCTGGCGCGCCGCGATGGACCGGGCGCTCGCGCCGCTGGGCCTCACCCAGGCGCAGTACGCCGTGCTCGCCCCGCTGTACGGCATATCCCGGGGCGGTGCCCGGCCCAGCCAGCGGGAACTCGCCGACCTCACCGGCCTCGACCCGGTCTACGTGTCCAAGCTGGTGCGCGCGCTGGAGCGCGACGGGTTCGTCACCCGCTCGGTGAAGGCGGCCGACCCCCGCGCCGTCGAGCTGGCGCTGACCGCCCACGGCGCGGCAGCCGTCCAGGAAGGCGTGAAGGCCGTGCATGATTTGCGCGAGCGGCTGACCCGGCCGCTTGGCGGCAACGACGGTGCGCGCACCGCGGAACTGGCCCAGATGATCCGCGAACTCCTCGACGCACCTGAAGCCGACCACTGACCGTCCCCGGTGTTGTCCCACCCCGTCGCGCAACGTCCCGGCGGCGAGCTAACCAGACCACAATCAGCCCGTGCCGGCAGGTGTCGCGCGTTCACAGGACTCAGAGCGCAGAATGCCGTGATCTGGCCGGCCGCCGACCCCGACTACTGCCGGCACTTAGGCGAGCAGAACGAGTCCTCTTTGCTGGTGCTGTCAAGTGGGTGTCGGGTTTTTCTTCGAAGTCGTACCCACCGGGGCCTTCCTCGCGGCCGGGTGCGGCCGTCGTCTCGCCGTACCTCCAGGTCGTTCGTCCGCGCTTGGCTCCGGGCGCTCCACCTGGGCCTGCCGCTTCGCCGACGGCTCAGTGGCAGCGACCGGGGAATGCCCGGCCCTGCCCCGGGACTCCGTCCGGCTGGACCGGGGGCCAGAAGGCGGGCCGGCTGTTGTGCCGGGCCGTATCGTGGTGTCAGGCCCGGGAGTGGCTTGCCCGAAGAGCCGGCGTGCGGGGTGTGAGCCGGCCGCGCTGGATGCAGAGTCGTTCCCCGGTTGCCCTCCCGGGCCCGTGACGGAGGCTTCCGCGGCTCGCCGGGCGTCGGCCTGCAGGCGGGCGAAGATGGCGTCGCTGATCCGCCGCTGGAGGGACCGCAGCGCTTCCTTGTGCGTCTTCCCCCCGGCCAGCTTCTTCTCGTAACAGGCGCGGCCGTCGCTGTGCCGGTGCCGGATCCAGTTGATCGCGGCCATGTGGATGGCATGGCTGACGCGCCGGCTGCCG
>Ga0207646_10006944_pt1 | contig 11618 bp, 10 predicted proteins | sample KBSK5502metaG_FD_184343 | JGI IMG/M metagenome (GOLD analysis project Ga0207646, IMG submission 184343) | Corn, switchgrass and miscanthus rhizosphere microbial communities from Kellogg Biological Station, Michigan, USA - KBS K5-50-2 metaG... | ecosystem: Host-associated > Plants > Roots >...
TTCCGAAAGCGAGGTGGTCGCAGCGCAACAACAACAACTACGAGCAGACGGGGCTGCTCACCGCGCTCTCTTACTTCTCGGCCAACAGCCGAGTCTTCCTGCGCAACTTCTACCTCAAGGGCAAGCGGTCGATTGAGAAGCCGAAGACCGAAGGGCCGGCGGCTTACGTCTTCCCGGCCGATGATGCGCGGCCGGGCGCTCAGGCCGAGTTGCTGCGCCTGCTCCAACTCCAGGGCTGCGAGGTCTCGCGCGCCACCGCACCCTTCACCGTCACGGTGAGCGCGAAGAAAAAGACCGGCCGCCCGACCGCCGCCGAAGGCAGTGGCGAGACGCAGGCCGGAGTTCAGCGGAGGAATGAGCCAACCACCGAAACCCGCCAGTTCCCGGCCGGCACTTACCTCGTGCGCATGGATCAACCCTACAGCCGGATCGCCGACGCGCTGCTCGATTATCAGTACTGGAGCCCGAACGACCCGCAGAAGAACGTCTACGACGACACCGGCTGGACCTTCGGCGAACTCTACAACGTGCAGGTCGTGCGGGTCACCGACGTGAAGGTGCTCGCTGCGCCGATGCAAAAAGTCTCCGGCGAGGTGCGGGCGCCCGGCGGGATCAAGGGCAATGGTCAGACCTTCATGATCAATCACAATGCCGACAACGCGCTGATGACCCTGCGCTATCGGCTCAAGGACGCCTCCATCGAGGCCACCGAGTCGATGCTGAACATCAACGGGCAGAAGTTCAACCGGGGATCGTTCATCGTCCGGAACGTGCCGGCTGCGGAGTTGGAGCGCGTGGCCTCCGAACTCGGGTTGCAGGTGCGGGCCGTAGACGAGTTGCCTGCTTCGTCCAAGACGCACCCGGTCAGGGCCGCGCGGATCGCGATGCTGCACACGTGGCTGAGCACGCAGGACGAAGGCTGGTGGCGCCTGGCCTTCGATCAACTGCAGATTCCCTACAGCTACATCAGCACCCAGGAGGTGGCGAAGGATGACAACCTGAACGCGAAGTATGACGTGATCCTCTTCGCCCCGGTCGGCCGCGGCAGCCCGCAGGCGATCATCTCGGGCCTGCCGATGTGGGGCAACCCGCTCCCGTGGAAGACGACGGAGCTGACGCCGAACATCGGCAAGCTTGACTCGACCGATGACATCCGGCCGGGCCTCGGGTGGTCGGGCCTCGCCAATTTGCAAAACTTCGTCCGTCGCGGCGGCCTGCTCGTCAGCGTCATGGATACGGCCAACCTGGCGGTGACCTTTGGCTTCACGCCGGGTGTCTCGATTGCGCCGCCGCAGCGGCTCAAGTCCACGGGCAGCGTGTTGCGCTCGAAGTTTGTCGATCCGAACAGCCCGATTGCCTACGGCTACGGTGACAACCTTTCGGTCTATTGTTTTGACGGGCCGATCTTCAACCTCAGCAACATGGCCGGGGGCCGTGGTGGGCGCCGACGCACGGGTGAGGACCGCGACCGGCCGACCGGCCGCGGCACGCCGGATGACCCCGACACTCCGCAAGCGAGGCCGGTGGCCGAGGCGCCGGAAGAGCCCAAGGCGGAGGTCTGGCAAGCGGTGCCGTTGACCGACGAGCAGCGGCGCAACGGCATCTACATCATTCCTCCCGAGGCTCGCCCCCGCGTCGTGCTGCGTTATGCTGACGCAAAGGACCTGTTGGTCTCGGGGCTGCTCGATGGCGGCGCTGAGATTGCGCAGCATCCGGCCGTCATCGACGTGCCGGTGGAGAAGGGGCACGTGGTGCTCTTCTCGAACAACCCGCTCTGGCGCGGCGAGACGCAGGGGAGCTACTTCCTGGTCTTCAACGCGATCTTGAACTTCGATCATTTGAATGCTGGGAGGAAGCTTGATGAGAAGTAGCGCTTAATACTTCGGGGACTCGGTACAGTACGGGGAGCGTCAGCGACCTGAGCCTCCGCAATGAACTGGCTCCGGTACAGTACAGGTCGCTGACGCTCCCCATACTGTACCGGCGGCCAACCTTCAACCGGAGGCTGCGTTTATGGATGTGATCAACCCGAGGCTGACGGATCTGGAAGAGAAGAGTAAGAACCTGCGCGAACGAATCATCGCGCTGGAAGCGAAGCATGAAGAGCTGAGCCGGAAAGTCACCCGCTTTGCCTCTCAGATCATCTGGCAGAGCATCAGCTTTGCCGTCATTATGATAGTGACTGTATTGGGTGCGATGTCCTACCAAACCAGCATTCTCGACAAGCGCATTGATCAGATAGAGAAGCGTCTTGAGCGTCCGCATTGATCAGATTGAAAAAGCCTGACGGCCGCTTTTACTTCCTCTCCGGCGGGACGGGGAAGTCACCCCTCTTCGAGGTTTGAGAGGTGACGACGCTACTCTCGCCGTTCGCCTCAGTCAAGCTGCACTTGCTGTTCAATGTCAGCACGAAGGCTTTGGCGAAGACGCCTTGCGGCATCGGCAGCGGCAGCGTGTCGCTGGTGGCCCTGACGGCGAGAGCCTTTTTGACCTCGGTGGTCGAGCCGTCGGTGTTGGTGGTCCTCAGCGTGGCGTCCAGACTCAGGAGCTGCGCGCCGTTCGACGGCCCGGTCCTCCACTGAATAGTGACGGGCACGAGCCGCCCCGGCCCGTTGGGGACAGGCTTCGCGCCCGCGTCGTCTTTGGTGACACTCAGGATGGTGATCTCAATCCGCTGCCTAATGCTTCTCCCGTCGCTTTCCTTCTTTCCCTGCGCCAGCGCGGGCAGGGTGAGCGCGATGGACAGCCACAACCAGGTTGACAGTTTGACCAGAGATGATTGGCGAAACATTTGGTTCTCCTCCTCAATGCTTAGTGGTTACAGACAGGCCGGTGAAGCCCGGTCGCATGAACGGGACGACGTCCACTTGGCCTTTCATTTTGTATAGGGGAGGGAAGAAGCAAAATGTTACACGGTGGGTGGAAAAAACTGTGTTCTCTTGTTTTTTAGTTACTTCCGCTTCATCTTGGTTCGTGAACGTCTAACGGCAGAGATCGGCGGACGTGACCTGTAACAGTGGTGATAGTCGAAGCCTCTGTTGGCCGGCCTTCGATTCCGGGTAGGCCCAGCGGTTGCCCAGCTAGGCCCCCCACAGACCCGGACGTGCGCGATTCACGCATCCGGTTCCTCAGTAATCAGAGCCCCTGGCTCTGACGCCGCAACTGTGCTGCCCACAGTCCGCCTCAGATGCTTTGCGTGATCACGGGGATCGGTAACGGATATTGCGCCCGCAGCTTCGCGAACTTCTCCGCCGAGATCGCTCGTTGACTACGTCGCTTCAGCCAGTAACTCCACGCCCGCTCCACCCACCGCCACAGTCCCCACAGCTTCCGGTAATTCCCCCGGACGCCGTAGTACTGATAGTGCCCGCGCAGCTTCTGGACGAGCGCTTGATACTGCTCCTTCAGCGGTTGGTGACGATGCTTGCGACACCATTCCCAGGCCGTGCGCATCGCCCGGCGTTGCCGTTTCCTGGCCGTCATCCGCTTGATCACCCAATACCCCCGGCGCGACTTTGCCCAGTAGTGCGTGAGGCCGAGAAAATCAAACGTCCCGTTCCCACCGTCGCTCTGGTCGTGCCGGCCCGGCTTGGTAAATTTCACCAACCGGGTCTTCGTCGGATGAATGGTCAGCCCAAAGCGCCCGAACCGCTTCGGCAGCACCGCCAGCACACGCCGCGCATCATCTTCCCGCTCGCACGCAATCACGAAGTCGTCGGCCAAGCGGATCAGGATGCTGCGCCCTTTCAAGCGCGGCTGGACCTCGCCTTCGTACCATTCATCCAGCACGTGATGGAGGTAGATATTCGCCGCCAGTGGTGAGATCACCCCACCCTGCGGTGACCCGCGCTCCGGGTAGCTCAGGCTCCCCTCTTCCATCACGCCAGCCTTCAACCACTGCTCGATCAAGCACAGGAGACTCCCATCCTTGACCCGTCGCTGGATGATCTCAAGCAACTGCTGGTGGTCGAGGCTGTCAACATACGCGCTCACATCTGCATCGACGATCCAGCCGAGGCCCTGCTCCAGGCATTGCTCACGCAGCGCGTGTAAGGCTTGGTGTGGGCTGCGGCCTTCACGGAATCCGTAGGAGCCATCTTTGAAATCCTGCTCATAGATCGCTCCCAACAACATCACGACCGCGCGTTGCACGATCTTGTCCTCAAACGCCGGAATCCCGATGGGCCGTTTCGTGCCATCCTCCTTGTCCAGGTAGGTGCGCCTCACTGGCGGCGCCAGCTAGCGTCCCGTGCGCCACCGCTCGGACAAGTCGGTGAGGTTCACTTCCAGGTGCTCCGCATACTCGCCCGCCGTCACCTCGTCGATGCCCGGCGCGGCGTCTTTCCGCGTGCGCCTGAAGGCTTCCCTCAGCCAGGCGACATCCATCAGGTGTGCCAACGTGGTGAAGACCATCGTCGGATACCGGACTGCTTGCTGTGCCAGTTGCCGTTGTTGTAAGACGATTGGTGAGCTCGAAGTCTCTCTCATATCTTCTCCTCCAGCAACTCGTCGCGGCCCGGCTTCGCCTTCCCTGTAGTGGGTCCCGTGGGCCAAGGTTCCCCACCTTCCCAGCCTGAGTCCTGACTCAGACTCTCGGTACTATGCTCAGCTAAGACTGCCACCCGCCCGTCTCCAGTCACTTCACTTGCCGCTCGTGACTGGATACCTGGCGCGCTTCCCTTCTTTGTGTCCCCCGGCGGGTTCCTGGACCGATGGAAGCTCCCGGCCCAGGCCAGGACTCTTGATCACCCGGTACTCCTCCTCTTCCGGGAGTCTCCACACAGGAGACGAGTGGCGCTCCCAAGTTCCCGAGCTACCCCTCTGGCCACATGCCCCGCTCTCAGACCCCGGTGGTGTCCCGGGCACTCGCCAGAGCTTGACGCTCACGCACCCCGGACTGCGGCCTTCCGCTTGTTCCACAGCGTCGGCTTTGGCTACTCCCAGACTGGCGAGTAGTTATCCTGCGGTCCACGACTATACACATTTCGAGGCTCAATGACGCGGCCTGTGGTCTCGCTCCACCCAGCTCCGCACACCCCATTACTGGAATCGCACGTGGGTTTCGCTACTGACCGGCTGGCTAGGCGTTAGTCAGGTGGGACTTGAGAACTCAATCTCTCACCCACTGGGTAACAACAACGAGTTTCATAGGACTGCTCCTAATCCCGACGTTTCGGGCTTTGCTTGGCGCGAGGAACGGGTGTTAGGTGATGCTTGTCAGGAACCGAACCTCTTGCCCTTCGCTCACTGGCTAGCAGTAACCCGAACCGCCGCGAACCGCGACCTATAAACTTCAATGCCCCACGTGCCTCAAGAAAAGATCTGTAAAAAGCCGTGGTGCCTTCCGTGTCTTGTTTCTACCTTCAAGTTTCACCAACCTAACGCCAGGGATGACACGGCGCGGCACGAAGCACTGGCAAAGGTTAAGAAACTCGCTTGCCGCGCTCGTGTCCATCCCCTTGTTAGACGCGATGTCAATCAGAAGGCGACCGATGTGCGCTGGCTTGCTCCTTCCATCGTTGTTCGTCCACGCCCTTCACCATGAGCCACAGGCAAAGTGACAATTCTCCGATTAAGGCAAGCACCAGAATGAGGGAGATCGTCCCTGCGTATGCGGGGGCGAGGATGAGCGTGAAGCTATTGGTCAGATAACTCAAACCGGCAATCGCCATCAAAACGCCAAGAGTCTTGGGGAAATAACCCGACCTGAAAAGCAGATACCCATAAACCAGACACGCAAAGCCAAAAAATACGAGGTCAATGCCAAAGCCGTAGTCATGCAACTTCAGAGAAATTTGCACTAGAGCGTGTAGCTGATGTGGTTCAAATGCCTTCAGGTAATCTGCGTTCCCCGAAAGGAACAATGCCACAAAAAGACATAGCTTGCTGGCGGCCTCAATAGGGAACTCCACTATGTTGAAAAACACCGCAAGCAAAGCAAGAGTTTTGTTCACCGGCCTGAGCAATACATATAAGATCAGCGTTAGCGCGATAGAACACACGAGCAATATCAGCTCACCGGCAATAGTCATGCGCCACAGCGACTCAGAGGCCATAATATTATTGGCTGTGGCTGTAACATCTCCTGACACCACGAGTTTGTCTCTGACGAAAAACTCACTGCAGAAACCGATGACTATGATAATCAGATACAGCACCCCGCCGATTCGTGCGTAAACTTGCGGCGAGGTTTGAAGTTCGTGATCTTCCATGTCGATGCTCCTCTCAAACACAGCCAGAAATCGAAAACCTTAACAGGCCGCCTAACGGCAGAGATCAGCGGGGCCGGCCTGTAATGTTGGTGATAGTCGAAGCCTCCGTTGGCCGGCCTCCGCTGCATCGCGTGTTAGGCGCAGTTTTATTCCTCACTGTCTCCTTCGTAATGACATTCACAACAGATTGCTTGGCTACCGCAGACTGGACATCTTTCCGCATCGCATAACCCAAAAACGTGATACTGTCCTTTTACAACACCACAGTCGTGACAAGGGCCATTGTCTGCGCCCCAATCCTCTTCTTCGTCTCCGTAACGAATCCTCCCATGTTCTTCGCCATTGATTATGTATATTGGTTTTTGTTGTGACTCCTCGATCTTTTCGGGCCAGCCTTCAGCCATTTCAATTCCGTTGTAGATTACGTGCTTTTCGGCCATATCTTCGCTATTTCTTCTTTACTGCTTTGTTAGCCGCTGCCTTCGGGTTATTGAGTTCTTCTGCGGTCGGGTAAGGAGGTGGCATTGCTGTCACCCCCTCCCCTCAGAACCGTGCGTGCGCCTTGTCAACGCACACGGCTCAAGCACTGTGGAAGCCCCGTCTCACGGGAGCCGGTCACCACCTTTCAGCGGTGACCTTCACGATACTTGATTTCGCTGATGTTCATCCCTTGCGGAATGCAGGGCCGCGCCGGTAGCATAGTGCTACCCCTCTTCTACGGATCATCCTGTTAACACCCGCTCCACCTTTCGCGTGATCCAGCACCTCGTGTGGAAGTCAGCCCGGTTTCCCGTGGGGTGATCTTGCCGGCTGGCTCAACCCCTATCCGTCCGATTACAGAACGGCTTTCGCTTCCTCCACGATCCTCTACCCGCAGTCCCTTCGGCTTATCTTGCGATTCGCTTTCCCGTCAGCGCGACGAGGGCTGCCGGGAGCACTACGGGCTTACCACGTTCCGTGTGAGTACCAGTCTGGGTTAGGTCTCGCCTCTTCGCTGGTGATGCTGCATCTGCGCCAGGTGAGTTAGGAGCACCTGGACCTGATCACTTGCCTTTTGGCCCAAGCCTGTCAGCCTCTTTGGCTTATTCCCCGTAACGACGTTTATCAGCGATTCACTTTGGTTGACCATATCAGACGATCCTAGTCCCCGACCGCCTTGAGGCTCGCAGTCGTCGCCGCTTCTCGCGATTGAGCGACCATCCCGGAGGATGAGGATACATTGTCCCAGAGGCTCCGCACCCCACCGTTACCAATGACGCACGCTCTGGTAGGATACTGATGGCAGAACATCAGGTGATCTCCTGTCGTAACACCCGTATTACTGTTTGTTACTTCAGTCATCACAGCTACTCACGCGACTTCGTGTCGCACCCTAACGGCGGGGTTCAGTGGGGCCGGCCTGTAACCTTCGGAGTAATCGAAGCATTTGTTGGCCGGCCTCTTAAGAAACAACACTGCAAAACTTGGTAATCAACCTACACTTACCCTTTACGCTGGTTACTTCTTACGCGTTATCCTGGTTATTCCTATTTTAGCCTACCAGCTTCTTCTACGGTGCCACCGCCACCAACTCGTAGCCCAAGCCTCGCGCTCGCTTCTTTAGGTTACTTACCACTCGCTCCCGGTACCTCTCTTCATAGGCTTGTGCCCCGCTATCCATGTACTCTTCGCCCGTCTTCAGCAGGTGGTAATAGATCCGGGCGATCTTGTGCGCTGTCGCTGTCACCGCCTGCGCCGGCCCTTTCCGCGCCTTCATCCGCCGGTAATAGGCTCCCAAGGCGCTCTCGCTCCGCTCGACACTGACCGCCGCCTGACGGAAGGCCGCCGCCGCGCGATTCCGGCTCACCTTGGTCTTGCTCGATAAGACTTTGCCGCCCGAGATCTTGTTATTCGGACTCAAGCTCAACCAACTGGTAAAGTGCTTCTCCGTCGGGAACCGACTCGCCACCTCCACTCCGACTTCCGCGGTGATCCGCAACACCGTCTCGGCATTCAGCCCCTGAATCCGAAACAAGTCGACTCCGGTCAGCTTCCACGCCTCGTCCCGCACGTTGAAGCTGATGCGGTGTCGCTTCTCACCTTCCGGCAGCGGCGGCGGTTCATCCTCGCGTTTGTGCGGCAGGCACTGCAGGTACTTTTCCATCTCCGCCTCACACTCCGCGATCTTCTGCGGGTAGACCTCAAACAACTCCACTGCCTGCTTGAGCGCGAACAGATGCTCCGCTCGATAGTTCCCGACCAGACTCTCCGCAATCTCAGCGGCACTGGCGTGACAGTGCGGGTCGCGCATCTCGCCCAGTTTCCTCACGTCTCGCTCGCCCGACAGGATCGCCTTGATAATCCGCATCCCGGTGTGCCCCGTGATGTCCGAGACCACGTTGTCCAGGCGCAGATTCATCTGTTGCAGCGCTTTCTGCAGATGCTGGATCTGCGTCGCGGCACTCTTGACCAGCATCTCCCGCTGCCGCGTGTAGCCCCGCAAGACCACGATCTCATCCGCCGGGCGAAACGCTCCCGCCAGTAATCCGTAGCTCTCCAGTTGCTGCAGCCACTGACAATCCAGGACATCACTCTTCCGGCCAGTGACGTTCTTCACCTTGTGCGCATCCACCAGCTTGACCTCAAACCCACGTTCCTCCAAGACCTCGTACAAGGGCACCCAATAGACCCCCGTCGATTCCATGGCGACGGTCTTGACGCCGCACTCGGCTAACCAATCGGCCAGCGCATAGAGGTCCCGGGTGAAGACGCCAAACTGCTTGACCGGCGTCGGCGTGGACGCTGGCGGCACGGCGACGAAATGACTCTCCGCGCCGATGTCGATCCCGGCGGCATGATGATTGATCCGTTCCAACTCTTTCTCCTTGCGCGCCACCTCGATCACACGACCGCGGCCGGGAGACCTCCGACGGAAATTGCTGCGCTTCTTTTTCATCTGCTTTGCCTCCGTTCCGAGATGTCGGCCAAGCCAGCGCAGGGGCGCTCAACCAAAGCAAGCTCTTAAACGGGATCAGGCGCGCAATAACTTGCGCCCTGTCACCACTGATATTGACGCTGTCCCCTGAGACCAAACTCCACTGCGGGCTTCAACTTCAGCACCATTGCCGTCCACGGCCTTCACGACTGGCTTTGCCATCTGCATTCTACTCTCGGAGGTGGGGGCTTGACCAAAGTTTCATCCCTATATTTGCTTGCAAAGCAAGTAGAAGAACTCCACTGCAACCGGTGTGTGCGACACGAAGTCGCGTCAATCACTGTCAGGCTTGCACTGGCAAGCCCTGACCCGCTGTGCCACCAGCGGTTTCCTACCGGCACGTGCGGCGTTGGCAACGACGCGGTGCGAAGCTGCCGGAACAATGTAGCCTCAGCTCACTGGGCTGGTCAACCAACCGCGAGGCAGGTTGACGACTGGCAGCCGCGAGCCGGTCGGGAGCTCGGAATGGATCGCACGGTTAAGACATCTGAACTGCCATTCACGCGCCGTCATTGCAGAAACAGCGCAAGCGGCTCTTACGCTGTGACCAAAAGGTACGTGGTCAGGGACAGAGGTTACACCTTCCTCTTCCGTGGACGTTCGACCACCGGCGTCAAGGCAGAACCTACCCGATCCGGTGAGTGACGCGGAACGTGGTAAGCCCGTTGGTCTCCCGGAGCAGCTTTGTTTCCTGCACGGGAACGCTGGCCGCAAGGCCCGCCGACAGGCCAGCGGGTAAAGGAAGACGGAGCAAGCCAAGGCCGCACGGTAATCGTGCGGATAGCGGCTTTGCCGCACGGGCAACCGGGCTGACTTCCGTCTGGTGCTGCGCGACGAGCACCTGAGAGCGACCATAAACAGGATGATCCGTTGGCAACTTGAAGTGGCCTTCGCAGCCACTGGCGCGGCCCTGCATCCTTCACCGGATGAGTGGTGATCTCAGTCAGTCTCGTCGAGGTTGGGGTCATTACCTTTGTCTCCAACCGGCTCCGTCTGAACGGGGCTTTGCGGTGCTTGAGCCGGATGCGATGAAAGTTGCACGTCCGGTTCTGAGGGGAGGGGGTGACAGCAATGTCACCTCCTTACCCGACTAGGTGCGTTTTCAAGGAACCGAGTGTCTTCGCTTCACCACCCGAACCCTACGAAGTCACAGAGTTGCTTTTGTCTTTGTCGAGTAGCTAACTCTCTTTTACTTTGCTTCAAGACCAAGCTCTTTACGAGGTCATGAGTCGCTTATGGTTTTATATCTTTGACGCAGGCTAACTAACTTTCTTCTTGCTTCGTTATTTGCTCTTTTCGTTTCTTCCGAAGTTATCCACCTAACGGCGGGGTTGAGCGGGTCGGCCCCTGTAGTCGTTGGTAGTCGAAACCGTCGTGGGGCCGACTCCGGTTACAGTAGACGAGGGGATCACTCCCCCCGCCTCTGCTGCAAAACCGTGCGTGAAAGTTTGCCTTCACACGGCTCCTCAAACGTGCAGTGCTTGTCACGCACACCGCCGACGCTCGTGCGCCGTTTTCTCGACGTGGCAATACCGGTGCAGCACCTGCCAGTTCGCGTACTCATCCTTCCCACCTTGTGCGCGTGGGATCAGGTGATCAACTTCCAGTACGTCGCCGACTTTGAAATGATAGCCGCATGCTGGACAGTTCCCGTGTTGTCGCTTGAGCAGCGTGGCTACTCGTTGCGAGACGCCGGGATAATGTCCCTGCCGCTGACTCCAATAAATCTCATCGCCATCGTGGGGGCTGCGCCGTCCCTGCACCTTGATGTGCCGTTTGATCGGCGTCTCGGCGTGGAAGCGCAGTCGCTGCCGGCCGCCTGGCGGCGCGAAATCCAAGCGCTGTGCCTGGCGTCGCCAGTATTTCTGATAGCTCCATTTCAAACTTTTGCGCGGATGGCGAAACCTGATCCACGCCCGCAGTTGTTGGCGTAACTCCCAATCCAAGTCCTCGAAGGTTTCTTTGCTACAGACCGTCGAGAAGTAGTTACTCCAGCCGCGAATCACCGGATTGACCGCCTCGATGAAGCGTCCTTGGCTCTCCATCCGGTGGCGTCTCACGACCTCGACCAGTTGTCGCTGATGTTGCGCCTTGGCCTGCCGGTTCGGTTTGATGATCGTCTTGTAACCGCGCGCTGATTTGACTGGGTACTGTCGAATCCGGAAGCCCAGAAAGTCAAACCCGGCCTCGCCCTCACGGATTGTCAAGGTATGCGTGATCCGGGTCTTGCTCGGTTTCAATTCCAATCCCATCCCGTGTAATTGTGCCGCAATTAACTCCTGACATTGCTCGATCACGGTCCGGTCCGGATGTAAGACGACATGCCAGTTGGATGAGGCGCTTGCTGTCAGTTTCCCTCCAGTGCTAACCCTCATCCACTGGCCCGAACCCGGCGTGCGCCTTTCGACCCACCGGGCTCTCCATTCAATCTC
>Ga0207646_10006945_pt1 | contig 11615 bp, 4 predicted proteins | sample KBSK5502metaG_FD_184343 | JGI IMG/M metagenome (GOLD analysis project Ga0207646, IMG submission 184343) | Corn, switchgrass and miscanthus rhizosphere microbial communities from Kellogg Biological Station, Michigan, USA - KBS K5-50-2 metaG... | ecosystem: Host-associated > Plants > Roots >...
CGGGACCTTCGTGCTCAGTTTCTTTGGGTTCGTCCTGACCATTCTGGGCACGGCCCGCGCCACGCAGACTTCGCTCCAGGCTTCGCTCACTGAGCAATTCACGGCTTTCAGAAAAGAGATTGAAGCGAAGCTTCAGAGCGGGAGCAGCGAGACCAAAGCCGAACTGGCCAGCTTGAGAAGCGAGTTCAAAACTGAGCAGGCGGCGCTCGGCGAGCAATTCGCCAATTCCAGAAGCGAACTCAAAGCCGAGCTGGCCAGCTTGAGAAGTGAGACCAAAGCCGAACTGGCCAGCTTGAGAAGCGAGTTCAAAACTGAGCAGGCGGCGCTCAGCGAGCAATTCGCCAATTCCAGAAGCGAACTCAAAGCGGAACTGGCGAGCCTGAGAAGCGAACTCAAAACGGAACTGGTAGGCGTCCGGAGCGACATCGAGACGCTGCGCAATGAAGTCCGCCAGAACGACCAGCGCTACAACGAGCGCTTCGCCCGGATCGAGGCCGACATCCGCGAGATCAAATCGGACCTGCGGCAGGTCTTCAAACCGGTTCTGCCGAGTTGACGCGCCACTACTTGCCCGTTGGTCAACCATCCCCAGCGCGCGGCCAACTTCCAACCTTGCTGCTCCGCCTGCACGTCCCACGGGGTGAGGTGCTACAGACTCCCGCCCCGCAGCGCGCCCGATCAAGGCTTTCCATCTCACGCGCCGGCCTTCAGCGGACACTCACTCGCACAGGATTGGCGGTCTGGCTAATCGCTGTCAGCACGACATCCACCTCACCGCGCCCAACCAAGGTCCGCGGCACAAGCACGTTGATCTGATCCAGCCCGACGAAATCGCCTTGCGCCCCGGCGTAGAAGACTTGCGCACTCTCGCCACCGATCGTGACTCTCACGGGCGGAAGGATGCTGCCGAGCGGGAGGTTGGCGTGCCGGATGCCGGTGCCGAAGAGCACGAGGAACACTCGGTCCGCCTCCGGCCCGAGATCAATCGGGATCGGGATGAACTTGTTCTGCGCCGGGTCGAAGCGGACGACACTCTCGTAGGTTTGCGAGCCATCGGCCTTGACCCGCAACGCCAATGCCGCCGCCGCCCCTTGGCCGCTCGCATCGGCGGTAAATACTCCCGGAGCGAACAAGGCGATCTGCACCGTCCCGGTAGCAATATTCACATTCCCGCTGCTGACCGTCACCGTCGCCGTGCCCGTCACCGTCTCCGGCGGAAGCTGATAATTGATCTGGCCGGGGGAGACAAAAAGCAGCGGGGCAAGGCGCTCAGTCCCGGCGCTGTCTTTCACCTTGACCGAAGTCCCGGCCAATGAGGTCGGCAGCGGGAGAGTTGAGGCCGCCACCGTGGCCGTGGCTAAGTTGGCGCCGAAGGTGGCGACCAATGAATCAATCGCAAGCGTCGATCCGGCGTAGCTGGCGGCGGAGACGCTCGCGAGAGTGAACTGGTCATCCGCGCTGATTTTGGCAATGAAGCCGTCGCCGCCGCCGGCGAAAGTCGGCTTGAAGGCGCCCGGCGTGGTCGGGAAGTCGGTCGAGAGGGTATTGCCACTCACGTAGGCATTGCCGGCCGCATCTACGGCAATGCCGCTGCCCAAGTCGCTACTGCCGCCGCCGAGGTAAGTCGAGTAAACGAGCGCCGTACCGGCCGGGTTCAACTTCGTCACGAAGGCATCGCTGCCGCCAACCTGGGTCTGGATCGCGTTCGGCGTAGCCGGGAAATCTTTCGAAAACGTTCCCCCTGTCACGTAGGCACTGCCCGCAGCATCAACCGCGATCCCGGAGCTGCGCTCATCCCCGCTGCCGCCAAGGAAAGTAGAGTAGACGAGTGCCGTGCCGGTGGGATTCAATTTGGTGACGAAACTGTCGGCGCTCAAAATCAAAGAGCTGCCGCTGCTGCCGATGATCTGACAACCACTGCAAGTGGTGTCGAAGGCGCCAGGCGTGGTCGGGAAATTGAGCGAAACGGTCAGGCCGACCACATAAGCATTGCCCGCAGCGTCCACCGCGATGCCGTTGCCTTGATCAATGCTGTCGCCGCCCAGATAGGTGGAATAGACCAGCGCTGTGCCCACCGCATTTAGCTTCGCCACGACAGCATCAGTGAAACCACCGCCGCTGGTCATCGTCTGAAAAGCGCCCGCCGTGGTCGGGAAGTTACCCGAACCGGTATCGCCCGTCACGTAGGCATTACCGCCCGCATCCACCGCGATGCCGAGGCCGCGATCGTCGCCGCTCCCACCCAGGTAGGTGGAGTAGACGAGCGCCGTCCCGGCAGCGTTCAATTTCGTTACGAAGATGTCTCCGCCGAGCACGGTGCCGCCACCGAAAGCCGGTTGGACGACGCCCAGCGTGGTCGGGAAGTCGGTCGAACTGGTCGCACCGGTCAGATAAGCATTGCCGGCCGCATCCACTGCGATCCCCGTGCTGAGATCGCCGCCGCTGCCGCCCAGGTAAGTAGAGTAGATGAGCGCGGTACCTGTCGCATTCAACTTTGCGATGAACGAATCGGCAATGCCCCCGCTCAAGGCGGACTGCACCGCGCCCGGTGTGACGGGGAAATTGGCCGAGTTGGTCGTCCCCGTGACGTAGGCATTGCCTGAAGCATCGACCGCAATACCGGTGCCGATGTCGCGCATACTGCCACCGAGGTAAGTGGAGTAGATCACGGCGGTGCCCGCCGCGTTCAGCTTCATGACGAAGGCATCGGTGAAGAACTGGCCGCCGCCGAAAGTGGTCTGGAAAGCCCCGGCCGTGGTCGGGAAGTTCGGCCCCGCCGCCCCGGTCAGATAAGCATTGCCCACCGCATCCACCGCGATCTTCGGGGAGTTCGCGCCGCCACCCCCGCCGAGATAAGTGGAATAAGAGAGCACCGGGTCGATCACTAAAGGCTTGCTCGCGTCATAGGCTGCGATCTGAAAACCGATTTGACGCCTGCCTCTTCGCACGTAGCGACCGGCGATCACCTGCCGTCCCTCGCTTCCGTCTTGCCCTTCTTGATAAATCACCGGCTTGTGCTGTCGCACCTCGCCGCCGGCAGTCCGCAGCACGAGGTCGCCCATCGCATCAATGCGCATCCGCGTCACTCCCTCGAAAGCGAGCCTGATCGCCCGAGGATCAGCGCCCGGCGCCACCACCCAGTCAGATTCAAGCTGCCGCCGGTTGCCGTAGTAGATCAGATCCACTCCCGGATAGACCTCGCGGTAGCGCACCCGGGCGTAAGTGGGAATGTCAGTTCGCCACCTGCTCGGGTCATTGCCGATGAGATAGTGGCTCTTGCCGGGCAGTGGGTCCAATCCTTCAATCTGTGGCGACGGGCTGGCGCCGATGAGGCGCATGCGCAGTGAGCTTGAGGCCGAGTTTCGCTGGCCCGACTGATTGGCTCTCGGCCGAGTCAACACCGCTTCGGTTGAGGTCAAGCACAGGCTGTAACCGTCACCGCGCGAGAGGAACTTGACCGGCGCACGGCTCTGGCCGCGGTTGGCTTCAAAGCTCAGCGGCAGTCGGCCGTAAGCCTCACTCACTCGCATTTTGGCCGGCTGATTCGCCTCACAGAGTGCAGGGGGCGGGCCGGCAGTTTGTGTGATCTCTCGCGCTGGTCGGCCCGCGCAGGTCGATGAAGTGAGGCTGAAGGCTGGGGGCGTGAGTCGATTCCAGGAGTAACTCGGCAGTGTGCTCCAACTCATCAAACCAATTAATGATAATGTCAGGCCCGCCCAATGCAGGGCCCAGCGGTTTGGATTTCTCATACGTACTCCCTTCACAGGCCGAGACGGGTTGTGGCTGTCACACTTGATCAAACGTGAGCGGCTGAGATTTGTTCCAGGCGCGACCGCAAAGGGTGCGGCTTGTCTTTAATCATCAATTCGACTCCTCAATCGCGCTGACGGGCATGATTCTCTGCTACTTCTCCGGCTCACGTTTTCTCCAAGCAGGGATCACTGGCGCCTGCTCAAATAGCAATGCCCTCTTCCGGGATGCCGTAGTCAAACTCCGACCATCCGAAAGAGGACATTACTACATAAGATTGGGGCAGCCATCGTTACGGTACGGGGAGCGTCAGCGACCTGACGCTGGCTGAATGGCTCTTTCCGCGCACACCAGGTCGCTGACGCTCCCCGTACCGTACCATTGTCGCGCGGTTCGATTTATAACAACGAGCGCGGACACGCTTACCGAATATTGACCCGCACAGTGTTCGCCGTCTGCCCGTCCACCGTCAGCACCACATCGACCTCACCCCTCCCGATCAGGCTCCGCGGCACTGCCACGTTGAGTTGGTCCAGGCCGACGAAGCCGCCCTGCGGCCCAGCGTAGAGCACCTGCGCATCGATTCCGCCGATCTTCACCGTCACCGCCGGGAGCGAACTGCGGAAGCGAAGGCCGGTGCCGAAGAGGATGAGGAAGACCTGGTCGCTGCCCGGACCAAGGTCGAGCGGGAGCGGGACGAACTTCGTGCCGTTGAATTGTGCCACCGACTCGAAGCTTTGCGAACCGTCGGCCCTGGCCCGCAGCGCCACAGCCGCCGCCGCCCCTTGGCCGTCATTGTTGGCTGAGAAGATGCCCGGAGCGACCGCCGTAATCAGCGCCGTCCCGGCGGAAACCACACCGCTGCCGTTGACCACGATGACTGTCGCTGTCCCGGTCGCCGTCCCCGCCGGAATCTGCAAGTTGATCTGACCGGGCGAGACGAAGAAGAGCGGGGCGAGGCGTTCGACTCCAAGGCTGTCTCTGACCTTGACGCTGGTCCCGGCCAAAGAGGTCGGCAGCGGCGTCGAGGTGGCCACCTGTGTGTCAGTCGCCAAGCTGGTGCCGAAGGCGGCGACGATCGACTCGCTGGCCAGCGGCGGCACCCGGTAGTTTGCTGCCGACACACTCACGACGGCGACGCTGTTGACCTCAGCGCCGAACTTGGCGATGAAAACGTCGGACTGGCCGCCGCCCTTGGCCGGCTGAACGATCCCTGAAGTCGTGGGGAAGTTGGTCGAAAAGGTATTGCCCACCACGTAGGCGTTGCCGACCGGATCGAGCGCAACGGCAGTGCCCGCGTCATCGTCAGTGCCGCCGAGGTATGTAGAAAAGAGCGCGGCGCCCGCGGCATTCAACCTGGTGACGAAGGCATCGAGGCCAGGACCTGGAACCTTAGCCGGCTGCATGGCTCCCCCCGTCGTGGGGAAGTTGGTCGACAGGGTGCTGCCCGTGACGTAAGCGTTGCCGCCTGAATCCACGGCGATGCCGGACCCTCGATCAATGTCGCTGCCGCCGAGGTAGGTGGCGTAGACCAGTGCCGTCCCATTAGGATTCAACTTGGCAGCGAAGGCATCGGCCAGCCCGCCGCCGAAACTGGCGCCGAGTGCGCCCGGCGTGGTGGGGAGGTTGGTTGAGACAGTCTCCCCCGCGATGTAAGCGTTACCCGCCAAATCTACCGCGATGCCAGTGCCCCGGTCGTCCTTGTTGCCTCCCACATAGGTCAAATAGCCGAGCGCCGTCGCCGTGGGATTCAACTTCATGACAAAAGCATCGCTGAAGCCGCCGCCGAAGGTCGCCTGAAAAGCGCCCGGCGTAGTGGGTAAGCCAGGGATGCCCCGGCCAGTCACGTAAGCATTGCCCCCGGCATCTATCGCCACGGCGGCTGCCAGCGTGCCGCTCAGGTAAGTGGAATAGATGAGGTCAGTGCCGGCCGCATTCAGCTTCGTCGCAAAAGAATCATTACCACCCGCGCGGGCATTGCGGAACACACCCGGCGTCGTCGGGAAGCTACCCGAATCGGTCTCCCCGACCACGAAGGCATTGCCGGCAGAATCGACCGCGATGCCTTGACCTGAATCGACGCCATTGCCGCCGAGGAAAGTGGCGTAGACCAAAGCCGTCCCCGACGCATTCAACTTCGCGACGAAAGCATCACGCCCGCCGCCGCTGTAAGCAGTCCTGAAGGCTCCGGGCGTGGTCGGAAAGTTGACCGAATCGGTCTCCCCAGTCACATAGGCGTTGCCGGCAGAATCGACGGCGATGCCCTGGGCTTGATCGGAGCCGCTGCCGCCGAGGAAGGTGGAGTAAACGATGGCCGTCCCCGCTGCGTTCAGCTTGGTGACGAAGGCATCCCGAGCGCCCCCAGCATAAGTACTACTGATCGCGCCCGGGGTGAGCGGGAAGTTTGTCGAAGTCGTATTCCCTGCCAGGTAAATATTGCCGGCCGAGTCGGCCGCGAGGCTGAAAGCATTATCGTTGCCATTGCTGCCGAGGTAAGTGGAGTACGAAAGCACCGGATCAATGACCAACCGCCTGCTCGGATCGTAAGCCTCGACCTTAAACCCGACCTCGTGCCGGCCGGTGATCACATAGCGGCCGGCGACGGGCCGCTTGGCGCCGTCCACTTCCTGATAGATGACCGGCCGATGCTGGCGAACCTCTCCCCCAACCGTGCGCAGGACCAGCTCACCATGGGCGTCAATGTGAAGCCGCCGCGCCCCTCTGAAAGTGAGTTTGATCAAGCCGGGGTCGGCGCCTGGGGCCACGACGAAGTCATACTCCAACTGATGCTGGTGGCCGTAATAGACGAGGTCGATCCCGTCATAGATGTTCCGATACCGCACCTTGGCGTAATGAGGGACGCCTGTGCGCCACTGCTTGGGGTCCCGGCCCGTGAAGTAATTGCTCTTGCCCTCGAGCTGATCGAGCCCCTCCGCTTGAGCCTCCGGGTTAGCGCCAACTAGCCCCATCCGCAACACGGCCGAATGCGGATTGCGGATTGCGGATTGCGGATTGAGAATATTGCGGTGACTGCGACAAGTTCCATCAATCCGCAATCCGCAATCCGCAATCCGCAATTGAAGCACTGCTTCCGTGGCGGTCAAAAAGAGGCGATAGCCGCTGCCCTGCGAAAGGAATTTCACCCGCTCGTCGGCCTGACCGAGGTTGGCCTCGAAACTCATCGGCATTTTCCCGTAGGCCTTGATCGCCTGCCCGCTCGTGGCTTGGTCTGGCTGAGAGAGCGCGAGGTTTGAAATCAGCGGGCGGGAGGGCTGATGAGCCTCGCGATCAAGCTGGCTCGCGGCGGCGCTGCTGATACGACCTAAAGGCCCGCCGGGTAGCGGCCCCCAGCCCATCAGGCTCGCCAGCCCCACGACTAAAGCCGCGCGCAACTTCCCGCGCAGTCCGGCCGGCCAAACGTGCTGATGATCAAGGCGGGAGCTCCGCGTGCGAGAGCTATTGCCTTGTAACCTCAATCCCTGTGTTCCAGCATCTGACCAGGTGTCTATCATTGCTTTGACTCCTATGCGAATGTCGGATTGCGAGTGACGGACGACGAGAGGTTTTACCTACACGGGGGCGACAAGTCCTGAGTAACGAGAGTGCCAATCACTCATGCGGCTCACGCCGGCTTGGGGCCAATCTTCAGCCTTGCCTCTTATATAACAGTAAGAAAATCGGGGCGAACCCAGTCTTAATCTCAGCTCCTTGACATTTGCTGTCCGCATCATCCCGATGCACTCAGCTATTGCTGTGGCTTTTTTCTATTCACAATCACAGCGGGAGCGAAAGCGTCTGTGAGCGGGGGCAGATCAAGGCTCGATCCAACAATCCGAATTGCGGGGAGGCAGAAAAAGATAGAAATGACGAATCCCCCTCCAATCCCAATCCCGCCCCTCTTTTCTACCAATCACCCAAGGTTTACTTTCCCTTGAGCCCTTTCACCTGTTGGATGCTGACCTTGGGTCCACCAACTACACGTGGACGATCACCCAAGGCACAGGGGCGGTGGCCCAGAGCGCCGTCACGCTATCAGTGAAAACTCGGGATCCTGCGGCGGTGGAGAGAAGGAGGGAATAAGGCAGTAGGCAGTAGGCAGTAGGCAGTCAACTTTCGGTCCGCTTTTTCTGCTTACTGCTTACTGCCTACTGCCTACTGTTCTATCGCACGACGCCCTCAAGCGGGCTGCTCGCGCTGGCGTAGAGCTTCTTGGGCATGCGGCCGGCGAGGTAGGCGAGGCGGCCTGACTCGACGGCGAGTTTCATGGCCTCAGCCATCTTGGCGGGGTCCTCGGCCGCCGCAATCGCCGTATTCATCAGGATGCCGTCGATGCCCAGCTCCATGGCGATGCAGGCGTCAGAAGCGGTGCCGACGCCGGCATCGACGATGACCGGGACTTCGTGGATCTGCTCGCGCATGATCCGCAGGTTGGCCTGATTCTGGATGCCGAGGCCCGAACCAATCGGGGCCGCCAGCGGCATGACCGCCGCGGCGCCCGCGTCGATCAACTTGCGCGCCATAATCAAATCGTCGTTGAAGTACGGCAGCACCGTGAAGCCCTCCTTGACCAGGATGCGCGTGGCCTCCAGCGTCGCTTCGTTGTCGGGGAAGAGAGTCTTCTGATCTCCGATGACCTCGACCTTCACCCAGCTTGACAACCCGACTTCACGCGCCAGCCGTGCCGTGCGCACCGCCTCATCGGCGGAGTAGCACCCGGCAGTGTTCGGCAGCAGCGAGTACTTCTTCAGATCGATATGGTCCAGCAACGAGCCTTGCGAGCGGTCGGTCAGATTGACGCGGCGCACGGCCACGGTGATCATCTCGGCGCCGCTCCGCTCGAAGGCCGCCACCATCTCTTCGTTGGTGCGGTATTTCCCAGTTCCGATAATCAAGCGCGAACGAAACTCGCGCCCGGCGATAACAAGTTTGTCCTGTAACATAATCCTAAAAAAGTCTGGAGTCTGGAGTCTGGAGTCTGGAGTCCAGAAAGCCTGCCCGACTCCAGACTCTGGACTCCAGACTCCAGACTCCTATTTCATTGCTTCGATGCGCGGACGGATGTTGGCATCGATCCCCGCATCCGACGTGTCATTCGGGATGCCCTTAAAAAGCCACCAGTGCTCGGCGTGCTCGACGCTCTGGCCGGCGGCCAGGCTCTGGAGCGGGCCGAGCGATTCGGCCTCGAGCATCGTCTCGTTGGTGAAAGTCTCGAAGTTGCACCCCCAGTCAGGGTAGTGTCGTCCCTCCTGATATTGATAGCCTTTGACGAAGAGCAGGCCGTCGCGCAGGTAAGCGGCCCAGCCGGTCCTGAGCGCCAGCCCGATCTTGGTCGGCCCTTTCGCGTTGTCCTGCTTGAGGACGACGTACTTCGCCCCCCACCGGTAGCGCGCATCACTGAGGTCGGTGTAGGGCCAGATGACCATCTCCTGATTCGGCAGCAATCCTCGCGGGTCCGCCGTCTGCCCCTTCGGGACGGCGGCCGGGTGCGGGATCTTTCCGGGCAGCGGGATGATCAGCGCCCCGCCGGGGGCCATCACCGAGAGCGCCCAGGGCGCCAGCTCCACATCCCACAAATTAGTGTTGCGCAGCCGGTGCACGACCGTCACGTGCGAGCCGGTCGGGTCGAGCGTGAGATCGATCTCTTTTAGGATGCCGGTGATCGCTTCGACGGGCTGAATGAAGCGGGCGCCCGAAGCGCCGAGCTTTTCGTACTTGATCGGCGAGTTGTCGAGCGCGTAGGTGCGCTTGAGGTCCTCGGGCGCATGCCAGAGCCGGTGCCCGCCTCTGGCCACCCACTCGGACTCGCCCGATTTGCCCAGTTGGTCTTCATACTCGCGGAAGACGTTCGACTCGCCGACGAATCCGTAGCGGATGACGCGCGGCCCCACGTCCAACGTCACGATCAGCTCGACCGTGCCATTCGACAACTGCAAGTTGTGCTGCCATCCCTTGTAGGGGATGACTTTCATTGAGACATCGGCGGCGGTGATGAGGCCGAAGCAGGCGACAGCGAGGGGCGCTAACATCGCGCTCAAGTAAAACCCTCGACGCCGCAGGTTTCGGGGGGCAGTTTTCACCACGTCTCCTCCATTGTTCAAGATTTTAATTACGGGTGATTGGAGAGGGCTACTATAACTGCAAAACATCGCCCAGGGCAACCGGGCAGACCTAGGTACCGTACGGGGAGCGTGAGCGACCTGATGGCCGCGCGAGAGGTGCTGCGGCGTAGGCACCAGGTCGCTCACGCTCCCCGTACGGTACCTATCCTACTGAAGCGTGAAATTGAAGATCAGGACACCCCGCACCTTCACTGCCACGCCCGAGAGCTCGAACGGTTTGAAGACCCACTGCCTGGCCGCCACCAGCGATGCCTCGCGCAGCAACGGATGGCCGCTGACGATCTCGGCCTCAATCACGCGCCCATCTTCAGAGATCGTCACCTGCACCTGGACCGCGCCTGAAGCGTGGGCCGCTTTCGCCTCGACTGGATAAGGCGGCTGCACTTTCTTGATCGCGTTGCCTTGCAGGACGCCACCTGAGACCGAGATCTTCCGCTCCTTCGGGTCACTGGTTGAACCATTCCCCTCACTGGCTGAAGAGAGCGGCGCCGAGGCGGAGAGTTCACGGGCGAGGGTATCAATCGACCTGAAGTTGCTTCGCCCGCTACGGTCCGTGTAGCGCGTCAAGACTTCGACCCGCAGGCGATCTTTTCCTTCCGGATAAATGAGCATGAGACGCTGGCTGAAGCCAGGCTGAAAAACTGCCGAGAGCACCTGGGTCGCAGCAGCGAGGTTGGAAGAGACGCTTGGTCCATATGGCTGAGCTTCGACTTGCCCCCAGTCGCAATCTGCGGGATGGCATTTGCCCCAAGCCTGGACCATCACTTTGGTCCCATCCAGCTTGATCTCCAAGCTCGTGATCCCACCGGTATTGAGACTGATATTCTTCCAGGTGCCGGTGAATCGATTCAAGCCGGCCGGCGCTCTATTCACCTCCGGGGATGCGTTATTCAATCCCAAAGGACCTGCGCCAGCCTGGGCAGGGGTTTGGGCCTGGGGCGCCGGGTTCGCCTCGAGCGCGAAGCTATATTCGATCTGCATCCGCACGCTGATGGGCTGGCCATTCTTGGTGGCTGGTCGGAAGCGGATTTTCTGCGCCGCTTCGATGGCTTTTTCGGTCAGCCCATCGGGCAGCGAGCGCACGACTTTGATCCCGGTAATGCGGCCATCCGAGGTGAAGATCGCGCTCAGCACCACCACGCCTTGAACTTTATTCCGAGCTGCTTCCTCGGTGTACTTGGCCCGCTCCCGGTAGAGGATGACCGGCCGGCCGGCGCCATTCTTACCAGCCTCCTCAATTTCGCCTGGGCCGGGACCAGCGCTTGATCCTTGGCCAGTGCCGACCCCGGCACCTTCACCTGTTCCAATTCCAGCTCCCTTACCCGGCCCACCTTTAGATTCAGGCAAAGCCTTGGGATCAGCGTAGACCGTCATCGGCGCAGGGGAAGTCGGATTTTTGATCTTTGGTGGCTCGGCACCTTGACCAGAACCAGCTCTGGTCACCTCGCCCGTATTGATCCCCGCTTTCTGCAAGCCAGCTCGCAGCTCGTCCTCGCCCTTCGTCCCGAAATAATGGTTCACTACCTTGCCGTCCTTGCCGATGATGAGCACCTGAGGGATGAGATTGATCTGATAGCTTTGCGCCGCTGCGTGCTGGTCATCGACGAGCGTGGTGAAGGTGTAGCCGCTCTTCTTCATGAAATCGCGGGCGACCTCTGGCTCCTCGTCGTCGATGCCGAGGACGAGGAGATCTTTGTCCTTGAACTCGCGGTGCAGCTTCTCGATGTAGGGCAGTTCCACCCGGCA
>Ga0207646_10006946_pt1 | contig 11614 bp, 21 predicted proteins | sample KBSK5502metaG_FD_184343 | JGI IMG/M metagenome (GOLD analysis project Ga0207646, IMG submission 184343) | Corn, switchgrass and miscanthus rhizosphere microbial communities from Kellogg Biological Station, Michigan, USA - KBS K5-50-2 metaG... | ecosystem: Host-associated > Plants > Roots >...
GACGACCGCGAAGGCGGCGGCCAAACCGGCCGCGGCCAAGGCGAAGGCGCCCGTGAAGCGCGCGGTCGCGCGGCCGCTCACGCGCGTCGTCCGTCCACCCGAACCGCGCGAAGAGCGTCGTGCGCGCCCTGAGGAACAGCCTGAGGCGCCCCGCGCGCGGGTCGAGGCGCGTCCGCTCCCGACGGCGCCGGCCGGCCACGCCCCCGTCATCAAGGCCGACGGCAGCTCGGACGGCTCGGTCGAGCTCCCCGCGGCGATCGCCTCGCCGGCCAAACGGCGAGGCGTGCTTTTCCAGTCTCTTCTCGCGTCGCTCGCGAACAAGCGGCAGGGCACGAGCGCGACAAAGAACCGCTCTCGTGTTGCCGGCGGCGGCGCGAAACCCTGGCGTCAGAAGGGCACCGGTCGCGCACGCCAGGGCTCCACGCGCTCGCCGCTATGGCGACACGGCGGAGTGGTGTTCGGCCCGAACGGGCGTCGCTACAACCAGCGCATGCCGGCGAAGATGCGCCGGGCCGCGTTCGCGGAAGCGCTCGCCGCACACGCGGCGAGCGGGCACATGCTCGTGGTGGACGAGCTTCGGTTCGACGGCGACCGACCGCGCGCGCGTGACGTCGTCGATTGGCTCGCGCGTGTCGGCCAGACCGGCCGCGCCGTGCTCGTGACGGCGGAGAACGACGAGCGCGTCGGTCGTGCCACCGCGAACCTCAAGGAGTTCGAGCTCCGCACGCCGGGAACGCTCCGACTTGAGGACGTCCTGCGTGCCGAGACGGTCCTCGTGCTCCGTCCGGCGCTCGACGAGCTGGCTGCGCGCGCCACCGTCGGGAGCGCGGAATGAGCATCAAGGGGAACACGATCCTGATTCGTCCCGTCATCACCGAGCGCTCGATGAGCCAGACCAATTCCGGGCGCTACACGTTCGCGGTCGCCAAGAGCGCCACGAAGCGTGACATCGCCGACGCGGTCGCGGACTCGTTCAAGGTCGACGTCGTGGCCGTGAACGTCATTCATGTTCCCGGCAAGTCGCGGCGGCTCGGACGCCGCATCGGGCATCGGCCCGATTGGAAGAAGGCCGTCGTCACGATCGGCGAGGGCCAGCGCATCGAGAAGTACTTCGTGGAAGGGGTCTAGCCGTGCCGCTGAAGCAATACAAGGCGACATCGCCGGTGCGGCGCTTCCGCCAATCCGCTTCGTTCGAGGAGCTCACCAAGGGCAAGAAGCCCGAGCGCAGCCTCACCGAGCGCAAGCTCCGCCACGCCGGGCGCAACGCGCAGGGCCGCGTGACCACGCGTCACCGCGGCGGCGGGGAGAAGCGGAATTACCGGATCGTCGACTTCAAGCGCAACAAGGACGGCATCCCCGCGAAGGTCACGGCGATCGAGTACGACCCGAATCGGTCGGCGCGTCTCGCGCTCATCGTGTATCGCGACGGCGAGAAGCGCTACATCATCGCGCCGAACGACCTGCGCGTCGGCGATCCGGTCATTTCCGGACCGGACGCTGAGGCGCGCGTCGGCAACTGCCTGCCGCTCGAGCACATCCCGACGGGCACGCAGATCCACGGGATCGAGCTCCAGCCGGGTCGCGGCGCGCAGCTGGTGCGCGCCGCCGGCGGCGCGGCGCAGCTTGTCGCGAAGGAAGGCGAATACGCGCAGATCCGCCTGCCGTCGGGCGGTATCCGTGTCGTCCACGTCCGTTGCCGTGCGACCGTCGGGCAGATCGGCAACGTCGAGCACGAGAACCAGAAGGTCGGCGGTGCGGGCCACAAGCGTCACATGGGGTGGCGCCCGGCCGTGCGCGGCGTCGTGATGTCGCCGCGCGACCACCCGCACGGCGGCGGCGAGGCCAAGTCGCCCGTGGGTGGCCAGGCGCAGACCCCGTGGGGCAAGCCGGCGATGGGTCTCAAGACGCGCAACAACCCGCGCACGGATCGCTTCGTCACCGAGCGGCCGCCGAAGAGGAAGTCGAAGTAATGAACGCAGCGAGGAGCGGCTTTGCAGCGACGAGCGAGTCAATCCGCCTGGGGCGTGTCTCCCGGCGAAGCCGGAGATTGAGCAAATGAGCAGATCTGTAAAGAAGGGGCCCTTCGTCGAGAAGGCCCTCAAAGAGAAGATCGAGATCCTGAACTCGCTCAACGAGAAGAAGGTCGTGAAGACCTGGTCGCGGCCGTCGACGATCCTGCCGATCATGGTCGGCCACACCATCGCGGTCCACGACGGCCGCCGTCACGTGCCAGTGTTCATCACCGAGAACATGGTCGGCCACCGTCTCGGCGAGTTCGCGGCCACGCGGAGCTTCCGTGGACACGGTCGCGCGATCGCTGCCGCGGAGGCGGCCAGCGCGACCGCCGCTCCCGCCGCAGGTGCGCCCGCGGCCGGCGGCGCACCGGAGCGCTCGACGAACGTACGGGCGGGTGCTTGAGGTGGAAGTGAAGGCGTCAGCGCGCTATCTCCGGCTCTCGCCGAGGAAAGCGCGTCTGGTGACGGACTTGATCAAGGGCAAGAGCGCGGAGGAGGCCATCTCCATACTCGAGAACCTTCCGAAGGCCACTGCGCTGCCGCTCGGCCGCGTGGTGCGCTCCGCCATCGCCAATGCCGAGAACAACTTCAATCTGACGCTCGAGAACCTGTACGTGAAGAACGCAATCGCGAACGAGGGCCCGCGCATGAAGCGCGTGTGGTACCGCGGTCGCGGTCGACGTGACCTGAAGGTGCACCGCATGGCGCACCTCGAGGTCGTGCTCGACGAGAGGGGAAGCTAGCCAGTGGGCCAGAAAACGCATCCGATCGGGTTCCGCCTCGGTTTCACAAAGACGTGGAACGCGAAGTGGTTCGCGAACAAGAAGAACTACCCGGTGCTCCTCAAGGAGGACATCGGCATCCGCAATGCGATCCGCGGACGGCTCCGTGACGCCGCGATCGCCCGCATTGACATCGAGCGTTCGGCCAACCAGGTGACTGTCACGATCCAGACGGCGAAACCCGGCGTGGTCATCGGAAAAGGCGGCGCCAAAGTTGAGGAGCTCCGTCAGGTGCTCGGAAAGATGACCGGGAAGATGGTCAAGGTGAACATCTTCGAGATCCGCTACCCGGAGCTCGACGCGTACCTCATCGCTGAGAACGTGGCGCAGCAGCTCGAGCGGCGTGTCTCGTTCCGCAAGGTGCTGAAACAGACCGTGCAGCGCTCGATGAAGTCGGGCGCGAAGGGCGTTCGCGTCGCGGTCTCAGGCCGCCTGGGCGGCGCCGAGATGAGCCGCCGCGAGTGGGAGCGCGAGGGACGCGTGCCCCTGCACACCCTTCGTGGAGACATTGAGTTCGGCCGCGCGACCGCGAAGACGACGTTCGGCACGATTGGCGTGAAGGCGTGGGTCTACAAGGGCGAGATCGAGCCCGCTCCGCGGCAGGTCACCCAAGCGAACGCGCCCGCTGCGCAGCCTCAGCGCCCGCCGGCTCCTCCGGCACCCGCGCCCGTGCCCGCAGCTCAGCCGGCGAGGGTCACCTAATGCTGCAGCCCAAGCGCCTCAAGCACCGCAAGTTCCAGCGCGGCCGGATGAAGGGCGCCGCCCAGCGTGGCAACAGGATCACGAAGGGCGACTACGCGCTCAAAGCGATGGAGCCGTGCTGGATGACGGCGCGCCAGATCGAGGCAGCGCGGCGCGCGGTCACGCACCACTTCAAGCGGGGTGGGGCGGTGTGGATCAACGTCTTCCCCGACAAGCCGGTGACCAAGAAGCCCGCCGAAGTGCGGATGGGCTCCGGCAAGGGTGCGCCCGACCACTGGGTCGCCGTGGTGCGCCCGGGCCGGGTCATCATCGAGGTCGGCGGAGTGAATCGCGCGCTCGCGAAAGAGGCGCTGCGGCTCGCTGCCTACAAGCTTCCGATCAAGACGCAATTCATTGCGAGAGAGGAGGCAGGTACGGATGAAGGACATGCGGCGGCTGTCTGACAACGAGATCGCGGATCAGCTGCGCGGCGCGCGCGAGGAGCTCTTCGACGCGAAGTTCAAGCTCGCGACGCGGCAGCTCAAGAACTTCCGCACCATGCCCCAGGCGCGACGAAAGATCGCGCGCCTCCTGACCGTGATGCGTGAACGTACTGAGGAGACGCAGGCCAATGGCTGAGAAGACCGAGAAAGAGAAGAAGACCACGGCGAAGGCGACCACGACGCGCGCGAAAGCGCCGGCGAAGGCCGCCTCGACGCGCGCGGCGCCGGCAGCGAAGGCGCCGGCGAAAGCTCCCGCGAAAGCGGCCGTGGCCGCGCGCCCCGTCGGAAAGCGCACCGTCGCGCGCAAGCGCGTGGCGACCGCCGCCGCGGCCCCGGGTGAGAAGGAGCAGTTCACGTGGCGCCGTTTCCGTCGCAAGACGAAGGTCGGCGTCGTCGTGTCCGCGAAGATGGCCAAGACGATCGTCGTCGAGGTCGGCCGCTTCCGGGAGCACCCGCTCTACAAGAAGATGATCCGGCTTCGCAAGCGCTTCGCGGCGCACGACGAGGCAGGCGAGGCGAAGGCAGGCGACCTCGTGCGCATCCAGGAGAGCCGGCCCTTCAGCGCGACGAAGCGCTGGCGGCTGGTCGAGGTCATCTCGCGTGCGGGCGAGGCGGGCGCTGCCGCGCCACGCGTCGCCGACATCTCGAAGGCGCTCGAGGAGCAGGAGGGCGTGACCGACATCCTCACACCCGAGCGTGAACAGGACGAGCAGGAGACAGAGGAGAAAGCGGAAGAGTGATCCGGCCATACACGCGGGTCCGTTGCGCGGATAACACCGGGGCACGCGAGCTCTCGGTGATCCGTGTCCTGGCGTCGTCCACCGGGACGACCGCCGAGATCGGCGACGTCTTCATCGCCGCCGTGAAGAACGCGATCCCGAACTCCGGCGTGAAGAAGGGCGAGGTCGTGCGCGCGGTCGTCGTGCGACAGACGAAGGAGTACCGCCGCACGGACGGCTCGTACATCCGCTTTGACGACAACGCGGCCGTCCTCCTGAACCCGCAGAACCAGCCGCGCGGGACGCGGATCTTCGGGCCGGTCGCGCGCGAGCTTCGCGAGCGCAATTTCATGAAGATCGTTTCGCTTGCGCCGGAGGTCCTTTAAATGGCAGGCATGCGCCTTCGCAAAGGCGACGAGGTCATGGTGATCGCGGGGAAGGACCGGGGGAAGCGCGGCCGCGTGCAGGAAGTTCGGCCGCGCGACCTGACCGTGATCGTTGCCGGCGTGAACATCGCCAAGCACCACACCAAGGCCAATCCGGCCAAGAATCAGAAGGGCGGGATCATCGAGCAGCCCATGCCTCTCGGGCTCGGGAAGGTCATGGTCATGTGCCCGCACTGCGGCAAGCCGACGCGCGTCGCGCACCGGACCGACGAGGACTCCAAGGAACGCGTCTGCAAGCGGTGCGGCGAACCGATCGTCGTCGAGGAACCGAAGTGACGGCCGTATTGAAGGAGCGCTATGACACGGCGGTGAAGGAAGAGCTGCGCAAGCAGTTCACCTACGGCAACATCATGCAGATCCCGAAGGTCGAGAAGATCGTCCTCAACATCGGTATGGGCGAGGCCATCGGCAACGCCAAGGCGATGGACGCCGCGGCCGGCGACCTCGCGAAGATCACCGGACAGCGGCCGATCGTGACGAAGTCGAAGAAAGCGATCTCGAACTTCCGCCTCCGCATCGGCATGCCGATCGGGCTCAAGGTCACGCTTCGCGGCGAGCGCATGTGGTACTTCCTCGAGAAGCTTGTGACCGTGGCGCTCCCGCGCATCCGCGACTTCCAGGGCGTTCCTGACAAGAGCTTCGACGGGCGCGGTAACTACTCGCTCGGCCTCAAGGAGCAGCTCGTGTTCCCTGAGATCGAGTACGACAAGATCGACCGGCTTCGGGGCATGGAGATCACGATCTGCACGACGGCGAGGACGGACGAAGAGGCGCGCGCACTGCTGCGCGGCCTCGGGATGCCGTTCCGCACTGCGTCATAAGGAGGCGGAAGGTGGCGAAGAAAAGCCTCATCCTGAAGTCACAGCGCCCGCCGAAGTTCTCGGTGCGGGTGCACCATCGCTGCCAGGTGTGTGGCCGGCCGCGCGGCTTCTTGCGTAAGTTCGGCCTCTGCCGGATCTGCTTCCGCGAGCGCGCGCTGATCGGCGAGCTACCGGGCGTTACGAAGTCGAGCTGGTAACAGGGGGTTTGGTGTTGACCGAAGAAATGACGGCGCTGCGCGAACAGGCTCCGGAGACCGCGGATCGGTCCGAGCGGCCGGCGCGCAAGCCCGCCACGCCCAAGAAGGTTCGACCGAAGGGCATCGGGATGCCGAACGACCCGGTCGCCGACCTTCTCACGCGCGTCCGCAATGCGGCGGTCGCGCGGCACGAGACCGTATCCATCCCGACGAGCCGGATGAAGGCCGAGGTCGCCCGCATCTTGCGCGATGAGGGCTACATCTCGGGATACGAACAGCCGAACGCGCGCGAGCTCGTGCTGCGTATGAAATACGTCGGAAAGACCCCCGCGGTGGCGGGGCTGCGCCGGATCTCGAAGCCGGGCCTTCGCGTCTACGCGCGGAAGGATGAGATGCCGCGCGTGCTCGGCGGTCTCGGCGTCGCCATCGTGTCGACCTCGTCCGGCCTCATGACCGGCCGCGAAGCGGAGCGCAAAGGCCTCGGTGGCGAGGTCCTGGCGTACGTTTGGTAGGAAGCTGACATGAGCCGAATCGGACGACTCCCGGTGGCGATCCCAAGCGGGGTCGACATCAAGATCGACGGCCAGACCGTGAACGTGAAAGGCCCGAAAGGGCAGCTCACGCGCACGTTCCACGAGAGCATGAAGATCGAGCGCGAGGATGGAAAGATCGCCGTGCAGCGGGCCGACGACTCGCAGCAGAACCGCGCCCTCCACGGACTCACCCGGACGCTGCTCGCGAACATGGTCACCGGCGTCACGACCGGGTTCGCCAAGGACCTTGAGATCAGCGGAACGGGATACCGCGCGGTGCTCCAGGGGAAGAAGCTGACGCTCGCGCTCGGGTTCTCGCATCCGATCGAGATCGACCCGCCAGCGGGCGTCACGTTCACGGTCGAGACGCCGCAGAAGCTCAAGGTCTCCGGAATCGACAAAGAGGCGGTCGGCGAGGTCGCGGCTAAGATCCGCGGACTACGCCAGCCGGACCCCTACAAGGCGAAGGGCGTGAAGTACGCCGGCGAGTACATCCGCCGCAAGGCGGGCAAGGCCGGCAAGGTCGGGGCGGCGAAGGCGTAATGGCAAAGCAGACGAGGCTCGAGAACAGAACTCGACGCCACTCGCGGGTGCGCGAGAAGGTGCGCGGCAGCGCGGGCCGGCCGCGGCTCGCGGTGTTCCGCTCGATCACGCACATCTACGCTCAGCTCATCGACGACGACTCGGGGAAGACGCTCGTCGCGGCATCGAGCGTTGAAGGCAAAGACAAAGGCAAGAAGAGCGAGCGAGCGAAGGCGGTCGGCGCGATGCTCGGCGAGAAGGCGAAGGCCAAGGGCATCAGCGAGGCGGTCTTCGATCGCGGCGGGTATCGCTACCACGGGCGAGTCAAAGCGCTGGGCGACGCAGCCCGAAGCGCGGGGTTGAGGTTTTAATGGCACGGATTGATGCGAACCGTCTCGAGCTAACCGAGCGCGTGGTGCAGATAAACCGCGTGTCGAAGGTCGTGAAGGGCGGTCGGCGCTTCTCCTTCTCCGCGATCGTCGTCGTCGGCGACGGACGCGGCCACGTCGGCGCGGGCCTGGGCAAAGCCGACGAGGTCCCGGGCGCCATCAACAAGGGGCGCGAGGACGCGAAGAAGCACGTGATGCTCGTGCCGCTCGTCGACCGCACCATCCCGCATCAGGTCGTCGCCGACTTCGGCGCGGCGCGGGTGGTCCTGCGCCCGGCGTCGAAGGGCACGGGCGTCATCGCGGGCGGCTCGGTCCGGGCCGTCGTCGAATCCGCCGGGATCAGCGACATCCTCTCGAAGTCGCTGGGAAGCACCAACCCGGTGAACGTGGTCAGGGCGACGATCAAGGCCCTCTCGATGCTGCGTTCGGCCGAGACCGTCCGCCAGACGCGTGGCCTCCCGCCGCGTGAGGCTCGTCAGCCCGCCGAGGCGGCATCGTGACGCGCCTCGAGATTCGCCAGCACAAGAGCGCGATCGGCGAGAAGAAAGGCGCAAAGCAGACCCTTGCGGCGCTTGGCCTCCGGCGTCCCGGTCACGTCGTGTCGCACGACGACTCGCCCTCGCTGCGCGGAATGCTCCGCCGCGTCGCTCACCTCGTCGATGTCAGTGACGAGAAGGGTGCGAGCTAATGCGCCAGCACGAGGTCGCGAAGCCCCGCGGCTCGCGCAAGCTGCCCCGCCGGCTCGGTCGCGGCACCTCGCAGGGCCAGGGCAAGACGGCCGGTCGCGGTACGAAAGGCCAGCTCGCGCGCAACGGTCCCGGAATTCCGGGCTGGTTCGAAGGCGGGCAGACGCCGCTGCACATGCGCGTGCCGAAGCTTCGCGGCTTCAAGAACCGCTTCCGGAAGACGTTCGTCGCCGTGAACGTCGGACGCCTCGGTGACTACGCGGCCGAGGGGAAGGTCTCGCCCGATACGCTCGCGGCGAAGGGCCTGATCGAGAAGGATGCCCGCATCAAGGTGCTGGGCGACGGCGTCATCGACACGAAGCTCGAGGTCCACGCGCATTCGGTGTCCGCGACGGCGCGCCAGAAGATCGAGTCCGCCGGCGGCTCCATCGTCATCATCGCGCCGAGCGCATAGCGCGTATGGGCATGTTCCAGGCGCTGATCGATGCGCTCCGTACGCCGGATTTAAGAAACAAGATCCTCTTCACGCTCGGGATGATCCTGGTCTTCCGGTTCCTCGCGCACGTTCCGCTGCCGGGCGTGAATCAGGACCAGTTGAACACGCTCCTTCAGAACAACCAGCTGATCAACCTGCTCGATCTCTTCTCCGGCGGTGGCCTCGCGCGATTCTCGATCGTCGCGCTCGGCGTGAACCCCTACATCAACGCGTCGATCATCATGACGCTCCTCAACCAGACCATCCCGGCCCTCGAGCGCCTCTCCAAAGAAGGCGAGTACGGCCGCAACAAGATCAACCAGTACACCCGCGTCCTGACCGTTCCACTCGCGCTCCTTCAGGGCATTGGCGTCGCGGTCTTCATGCAGCGTCAGGGCGTGCTCAACGCCTTCGGGCCGAGCGACCTGGCGCCGACACTGTCGATCCTCGCGTCCCTCACCGCGGGCACGATCATTCTGATGTGGCTCGGCGAGCTCATCAGCGAGCGCGGGATCGGCAACGGCATCAGCTTCATCATCTTCGCGGGCATCGTGGGCCGGCTCCCGAACACGGTGGAGCAGACCCTCCAGGTGCAGCAGAACGCGCTCGCACTGGGTTCGATCGCCGTGATCGCCGTCCTCGTGATCGCCGCGATCATCTTCATCCAGGAAGGGCAGCGGCGGATCCCAGTGCAGTACGCCAAGCGCGTCCGCGGCACGCGGATGTATTCCGGCGGCAGCACGTTCATCCCGCTTCGCGTGAACAGCGCCGGGGTGATCCCGATCATCTTCGCGATCTCGATTCTGCTGCTGCCGAGCCAGATCGCGCAGTACTTCACGACGAGCGACACCGAGTGGCTGCGTAACGTGTCGACCGCGATCGTGGCCGCCTTTCAGAACCCGATCTTCTACAACGCGTCGTACTTCGTCCTGGTGGTAGCGTTCACGTTCTTCTACACCGCATTCACGTTCGTGCCGAATGACGTCGCCGACAACATCAAGCGGTACGGCGGATTCATCCCCGGCATCCGCCCGGGACGCCCGACGGCCGAGTTCCTCTCGCGTGTGGTGACGCGCATCACCATCGCCGGGGCCCTCTTCCTCGGCTTCGTCGCGGTCATGCCGACGCTCATCGGCGACATCACGTCGGTACAGACGCTGCGACTCGGTGGCACGAGCATCCTGATCGTCGTCGGCGTGGTCGTCGAAACGATGAAGCAGCTTGAGGCGCAGCTGCTGCAGCGAAGCTATGAGGGATTCATCCGTTAGTGGCGCAGAGCGTGTCTACCGCTGAGACCACGAGCATCCGCGGCACCGGTGGGGACCTGATCATCATGGGCCCACCCGGGGTGGGGAAGGGCACGCAGGCGAAGGCGCTCGCCCAGGAGAACGGATGGGTCCAGCTCTCGACCGGCGAGGTCTTCCGCGACCACATCCGCCGACAAACCGACCTTGGACGGCGCGTGAAGGGTTATCTCGAGCGCGGTGAATACGTTCCCGACGACGTGACGATCCGCATGGTGCGCGCGAAGCTCGAGGACATCTCGCCATCGACACGTGTTCTGTTCGACGGATTCCCGCGCACGGTCGCGCAGGCCGAGGCGCTCGACCGGCTCGCCGAAGAGATGGGCCGCCAGGTCGGCGCCGTCCTCTTGCTCGACGCGCCGCGGGAAGAGCTCGTGGCGCGCTTGAACGGCCGAGCGATCGCGGAGCGTCGGGCCGACGACACGCCGGAGATCATTGCGAACCGCCTCGAGGTGTACGACGAGCAAACCCGTCCGGTGATCGCCTATTACGAGGACCGCGCTCTCGTGAGGCGCGTGAATGGGGTCGGGAGCGCGAAGGAAGTCACGGCACGGCTCCGCGAGGCCGCCGAATGATCACCCTCAAGACGCCAGCGCAGATGGCGAAGATGCGCGCGGCCGGTCGCGTGGTCGCGGCGATGCTCGACGCTTGTCGCGCGTCGGTGCATCCGGGGGTCACGACGGCGGAGCTCGATCGCGTCGCCGCCGAGGTCCTTCGCAAAGCCGGCGCCGAGAGCTCGTTCCTCGGCTACAGCACCCCGCCGTATCCCGCGACGATCTGCACGTCCGTGAACAGCGAGATCGTCCATGGCATCCCCTCGCCCAAGCGCAAGCTTCGCGAGGGCGACATCGTCGGGATCGACGCCGGCGCAATCGTCGACGGGTGGCACGCCGACGCGGCGATCACCGTCCCGGTCGGGAAGGTCTCGGCGGATGCGGCGCGCCTGATCGAGGTCACCGAGGAAGCGCTACGGATCGGGATCGCGTCGGTCAAGGTGGGAGGGCGCATCGGCGACATTGGCGGCGCCATCGAGGAGTACGTCCGGGGCCGAGGCTTGAGCGTTGTGCATAACTACGTGGGGCATGGGATCGGTCGCGCCATGCACGAGGAGCCTCAGGTCCCCAATTACCGCCCGACGAAAGGCCAGCCCAACCCTCTGATCAGCGAGGGCCTTTGCATCGCGATCGAGCCGATGGTGAACATCGGGGGCCCGGAGACTCGCACGCTCGGCGACCAATGGACCGTCGTGACCGCAGACCGGAGCCTTTCGGCGCACTTCGAACACACCCTGGCATGCACCGCCGCCGGCCCGGTCGTGCTGACCCGGGCCGGCGAGGACGTCTCGGTGGCGGCCTGACGGCATGATTGAAAGGAACTGGCCGGTCTTGGTACACTGTTACTTCCCGTGGGCCGTTGCCGCGGGTCAACCTGTGTCTGGAGAAGATGGCGAGTAAACCGAGCAACAAAGAGGTCATCGAGGTGGAAGGGACGGTCGCAGAAGCCCTTCCGAATGCGATGTTCAAGGTCGAGCTCCAGAACGG
>Ga0207646_10006948_pt1 | contig 11613 bp, 1 predicted proteins | sample KBSK5502metaG_FD_184343 | JGI IMG/M metagenome (GOLD analysis project Ga0207646, IMG submission 184343) | Corn, switchgrass and miscanthus rhizosphere microbial communities from Kellogg Biological Station, Michigan, USA - KBS K5-50-2 metaG... | ecosystem: Host-associated > Plants > Roots >...
GGTTGGAAAGAGCGTATTCACCCCTCCTGCCAGTGCCATCTCGCATTCCCCTGCCATGATCGACCGCACGGCGCGGTGCACGGCCACCAGAGAACTGGAGCAAGCCGTCTCGATTGGTTCACTGGGCCCATGCAGGTTCAACAGGTAACTGAGGCGATTGGGACCCACCGACGGCACCAATCCGGTCGCGGTATATCCCTCGATTCCGGTCCTGGCCTGGGTCAGCAGCAGTTCACTGTAACCAGTATTTGCAGTACCTACGAAAATCCCCGTCGGGCTTCCCGACAACTCTACCGGTCCGTAGCCCGCATCCTCGAACGCCTTCCATCCGTACATCATCATCAGGCGGTGCTGCGGGTCGATCAACTCCGCTTCCCGTGGTGAAATTCCGAAAAACAACGGATCAAACTCGTCCACGCCTTCAATGAATGCTCCCCATTTCACGCTGCTTTTGTTTCCATCCTCCCTCTCATCGCCGTAGAGGGCTCTCCAATCCCAACGCTCCCGTGGTATCTCCACGATGCTTTCTTTGCCTGCCTTCAGGTTCTCCCAAAATCGATCGAGGTCTTCCGCGCCAGGGAACCGTCCGCTCATCCCTATGATGGCAATCGGCTCTACTCTTTCCTTGACTTCTGTATCCTCCGCTCTGAATCGACTCGTTACGTCCGTCAATTCTTTCTTTACTGTGACTGCGGGCCCGGCTCCTGCATGTACTCTGAATTTTTCCGCCAGCCGCTCCCCGTGCTTCTCCGCCAAGTAGCTGGCAAACGCTTTCACCGTCGGATACTCGAAGAAGATTGTTGGCATCAACTCCAATCCATGCGCCGAATTCACATGGTTGGCAAAGGCGGTCAGGCTGATCGAATCAAATCCAAATTCGCTCAACTCACCATCGAGATCGATGTCCTCCCTCTTTACCTTCAACAACACGCCAACCGCTTCGACCAACCACTTTTCGATCTTCTCCAACAATCCGAAATCAAGGGTCCCTTCGGTTGCCGGTGCTGCCCGCATCTTTTTTCCAACTGCCACTCCCAGCGACTGCGCAAGCTCCGCTCCGTTCGTCCGAGCCATCCCCATCTGATCGAGCGGTGCCCTCAACAGCCGCTCGAGCCCTGCCATCCCCTCGTCCGGTTCGATCGATCCCCATCCCTGCCGCGTCATACGCTTCTGATATTCCGGACCAGCGGCGATCCCGACGCTCCCCCAATATCCCCAGTTCATCACCTTCACCGGATATTCGACCTTACCGGACTGCCATTCCGCAAACGCGTCCGTGAACGCGCATCCAGCGGCGTAGTTGCCCTGTCCAGGGGGCTTCAAGAAGCTCTGCAACGACGAGAAATAGAGAATGAAATCCAGCGACTCTCGACCGAACACCTGCGCCAGCCGCACCGTTGTGTCGATCTTGGCAGATAGCGTCGCACGGAATTGCTCTTCTTCCATGTTCGCCAGGCTCTTGTCCGCTAGAACGATGACTGAATGGATCACGCCGTTGATCCGGCCATACCGTTCCTTGATCTGCTTATAGGCCCGCTCCAACTCCTCCTGCTTCCGCGCATCGGCGGCTATATATAAAGGTTGTTCACCACCCCCTGTTGACACCCGCTCCCGCTTCTTCTCGATCGTCTCATCCAGCGCCCGCCGCCCAACCCAAACCACGCGGGCGTCATATCTTGTGATCAGGTACTTGCTCACGACTTCTCCGAGTCCGCCTGCACCCCCGATCACTACGTAGACCCCTCCGCGCCTGTACCCGCACTCCTTCCTCCGTCCTTTCTTACTTTCCCTGTCCCCCAGCGCACATTCCACCAGCCGCCGGCGGTACCACCGGCCTTCACGATATCCCCACCCTTCTCCGCGCTCATCCCGGCGTAGCCGCATCATGTCTTTCCACGGCCATACTTCGCCTGCCACATCCACCAGCCGAATCTTCCAGTTCTGGTACTCCTTCGCCATCGAGCCCACCAAACCATGGACGCTGCTGTGCGCTGCGTCTATGTTGTCTTCGCGCCTACTTCCTATTCTCTGGGTCTCTGTCGTGATCACCGTCCACGCCAGTTCCCTTGCGCCGTACCCATCTTTCAACAGCGCCTTAATCAGCCGGAAACCCAGCAGTACTCCTTCTTCCTGCTCTGCGATGAGTGCGTCATTCTCTATTCCACGCCGTTTTGCTGACGGTAAGATCCAGACCACGTGATCGATCCTCGGTCCCCCCTTCAGCTTCTCCGCGATCTCCTCAACCGTCGCTCGTTTATCAACCTCGAGTACTTCAGCCTCTACACATTCATGCCACACTCCGCGGTGCTGTTTTTCCGTCCCGCCGATCACAACTACTCGCTCACCGGCTCGGGGTGTTGTCTCCCCCACTGCCGGCTTCATCTCCTCCCATATTGGCTCGAGCGTCAGCAACTCCGCGTGGACTTCCTCATTCTCCGGAAGTGCTTGTACTTCTTTCTGCTCGAGTCTTCGCTTCCTTCCCTCACCCAGGCCACCTTCAAGCGCACAGGACGCGAAACCCTTCATGCGTACACACACGCGCCCCTGCTCATCGCAGACATCGACATCCAGCTTGACGACGTGGTCGCGAGGGTTACTGTCCGGCGAGTAACGCATCCAGGCAACCATCTCTTCAGTACACGGCGATGAGATGCGTACAGACTCCAGCGCAAAGGGGACTCGCAGATCAGTGGAATCTTCGTCCCAGCCGTCGATCAAGCCGAGACTACCCTCAAGGGCGCCGTCGATCAGACTCGGATGAAGGCTATAGTCCTCCCATTTGTCCTCCGCCGACTTCGGCAACCTCAGATATGCCAGCAGTTGGTCGCTTCCCAGGTCAATGCCGGTGATCGCCTGGAAAGCGGGTCCCAGGATGAGACCCTTTCGTGCCAGCGCTCCATAGACGTCATTCGGATCCAACTTGCCATGCACCATCTGTCCCTTCAGTTGTTGAAGATCCAGTATGTCCGGCGCCGGCCGGCGACTCCACGCGCCGCGTCCCTGGCAATGAACGACCTTTTGTTCGCCGTCATGGCTGTAGATTTCGTAGTCGATCTGGTCCTTGCCGTTCGCCGATAGCGCAATGCTGATCTGCCTCTCCCGGGTGACGGCGAATGGCTGCGCCCAGACCGTATTCTGCAGCTCCAGAACAGCCGATCCGGGCGAGGCCGGAAATGCGTGCTCGATCGCAACTCGCGCCATCTCCAAACACGCCACGCCGGGCAGGACCTTCTGTACCTTGCCCGCATCCGTACGTACTCGATGATCTGCCAGGAAAAATTCACCGCCGGTAAACGTCGAGCTATAACGTTGGCCGCTCAGATCGGAGTTGTTGCTGTGCAACAAGGGGTGAAGGCCAGCTATCCTCAGGCCTGACGTCAACGGCCCGCGTGGTTCGCTGGCCACTGTATCGATCCAATAGCGCTCTTTAGCGAAGGGATAGGTCGGCAGCGGTAGGAATCCATAATCGCGTCCACCATAGAAATGTGTCCAGTCGATTTCAACACCCTGCACCCAGGCTTCAGCGACCTCGAAGAGACTTCTTTCCTTCCACCATACTTCACGCCTTTCGATTTCCGCCCTGGTGTGTTCTTCCTGACCGGACGCTGCGCGGCCGTGACGGCAGTTGTCCTGTTGCTTGAATTCCAAAAAGCCGGCAAGTGTCGCTTTCAATTCTTCGACGCTGCTCACTACTACCGCTACTCGCTCGCGCATGGCCTCGCGGCCAAGTTGGAGCGTGTACGCGATGTCATGGAGATTGCCGGGCTTCACTTCGCAAAGGTAGTCTTTGAATCTGCGGACCAACTCGAACAGCCGCTCCTCGGTTCTGGCGGAAAACACACAGAGCGCGGGGTGGCTTGTATGGTAGGAGCTTCCAAAGGCCGGAGGGGGCGGGCCATCATATTCTTCGAGGATCAAATGCGCATTCGAGCCGCCTGCACCAAAAGAACTGACGCCGGCGCGACGCGGATGGGGCCAGGGTGCAAGTTCGCGCTGGACACTGAGTAAACCTTTGCCGAAATCGATATTGGGATTCAATTGCTCGCTGTGCAGTGATGGCGCCAACTGGCCATTCTGCATTTGCAAGATCACCTTAATGACGGACGCAATGCCCGCGGCTGCTTCCAGATGCCCGATGTTCGACTTGACGGAACCGATCGCACAAACGCGATTCCCTTCTCTGGACAGGCCCAGGGCCTTCTCGATTCCCTTTATTTCGATGGGGTCGCCGAGCGATGTGCCGGTACCATGGCCGTCGATATATGTAACGGTCTGGGGATCAATGCGTGCTTGTTCCAAGGCCTGCGCGATGACGTTCCCCTGCGCTCCAGGGTTCGGCACCGTGTAACCATTGGTCCGGCCACCATGGTTGATGGCCGACCCCTTGATCACCGCCAGGATTGAATCGGCGTCTGCGATCGCATTCGCCAGCGGCTTCAGCAGTAGCGCACAGACACCTTCTCCTGGAACATAGCCATCGCCACCGGCACCATAACTGCGACAACGACCGTCCGTAGAGAGGAATCGATTTCGCGACAGGAAGAGATACTTGCTTGCCGCCAGTGACAGATTAACGCCGGCGACAATCGAAAACCGGTTCTCACCGTCTCGAATGCTTTGACAGGCAAGGTGCAACGCCGTCAGGGACGAGGAGCAAGCAGTGTCGATCGCCATACTGGGACCCGTCAAGTCGAAAAAATACGATATCCGATTGGCGATGCTGTAGAGCAGGCTGCTGGGACCTACAGGGTTCCCCGAAAGAGTTGCTTCAATGCCGGCGCTTTCATACGCTTGCCATAGAGCACCCACGAAAACTCCCACCCGCCTGTCGGAAAGTCTCAGTAATCGCTGCCTGGTATACCCGGCATGCTCGAGCATTTCCCAGACGACTTCCAGCAGGAGTCTTTCCTGGGGATCAATCAATTCCGCCTCTCGAGGCGAGATGTTAAAAAAACCCGGATCAAATCTATCGACATCATCGATGAAGCCGCCCCATTTGCTGTAGATCCGGTTGTGCTCAGGGTCAGCATCAAAGTACTTTCGATAGTTGAAGCGGCCCGGCGGTATTTCAGTAATACAATCGCGCCCCTCCCTCAGCACGTCCCAGAAATCCTTAAGGTTACGTGCCCCCGGAAATCGCCCGGCAGCGCTGACGATGGCGATGTCGTGACTTTCACGGTTGCCGGCATCCATGACATGCGGCTGTGAGCTTGTTTTCTGACTGTTGTTACGTTGGCGATCGTCGGTGGCCAGAGGTCTAGCGGAAAGAATTCTGTCGCGATGATTCTCGAGAAAATACCGGGCAAGCTCGTCAATGCTCCGGTATTCGAAAAATAACGTTTTCGAGAGCCGGCCGAAGATGTTTTCAAATATTTCGTTGAGCTCAACGACCATGACGGAGTTGACTCCATACTGGTCAAACCCCGTATAGAAATCGATTTCGTTTGCAGAGAGCCCGATGGGCCCAGCGATTAAAGACCGCAGGTAAGCGCGTACCTCGTCCATCTGCTCCATCGAGCCGGACCTGTCTGCGACCACATGGATTCCGGATTCCGCCGGCGTTGCTGTTTCCTTGAGCGCTCGAATTGCGAACCCCTTTAGCTTTACAACAACAAGGCCGTCGGGTCGGCATACCTCCAGGTCGAACTTCCTCATCTCCTCATTGCGTACGTTGTTCGCGCGCGGCCGGCAGTAGACACAACATTCCGAAGGAATCGGCGCCAGGATCTCGATCTCATCCACGCCGATCGGCATGTATTGCCGTGTGTTGCCGGTGCTCCGCTTATTGCTGATCAACGCCGCCTGAAAGACGCCTGTCAGGAGAGCCGGATTCAGAACATAATCCGTGATCGTAGACTTTATTGCTTCTGGCAATTCCAGCCTCGCCAGAGCCTCGCCGTCGCCCAGGAATATCTGCTTCATCGGCTGGAACGTCGGTCCTACATGCAGGCCTTCGCTCCGGATCTGCTCATAGATCTTTGGCGGATATCGGAGCTCGTCGCACCGCGACATCACCTCGGCGACGTTGATCCTGCTCTCCGCCTGCACGGTGCCTTCACCTCGCATCATCTGGCCCATCGCGTGTAAGCGATTGTCACCGGACTTGGTGAAGCTCACGATTTCGTAAGCGAGATGGTCCGGCTTCGACGTGATGTGAACTTGCGCGGTGAAATCATCTTTAGGAGACGAGAGAGGGCTGACCCAGTAGTTGTTCACCAGTTTTGTGGTGACCTTGTTGCCGAACACCAGGTCCCCTGCCTGCCGTGCCATCTCGACGTAGCAAGCGCCCGGCATGTTGTAGAGTCCGTCTACAACGTGATCGCGCAGATAAAATTCTGATGTCTTGAAGGACTTACGGAACGTCAGCCGACTGGGGTCGGACTGATCGACATCGATCAGGGAGCAGTTCCACCTTGGCGTTCCGCCGCCAGTCTGGACCGTCACCTTGTTTTTGCCGATCTGCGCCAGATGGGCCGCCAGCTTGCCAACGGTATTGATGTCGAAAAGGAGGGTTGGTTTGAGGTCGGCATTAAAGCGATTATTGATGTCCTGTGTCACGCCGATCAATGTCGTGGAGTCGACGCCAAACTCACTGAATCTTCGTTCAGAGTCGATGGCTTCAGGCGTTACGCCCAGACGAGCAGCGAATATGGACGTGAGCTCAGTCTGAAGGTCCGTTTTGGATGGCTCATCTATCTCCTCGGCGCTGTCGGAGCTCATCGATGGCTCCAAGCCTAGACACTGCTCGATTTTTTTCTTGTTACCGTCAATCGCGATGATCTCGTGGCCCTCCGGGAATCGGCTCTTTGCAAGCGCTAGAGATGTTTCGAAAATCGCAAGCCCATCAGCTGTAGCGAGAGGTTTCATGCCGAAGACTCGTTCCAAGTAGCGCTGCTCTTCCGGACTCACGCGGATGCCGCCGTTCTCCCAGAGTGGCCAATTCAATGCCAGACTCATGCCAGACCGCTGCCCGCCGGCGGTTAACGAGTTGCGGACCTCCGCGAAGCTGTCCAGAAAACTGTTGGCGGCGGCATAATCGCACTGGCCCTGGTTGGGCATCAATGACGCAATGGAGGAAAACACGACGAAGAAGTCGAGTTTCTCGTGCTGCGTCAGGGCGTCCAGATTGATCGCGCCGATGACCTTTGGCCCGAGTACCCTGGCGAACGAATCTCTCTGCTTCCGGAGAATGAAAGCATCCTCGATCAATCCGGCGGCATGAATGATTCCGTTGATTTCGCAATGAACTGTCTTGATTTGCGAAAAGACCTCACTCAGGGCCTTCTGGTCCGTAATATCTACGCTGAAGTAGTGGCACTTCCCGCCAGCTTTCTCGATTTCGCCGATCTTCTTAGCGATGGCGGGATTCATGGCAGATCTGCCTAGCCAGAGAATGGTCGCACCATACTTCTCGGCCAGATAGTAGGAGAAGATGGAACCTAATCCCCCCGCGCCCCCTGAGACAACATAGACGCCGTGAGGCTTGATGGCCGGCGGTGGGGCGCTTTCGGAATGAGCTGGGGCAATTTCGCTGATAATCCTCCGCTCATATCTGCACTCACCCCGATAGATAACTTCTCTCAGAGTATTCGCATCGGAAGCAAAACCCAGCTCTATCAATGCAGTGCGGGCTATAAAATCGATGGCCGGTTCGTCACAGCCAAGAGTCAGGTAATCAAACCTGGGGTTTTCATATTTCAGGGTTCGCGCAAACCCCGCAACCATCGAATGAATGGATCGAATAAAACCTTGCCCGAGCGAATGCACATAAATCAAATTCACGCTCTCGCGAAATTTGAACTGGAGCGCAGCACGAGTAAAGTTGAACACGCCGTAAATCGTGATACCCAGCACGCTTCGCAAATCGCTATCGCTCTGGACGGCGAGTCCCAATAAATAAACTACCTGCGTCGGCGAAAGGCCGTCGGACTTGAGCTCCTGCAACAGTCTTTCGTAATCAGCCAACTCTCCCGGGTTGATCTCATACACATTTTCTTCCAGGTGCCGATAGACTGCTCCCGGACGAACGAGCACGATTGTTCCCGACTCCCCACAATATTTTTGAAAACTCTGAACCGCGGCTTTATCGTACGCGAAGAGAATCAGGGTCTTCGTCGGGCGGTCCGCTGGACTGGTGAGCTCCCTTTTGCGCCACACGGGCCGGTAATACATGTCGCGAGGCATTACCTGAGCCGTCTCCATCTCCTGCCGGTCAACAATCGGCCGCTTCTGGAGGTTCCTGATGTTGATGAGTGCATTGCCTTCGTTATCGAAAAGGCCTGCATGGAACGACAGTAGCCTTTCTTCGTGAGTGCGAGCGCTTTCGACTGTTGCATAAACGAAACAATCGTCCTTCAATGGATTAACGATCTCCGCGGCTTCCAGATAAAACGGAATAAATTGTTTACCTGTCTGCTGGAGACCGAGCAGGCTCAACACCGTCACGACCTGAAAGACTCCATCCATGATGCTCGGATGTAATGCGTAGTTTCCGAGAGTCTCTCGCACTTCTTTTGGGAGCTTTAGCCCGGCCAAAATCTCGCGCTCGTTATAAACGCATCTTTCTATGACTTGAAGGCTGCTCCCGTATGCAAGGCCGTGCTCCTTGAGCAAGGCGTACAGCTCCAACTTGTCCTTTTCCAGACCGCATCTGGACCGGACAGTGGGAATATCCAATTCGCAGAGATTCCGAGTATCGCGAGGAAGATCGGCAAGCTTGCCTTTGCTATGCACCAAATGGCTCTGCACAATCTCAAAATTCGCGCCCTCACTGGAAGGAGTAAGCCTTATTTCCACATTGACGTCGTTACTTTCGACTACGACGGGAGTGATCCAATACACGTCCTTCAGTGATCGAAGTCGCTGAGGATCACACCACAGGACAGAACCAGCGGCCCGCGCGAACTCCAGGTGCACGACCGCGGGAAGCATCTGTTGCCCCTGTACTACGTGATCTCGGATGAAAAAATCAGAGGGTCGAAGGGTCTTTACGGAATTGTTACTTTCAGTATGAGATGTAGCCGAGTCGGGATGTGCAACCGGCGAAATCTTAGTTGCAACGTCGGTAAACCAGCATCGCTTTCGGGCAAATGGATAGGTTGGCAGCGGTAGCCGCCGTGGTGAACACCCAATGTAATAACCGCCCCAATCTACCTTCGCACCCTGCATCCATTGTGCAGCCAGGCCGGTGAGGTTCTCAGTCGCGGCTATCCCACCGGTGACATAGCTTTTGAGATTCGCGATCAATTCATCGTTCGAAGCCGCAACCAGGGCCAAGCGCTCGTCGAATACGTCTCTTCCGGTTTGCAGGGTATATGCGACATCTCGCAATGGGAGGCGATGTCGAGCCAGATGGTTGAGTAGTGACTCTGCGTAGGGCTTCAGCCGTCCTTTTCTGGCCGACAAAGGAACGACCCACTCCCTTCCATCGGTGACAGGATCGAACGCTGTCTCCGGCGCTTCTTCCAGCACCACGTGTGCGTTGACACCGCCCATCCCGAAGGAACTGACTCCCGCTCGTCTGGGGTGCGGTTTGGCTTCCCAGGGGACGGTTTCAGTAGCGACGAAGAAGGGGCTGTTCTCCAGTTCGATATACGGGTTAAGCCGGTCGAAGTTTATAATGGCCGGGATTTGACGGTATTTCATCCCCATGGTGACTTTGATGATTCCGGCCATCCCCGCTGCACTTTCCAAATGTCCGACGTTGGTCTTCACCGAACTCAGAGCACAATGCGGTTCGTGGGTTTTGAGGTGATTAGGGAATTCCTGAGCTAACTGCGCAAAAGCCTTTTTCAGCCCATTGATTTCGATTGGATCGCCCAACGGCGTGCCTGTCCCATGGGTCTCCACATAGTCAATCGTCCATGGATCAATATGGCCGTCTCTGAGCGCCTTCATCACCACTGCAGCCTGGGCCTCGGTAGTAGGCGAGGTCAGGAAATTGGAGCGTCCCCCATGGTTGATCGCCGAACTCTTGATCACGGCATGAACGTGATCACGATCACTCAGCGCCTGTTGAAGAGGTTTAATGAACAGTACTCCGACGCCCTCACTTCGCACATAGCCATTGGCCCCCGCGCTGAAGGTCCTGCATTGGCCATCCGGCGACAGCATTCCGGACTTGCTGTGAGAGATAAACATCGTCGGAGAAAGGAGCGCATTCACGCCGCCCACGATAGCCGCTTCGCACTCCCCGCTCGAGATATCGCGTATAGCATTCTGCAGCGCGACCAGACTGCTGGAGCAGGCTGTGTCCACCGCTTCGCTTTTGCCGTGGAGATTGAATAAAAATGACACCCGATTCACCAAAATCGAGTGCACTGTGCCGGTCGATATATAAGGAGCAATTTCATGCCGGCTTTCACGCATCAATTCGCTGTAGTCGTTCTTCGAGACGCCGGCGTATACGCCGATTGTCTTGCCGGAAAGGCTGGCAATGCTATACCCGGCATCTTCAACCGCATGCCAGGCGGCTTCCAGGAAAATCCGGTGTTGCGGGTCAATAAACGCTGCTTCGGTCGGAGAAATGCCAAAGAACAGGGGATCGAACTTGTCAATGTCTTCGATAAAACCACCCCACTTTATGGTGGTCTTGTTGGGCTCCAGGCGTGGATCGCCGAAATAATGACGCCAATCCCATCGATCGGATGGAACTTCGCGAATACAGTCCTTTCCCGAAATGATGTTTTGCCAATATTCGTCATAATTGCCGGCGCCGGGAAACCTGCACGCCATCCCCACAATAGCAATATCGATCGAGTACTCTTTTGCCGGCACGACGATTGAACCTTATCTGGCCGCTACTCTTCCCTTATGAAATCCAACTTCCCGGTCTGATATTTCTCTCTATTCAAATAACCTTGCAGTTTCGCAAGTTGGAGAAACAGATATGCGGGTCGTCCGTTATTGAGCAACATATCCGGAATAAAGCCACCCTCATTAACGTTAATTACGTACTCGGCTTCGACCTCACCGTTTTTCAACGGAGTTAATTTCCAGGTGTTATTCATATGTGTCACTCGGAAGCAGCAGTCGTTTGGAGGAGCTTTATGCGGAGCCGCGGCAAAGTCCACCCACACTTCCCCGGTTGCCGGGTCCTGATGAACGTTTACGCTGAGAACGTATTCTCTTACACGAAAAGGGCGAGGCAGGTTGAATCGAAAATAGACATACTGAAGCTGATCGTCCACGCGCTCCAGGATCTTTGATTCATAACAACCAATGTCGTTGCACGTGTCGGGATCCTGCAGCCATTTCACAACGCCTGACAGCGACGAGTGGACCCGTACGACGAACTTGAACTGTTTCAAATCCGCACCGGGCTCCTTTAAGGAATAGACTTTTGCTCCGTTCTTTTCCCCAATGAGTTCCCATTGATTAGAGCCGGAATTCTTCCAGATCACACGCGCAACAAACAACAGCGCCAGGACAGATATGCCGGCAAATAATCCTATGGTCAAAAGCTTTTTCACCGATGTTTTAGGTTTAGCTACCGAGTCTTCGACTAACATATTGTTCCTCCGATTGGTGTGCACACTGCGAGTCAGTGATCTGAACCTTTTTGAGGTTTTGCCGACTACGCTTCGTTACAGAGTTTGCAGTAAATGATTGGCT
>Ga0207646_10006949_pt1 | contig 11612 bp, 9 predicted proteins | sample KBSK5502metaG_FD_184343 | JGI IMG/M metagenome (GOLD analysis project Ga0207646, IMG submission 184343) | Corn, switchgrass and miscanthus rhizosphere microbial communities from Kellogg Biological Station, Michigan, USA - KBS K5-50-2 metaG... | ecosystem: Host-associated > Plants > Roots >...
TCCATCGGCGAATTCTAGAACTCCGACCGGAATCCCTGGACTCGACAAACTGCTGACCGGCGGTCTGCCCAAGAACAGAACGATCCTTCTCTGCGGCGGCCCGGGCACTGGAAAAACGATAATGTCATCCCAGTTTTTGGTCAACGGAATACTGGACTACGAAGATCCAGGCGTCTACGTCAGTCTCGATGAGAACAAGGTTCACGTTTTTGAAGAAATGTTGGACTTCGGGTGGGATTTCGAAGATCTAGAGAACAGCAAGAAACTCATCTTTCTCGAAGCTTCCCCGATAAGATATCTTCCCGCTGAGATCAAGGTCGGAAAACTGACTGTTGGGCGGAAGGAATTCTCAATGGCGACGCTGGTCGAGATGATAAAGACCAGCGCAAAGGAAATCGGAGCCAAGAGGATCGTCGTTGACCCAGTAACGACGTTGGTCTTCCAATATGATGGAGTTGTTGCTCAACGCAACGCTCTCGTGGAGTTGATGGAGGCACTCGCCGACACCGGCGCAACGTGCCTCATCACGACAGAGTTGCGACGACCCGGATTCGAAAGAAGCATTGACTATGAGGAGTATCTTGCCCATGGAGTAATCTTGCTGCAACAATTGCAAGTCGGAAAATCACTGCTGAGAGTTATCCAGATCGAGAAGATGCGTAAGACCCCAGTTGACAATCAGCCGCGACCATACAGAATTACCGATACAGGAATCGAAGTATTTCCTAGAGAAAGCGTTCTTTAGCTCTGTAAGCCACTGCTCGTCGGCATAATCAAGCCCAGACCCGGATCTCTGTTGTAGGGCGTCCACACCGTCACGTGACGAGCACCTTTCATCTTTGGAACTCGAATGTACCTAGCGAGCCCGTCCTTCGTATCCTCCGCTTTCATCTCGATCACACCATCTACCTTGTCTTGAATAGCCGCAATGATCGCAGGGTGAAACGCCTTCCTCGAGAGAGAGGTCACGCAGCTTGCTTTGCAACTTCGGATCTTGGCGACCAGAGTATGAAGGAAGTCGAATGAGGGTCTGACCCCACTCCTTTGCAGCAAAGTGGTCAGAGAATCCATTGCTAGCAGAGTGTTGCTCGGGTCGCGGGACTCGGAGAGCGCTTTGGACACGACAATACTCAGGTCAGATAGCCGCTGAGGATCCTCGCTGTACTGCTCTTTGCTCTTAACACCCACAAGGAAAGAGTAACAGTCGATGAAGACTAGCCTGCGACGGCCTTCAACCTCGTATTTTTGTGGATTTATCCCCATCACGCGCATAGACTCTCTCACACTATCAGGGAAATCATCGAGGCTAGCGTACACAACGTTCCTGTCCTTCCTAAGCGCTTCGACCACAAGCTGTGTCAGCAGGGTCGTCTTTCCAGTTGCTGGGTCGCCCATGACCAATACGACAGAGGTCGAAGGATAACCCTCCGGAAGAAGTTCATCGACTATCCCTATCCCCGTCATCTCTCTTGACGAGGATTTTTCCGTCTCGTCTCCAGTTGGAGGCGAAATCAGTCGCTTCGAGATCTCCCGTTGCAACTCCTGATCTCTCGCCTTATTGAAGGATACAGTCCTAACTTCTTTGAGCAGCCCCAGTTCAACAAGATCCGACACGTCTCGATCTATCTCTTTCGGGGTCCGACGGATCCTGTTGGCGATCCCTTCAACCGTGTCAGTAGACTCGGGATTCTCGTGGAAGAACATCAGAAGTTCGGCCTTTGTTTCGGATCCGATAAGCTTCTCTATCAGATCGGCTTTAGAGGGTCCCTTATCGGACCGACTGCTGCCCTTGTTTTCCAGAGGGGACACCCTCATCCAGAATCGGAACTAGCGGATCTTGTCTGGGGGGATAGGCGTCGGCGCTAGAGCGAATCCTTCCCGGGTAATGTAATAGTCGTAGCCTTCAAGGCGATGTTCTGTCCCCCTCATCTTAGGAATGTATATCCGCCTTCGCACTCTCGAATTGTCAAAGCTGGCGTCGAGTATGACTAGGCCATCTCCCAAGAATTCCTCGAAGTTTGTGCCCAGCTGTTGCTTTCCCCACGGGACTTCGCTGATCATCAAGGTTGTGCAGTTCGCTGCCTCCAGGAATTTTAGCATGATGTGCAGGAAGCTTCTGGCCTCAGCAGTACTTTCGAATGCAGTCATCAGGGCCGAGAGGGAATCAAAGACGAGCCTTCTGGCATTAATACTGTGCAAGGCCTCCAGTACAGTTTCCAGTGCGGTGCTAACGCCGGCTTTCATCGTCGACTGGAGCGAGACTAGCTGAAGTTTCCCTTCCTTCTCAAGACGATCAAGATCCCAACCAAAACGGCGAGCGTTGCGCTTTAGTTTCTCACCGCTTTCTATTACCGACGCGTACACTCCATTTTCGCCGCAACGGACTGCTCCGTGGTAGAGGAACTGTAGGCCGAGAGTAGTTTTTCCTGTTCCAGGCTGACCAGCAACGATAATCGTGTCGCCTCTAGCCAGTCCCCCTTCGATTATCTTGTCCAGGCTTGCGATGCCTGTCTGGACACGTTCATCGTTTTGCTGTAGGATCGGAATAGTAGATCTACGGGTCTCCATTACTTCTCTCCCTCCAGAGACCAGAGTTTCACTGGTCCGACTTGTCGAAAGTTGACCCTTCTTTTTGCCCTAAGGACATGCAGATACTTCGACGCGGTGGATCTATTGACCCGAAGTTCCCTAGCGATCTCGCCTATCGAGCTGCTAGGTCTCTCACCAAGAGAGTGGACGATCTTATCTTCGATTACGTCGAGACGACTATCTTCGATTTCGAATCTGGTTGTCAACTCTGACGGTCAACGAAGACGGTCACCCCTGATTATCATAAGGCGCGTGTTACCGGCACATGAAGATAATAGTCATCCCGAAGCCGCTAAATGCTAATCGTACTAAGAATGGATGCTGATGCAGGCTGCGGTCATAGTCAAGCTTGGAGGTTCCGCCATTACTGACAAGTCAAGAGCTTGCACGGCAAGGCTGGAAGTAATTGATAGCGCGATCTCCGAAATCTCAACCTACTCCGGGCCGTTGGTTCTCCTTCATGGCGGAGGATCTTTTGCCCATCCCTTTGTTTCCAAGGTTGCCCTCAGAGATGGGTTTAGGCGGAAAACGCAACTGGCTTCGGTCTCAGAGATCGAACTGAATCTCGATCAGCTGACAAGAATAGTCGGAGTGGGTCTACTTCTTCGACGCAGGCCTTTCATTCCGTTAGCACCGATGAGCTTCCTGACCCTAAAGGAGGGAGTTGTAAGCAAATGGTTCCTGGGTCCTGTCACCGCAGCTTTGCGACTCGGTCTAACTCCTCTGATTCATGGCGACATGGCGTTCGACGAAACCCGAGGCTGTGGTATTGTCTCGGCCGACAGAATTGCTTCTCTCCTTGGAGAGAAGCTTGGGATCCCGAGGGTACTATTCGGTTGTGATGTGGATGGCCTTTATGACGGGAATCCAAAGACCTCCTCAAAGGCCAGACTCGTCAAAGAAGTCAATCATAGAAACTACTCTAAGGTCTTGAAGGGGTTGAGGCCGAGTAGCGGTGACGTGACCGGTGGAATGCGCGGTAAGGCCCTGGAAGCGCTTAGACTGGCCAGGCACGGTTGCGAGTGCCACATTTTCAATCTCACTAAATCGTCGAATCTGAGAAACCTACTGAAGGGGTCTTCATCGCTTGGGACAAGATTCGTCCCGTGGAGAGAATTGCCTCAGTAGGATCTCGCAACTACCTGATCTGCGAAATCGGACAAGGCGTCCCTGAAAGGGGAAGGCTTCACAGCAGATAGGCTCTTCTTCGCGTCTTCCAAATATCTCATCGCTATCTCCCTACACTCCTTCTCTGCGGGCGTCCTATTCACAATGCTTATCGCCCTTGTCACCATCTGTTTCGAAACTCGTTCAGATCCGATAATCTTCATCAAGTCTAGGCGATCCCTTCGAGGAAGAAATCTCATCGCGACCAAGATCGCCGCGTTGCCAAGCTTGTGTTCAATGATGTCCTTGGCATGCTGCTTCCCCGTCTTCTCTCCACAGATATCCAAGACATCGTCCATGACCTGGAATGCTAGTCCGGCGTTCCATCCGAAAGTGCCCAGAGCGTTTACAATTTGAGGTTCGGCTCTGGCCGCGTAGGCTCCTATTTGGCCTGCAGCCTTGAATAGAGAAGCGGTCTTTTTTCCCACCATGTCTAGGTATGACTTGAAACTTGGATCAGAAATTCTGTTTTCGATAAGATAGGGGTCGGCCCGGCCAGCTTGCTCGAGTAATAAGTCCAGTCGCTCCCCATCGATAATCTCCTTCATAGTCTTCACTGCGACAGTTCTGAGCTGGCTGCTCGCGGGCGATTGTTCGATCAAGTCGTCGAGGACTTCACGATAGTACATAGCGATCAATAGAGCTGTCGAGTCTCCCATCACGACTCGTACGGTTGGTCTTCCTCTTCTGACCTCTCCGCGATCAATAAGATCGTCCATGACGAGTGAATAATTATGAATCATCTCTACAACTGCTGCTGGCCTAACTGCGCCCTCGACCCTTCCACCAGCGGCCCCGCAGCCGAGAACAACCATGGCTGCTCTCATCCGTTTCCCTGCAACATCAAAGTGATAGCTGAGCGCAGGTTTGAAGTCAGCAGGCGCCCCTCGCCTTAGGGCGTCGAGAATGACCGGGTCAGCCTGTTGGCCTAGTCGAATAAATTTCGCGAGACCGAGACGCCTCATTTGACTCTTCAGCTTTTTTCTGTGTTTACTTGCAACCCGATGAGTCTGGATCGGTCATGAAGGTTCGAATACTGCTGCCCGTTCATTTGCCTGTTACGCTGAGCGACTCAGCTAGTCCTGGAGGGCTGGGTGGTGGTGATCCATTAGGATCACTTCGTACCAGTGACTCATTCCGTCGGAGTATAGATGGTAGGATTCTCGAACGGTCAGGTTCGGGTATCTTCTTACAGCTCGTCTCTCAGCCACAGTCTGGAGGGATATGGCTCTGGTGAATTTGGAGGATCCCATTGCTTTCTGTCTTCTTCCAGAAGTTGGTCTTGGTTTCCTCGCGCCTCCACGTCGTACTCGGACTCTAACCATGACTACTCCCGGTTTTGCCTTGTATCCCAGGCGTCGGGCGGTTACGAGTCGTGTAGGTCGAGGAATTCTCTTCACAACGGGCTCTCTTCTCCAGCTTATTGCCGCTCGCCTGAGCCAGTCTCGGAAATCTGGTGTGCTGTCTCGCCACCACGCCTCCATGTGCGAATAGGCCATAGGATGTTGTCTCGAGGCTCGGGATAGAAACACATCTGATAAGGCTTACTCGGCCGGTGTTGAATTCAACACCGTTAAATCTCACCTTCTTAGGGGACCGAGAATCCTCTAGAAGTGGAGAGCGGCCGATGGCTCAAGACGTGAAACTGTTGAAGCGGGCATATGCGCCTGCCCGGCTCGCCATGAAATACCACCCGTACTATCATGGGAAGATCGAGATCAGCTCAAAAGTTCCCGTCAACTCCTACGACGACTTTGCAATATGGTACACGCCGGGCGTCGCTGACCCTTGCAGAGAGATTCAGCATTATCCTGAGAAGGTTTACGATTATACTAACAAGTCGAACAGTGTCGCCATCGTCACAGATGGTACCAGAGTATTGGGGCTGGGCGATATTGGGCCGGAGGCTGGTCTCCCGGTAATGGAAGGCAAGAGCCTTCTGTTCAAGTACCTAGGAGGCGTGGACGCGTATCCGATTTGTCTTGGAACAAAGATTCCTGAGGAGATCGAGAGCGCGGTTAGGTGGTTGCAGCCCTCCTTCGGAGGAATAAATCTGGAAGACATCTCGCAGCCAAAGTGCTTCCAGATCCTTGATGTGTTGAGGAGGGATTTGGGGATACCTGTGTGGCACGATGATCAGCAGGGGACCGGGACGGTCGTATGCGCCGGACTCATGAACGCTTTGAAGATCGTTGGGAAGAAGATGAGAGACTCTATGATCTGCATGCTAGGAGCTGGGGCCGCGAACATTGCGGTCGCCAGAATAATAATCGAAGCGGGCGTGAGTCCGGGAAACATAACTATGGTTGATAGTAAGGGAATCTTGAGTAAGGAAAGGACCGACATAACCGATGAGTTCAAAGCAAAATGGGAAATGGCTCTCCAGACGAATCGAGAAGGCCGAACTGGCGGCCTGAGCGAGGCGATCAGAGGGGCCGACGCCCTGTTAGCGATGTCTCAGCCAGGTCCTGACGTGGTTTCCGGAAGACTCGTTGAGACGATGAATGATGATTCTATCGTTTTTGCCTGTGCGAACCCGATTCCAGAAATCTGGCCCTGGGAGGCGAAGGAGGCTGGAGCAAGGATCGTTGCTACTGGACGTTCGGACTTTCCGAATCAAGTAAACAACTCGATTGGGTTTCCCGCGATATTCCGTGGTACTCTGGATGTGAGGGCGAAGATGATTAGTGACGAGATGTGTATTGCTGCTGCGCGGGAAATCGCCAAGGTCGCTGAAGAGAAGGGTCTGAACGAGGATAGAATCATTCCTAGTATGAGTGACTGGGAACTCTTCCCTAGAGAAGCAGCAGCTGTTGGAGCGGAGGCGGTCAGACAGGGATTGGCGAGGACGCGTCTGACTAGGAAAGAGCTGTATGAGAAGGCTGTTGGAATCATCAGTCACGCGCGCAAGTCTACTGAGCTTCTTATGCGTCGAGGTCTTATCAAGAGCCTGCCGCAGACTGTTCGCCGGAGAAGGAGATAGCGATTAGTCTCAAGATCGGAGTAATCGGTGGTACAGGGGACGAAGGGTATGGCCTGGCTTTGCGCTGGGCTAAGCATGGCTACGAGGTCTTTGTCGGATCAAGAGACCTAGACAAGGCAAAGGCGGCTGCGAGCAAGATTCAGAGCATCGTTGGGAGTAGTGCTCGGGTTCAGGGGCTGGTCAATCAGGATGCAGCTTCGAAGGCTGACATTATTGTTGTCACAGTCCCGTTCGGCGCGCTGCCTGACACGATCAAGTCGCTGAGACCCTCTATCAAGCCTGGACAGATAGTGGTCAATGTGACTGTCCCGCTCGAGACCGCAGTCGGCGGCTCAGCTACTCGGACTGTCGGGGTATGGGATGGATCGGCTGGTGAGTTTGCCTCTAGATTTCTGCCGAAAGGAACAAGGCTGGTCTCAGCATTCAACAACATCAGCGCGGAGTCACTGAACGACTTGTCGAAGCAGGTAGACTGCGATGTTTTGGTATGCGGGGATGACGTGGATGCGAAGAAGGTCGTCATGGATCTAGCCAAGTCAATTCCCGGGGTTCACGGCATTGATGCGGGCCCTCTCAATAATTCGAGAACGGTTGAGCAGCTGACCGCGCTTCTTGTCTCGTTGAACGTTCGTTACGGGGTCAAAGGTGCAGGGTTGAGAATTACTGGCCTCGCCTCAAAAACTTGACTCTTTCGTGGTTCTAAGTGCAGGTCGGAATTGTAGGAAAGCCGAACGCTGGAAAAAGCACCTTCTTCAGTGCAGCAACACTAACAGTCGTGCCTATTGCGAACTATCCGTTTACAACCATAAGGCCAAACAAAGGCATCTCCTACCTCCGGACGAAGTGTGTGTGCAAGGATCTTGGAGTTCAGGATCAGCCTCGTAACTCGCGCTGCATTGACGGAGAGCGGTTCATCCCGGTTGAGCTGATCGACTGTCCGGGTCTAGTGCCAGGTGCCTCGACGGGTAAAGGCCTTGGAAACCAGTTCTTGGACGATCTCCGGAAAGCAGACGCGCTGGTCCACGTTGTCGACGCGTCAGGCTCAACAGATTCTGAGGGGAAGCCCGTAGCTGCCGGGAGTCATGATCCTCTCGAGGACGTGGGCTTTCTTGAGAGGGAGCTTGAGGCGTGGATGTACCAGATACTTGCGAAGGACTGGGAGAAGGTTGCGCGCAAGGCTAACTTGACCCGGGACGAATTGGCCCAGTCAATTGCGGAGAGGCTTAGCGGCCTGGGTCTGAGAAAGTTCCAGGTCGAAGAGGGACTGAGGCAGGCGGATCTCAACGAGACACCTGCGCCCTGGTCACGTGAGAAAATGATGCGTCTTGTTGGACTGTTGAGGAGAGCGTCTAAGCCTATGATGCTGGCTGCGAACAAGATCGACCTTCCCTCCTCAAAGAGTAACGTGCCTCGCTTGGCGTCGACTGGAAACCTCACGGTTCCCGCTTCGGCTGAAGCAGAACTCGCTCTGAGAAGGGCTGCGGAGAAGGGTTTGATCTCTTACAAGCCTGGAGACTCAGACTTCTCTCCCGGACCGGCCGCGAAGCTGACGCCACAGCAGGATGCGGCGTTGGAGATGATTAGGAAACAGGTGCTCTCTCCTAACGGGGCGACTGGGGTCCAGGAGTGCATCAACTCTGCTTTCTTCAAGCTGTTGAACATGATCGTTGTCTATCCTGTGGAGGATCCGGAAAGGTGGACCGACCATTCCGGTAATGTCCTACCCGATGCTATCTTGGTCCAGAAAGGGTCGACCTTGAAGGATCTTGCTCTCCGAATCCATTCTGATCTCGGCGAGCACATTCTGTACGGTGTGAACGCTAGGAGCGGAATGCGCCTTGGAGAATCCTACGTTCTCAACCACGGCGACATCGTGAGCATCGTTAGCGCGTCGGGACGCAAATAGCGAGACCGCAGGATCCCTGGCTTGTTCTATCGGATCTCCTGAAACGGGAATGTCTCCAAAACAGCACTCCCACGTCGCGAGAAAAAATTGTTGGCCCCCTTTTTTCGAGAGGGCGTTCGCCAGTTGAAACTGATACTGGTGAGTTTTCCGTCTCAGGGCGCAGAATAAGCTTGAATGATGTTCCTCGAAACGTGACTCTTCCCATATGTAAGAGCCTGGAATAAGCGTGGTTACGGGATCGCTAGTCTAGATTTGTGATTCGGGCGTATTCCGGGCGATTTCCTGCTCGAGAGTCTTGATAGGTTGTGAAGGACTTTTCTCGTTCAGGCATGCCTCCCGGGGGGTCGAGAAAAAGATAACAGAGAAAAAATAGTTAACAGAAAAAGAAAAGATAACCGAACAAATCAGTTTGACCGAGTAGGACAAGCATTCCGTGCGAAGATGTCGAGTCTGCCTAGCCTAAAGCGACGTGTCGAGAAGTGGACGAAGAAGGATCGATATGATGCCTAACCAGTCCATGAACATACCAGACACGGCTCTCACCCGCATCGGTCTCAAGGGTCTTTGTTGAAAGCGTCCTCTCTCCAGAATGGCTGGTCCAGTGCAACAAGCCCTCCTCCAGTTCGGCTATTGGTATGTCGGGGAAAGCTGTGGCGAACTCTTCGAAAGTTAGCTCAGCCATCGGATTCAGGTACGGATCGTCGAAGCGTTCTTCGAACACCTCGATTATCCGCTCTATTGGCACGGCGCGTTCAATGGCAGGTACATGTTTGTGTTTGCCCAACAGTCTACACCAGCAAGCTAAGAAGTCGGCCGGTCAGAGAGATTTGGCGATTCTAGTACTCGGTTCTTGAAATGAAAGTTTCGACTCTGTACTCTGTTCGCTGCCAGTAGCGCCATTACAAACCAGCGCTAGAGAGGGTCAGGATGCTTTGTACCTTGCGTTAGAAGGAACGTCACGGTCAACATTGGCGCCGGGTCCTATCCACGACCCTCGACCTATCTTAACCCCTGGAAAAATCGACACGTTAATCCCCGTTCTGACACCATCCCCCAGAATAGCTCCAAGTTTCTTCCTCCCACTATCTACCCAGGACCCACGGACCCTTGACTTTACCATAGCCTCGTCAAATCTTAGATTGGCGGTTATTGTGCCCGCGCCAAGCGAACAATCCTCACCGATGATACTATCCCCAACGTAGGAGAGGTGCGGAATCCTTGTGTTACTCATCACTATACTGTTCTTCACCTCACAACCCGCGCCCACCTTCACATCGTCTCCCAGAGACGAATATGGTCGTAAGTACGAGTTGGGACCCACCCGGCACCTCTTTCCCACAAGGACCGGTCCCTCCAAGTAAGATCCTGCCTTTACGACCGACCCCTCCCCCATTATCACAGAGCCTGACACGTGAACGCCCTTCTCTACTGTACCCTTAGAGACGGGTTTCTCAGAATCTAGGATCCACTGGTTAGCTTCGAGCATATCCCACGGGTAGCTAATCCCCAGCCATTTCCGCGATCCCAACGGATACGTGCGCACTTGAGTTCCTTCTTTTATCAAGATTCTTACAGCATCAGTCAATTCCAACTCGCCACGAATCGACCGCTTAGTCCTTCTTATCGCGGGGAATATCGTTTGATCCATTAGATAAATCCCGGCGTTCACTTGTCCAGGCTCAGCCTTGGAAGCTTTCTCCTGAATTTCCGTGACCAAACCTCGCTTGGATTCTATTTTGCCAAAACTGGACGCGTCTTGGACTCTGGAGGTGCCGATTGTGACTCCCATGTTCTGCCTAGCCTTTGCTAGGAAGGTTCTAGGGACGCTTGCATCATAGTAGTCGTCTCCGTATAGGACCAGAAATCTGTCTTCGCCTTGTAGTTCCTTACTGCATGTTCCGAGAGCGTCTGCGGTTCCTTTCGCAGTTCTTTGTTTAACGTACCTTAATTCAGAGCCGATGGCTTCTCCTTTTCCAAGTCTGTCGCGGATCCTCTCGTTTCTGAATCCTACGACCAGTATGATTTGGCGAACCCCAGCTCCTACTAGAGCCGCCAGACTTCGCTCTAAGACAGACTTGTTGGCGACAGGAAGGAGCGGTTTGGGATTGTCTTCGGTTAGCGGCCAGAGTCTCTCGCCTCGGCCCGCGGCCAAAACGACGGCCTTCAACTATGCTTTCCCCTTCAGGACCCGTTTGATTAGTGAGATGGTGTCCCTCATTATCTGGTTCGCCTTTGGCCGCTGTTTTGACTCGGTGGTGATACGCATGACGGGCTCTGTGCCGCTCTCTCGGACCAGCACCCAAGAATGCTCTGAGCTCACCCTAATTCCAAACTTTGTCTCGATCGAGGAGTCTCTTCCGATAATTTTCTCAAGTTCTCTTGAGAGCGTAGCTATGGTGCTCGAGGACATTTTCTCCGAAACACTGACGCTCTTCCTGACCATGAAGTATTCCGGAATCTGAGCAATGGCCTCGGAGACTGAGAGATCCAACATTTCAAGCTGTTTGAGGTACAAGAGCCCTGATAGAATTCCATCCGGACAGAGATTGTATTCTCCGTGAATCCAGGCGCCTGATGGTTCACCTGCGAAGGAGGCGCCTATCTTTTTCATTTCGACTAGAAGCTTTGCATCTCCGACAGGACCCCGCATTAGTTTGGCCCCATGTTTGGTGGCGGCTTCCTCGATCGCCATTGATGCGTCAACCGGGACGAGAAACGGGCCTTTGGATTTCCTGGCTAGGCAGGTGATGTAGGAGCCGAGTACTCTGTCTTGCAGTGGGCAATTACCCGTCTCATCGATTATGTAGACTCTATCCCCGTCGCCATCGAATGCAACGCCTGCGTCCGCCCCAACCGCCGCAACAAACTTGCACAATGAAGCCTCACTCTCTCTTGTCGGTTCGGAACCACGACTTGGAAAAGTGCCATCCGGAAAGGAGTTCATGGCCGTCGCTTTTGTGGATGATT
>Ga0207646_10006951_pt1 | contig 11608 bp, 10 predicted proteins | sample KBSK5502metaG_FD_184343 | JGI IMG/M metagenome (GOLD analysis project Ga0207646, IMG submission 184343) | Corn, switchgrass and miscanthus rhizosphere microbial communities from Kellogg Biological Station, Michigan, USA - KBS K5-50-2 metaG... | ecosystem: Host-associated > Plants > Roots >...
CCCTGGCCGCCGAGAATCGCGTGCCTTTCGACATCCTCGAGGCCGAGTCGGAGCTGATCGCGGGCTTCCGGGTCGAGTACTCGGGCATGAAGTTCGCGCTGATCCAGCTCGGCGAGTACGCCCACATGATCGGGACCTCGTTCCTGGGCGCGCTCCTGTTCCTGGGTGCGTGGGCGGGCCCGTGGGCGGACACCTCCCCGTGGTGGGGCGCCCTCTGGTTCCTGCTCAAGGCGATGTTCGTGTTCCTCCTGGTGACCTGGATCCGCTGGAGCTTCGTGCGCATCCGGGTCGACCAGATCCTCGCCATCTCCTGGAAGCTGCTCTTGCCCGCGAGCCTGCTGCTCCTGATGGCGACGGCCCTCGTGGTAGTCCTGATGGGCGCCGGCAATGGCTAGGCGGCTCGGCGACGGCTTCTGGGGCGATCTCTACGGCCTGGTACGAGCCGTCGCGCGCGCCATGAAGGTGACCCTGATCAACCTGATCCGCCGGCCGGTGACCGTCCACTATCCCGACAAGACGCGCACGTATCCCGACCGCTACCGCGGCCTGCTCGCGCTCACCTACGACCGGGAGACCGGCGAGGAGAATTGCATCGGCTGCCGGCTCTGCGAGTACATCTGCCCGCCTCAGGTCATCAAGGTGGAGATGCTCAAGGCCGAGAAGCGCAACTTCGCCAAGACCTTCACGCTGGAGCTGTACGCCTGCGAGTTCTGCGAGCTATGTGTCCAGGTGTGCCCGACCGACGCCATCATCATGATGAAGTCGTTCGACATGTCGACGGCGGACCGCCGGGAGATGCTGCTCGACAAGGACCGGCTCCACGACATCGGCCTCCGGTTCGAGCCCTCGTGGGCGACCGGCAACCTGCTGCGCGACATGCAGACGCCGCCCAAGGCGCCGCGCGCCGAGGGCGAGCCCGCCAAGGCCGGAGCGCCCGCGGCCAAGCCGGGAGGCAGCGCCGAGTGAGCCTGGAGCCGATAGCCTTCTGGGGGCTCGCGGTCGCGCTGCTGGCCTCGGCCCTCGCGGTGGTCCTGACCCGGAACCTCTTCCACTCCGTGCTCTACCTGGCTCTCTCGCTGACCGCGACCGCCGGCCTCTTCCTCGCCCTCGACGCCGAGTTCCTCGCCGCGGTCCAGCTCCTGCTCTACGCGGGCGGCGTGGTCACGATCGCGGTCTTCGCCATCGTGGTCACGGAGCGGCTCGTGGGCGACCGCATCACCCAGACGAGCCGCCAGCTCTTCACCGGCTTCATCATCGCGGGCGCGCTGCTGGTGGCCCTCCTCGCGATCTTCCGCCGGGGGCCACTCACGGTGCCCCGGCCCGCGGTGTCGGGCGATCTGACCCGCGCCATCGGCCAGAGTCTGCTCACCACCTACGTGCTGCCCTTCGAGCTCCTGGGCGTGCTGTTCCTGGCCGCGCTCCTCGGCGCCCTCTACTTCGCCCGACCCGACGACTGATGACGCTACAGGCCTATCTCACGCTCGCCGCGGTGCTGTTCTGCATCGGCCTGTTCGGCGTCATCACCCGGCGCAACACCATCGGCATCCTGCTCGGCATCGAGCTGATGCTGAACGCGGTCAACATCAACCTGGTGGCCTTCGCCCGCTTCCTGGGCGACGTCTCGGGCATGGTCTTCACCGTGTTCACGATCTCCATCACGGTGGCGGAGGTGGCGCTGGGCCTGGCCCTCGTCATCCTGATCTTCCGCATCCGGCGCACCGCGGTGGCGGATCACCTGGATCTGCTCAAGGGATAACGCGCGCCCCATGGCCGCTTCCGGCACCTTCGCGCTCTGGGCCTGGCTGGCGCCCGGCCTCGCGTTCCTGCTGCTGGGCCTCGTCTACCCGCTGCGGCGCTCCGGCAAGCCCGCCGCGGGGGTGTCCATCGTCTTCTCGGCGGGGGCGCTGCTCGCCGCCGTCTCGGCCTGGCGCGCGACGGTGCCCGAGGTGGCCCGCCGGACGCTGTGGGAATGGATCCCGGTGGAGGACGGCGTGCTCACCTCGGTGGGCGTGCTCGCCGACGCGGATTCCACGCTGATGCTGATCCTGGTGGCCCTCGTCTCCTTCCTGGTCCAGGTCTACTCGGTGGGCTATCTCGCGGAGGAGCCGCCGGCCTCGCTCGGACGCTACTACGCCTATCAGTCGCTCTTCGCCTTCTCGATGATGGGGCTGGTCGTGGCCCCCAACTTCGTCCAGCTCTTCATCTGCTGGGAGCTGGTGGGCCTCTGCTCTTATCTGCTGATCGGCTACTGGTACGCGCGACCGGAGGCGGCGCGGGCGGCCGTGAAGGCCTTCTGGATCACCAAGGCCGGCGACGTGTTCTTCCTGATCGGCATCGTGATGCTCTGGAGCCGCACCGGCACCTTCGACTTCTCCGAGCTGTTCGAGATGGCGCAGGGGGGCAGCGAGGTGCTCGCCGGGCTCGGCCTGGTCACCTTCTTCATCTACCTGGGCGCCGCCGGCAAGTCGGCCCAGTTCCCGTTCCACGTCTGGCTGCCCGACGCGATGGAGGGCCCGACCCCGGTCTCGGCCCTGATCCACGCCGCCACCATGGTGACCGCGGGAGTGTACCTGCTCTTCCGCACCGCCTTCCTCTTCGAGCGGACCCCGGATGTCCTGACCGCAGTCGGCTGGATCGGCGCCTTCACCGCGTTGCTGGCCGCCACGCTGGCTTGCGTGCAGCATGATATCAAACGGGTGCTGGCGTATTCCACCGTCTCGCAGCTCGGCTACATGATGACGGCCATCGGCGCCGGCTTCGCGGGCGCGGGCTTCCTGCACCTGCTGACCCACGGGGTGTTCAAGGCGCTGCTCTTCCTGGCCGCGGGCGCGGTCATCCACGCGATCGGCAGCAACGACATCTTCGGGATGGGCGGGCTCGCGCGTCGGATGCCGCAGACCGTCGCCGTGTTCCTGATCGGCACGCTCTCGCTGGCCGGCATCCCCTTCTTCGCCGGCTTCTTCTCCAAGGAGGAGATCCTGGGCGCGGCCTGGGTGGGCGGCCTCACGGTGCCCTTCGTCATGCTGGTGCTGACCGCCTTGCTCACCGCGTTCTACATGTTTCGCGTGGTCTTCATCGCGTTCCTGGGCGAGCCGGCGGCGGTGCCGGACCACGCCGGAGACCGCGACGCGCCCGGCGGCCACGCCCACGACGCGCCCGCCAGCATGACGGTGCCGCTCTGGATCCTGGCCGCGCTGGCCATGGTCATCGGCATCTGGGTCGCGGTCTGGCGCCCGGAAACCGAGTTCAAGCCTCCCTTCTGGCTGACCCCCCTGGCGGTGCTGGTCGCGATCGGAGGCATCGCGCTCGCGTGGCTCGTCTACGGGCTACGCGTGATCAGCCCCGAGTGGCTGTTCCGGCGCCTCTCGGTGATCGGCGAGGCCGCGGTGGAGCGCTTCTGGCTCGACGATCTCTTCGCGCTGATCTACCGGCAGGGCATCCTCGCCCTGGCGCGAGTGACCGGCTGGGTGGACCGCTACATCGTGGACGGCGTCCTGAACGCGCTGAGTGCGTGGACGCTGACGCTGGGCGACCGGCTGCGGCGGATCCAGTCGGGGCAGGCCCAGGACTACGTCTACGGCATCGCCCTCGGCGTCCTCCTCCTCATGGTCTGGATGCGGTGGCCCCGATGAGCCAGGCCGCCCCGATGAGCGCATGCGCGAAGAGGCCCAACCGCCACGCGACGTCGTCCAGCGAAACGCGCCCAGAATGAGCAGCTTCCCGGTCCTTTCCGTGATCACCTGGTCGCCCTTCGTGGGCGCGCTGCTCATCATGTTCCTCGCGCGCCGCAGCGCGCTCCTGGTGCGCGCGCTCGCCCTCGCCGCCACCGCGATCCCCCTGATCCTCTCGATCGCCATCTACGTGGCCTACGACCGGGAGGCGGCGGACTTCCAGTTCTACGAGGACCTGCCGCTCGTGCCCGCGCTCGGCATCAACTACCAGCTCGGCGCCGACGGCATGAGCCTGCTGATGATCCTCCTCACGTCGATCATCATCTTCGCGGGGGCGTGGGCCTCGTGGACCGTGAAGGTGCGCAGCCAGGAGTTCTACGCCCTCCTCCTGATCCTGGTGACGGGCGTCTACGGGGTCTTCGTCTCGCTCGACCTGTTCGTGCTCTTCCTGTTCTACGAGATCGCGGTGCTGCCGATGTACCTGCTGATCGGCATCTGGGGCTCGAGCGGCGAGGTGCGGCCCCAGGGCATCTTCGGCTGGGCCTTCGGCCGCACCGGCGTGGGCACGAAGGAATACGCGGCGATGAAGCTGACCCTGTACCTGCTCTTCGGGTCGGCCTTCATCCTGGTCGGCATCCTCGCCCTCTACGTCGCGGGTGACTCGTCGTCGTTCTCCTTCCTCGAGATGGAGCTGAGCCAGTTCGACCCGAAGCTGCAGTCCTGGGTGTTCCTCGCCTTCTACATCGGCTTCGGCATCCTGGCCGGCATCTGGCCACTGCACACCTGGTCGCCCGACGGCCACGCCTCGGCGCCGACCGCCGTCTCCATGCTGCACGCGGGTGTCTTGATGAAGCTCGGGGCCTACGGCGTGGTCCGGCTCGGTATGGGTCTGCTCCCGGACGCGACGCTCCAATGGTCGTGGCTCGTGGGCACCATCGCCTGCATCAACATCGTCTACGGCGCGTTCTCGGCCATGGCCCAGACCGATCTGAAGTACGTGATCGCGTACTCCTCGGTCTCGCATATGGGGGTGGTGATGCTGGGCGCCGCCACCCTGACCGAGGTGGGGTTGAACGGCTCCGTCTACCAGATGTTCGCCCACGGGATCATGACCGGCCTCTTCTTCGCCCTGGTCGGCCTGGTCTACGAGAAGGCGCACTCGCGCGAGCTCTTCAAGATGGGCGGCTTCGGGCGGATGATGCCGGGCATCGCGACCGCGTTCACCATCGCGGGCCTGTCCTCGCTGGGGCTGCCCGCCACCGCGGGCTTCGTGGCCGAGTTTCTCACCTTCCTCGGGGCCTGGCAGTCCTCGCATGCCTGGTGGCTCTTCCCCGCGGTCGGCGGCGCGTATCTCACCGCGGTCTACGTCCTGCGCGTCACCAAGCAGATCTTCTGGGGCCCGCCCTCGCCCGACCCGCATTTCCAGAACCTGCCCGACGCGCGAGGCCCCGAATGGGTGGCGCTCTGGATCCTGGCGTTCGCGATCGTGCTCTTCGGAGTGTGGCCGTCGCTCGTCCTGGGCCCGGTCGACACCGCCACGATGCCGCTGCTCAACCGCCTGTGGGTGCTCCAGTGAGCGGGCTCGAGGCGGCCGGCTCGCTCGTGCTCGAGCTGGGCCTGGGCGTGCTCATGCTGCTCGTTTTCTTCGTCGGCCTCTTCATGCCTTCGGCGGACAAGCGGCGGGTCGGCGTGCTCGCCGGGATCGGGCTCGTGCTCCTCTTCGGCCTCTCCTGGCGCGTGGAGGGGGGAACCGAGCTGTTCGGCGGCGCCTTCGTGCAGGACGAGCTGGCTCTGTTCGCCAAACGATTGTTCATCCTGGCCACCTTGATCGGCGTGCTCGCCTCGCTGCCGCTGCGGGCCGTGGCCTTCGCCCGGCGGGCCACCGAGTACTACCTGGCCATCCTGGCCTCGCTGCTCGGCATGCTGGTGCTGAGCTCGGCCCGCGACCTGGTGCTGCTCTTCGTGGCCTTCGAGCTGATGTCGATCCCGCTCTACTACCTGGCCGGCTTCCTCAAGCGCGAGCCCGAGGCGGTGGAGGCCGCGCTGAAGTTCTTCCTGGTGGGCACGGTCTCCTCGGCGGTGCTCGCCTACGGCCTCTCCTTCATGTACGGCATGGCCGGCACCACCGACGTGCGCGGCATGGCGCGGACGCTCTCCGCCGGGCACCCCATGATGCTGCTCGGCATGCTGCTGGCGCTGGGCGGCCTCGGCTTCAAGATCGCCGCCTTCCCGTTCCATATGTGGGTGCCCGACACTTACGAGGCCGCGAGCACGCCCTTCGTGGCCTGGCTTTCGGTGGCGCCCAAGGCGGCCGGCTTCGTGGTCATCTTCCGGCTCTATCTCGAAGGCATGGGCGACCGCGTGCTCTACTGGGTGCCGGCGGCCGCGGGCCTGGCCACCGTCACCATCATCGGCGGCAACCTGATGGCCCTCCCGCAGCAGAACGTGAAGCGATTGCTCGCGTACTCGGGCGTGGCGCACATCGGCTACATGCTGGTGGGCTTCGCCGCCGTCTCGGCCAACGGGGCAGCGATGATGCTCTTCTACCTGGTGGCCTACCTCTTCGGGAACATGGGCGCCTTCCTGGTGGTGGAAGCGGTGGCTCAGGCCGAGGGCTCCGAGTCCATCGCGGCCTACCGCGGGCTGGCCCAGCGCTCGCCGATCCTCGCGCTGAGCATGCTGCTCTTCCTGCTCTCGCTTGGCGGCATCCCGTTCGTGGCGGGCTTCTGGGCGAAGTTCTACGTGTTCTGGGCGGCGGCCGAGCAGGGTCTCTACTGGCTGGTGCTGGTGGGCGCGGTGCTGACGGTGGTGGCGCTCTTCTACTACCTGCTGGTGGCGAAGCGCATGTACATCGATGCGCCCGAGCGGCGCGACCCCATCCCGGTGGCGCCGCTGCTCTCCTTCTGCATCTTCCTCTGCGTGCTGGGCGTGGTGATCATGGGCATCTACCCCAAGCCCCTGGTCGGTGCCGCCCTCCGCGCCGCCACCCCGCTGTTCTAGCGAATTCGAAAGTGAGGGGTGGTCTAGACGTAGCTCTCCAGGTAGCTCTCGTCGCTCCAGTCCACCAGCCCGACACTCTCCGGGCTGCGCCCCGCGAAGGCCGCGCGCGGCGCCAGGCCCACCAGCTCGCCGCGGCGCACGCCGATGCCACGCTGGGCCGCCTCGGCCCGCACCGCGTCGAAGGCCCGCGGCAGGGACGTCAGGCGATAGTCGAGCAGGTTCATCGCCACCTGCGCGATGCCACGCCGCTCGAGCCGCGCGCCCATGGCCTGGAGCGCGGGCAGCCCGCCCGCGGACTCGCGCACAGCGCGGGCGATGGCGCGTGCCGCGATCACGTCGTTGGTGTCGAGCCACACGTTGTACGCCACCAGGACGTCGCGGGCGCCGACGAGCACCGCGCCGAGCCGCGCGTCGAAGCGCGCCGGCCCGTAGTCGGGGCGCCACGACGGATCGGCGAGGCGCGTCGGCAGCCCTTCGTACTGCCCGGCGCGGACCGCCAGCAGGGAGCGGCGCTCGGGCGCGGTGGCGGCGGCGCCGTACAGATAGACCGGCAGCTGATGATCGGCGGCCAGTCGCGCAGCCACCGTGCGCGCCACCGCCGCGGCGTCGGCCATGGTCACATCGCGTAGCGGCACGAAGGGCAGCACGTCGAGCGCCCCCAGGCGCGGGTGGATGCCGTGGTGGGCGCGCATGTCCACCGTCTCGAACACGGCGCGCGCGAGCGAGAGGGCCGCCGCCTGCACCGGCTCGGGCGCGCCCAGAACGGTGAAGACGGAGCGGTGGTGATCGGGATCCATGTGGACGGAGGCGAGGCGGACGCCCCGAACCACGGTGATGGCTCGCTCCAGGTGAGCCAGGTTCTCGTGGTTCCGCCCTTCGCTGACATTGGGCACGCACGCGAGGAGCGGGGTCGGCACGGGGCCATCATAGCGAAATTACTGAGCTATACTACGGGGGCGATGCCCGCCCTCCCCGTCGGCAAGCTCCCGCCCCAGCTGCTCGAACGGCTCCTCGCCAAGCACGCGCCGGCGGCTCCGCGCGTGATCGTCGGCCCGCGGGTGGGTGAGGACGCCGCCGTGCTCGACATGGGCGACCGTTACCTCGTCGCGACCGCCGATCCCATCACCTTCGCCACGGACGAGGCCGGCTGGTACGCGCTGCACGTCAACGCCAACGATCTCGCGGTGCGCGGGGCGCGGCCGCTCTGGTTCCTCGCCACCGTGCTGCTGCCGGAGGGCGGCGCCACCGAGACTGCGGTGGAGCGGCTCTTCGCCGACGTGGGGGAGGCGTGCGCGGAGCTGGGCGTGGCCCTCATCGGTGGCCATACCGAAGTGACGGCCGGGCTGCCGCGGGCGATCGTGTCCGGCTGCATGCTGGGCGAGGTGGCGAAGGACCGGTTGGTGACCACCGGCGGCGCGCGGCCCGGCGACATCCTGCTGCTCACCAAGGGCGTGCCGCTCGAGGGCGCCGCGATCATGGCCCGTGAGCACGCGGCGGAAGCGGCGCGGCGCGGTGTGGCCGCCGACGTGGTGAAGAGGGCGCGCGATTTCCTGCGCCGGCCCGGCATCAGCGTAGTCCCGGAGGCCCGTGCCGCCTGCGAAGCCGCGCGCGTGCACGCCATGCACGATCCGACGGAAGGCGGCGTGGCGACCGCCTGCTGGGAGCTGGCGCAGGCGGCCGACGTAGGCCTGCGCGTGGACCGCGAGCGCGTTCCGGTCCTTCGCGAGGGCCGCGTGCTCTGCAAGGCCTTCGGGCTCGATCCTCTCGGCACCATCGCGTCGGGCTCGCTGCTGCTGGCGGTGGACGCCGCAGATGTCGAGCGCGTGACCGCGGCCTGCCGCAGCGCCGGCGTCGACTGCACGGCCATCGGCCGGGTGACGGATCCATCGGACGGCGTGCGCCTGGCCAGCGGCGGCCACGCGCGCCCCATGCCCACGTTTCCCCAGGACGAGATCACCCGCATGTTCTCCGAGGGCTAGGATGCCCCAGATCGGTTACGCGCACCGCCAGGCGCCCATGGGACGGCGCGGGATGGTGGCTTCGTGTCACCCGCTGGCCTCGCTGGCGGGCGTGGACGTGCTGAAGGCGGGCGGCAATGTGGTGGACGCCACCATCGCCACCAACGCGGTGCTCGCGGTCACCCAGCCCAACTTCTGCGGCGTGGGCGGCGACATCTTCTGCCTCTACTACGAGGCCGCCACGCGCCGCGTACATTTCCTGAACGGCGGGGGGCGCTCGGGCTCGCGGGCCACGCTCGACGAGCTCGGCCGGCGCGGGCTCGCGGCGGTGCCCAACACGGGGCCGGGCTCGGTCTCGGTGCCCGGGGCCACGCGCGGCTGGCGCATGCTGCTCGACCGCTTCGGCACGCGGCCGCTGGCCACGCTGCTCGAGCCGGCCATCCATTACGCGGGCGAGGGTTTCCCCCTCTCCGACGTGGTCGCGCAGGCCATCCGAGAGAAGGCCCCCACGGTGGCCGATCTCGAATGGCACCGTGTCTTCGCCTCCGGCGGCCAGTTCCCGAAGACGGGCACCTGCTTCCGCCAGCCCGACCTGGCCCGCACGCTCACCGAGCTCGGAGGCGAGCCGGAGCTCTTCTACAAGGGCCGCGTCGCGCGCGCGATCGCGGAGCGGATGCAGGCGGAGGGCTTCCTCACCGACGAGGACCTGGCCGCGCACGAAGGCGAATGGGGCGAGCCCATCTCGTCCACCTACCGCGGCTACACCGTGTATGAGACGCCGCCGCCCACTCAGGGCCTGGCCGCGCTGCTGACGCTCAACCTGCTCGAGGGCTTCGATCTCAGGCGGTACGAGCACCACTCGCCCGAGCACCTGCACCTGCTCATCGAGCTGACCAAGCTGGCCTACGCCGACCGCAACCGCTGGGTCGCCGATCCCGGCCGCGAGCGCGTGCCGGTCGAGACGCTCTTGAGCAAGGCCTACGCGGAGCGCCGCCGCCGCGCCTTCGATCCCGACAAGGCGCAGTGGCTTCAGTGGGGCAACCTCGACGGCGACACCACCGGCTTCGTGGTGGCCGACGGGCGGGGCAACATCATGAGCGTCATCCAGAGCCTCTACAAGGGATTCGGCTCGGCGGTGGTGGCCCCCGACACCGGCGTGGTGCTGCAGAACCGCGGCGCGTACTTCAACACCGACCCCGCGCACCCCAACTGCTTCGCTCCGGGCAAGCGACCGTTTCACACCCTGATCGCCTGCGTGGTCACGCGCGGGGATCAACCGGTGCTGGGCTACTCCAACATGGGCGGCGACGGGCAGGCCATGTTCCACACCCAGTCACTGACCAACGCCCTCGACTACGGCATGGAGATCCAGGAGGCCATCGAGCGGCCTCGCTTCGTGGCCGGACCCATCGACCCCGGCGACGTGGCCGATCAGGTGCGCATCGAGAGCCGCGTGCCCGAGGCGGTGCGCGCCGCGCTCGCCCGCAAGGGCCACAACGTCACCCCGGTGTCGGACTGGTTCACGCGCATGGGCCACGCCCACGGCATCACGCTCGAGCACGGCACGCTGCGCGGCGGCGCCGATCCGCGCGGCGACGGCGCCGCGATCGGCTTCTGATGATGCGCGTGTTGGCCGGCGCCCTCGTGTTGTGGTCGGCGCTCGTCCTCGGGGCGCCGGCGTCGGCCCTGGACTGGGGCGGCATCGAGCCCGGCGTGACCACGATCGAGCAGGTGCGTGCGCTCTACGGGGCGCCCAGCAAGGAGGCGCGCGCGAAGGTGGAGAGCTACGACACGATCCAGTGGGTCTACGAGGGCGCGCGCGCTCCGGGCGGCATCCAGCGGATGACCGTGGACTACGGCCTGCTCACGCCGCAGGGCTACAAGCCGGCGGTGGTCCGCGTGCTGCGGCTCGAGCCCAAGCCCAAGATCTTCGGCAGGAACACGGTGGTCCAGGGGTTCGGCATACCCGACGGCATCTCCGATCAGGACGGGCAGGACACCTTCTTCTACAAGCTCGGGCTGATCGTGACCTTCGACAAGGAGGGCAGCGAAGCGGTCCTCCTGAATTTCATGCTTCCGCAGCCCGATGCGCCGGCCTCTCGCCCCGCGCCCGCCCGACCCGGCGCGCCCAAGCGGTAGCGGGCCGGTCGAGCGCGTGCGCCGATGATCGACCACCTGATGGCTCTGGACCCGGGGGGCCGGGGCATCGCCGCCTTCTTCGTGCGCGGGGGCGCCACCGCGGCGGCCCGCGCGCTCCGCCGGAGCCGGCGCGTGCTGCTGACCACCGGGTTTGCGGTGGGCCCCGGCCTGCCCGAGACCGACGGCCCGCCCGGCACCGCGTGCCTCGGTCGCGCCCTGCGCGCGCTTGGCGCCGAGGTGACCTACATCACCGACGCGGTCGCGGTGCCGCCGCTGCAGGCCGCGCTCAAGGCGCTGGGCGAGCCCGCCGCGGTAGAGACCTTCCAGGTGGCGCACGCGGACGTGGCCTCCGGCGGGGCGCGCGAGGTTGCGCGACGACTGCTGGCCGAGCACAAGCCCACGCATCTGGTCGCCATCGAGCGCCCGGGCCGCGCCCTCGACGGCCACTACAGAAGCGCCCGCGGCCGGTCGCTCACCGAGTGGAACGGCGCGCTCGACGAGCTGTTCCTGGCTGCGCCCGCGCGCGTGGTCACCATCGGCGTGGGCGATGGTGGCAACGAGATCGGCATGGGCGCCGTGCACGCCCGCGTGGCCCGCGCCGGCTCGGTGTTCCGCCGGATCGCGTCCACCGTGAAGGTGAGGCACCTGGTGGTGGCCGGCGTCTCGAACTGGGGCGCCTACGGCATCGTGGCCGAGCTGGGCCGTCTCGCCGGCCGGCCCCTGCTGCACGCAGCCGAGGAGGAGCAGGCCATGGTGCGGGCCTGTGTCGACGCCGGCGCCGTCGACGGCCTCACCCACCGCCGCGAGCCCACCGTGGATGGCTTGCCTTTACCCGCTCAT
>Ga0207646_10006952_pt1 | contig 11603 bp, 13 predicted proteins | sample KBSK5502metaG_FD_184343 | JGI IMG/M metagenome (GOLD analysis project Ga0207646, IMG submission 184343) | Corn, switchgrass and miscanthus rhizosphere microbial communities from Kellogg Biological Station, Michigan, USA - KBS K5-50-2 metaG... | ecosystem: Host-associated > Plants > Roots >...
ATGCCAAGGTAGCTGCTGAAATCTGCAAGCGCGTAGCCAACGGCATGACCCTTCGTGAAGTCTGCTCAGACGAGGCAATGCCGCCAGAAAGCACGGTTCGCGGCTGGGTTTTGGATGACCACGACGGGTTTGCAGCGCGTTACGCGCGCGCGCGCGATCTATTACTCGAATTTTGGGCCGATGACGTGGTGCAGATCGCTGACGACGGCAGTAGCGACACATACACCGACGCGAAGGGCAATACGCGCACCGATTGGGAAGTCGTGAAGCGCTCTCAACTCCGCGTCGACACGCGCAAGTGGCTTCTGTCAAAACTCAAGCCTGAAAAGTACGGCGAGCGCGTCACAGTGAAGAACGAGGGCAACGGCGAGGTGGAGGCTGAGCCCGCCGGCGTGACCGAGCAGAAGAAAGATACATGGACGCACAAGCACGCGAACGGGAAGCTGCCCACGGTCCAGTAAAGAACATCGTGTGGCGGCCTCAAAGTGGCCCTCAGCATGCGTTTGTCGAGTGTCCGTATTTCGATGTGTTGTTCGGCGGCGCCCGCGGTGGCGGCAAGTCGGACGGGTGCCTTGGCGAGTTTGCGCTTCACGCAAAACAATACGGCCCTGCAGCGCGCGGCGTGTTCATGCGCCGGGAAATGCCGCAAGCGGACTCGCTGATCGATCGCAGCCAAGAAATCTTCGGCCGCATGGGATGGACCTATCAGAAGGTCGACCGGCAATGGACATCGCAGCGCGGGTCTATCCTGCGCTTTCGCCCGCTCGAGGACGACCGCGACGCTGAGAAGTACCAAGGCCAAGACTTCACGCGCGTCTACCTCGAAGAGTTGACGAACTGGCCATCATCGCTGGCGCCGGACAAGATGAAGGCGACGTTGCGCAGCGCGCGCGGCGTGCCGTGTAGGTTTCGCGCAACGGCAAACCCTGGCGGTTCCGGCCATCACTGGGTGAAAGCGCGCTACATCGATCCGGCCCCGCAAGGCCGCGTTCCGCTGATGGATGAAAGCGGGCGCATCGAGCGGGTGTTTATCCCCGCGTTCGTGACCGACAACCTGATCTTGCTGAAGAGCGATCCGCATTACATTGACCGGCTCAAGCTTTCCGGCTCGAAGGAATTGGTGCGAGCGTGGCTCGAGGGCGACTGGGCCGTCATTCAAGGCGCGTTCTTCGATAACTGGTCGACCGCGCGGCACGTCACAAAGCCTATCTCGAGCGGCATCCCTAAGCACTGGATGCGTTTTCGCGCCGGTGACTGGGGCTCGGCCAAGCCGTTCAGTTTCGGCTGGTACGCCGTGGCAAGCGATGACACGCAATTGCCGAACGGGATGTGGCTGCCGCGTGGCGGTCTGCTGCGCTATCAGGAATGGTACGGATCAAGCGCGCCGAACGTGGGCCTGAAGATGACGGCGGAAGCCGTCGGCACCGGGCTCAAAGAGCGCAGCGTGCACGATTACGATGGGCTGAAGGCGGGGGAACAGCCGTACAGCTATACGTCGATCGATCCGGCGACCTTCGCGAATGACGGCGGCCCCTCGATTGCCGAGCGCATGATGGCGTCCGGGTCTGGCGCGCTGCAGCCGGCCGATAACACGCGCGTTGGCAAGCTTGGTCATATTGTCGGTTGGGATCTGTGTCGCCAGCGCTTGGACGGCGAGGCGGAAGACCGGCCAATGTTCGCGGTCTACGAGACCTGCCCTGATTTCATTCGCACGATCCCGCTGCTGCAGCACGACGACACGCGAGCTGAGGACGTAGACACGGACGCTGAAGATCATGCGGGCGATGAATGGCGCTACGCCTGCGCCTCCCGCCCCTGGATCAAGCCCAGCCCCACGGTGATGCCGCCGCTGTCTGGCCTGAAGGACGTAACCATGAACCGGATGTGGAAGACGGCGCCGAGGCCGGGGAGGCGGATTTGACGCTTGTCATCACCCTTGGGCCGGTTGTCGCGTTGGCACTTTGGTTTGCAATTGATGAGTGGCGGACGCGAGATTCTCTGAGGCGAGCGTGGCTTTACGGTGATTGGGAATCGCCGGACGGGTATGGGCCTTACTAATAAGTCGGTGTAAAATATAAGGCGTTTTATCTATTTGGCAGAATTGCGGCGGCTTGTAGCGCAGGGCTCAACTGGCTGAATCCTCCACGCCTGGAGCGCGCTCGCTGCCGCAAGCTTATCAGGTCGGCCGGTGCTAGCCGTCCGACCTCATTCTAGGAGCGAAGCTCCTCTCTACCGGTTGGGAATTTAGGAGAACGACATGAGCGAACACGATCGCAATTTCGCCGATGCGGCGCGGCAGCGCGGGAACGCAATGAGTCAAATAGCGCAAGGCTCCGCTCGGGGACTTAGCCAGGGATGCGCGCCGACCACGCGCGAACCTCAGTTGTGTGGCATCACCGTGCAGATCATGACGAACGGCTATGTCGTGCAGCCGCAATACTATTCCATCGACCACATTCACGGCGTTCGCGCTCACATCGCACGCGACGCAGACGAGTTGGTCGAGATCGTGCGCACGATGCTGAAAACGCTGCCAACGATGTACCGCGCCGACTAAGGTGCCCTACAACGGGATCAAGGCCGAAGCCGCGCGCAAGCGCTTGGCGGACGCCATTCTCAAAGCCAAAGGGCAGGAGTTCACCTCAGGACAGCCGCTCGACCGTGCGCGCGTCACGTCGGGCTTTGGCGATCGCATCCACCCGGTCACGGGCGAGCACAAGATGCACCGCGGCGTGGACTTCGCCGCCGATGATGGCACGCCGGTCTACGCCACGGCTGACGGCGTCATCACGCAGAACAAGAACAAGTCGTCGGGCTTCATCGGCGGCAACAGCGTTTTCATCGATCACCCCGGCGGGCAGCAGACACGCTACGAGCACCTCGACCGCTTCTCGCCCCAAGCCATGCACGGCGGTGTGGTGAAGAAAGGCGACCTGCTCGGCTGGTCCGGACATTCCGGCCGCGTGACCGGCCCGCATCTGCATTACGGGCTCTTCGCCGGTGGCGTGCCGACCGATCCGCTCGCGCCGATGGACCCTGATCATCCGCTCTTTGCATCGAGGTAAGTAATGGCTGAGAAAAAAGACGAAGGAAAAGACGTCTTCGATACCGCGCTTGGTAACAACTGGGACATGGAAGCGGCACGTTTGGGGATGGCCGCACCGTTCCTCTATTTGGCCGGGCGCAGCGCACGTAATGGATTCAAGAAAATCATGCGAGGTAAGCCACCAGGCGTGCCGCTTACCACAATGGCTAGTTTGACTGGAGCATCAGCTGTTCTTGGTGCTACGCGTGACAAATCTAAGCCGAGGAAGAAGTAATGGACCCCGCAGGCATCCCGCTCGGCTATCAGCAAGTCACAAGCCTGTCGTCGGCGGCCACGCTGACGGTCCCGCAAGGCACGTCGATGTGCTTGATCCAGCCGGAGACGCAGAGCGTACGCTGGCGCGATGACGGCACGGCGCCCACGGCCTCTGTCGGCATGCTGATCGCGGCCGGTGACGTGCTCGAGTACACCGGACGGCCCAAGGCGCTGAAGATCATCGAGGTGACGACCTCGGCCAAGCTTAACGTGACGTACTACGGATGAGGTACTTTCGCGGTAGCTCCTACATCCAAGCGCTGGACGCCGACCTATCGGCGCTCGGTGGTGTGACCTCGGCGGCGAACAAGGTGCCGTATTTCACCGGCGCGGGAACTGCGGATGTCGCAGACTTCACGGCGGCAGGGCGCGCGCTTGTCGACGATGCTACCGCTGCAGCGCAAAGGGCAACGCTGTCACTTGCCGCTGTCAACGTGCTCATCGCCAAGCTGACCGGCGCGGACCTCAACGTCACGACCGACCAAGCGCTGACGATGCAGTTGACGCCGGCGAAGTATCTCGTGCGGCGCATCGTTGCGACCAACGCCAGCGGCACGCCGACACTGGCGGCCGGCGGGTTCTATACCGCAGCATCGAAGGGCGGCGCGAAGCTTGTCGAGACCACGCAGCTTTACACCGCACTCTCGGCGGCCACGAAGTTCGTTGACACCACGCTGCTGACGATCGCCACCACCGACATCGTCACGAGCGCGCAGCTTTACATGGCGCTGACGACGGCGAACGGTAGTGCAATGACGTGCGATGTGTACGTGTACGGCGAGATTTTGGAGCCATGATGTTAGCCCGCATCCTTGCTTATTTCGGCGTTGCGCTCGTGCCGCTTCAGCATGCCATGCACTACGATGCGATGCGTCGTGACTATGCGTTGTTAAAATCCCTGGCACATCGCGCTAACGCGAAGGCCGATGAGATGGCGAAAAAACTAGGTCTCTGGCGTTTGGAAGCCAGCTACCTACAAGCGCGGTTGGAAGATCAATCGGAGTTGCGGCTCGCGTATGCCAAGCTAACTGGCGCGGTCTACCCGTCCAACGACTTCACGCCGGAAGCCTACCAGCCGTGGCTGACTGAAGACCTCGGCACCGTGCACTAGCGCGTATGGCCAAACGTCGCCGCGGCTCGCCCACATCACAGCCGCAGCGTGGCGCGCTACCGGACAAGTCGCCCGAGCAGGAAGAGCGCGAAGAACACGCGTTCTGGATGGACGAGATAAAGCGCGCCAAAAAGGCAAACGATAAGTGGTTCGAGCAAGTCAAGCAGATCCAGAAGCTCTACAAGGACGACCGCCCGGCCACGCCTGACGGCGCACCGACGCAGCACAGGATGAACATCCTGTGGTCGAACGTGCAGGTTCTCCAGCCGTCGTTCTATTCGAAGACGCCGCAGCCGAATGTCTCGCGCCGGTTTCTGAACAAAGACCCGGTGTCGCGCTGCGCCTCGCTCATCGCGGAGCGCAACCTGATTACGGCCATCGAGCTGTGCGACTTCGACTATCCCATGAAGCGCGTGCGCGACGACTTCATCATTGGCGGCCGCGGCGTGCCGTGGGTGCGTTACGCGCCAGAGTTCGCGATGCTGCCGCTCAAGGAGCCGGTGACGGCGATACAGTTGAAGGGCACGGATCGAACGGTCTACCGGCCAATCTCCGGCGGCGATGAAGTGCCGTCCGAGAAGGTTAAGGACGACGACGAGATCGGCCAATACTACGAGACCGAGCCGGTTGAGCAGGTTCTCGCTTACGGCCTCGACCTCGACCACGTCGCGCTGAACGATTTCCTGCACGAAGTCGTCGGCGATTGGACCAAGGTCGGGTGGGTGGCCCGGCGCGCGCTGATGAAACGCGGCGAGCTGAAGCGCGAGTTCAAGAAACTCGGTGCGCAAGTCGAGTTGAACAAGTCCTCGACCGGCGACAGCGACGGCGGCACCAAGGGCAAGTCCGATTGCGCCGAGGTGTGGGAGGTTTGGGCCAAGGGCTCTCGTCAGGTCGTGTGGCTCACGGACGGGTTGCCGGAGCGTTTGCTCCGTAAGGAGGCTGACCCGCTGCGTCTGAGCGGCTTCTGGCCGTGTCCTCGTCCGATCCTGGGCACAACGACGACCGATAGCCTCATACCGGTCCCGGATTACGTGCTCTATCAGGACCAGGCCGCGCAGATCGACAAACTGACCGACCGCATTCGCGTGCTAACCGCGGCGCTGCGTGTCGTGGGCGTCTACAACGCGCAAAGCCAAGCGCTGGCGACGCTGATGGACGAAGCGTCGGAAAACGAGATGGTCCCGGTCGATAACTGGGTTTGGTTCTCCGGCACCGGCGGGCTTAAGGGCAACGTCGACTGGTTTCCGATCGATCAAATAAGCACCGTGCTGATGGCGCTGTTTCAAGCACGGTCGCAACTGCGCAACGACCTCTACGAAGTCACCGGCATCAGCGACATCATCCGCGGCGTATCCGACCCGAACGCGACGGCGACCGCGGAGCAGATCAAATCCAACTTCGGCAGCCTGCGTTTGCAGGACAAGCAAGCTGAGATGGCCCGCATCGCGCGCGACACCATGCGCATCATGGCCGAGGTGCAGTGCGAGCATTACCCGGACGAAGTACTGGTCGAAATGTCGGGTATCGCGGAGTCGGACGAGTTCATCGTCGATCCGGCCGATCCTGAAGCCGCGCAGAAACAGCAGGCCGCGCAAGCCAAGCTCATGGCCGCGGTGAAGATGCTCAAAGACGACAAGCTGCGCACGTTCAAGATCGATATCGAGACGGACGCGACGGTCGCCGCCGACCAGCAGAAGGAAAAGGAAACCCGCGTCGAGTTCTTGACCGCGGTCGCGCCTTTCATCGAGAAGGCGGCGCAGGTCGGCATGACGGCGCCGCAGTTCGTGCCGCTGTTGCTGAAGATGCTTGATTACGGCGTGCGCGGGTTCCGCACGGGCCGCACGCTCGAGGGTGCCATCGACGAGACGATTGAGACGGCGGAGAAGATGCTGGCCGCAGCGCAGGCTGCACCGCAAGGCGCGCAAGCTCCCGACCCGGCAGCAGAGGCGCAAGCGGCGGAGTTGAAGGCTAAAGCCGAGAAGGCGCAGCACGAGTTGGCGCAGGCGCAGGCGGATAGCCAAGCCAAGGCGCAGGAGAACAACGCCAAGGCCATCGCCATGCAGGAAACGGCGGCGAAACAAGCGCAGGTCGTCAACCTGCAGATCGAGAATCTGAAGGCCGACATCGAGAAGCGCCGACAGGACAACGATCGCGCGGCTATCCAGGCTGACCTCGACGTCAAGATCAAAACGCTCCAAATCCAAGAACTTGAGAGCAAACTCGGCGCGGCGGCGATCCAGGGCATGACGCCGGCGCCGGAAGCCAACGAGGCGGAAGTGGTCGGGCAGCAGGCGGCGCTCGCCGATGCGCGCACGCGGTTGGCGGAGGCGCAGTTGCGCTACGCTGAAATCACCAAGCGCGGCGCTGGCCTCGGAGCATTGGGCGATGCGCTCGACGATCCGGCGATGAGCCCGGCCAACATCGGCACGCCGCTGTTTGGTAGACCCAAAGGCCGCATGATGAAGATGCACCAGTTCACGCGCGACCCGGAGACGAACGCGATCATCGGCGGCGTGACGCATGAAATAGAGGTTGGTGATGAGGGCGGCGAGGGAACGCCTGCGCCAGTCACACCAACGCCAGCACCAACGGAAGAGGCGGCATGACCATCTCCATCGAAGCCGCGCGCGCCACCGCCAAGACGAGCGCGTGCCAAGGCTGCGGTCACGTCATCGGCGATGAGCATTTCGTCATCTGCAGCGACGGCATCAACGGCAAGGTTGTGACGTTCCACAAACGCTGCCAGCCGCAAGACCCTGATTTGCAGCGGCATCACGGAATTACGCTTGCGCCGGTGAAGCTTGGCCTAAACCTGAAAGGTCTCGCGTAAATGGCTTTGAGTGGCGCGAAATTTGACCTTACCATTCAAGCCATGATGCGCGGCGGGGCGTCCGGTACGGGGCTGTTGCTCAACGCCGACACGATCCGCATGTTGCTTTACACGGCAGCGACGGCACCGGCGCAAACGGATGCGACCTACGCCACAACACTTGCAGGCGGTGCTGTCGAGGTGGCGACGGCGAACGGGTATACGCGTGGTGCTGGCTCTGTCTCACTCACTGCAGCAACGTCTAATTCTTCCGGCACCGAGACGCTGAAATCAACGGCGAATTGGTCGTCGCCAACGTGGACGTCGAGCACCGGCAACGTCGCGCTGCGTTATTTCGTGCTCTACGACAGCACAGCGTCGAGCGCCGTGGCCAACCTGCTTGCGTACTGGGATTACGGCTCAACGCTGACGCTCGCAGGTGCTAACGGCGATACGTTGGACATCAGCGGCTCGAACTTCAACACGACCGGCTGGGCTACGGCGGCCTAACGCGAGGGCATAAATGGCCGTCGCACACGACAACACCGTTTCTTCGACAGGCACCGGCACATCGCTGACGCTGTCGTCGTTCGTCATCGCGAACCAGTCGAATCGCTACCTAATCGTGCACATCGTGTTGGGCGATGCGTCGGTCGGCACCGTTTCGAGTGTGACCTGGAACGGCACTGAGAACCTTGCTCAACTTTGGACGGCGGCGCAGAGCAGTCAGCTTCGCATCGCCGCTTGGGGCCTGAAGAACCCGAGCGCCGGCACGCACAACATCGTCATCACGCCGTCGGCATCGCAAGACGCGATCTTCGGCGCCGCGACCTCGCTCTACAACGTCGATCAGACGACGCCGACCGGCACAGGCGTTACGAACACAGGAACGAGCGGCAATAACGCCAGCGTCGGCGTTGATGACGGCCTGACCGGTGGCATCGTCATCGGTCTTGCCGAGCGCTATGTCGGCGCCAACACCGGCAGCATTGCCGACGGCAACGGCATTCCGAAGTGGTCGCAGGTCGGCACGCTCTCGACCGCAACTGGGCAAACCTCACGTGCGCCGGCGCTCCCGTCTGCGGCGCAACGTGGCGACACGTTGATTGCGACATGCGCGAGCGAGAACAACGATACGCACTCGTGCGCCACGACAGGGTGGTCGAAGCTCGGACAGACGAACTCCGGCGCCGGGTGGACGGTATCGCACTGGGTCGCGATTTACGACCCCGACAACGCGCACAGCGGGGCGACGGCAGGCCCCACGATCACGTGGGCGAATTCAAACGACGCGAGCGCGCAAGTCGCCGCTTATCGTGACGGCAAGGGCAGCGGCACTGTCGCGGCCTACCTAGGTACGGTCGGCGCCGGCACGACATCGACGCACACAGCTACCGGCGGCAACACGACCGCCAACAACGTCCTCGCCGCCTATGGCGACCACGCCACCGCGAACACAGCGCTTGGAGCGCCTGGCGGCTCATGGACCGAGCGGGTTGACGCTGGGTCCGCTACAGGCCCGTGCCGCATCGTCTTCGGCGACCAGGAAATCGCAACGTCAGGCACCGGCTCCGGCAATCTGAGCATGACCGGCGCCAATGCGGCATGGGTGCAGCAGCAGTTTGAGATCTACGCAGCCGCGAACACGCAGACGAACCTCACTGAGCGTGAGGACTTCGGCGCCGGTGACAGCGGCAACTGTGCGAGCGTGTCTTACGAGGCGGCGGACACGTTCAATACGCTGCTGTGGACCGGCACAGGCGGCACGACATCGCTGATCGGCGCTGGCGCGATCGCCATCAATCCGGCATCGAGCGCCACGGCCACAAGCGTCACGCTATCGCCGGTATCCTACGCCGTGACGCTGCAAACCGTCTCGGCACCGACGGCGCGCAAAGCCACGCTGTCGCCTAACAGTTACGCGGTCACGCTGCAGTCGTTGACGGCGAACTACGGCCGCCAGGTGACGCTCAGTCCGCTGAGTTACGCGCTCACCTTGGGCTCGCTGGCGGCCAAGACGGCCCGCAAGCAAGTCCTGAGCCCTGTCGCCTACGCGCTGACGCTGGCGAGCCTGACTGCGGTCTACGGCCGGTCCGTCACTTTGTCGCCGGTGGCGTTCAACGTGACGCTGGCGGGCCTCGGTGCGCTGACGGCGCGCAAGATCACGCTGAGCGCGTCGAGTTTCGCGCTGACGCTGAACGACCTGACAACGGCGTTGACGCGCAACGTCACGCTGGCGCCGGTCGCGTTCACCTACGCGCCGCAGCCGCTCGACGTCACGGCCTCGGTCAAGCTCGAGTACGCCGTCACACTGTCGCCCGTGACCTTCGCGTTCACGCCGCGAGATCTGACGGCGACGTACACGGCGGGCACGCCACCGCCGACGCCGGTCACACCCTCGACCGGCTCCACCGGCGGCGGCCCGTCGAACCTCTTCTACCGCGGCAAGTACCGCGCCGAGCTACGCCGCACGATCCTGCGCAGCGCCGGGCTGCTGAAGGAAGCCAAGACTACACGCAGCCGCAAGCGCAAAGCCAAGCGCATCGCGGCGGAGATTGTGGAGCAGTTCGCGGTTGAGCCGGTGGTGGTCGAATCGCTGCCCATCGTGCCGCCTGAGTTCGCGGCGCTTGAAGGTCTGCGCCTGCAGATTTTCGACCTGACGCTGAGGCTGAAGGAAAAAGAGGCGGCGGACGCGGCCAATACCGCGCGGATGGCGCAGTTGTTTGAGGATTATCAGGCGGAGAGCAAACGCCTTGACCAAAATGAAGAAGAGGAAGCCCTTTTGATCATCACGGCGATGTCAGCATGAGTTCGTTTTTCGAGCGCGTCGGTACAGCACCGAAGCCGGCGTCCACGATGCGACCGGACATTGCCGGTCCTGGGGGCGGTTACGAGATGCCTCCGCATCTTTATGGCACGTCGCTGAAATACGCAGCCGCGAACGGTGCCTACTGGGGTTCGCCAGGCACTGCGGACATGCTTGAGCCTGGGTTCTACAGCATACGGCACTGTCATCAGCGCGGGCCGCTCTTGGTGAAGGTGACGAGCGTAACTGACGACCTGTTGCGCTTGCCAGATCCAGTTTGCGACATGCTTCTGTCGGAGTTCGTCACGTTCTGGGCCTCGGTTCCGAAGCTGGTTGAGCGCGGCTTCCTCGCGAAGCGTGGTCTTCTTCTTTGGGGGCCGCCTGGCTCGGGAAAAACGTCAGCGCTCAACTTGATGGCAGCGCATATGATCAAAGAGCTGCGCGGCATCGTCGTTATGGCTGGCGAGCCAATGCTGACGGTCGCAGGGCTCGCGCTCATTCGCTCGATTGAGCCTTCGCGGCCAATCATCCTGATATACGAAGACTTCGACTCTCTCGTGGAGCGCTTTGGTGAGGCTGGTTATTTAGCGATGCTCGACGGCGAAGCGCAAATCAGCGGCGTCGTAAATGTCGCTACGACGAACTACCCGGAACGTCTCGACAAGCGGTTCGTTGATCGTCCTGGCCGCTTCGATCGGATCACCGAGTGCCCAATGCCGAGCGCAGAAGCAAGGCGTGCGTACTTGGTAGCGAAGGCGCCGGAGATCACCGAGTTACGGCGTGAACATTGGGTGCGAGAGACGGACGGACTTTCGCTCGGCCATTTGCGTGAACTCATCGTGGCGCATATCGGCCTTGGTGAATCCGAAAGCAGCGTTCTCGCGCGCTTGATGGAAATGCACGAAACGAAATCGACAAGCGAGAGCGTCGGTCGTCGCAGAGCAGGTTTTGCAGCATGAGTAGTCGCGGCACCTACCTCTACGACACAGAAACACAGCGCGTCCTGCCCAAGGACGAGGTGATGCGCTTGCGTGCGCTCAGGAAGACGCACGGACGCAGCACGGTGCACGAGGGCCGCACGGTCGAGCGCGGGCATTGGATATGGGACAAACGCCAGATGAAACTCGTCCCGCGTGCCGAGTATCGCCCGTACAGCGGCGTCACCATCATCAAGGACATCGAGCCGTACCAAGCTGTCTTCGGCAAGAAGGTCGGCGGCAAGCTTGAGCGCGAGGTGATCGGCGGCCGGAAGCAGCACAACGATGCGCTGCGCGCGCGCGGCGTGATCGAGGTCGGGAACGAGAAGATCACGAAGCAATACGAGGCAGCGCCTGGGCTGCGCGACGATATGCGGCGCGCGTTGCAAGAACACGGCGGATTGAAGCTTTAGCCGCATACGCGGCGGGACTGCGAGTCACCCCAACCTCGCTTGAGAGAAAATCACATGGCAGGAAGAACGCCCGCAAACGGCGAAGACGTTTCCGCGACCGATTTCAGCGATGGCGGCAGGATCAAT
>Ga0207646_10006953_pt1 | contig 11602 bp, 7 predicted proteins | sample KBSK5502metaG_FD_184343 | JGI IMG/M metagenome (GOLD analysis project Ga0207646, IMG submission 184343) | Corn, switchgrass and miscanthus rhizosphere microbial communities from Kellogg Biological Station, Michigan, USA - KBS K5-50-2 metaG... | ecosystem: Host-associated > Plants > Roots >...
CGGAGTCCTGCACCGCCCCCGGACGCCGGGCCCGAGGCCGAACCACATGTCCGCGTCGATGCGCGCAGGCTGGAGACCGCGCTGCTCGAGCTCCGCGACGCGGTCGGCAGGGCACAGCTGCTCCTTGACCTTCCGGGCATCGAGGCTGCCAGGGCAGAACGACAGCAGGTGATCAGCCAGGTCGAGGACTATCTGCTGCCGCGCCTGCGGCAGTCCGGCGCGCCCATCCTGATCGCCATGGTCGGCTCGACCGGCGCTGGCAAGTCCACCCTGCTGAACAGCATCGTCGGCGACCAGGTCAGCGCGACGGGCATCCGCCGGCCGACCACGAACAGCCCGGTGCTCGCCTGCCACCCGGACGACGTCGGCTGGTTCGCCGAGAACGTGTTCCTGCCCACGTTGCCCAGAGTCCGCCAGGAGGGCCTGGCGATGCCCGGCCGCGACGGATTGCTCGTGCTCGCGACGAGCCCAGGGATGCCGCATGGGATCGCCCTGCTCGACACTCCAGACATTGACTCGGTGATCGCGGCGCACCGGCAGTTCGCACGTCAGTTTCTCGACGCCTCTGACTTGTGGCTATTCGTGACAACCGCGCGCAGGTACGCGGACGCGGTGGTCTGGGACCTGCTGAAGGTCGCAAGGGACCGCGGCGCGTCGCTCGGCATCGTCTTGTCCAGAGTGCCGCCGGGCGCCAGCCAGCAGCTCACCGCGCATTTCGGCGCGATGCTCGAGGCGAACGGGCTTGGCGCCGTCCAGCGCTTTGTCATCCCCGAGACGATCGTGACGGACGCGCAGCTTCCGCCCGAGGTAGCCGCCCCGGTCCGGGCCTGGCTGGAGGACACCTCACGCCGCGATGACCGCCGGATCGCGATCCTGACCCAGACGATGTCGGGGGTTCTTGACTCCTTCGAGGTCAGGGTTCCGGCCCTGGCAGCCCAGGTGCAGACGCAGATCGCGCTCAGCGCCGAGCTCCGCTCCGCCGCCGCCGCGGCCTACGCCGCGGCGCTCGCTGAGCACGACGAGGCGATCAGGAGCGGGTCGCTGCTCAGCGGCGAGGTTGTCGCCCGCTGGCAGGATTTCGCGGGCACTGGCGATCTGATGCGCACGCTGGAGATCCGCAAACCTAAGCGCGGGTCGCAGCGCTCGAAGCGGCACGAGGCGATAACGGACCGGGCGCAGGCACTGAAGTCCGCACTGCGGATGAGCCTGGAGGCGCTGACAACCTCGCTGGCCGACCGCGCGGCCGAAGATGCCATGGAGCGCTGGCGATCCAGTCCGGCCGGCGCCGGCCTGCTGGCCGAGGCCCGGCAGGCGCAGCAGCTTCCGCTGGGTTCTGACCTGTCCTACGCCTCGTTGCGCAAGTGGGAGGGCGAACTGCAGTGGGGATTTCCCGGCGTGGCTTCCGAGCTCGCCGCACGCCTGCCGCAAGGCGGTGTCGATGCGCTAGGCCGTTCCTCGGCCAACCTGGCGCGCCGGGTCAGCCAGGCGATATCGGCCTGGCAGGATTATCTGCTGCACTTGGTGCACACCGAGAAGATCACCAGGCGGTCAATTGCCCGCATCGCATCGTTTGATCCCCAGTCCCTCGCGCTGGTCCTGACCATCGGGGTCATTGGCTATGGTGCAGGTGACGTAGTTGTCAGCGAGGGCGCGAGCGCGGCCCCGCAGCGGTTGCTGACCTCGCTGTTCGGGGCCGGGCAGTTGCGCGATATCGGCGGCCAGGCCCGGCAGGACCTGCACGAAAGGATCGACCTGCTGTACTCGGAGGAGGCTCTCAGGTTCACGGCGCTGATCGATGCCGTCGGCGCTCCCGACGAGTCCGCGCCGGGCGACCTGTACCAGGCCGGCTACACGCTGGAGTCCGCGCGATGAGCCCGCGACGCCAGGCAACGGCCGACCGGGCGGGGCCGGGACTTGTCCAGGCGGGTCCCGAGGCCGCCGAGGCCGCCAAGGCGGCAGAGGCCGCCGAGGCCGCCGAGGCCGCCGATGCACAGGCTGTCGATGAAGCGCCGCAGATGGTCGCCGCTCCTGCTGGCAAGTCAGCGGCTACGAGCGCTGGCCAGTCAGCGGCCGTGCGCACCGGCCAGTCAGCGGCCGCGCGCACCGCGTCCCACGTCGCGCCGGATGGGGGAGCCAGCGGTGACGGTGCCGGCGAGGCAGCGGGCGGGCCAAGGCCGGCCTGGCGGAGGCTGCCTATCCGGGTCCCAGCCAGCCAGCTGCGCGCTCAGCGAGGTCAGCGGCGAGGGTCGCAGGCTGGAGACCGGTCCGGCGCGGATCTGCCGATCAGGAAGTCGGAGCCGCCGCCGCAAGAGTCTGTATCAGGTCTCTCGGCGCGGCTGATGGCCCTGGCGAGAATGATCCAGATGGGGTCAGTTCGCACCGGCCGGGACGGCTTCGGCGAAATGCTGCTGGCCGATGCCGAAGAGGTTCTTGGCCGGGCCGGCGAGCGGATGCGTCTCTCGTCGACTCACACGGTGGTGGTCCTGGCGGGGGGTACCGGCAGCGGGAAGTCCTCGCTGTTTAACATGATCGCAGGTGCGGACTTCTCGACGGTTGGGGTGACCAGGCCGGTGACCAGGGACGCCCACGCCTGCGTATGGGGTGACGGGGCCTCGGGCGCGATCCTGGAGTGGCTTGCCGTGCCGCCCAGGTACCGGTATTCGCGCGCGAGCGCGCTCGACCGCGGTGAGGACGACCTCGCCGGGCTCGTCCTCGTCGACCTGCCCGACCACGACTCGGTCATGCATCACACCGGCGATCTGGTGGACCGCCTGGTCAGCATGGCCGACGTCATGGTCTGGGTACTTGACCCGCAGAAGTACGCCGACGCTGCCGTGCACCAGCGGTACCTCGTCGCGATGGCTGGCCACTCGACCGTGCTCGCCGTTGTCCTGAATCAATCCGACCTGCTCGACCCGGCGCTGGCTGATGAATGTGTCGCCGACCTGCGCAGGCTGCTCGATTCTGAGAACCTGCACGACGTGCCGATCCTGGTGACGTCGGCGGTCAGCGGCGCTGGCCTGGAAGATCTGCGCAAGCTCCTAATCGATGGCGTGACTGCCCGGCGGGCCGCCGCGGCCAGGATCTCCGCCGATGTCGACGGTGTCGTCTCGCGGTTCGAGCCGTTTGCGGGCGATGTGGATGCGCCAGTTGGCAGTGTTCCCCTGACCAGCAAGTCGCGCCTGGCGGACCGTTTCGGCGCGGCGGCCGGGATCGCAGCGGTTGGCGACGCGCTACGCAGCGCGAGGGAGCTCCGGGCGGCCGATTTCATCGGCTGGCCGGTCGCATGGTTCGCCCGGCGCCTCAGCGGCCGCGATCCGATCCGCAAGGTCCGGCTCGGCATGCTGTGGAACGACCTTCGATCCGTGACCGCCGGCCCGGCTGGAGCTCAGCAGGCTGAGATCGACAACGCGCTCACCGACCTCGGCAACGAGCTAGCTGAGCCGTTGCCCGAGCCGTGGTCGCACACGGCCAGGGCGGCCGTCAGGTCCCGTGCTGACGAGATCCCTGCCGCGCTGGGAACGGCGATCAGGGAGGTCCTGCCCGATGAGGACAGCGTCGTCTGGTGGTGGCGCCTTGCGGGCGTATGGCAGGGGCTGCTGCTGGGCGCCGCCGCGGTCGCGGTCGCCTGGGTTGCGCTGATCGTCGCGTTCGGCGTCTTCCACGCGGCAACGGATGTACCCACCCTGCTGAGCCAGACCAGTGCGCTGCCGTGGATCGTGGCGCTGGCGATAGGGACGCTCGTCCTCGGCGCGGTGACGTCCTCGGTCTGCATGCGGCTGGTGGTATCGAGCGCAGAGCGCGAGAAGGCGCAAGTCGCCCAGGCGATGCAGGAGCGAATCGTCGGTGTGGCAGCGGAGATGGTGATCGGGCCGGCCGAGCAGGAGCTTTCTGAGCTCGAGCGTTTTCGTGAGGAGACCAGGATCGCGGCGCGCGGCATCGAGCCAGCTGCCGGAGAGCAACGACAGGAGGCGCCGGCGGGCTGACGCGTCGTCTTGCCGTTCCAGCCGCCTTGCCGTTCCAATCGCCTTGCCGTTGCGGGAGCGGCCGTTCCAGTCGCCTTGCCGTTGCGGGAGCGCGTTCGCCCGCGGCGTTGAAGCTGGCCATCATCCCCGGACGCGCTCGGCTTGGGCTCGACTTGTCCACAGACACGCCGCACCTCGTGGTCGGTATCCACAGTCAGAGGCTGCCCGCTGCGCCGCACCCGTCATTGGCGCGATCTTAGGTGCCAGCAACGATGTCGGCGGACCCACCGCCGGCGTGGCAGTCCCTGCTCGAAAGGCGCGCTGCTGCCGACCAGCTCTGGAGGATTCCGATGCTGAACGATGCCCAGATCACCCTGACCGGTTACGTGGCTACTCAGCCGCTCTCGAAGACGCTGAAGAACGGCGTTACAACCGTCTCGATGCGGGTCGCCTGGACGCCGCGCAGGCAGGACAGGGTCACCGGAGAATGGGTCGATGGCCAGACCTCCTACGTCACGGTGAACTGCTGGCGCCGACTCGCCGCCAACGTGGCCATCTGCGTGCGCAAAGGCGACCCCGTCGCGATCCAGGGCCGCGTCTCGGTGCGGCCGTTCCAAGACAAGGAGGGCAGGCCAAGGATCTCGGTCGAGATCGAGGCAAGCTCGGTGGCCCATGACCTAAACCTGGGCGTCTCCCAGTTCAGCCGGATCAGGCCGCAGACCGGGATGACCGCTGCGGAGTTCGCGGAGTCCAGGGATGGGGCGGGCGATGCCAGCGCTTCCAGCCATGGCAGTGGCGATGCCAGCGGCGACGGCCGTGGCGCCGACGCCAACGGCAATGGCTCGGGGGCCGGCAGATTCGGCCGGAATGGCCAGGCGCCTGATATCACCACCGACGGCGGGGACGCAGCCGCAGATTCAGGAGCGCCGACCGCCGCGATCGGCAGCTGGGCCGACGGGGAGAACGGGATCCCGATGCCAGATGAGCCTACGTTCTTCGACGGGTCGGCAACCAGCGAAGATCCGGACACCGAGCAGGACACCGACCGGGCGCCGGAGGCGCTGGCGTCGTGATGCCTGGCGGGCCGGCCGCTGTGCCTCGCGGCTAGGTAAGGGCGAGGGGGCCGGGGGCCAAGGGAGAGGGGGCCGGAGGCTGGGAGCCGGGGAGGGGCAGGGGAGGCGGGCGGTGCGCGCCTGACGGACCAGTGAGGTCCGGTCGTACCCGCCGTCGTGCGAAGTGCGCGCCCGCTGCCCCTAACCTTGATGACATGCCCGAGTTCATCTATCAGATGCAGGCTGTGCGCAAGGCGCACGGCGACAAGGTCATCCTGGATAACGTCACGCTCGCGTTCCTGCCCGGGGCCAAGATCGGCGTCCTGGGACCGAACGGCACGGGCAAGTCGACGCTGCTGCGAATGATGGCGGGTATCGAGCAGCCGTCGAACGGCGAGGCACGGCTGATGCCGGGATTCTCGGTCGGAATCCTTGAGCAGGAGCCGAAGCTCGACGAGACGAAGACGGTTCTCGGGAACGTGGAGGAAGGCGTCGCGGGGACCAAGGCGCTGCTTGACCGATACAACGAGATCGCCGAGCAGATGGCGACCGACTACTCCGACGAACTGCTAGAGGAGATGGGCAAGCTCCAGGAGCAACTTGACCACCGCAACGCGTGGGACCTGGAGAGCCAGCTTGACCAGGCGATGGACGCATTGCGCTGCCCGCCACCGGATGCCGACGTCAGCGTGCTATCGGGCGGCGAGAAGCGCCGGGTGGCGTTGTGCAGGCTGCTGCTGTCCCAGCCGGACCTGCTGCTGCTCGACGAGCCGACGAACCACCTGGACGCCGAGAGCGTGCAGTGGCTCGAGCAGCATCTGGAGAAATATCCGGGCACCGTCGTCGCGGTGACGCACGACAGGTACTTCCTGGATAACGTGGCCGGCTGGATCCTCGAGCTTGACCGCGGTCATGCCTATCCCTATGAGGGCAATTACTCGACCTATCTGGAGACCAAGGCGGCCAGGATCAAGGTCGAAGGCCAGAAGGACGTGAAGCGGCGCAGGCGGCTTACCGAAGAGCTTGAGTGGGTGCGGTCGAGCCCGCGGGCCCGCCAGGCCAAGAGCCGGGCCCGGCTCCAGCGGTACGAGGAGATGGCGGCCGAGGCTGACCAGAATAAGAAGCTGGACTTCGAGGAGATCCAGATCCCGCCAGGCCCGCGGCTCGGCACGCAGGTAGTCGAGGTCGACGCGCTGTCCAAGGGGTTCGGTGACCGGATGCTGATCGACGAACTCAGCTTCTCGCTGCCGCCGAACGGCATCGTCGGCATCATCGGCCCGAACGGCGTCGGCAAGACGACCCTGTTCAAGATGATCCTGGGCGAGGAACAGCCGGACAGCGGCACTATCAAGATCGGGGACACTGTCCAGATCGCGTATGTCGACCAGAACAGGGCCAGGATCGACCCGGACAAGAACGTCTGGGAGGTGATCTCCGACGGCGAGTCCTACATCAAGGCGGGCAAGTCGGAGATCCCCAGCCGCGCCTACGTCGCGGCGTTCGGGTTCAAGGGCAGTGACCAGCAGAAACTGGCCGGCGTCATGTCCGGCGGCGAGCGGAACAGGGTGAATCTGGCGCTCACGCTCAAGCAGGGCGGCAACCTGCTGCTACTCGACGAGCCGACGAACGACCTGGACGTCGAGACCCTCTCGTCGCTGGAGAACGCGCTGCTTGAGTTCCCTGGCTGCGCGGTGATCACCAGCCACGACCGCTGGTTCCTTGACCGGATCGCCACCCACATCCTGGCCTGGGAGGGCGGTTCGAGCTGGTTCTGGTTCGAGGGCAACTTCGAGTCATACGAGAAGAACAAGATCGAGCGGCTGGGCGCCGAGGCAGCGCGGCCGCACCGCGTCACCTACCGCAAGCTGACCCGCGGCTGACCATCAGGCCGGCCAGTCATGCTCGGCATGATCGCGGAAGCGTGTCCGCAGTATCTGCCGACTGGTTTCCGCGGGTCTCAGTTACAGGCTCCCTGGAGCAGGTGAAGTGTGGCATATGCTCATCCATCGACCGGATCGAACCCAGGGGCAGCCGCCAGATGACCGCACAGCCACGCGAACGAGCAAATGATGACCAGGCCGCATCCGGCCAGCGGGTGCACGGCGCCAGCAAGCTCCCCGACCGGGCTCAGGTCGTCGTCGTGGGTGGCGGGATCATCGGCACGTCGGTCGCCTACCACCTCGCCCTGATGGGCATGAAGAATGTTCTGCTGCTTGAGCGCGACCGGCTCACCTCAGGGACGACCTGGCACGCAGCCGGGCTGATGGCGACCTTCGGGTCAACCTCGCAAACGTCGACCGAGCTGCGGCAATACACCAGGGACTTGTACTCCAGGCTGGAGGCCGAGACCGGGCTGGCCACGGGTCTGAAGCAATGCGGGCTGATTGAGCTGGCGATCGAACCAGGCCGGCTGGAGGAGTACCGGAGGGTGGCGGCGTTCAACCGGCACCTGGGCGTCGAGGTGCACGAGATCACGCCGCGGGAGGTCGCTGAGCTATGGCCGCTGGCCAGGACCGACGATGTTCTGGCCGGCTTCTATATCCCGGACGACGGCCGGGTGAACCCGGTCGACGTCACCATGTCGCTGGCCAGGGGCGCGCGGACGCGGGGAGTCACGATCATCGAGGGCGTCCCGGTGACCGGGTTCCTGCGCGACCGCGGCACCGTGACCGGGGTGCGGACCGACCAGGGCGACGTCGAGGCCGAGTACGTGGTCAATTGCGCGGGCATGTGGGCGCGCCAGCTCGGCGAGCTCGCCGGGGTCTCCATCCCGCTGCAGGCAGCCGAGCACTACTACCTGCTGACCGAGCCGATCGAGGGAGTCGACGGCTCCTGGCCGGTGCTGGAGGACCCGGCCTCCTACGGTTACTACCGCGAGGAGGGCGGCGGGCTGATGCTCGGCATGTTCGAGCCGGTCTGCGCGCCATGGCGGGTCGACGGCATCCCGCCCGACTTCTCCTTCGGTGAGCTGGCGCCGGACTGGGACCGGATGAGTCCCTACCTCGAAACCACGATGGCGAGGGTCCCGGTCACTGAGCAGATCGGAATCAGGAAGTTCTTTTGCGGCCCGGAGAGCTTCACTCCCGACCTGCTGCCCATCATCGGCGAGGCGCCCGAGCTCAAGAACTACTTCGTCGCCGCCGGCCTGAACTCCATCGGCATCCTGACCGGCGGCGGAATCGGCCGGACCATCGCCCAGTGGATCATCGACGGCAGCCCGGACATCGATGTCACGGCGATGAACATCGACCGGCTCCATCCCTACCAGGCCAACCCGGAATACCGGGCCACCAGGACCGTCGAGTCACTCGGCCTGGTCTATGCGACGCATTATCCGCACCGGCCGACCAGGACCGCGCGGGGCGCGCGAGTGTCGCCACTCCATGACAGGCTCGCGGCCCGGCGGGCCTGCTTCAGGGATGTCAGCGGCTGGGAGGGCGCCGACTGGTACGCACCTGAAGGCGTCGAGCCGGATGGCGGCGAGCTGACCTGGGGACGGCCGCACTGGTTCGGTTACTGGGAGGCTGAGCATCACGCCACCCGCGACGGCGTGATCGTGATGGACATGTCGTTCATGGCCAAGTTCTTGGTCCAGGGCAGGGATGCAGCCCGCGAGCTTGAGCGGATCTCCGCGAACCAGGTAGCGGCCGAGCCAGGCCGAATTACTTATACGCAGTGGCTGAATGAGCGGGGCAGGCTGGAGGCCGACCTGACCGTCACGATGCTGGACGACGACGAGTTCTTCGTCGTGGCCTCAGACACCGCACACCGCCACGCGCTGACCTGGATGCGCCGCCATTTCGGCGACGCGCACGCCAACGCGGCGGACATGACCTCGGGATACGCGCAGCTCAACGTCCAGGGGCCGCTGTCGCGCGACCTCATGGCGGCCGTCACCGGCGCGGACATGTCCAACGACGCCTTCGGCTTCCGGGCGGCGCGCTACATCGATATCGGGTTCGCGCGTGCGCTGTGCATCAGGATCACTTATCTCGGCGAACTCGGCTATGAACTGCATATCCCCGCCGAACAGGCGGCGGCCGTCTACGACCGGCTGATTGCCGCCGGCGAGCCGCTCGGCCTGCGGCACGCTGGCCTGAAGGCCCTCGCCAGCCTGCGGATGGAAAAGGCCTACCGGGACTACGGCCACGACATCGACAACACCGACTCGGCGTTTGAGGCTGGGCTTGGTTTCGCCGTTGCCCTGGACAAGCCAGGCGGGTTCATCGGCCGCGAGGCCGTGGTCGCGCAGAAGGCCGCTGGTCCGCCGACCCGCAGGCTGGTGCAGGTGTTGCTGGGCGATCCCGAGCCGCTGATGCACCACGCGGAGATCGTGTCCAGGAACGGGAGCCCCGCTGGGTATATCCGCGCTGCTTCGTACGGATTCACCCTCGGCGGCGCGGTTGGCCTGGCGATGATAGACGCGGATGAGCCGGTCAACCAGAAATACCTGGACTCCGGTGAATGGACGGTCAGGATCGGGGACTCGGTATACCCCGCTCGGGTGTCGCTCCGGCCGATGTATGACCCGGCAAGCAAGCGGGTGCACATGTAGCAACAGCCGACACGTCCGAGGCGGCAGGCGGCATGCCCGCGTGCTGCACAAGCAGGCCGGCGCGCAGGCCCGGCGAAGAAAGGAAGGCTGATGGCCGATCTCGGCGATTTCGAGGCGCTCGTGCCGGCCGATCATGGCCTGGTGGTCATGACGGTGCTGGGCCCCGACGGCCGGATGCGCCCATCCGTGGTCAACGCCGGCGTCATCGATCATCCGATCACGGGGAACAGGGTGGTCGCTGTCGTCATCCACGGCATGGCCCGCAAACTCGTTCACCTGCGGGCGACGCCGCGAGCGTCGGTGGTGCTGCGGGCCGGATGGCAGTGGGCCGCCGTCGAAGGACCCGCCCAGATCGCCGGCCCGGACGATCCGGTGGACGGCATCGGCCCCGAGCGGCTGAGGCTGCTGCTGCGGGAGATCTTCACCGCGGCTGGCGGAGCGCACGAGAACTTCGAGGAGTATGACCGGGTCATGGCCGCCGAGCGCCGGGCCGCCGTGCTGATCACGCCGGAGCGCGTCTTCGGCTAGCGCTGGCTCGGCGCTGGCGGCCGTCCCGGCCGCTCAGGTGGGGGAGAGTCCGAGGTCGCGCCTGCTGGTACCCGGCCCGCCATCCGCTTGGTCCGGCGGCGTGGGCGGCCCGTCCTCGGCCACCCGGTTCACCAGGCTGTGCGCGGCCATCACCAGGTATCGCCACAGTTCCTCGTCATGAGCCGGGTCGAGATCGATCTCATCGAGCGCGGTCCGCATGTGCCGCAGCCACGCGTCGCGCTCGGCCTCGCCAATCGAGAAGCGAGCGTGCCGCATCCGCAGCCGCGGGTGGCCGCGCCGCTCGCTGTACGTGCCCGGCCCACCCCAGTACTGAATCAGGAACATCCGGAGATGCTCGGCCGCGGGCGCCAGATCCCTGCTCGGGTACACCGGCCGCAGCAGCGGGTCAGACTCGACCTCGGCGTAGAACCTGCTGACCAGGCGGGTGAAGGTATCCTTGCCGCCGACGGCTTCGTAAAAGCTACGCTCGGGCTCGGCGGCCTCGTGCCGCGTAGTGCTCTCCATGACGGACTCCAGGGTACTGCCGGCCGCAGGCTGTGCCGTCAGGGTCGGCGGCTGGCGGGTGAGCGGCCGGAGCGGGTACTCTCCGTGGCGGCGGGATTGCCAACCCGAGATGCCGATGACTGCGGCTCCTGGGCCGCGGTGTCACCCGGGTTCACGGTGCGTTCGCGACGTTGAACGCCACTGGGCGGCAATTTGGTGTTGGCGGTCCGGCCGTCGTGCGGTCACACTGGTCACGGGTGACCCGGCAGCCAGCGGGCGGCCCAGCCTGGGAGGTGGCATTGCACAGGGTATTGATGCTCAACATAACCTATGAGCCGCTGACCACCGTCGGCCTGCATCGCGCGGTCGGTCTCGTCCTCGGCGAGAAGGCAGAGATCGTGCACAACGAAATCTCCGGGCTCGTGTTGCATTCTGCCTCACTCAAGCTGGCGGTTCCTTCGGTCATCAGGCTTCGCCGGTATGTCAGGATCCCGCACCGCAACCGGGTCCCGCTGACCAGGGCCGCGCTGATGCGCAGAGACAACTACCTGTGTGGCTACTGCGGATCTGCCGCTGACACGATCGACCACGTCGTACCCCGCAGCCGGGGCGGCGCTCACGTATGGGAGAACTGCGTCGCGTCGTGTACGCGGTGCAATCATCGCAAGGCGGACCGGCTGATCGAGGAATTGGGGTGGAAGCTGCGCTGGGATCCGCACGCGCCGCGAGGGATGCACTGGCGGCTGATCGGCGCCGCGCGCGACGGCGACCCCCAATGGGCTACTTACCTGGCGGCGACGACGGCTGCCTGAGCAATGGCGGGCCTGGCTTTCGCGCCGAAATCGCGGAACTCGCGCAGCGTCATGGCCAGCGGACAGCGAGCGCGAGGACAGCACCCGCAGCCGGGAAGGACGGCCCGGGCCCGGCGCAGGGCGCCGCAGGATGAGCCTGGGTCACCGGCGCGGTGTTCGGCGTCGCCCAGCCCGAGTGTTACCTTC
>Ga0207646_10006954_pt1 | contig 11601 bp, 13 predicted proteins | sample KBSK5502metaG_FD_184343 | JGI IMG/M metagenome (GOLD analysis project Ga0207646, IMG submission 184343) | Corn, switchgrass and miscanthus rhizosphere microbial communities from Kellogg Biological Station, Michigan, USA - KBS K5-50-2 metaG... | ecosystem: Host-associated > Plants > Roots >...
CTTCCTGCGTCAGCAGGCCCCAGATCCCAGCCGCTTTCGCCTTTTGCTGAAGCCGGTGGACGTCGGCGGGCTCGAGCAAGGCCCGGCCGTCGAGTTCGGCTCGCTGCGCCGGCGCCTCCAAGGGCAACAACTCTCGAGTCACGAATTCGCGGACCGTCGCCAGGATCATGCGCTGCTCGTTGTTCAGCCCGAAGTCCATCCTGTGTCCCTTCTAAATATCTCCCCGCCTTTCCACACCGGGGCGGGCCCCTAAACTAACGATCGTTCGGTCGCCGCTGCCGTTATTATCTGACAGAAGGGAAACTCGTGGAGAACCTCGAGCGCAAAGACCCGGCGGTCAATCGCGTCCGGGTCGGGCAGGTGCTGGAAACGGCGACGCGCCTCTTCACCGAGCGGGGATACGAGGCTGCCAGCATTCGCGACCTCGCGGCCGAGCTGGCCATCCGCCCGTCATCCCTCTACCACCACTTTCCCGGGAAGCAGGACATCTTGTTCACGATCTGCTTCGAGATGCAGCGGGACTTCAACGCCCAGGTGCTGCCGGCGCTCTCCTCCGGAACGCCCGAGGAGGCGATCCGCCGCACGATCCGCGAGCACGTCCTGTTCAGCCAGCGACGCAATGGCGAAGTCCTGGTCAACATCCGAGAGCGGCGGAGCCTGCCGCCGAGGCTGCGGGCGCGCGTCAATGCGCTGCGTCGCGAGTACCGTGACGCCGTCGCCGCCGTCATCGAGGAGGGACGCCGCCAGGGCGTGTTCCATGTCCCACAGCCGCGGCTCGCTGCGATGGCGGTTCTCGATATGGCAAATGGCCAGGCGCTGTGGTTCAAGCCGCGCGATCGAGCAGACCTGGAGCGGCTCGCCAACGATTATGCGCAGGCCGCGGTCGTGCTCCTGCGGGGCTGGACGTGACGCAGCGAGGAGCCCCGACCCTGGATGTTGCCGGCCTGGTTGTGCGCTTTGGTGGCATTGTCGCGCTCGACGACGTGACGATCCGCATCGAGCCCGCTGAGGTCGTCGGCATCATCGGGCCCAATGGGGCCGGGAAGACGACACTCTTCAACGCCATCTGCGGGTTCGTCCGTCCACACGCCGGCCGGATCGATTACCGTGGTGACCCGCTGCTCGGTACGGCGCCCCACCGCCTGGCGCGGTTGGGCATTGCCCGGACGCTGCAGGGCCTCGGACTGTGGCCGGGCCTGACAGTCGAGGAGAATGTCGTCGCCGGGTCGACTCGGCGTCCTGGCTTGCTTTCGTCGGTGCTAGCCCTGCCGCACGCGGATCGCCTCGAGTCCGAACTGGCTGCCAGGGCACGCGACATCCTCGACCAGCTCGGCATCGCGAGCCACGCTGGTGCGTACCCGGGTACGCTGCCCTACGGGGTCCAGAAACGGGTCATCATCGCGCGGGCCCTCATGGCGGCGCCCTCGCTGCTGCTGCTGGATGAGCCGGTCAGCGGACTCTCTGCGCGGGATATCGACGAGCTCGCCGGACTGATCAAGCAGCTCCGCAGCCGGATGAGCGTCGCCGTGGTCGAGCATCACCTGGATTTCGTGATGGCGATTTGTGACCGCGTCACGGTGCTGAACCTGGGGCGCGTGATCGCCTCCGGGACACCGAAGGAGATCCAGAACAATCCCCAGGTGGCGACGGCTTACCTCGGTGAGGATGTCACGCCCGAGGCGTCGTACGGTGCTTGAGGTCGTCGACCTCACCGTCGCCTACGGTCCCGTGATGGCGCTGCACGGCGTGTCCCTCACGGTCGCCGACTCGTCGATCACCACCGTCCTCGGCGCCAACGGGGCCGGCAAGACGACCCTCCTCCGCACCATCTCGGGGCTGGTGCGACCGCGGAGTGGATCGGTGCGCCTCGATGGTCGCGACATTACGCGCCTGGCCCCCGAGGAGATCGCCCGATTGGGGGTCGCCCACGTCCCCCAGGGCCAGGCCGTGCTGGCGGAGTTGACGGTCGACGAAAACCTCCGGCTCGGGGGTCTCTGGCGACGGGATCCGAACGGCCAGCGCCGCGCGCTGGCCGAGGCCTACGAACTGTTCCCCCCGCTGGCATCCCGGCGACACCTGGCGGCCTTCAGCCTCTCAGGGGGCGAACGGCAGATGCTGATCATCGGCCGCGCGCTGGTTGCCCGCTCGCAGGTGCTCCTCCTCGACGAGCCGTCGCTTGGACTGGCCCGGCTGGTGCTGGTCCAGATCATGGCTCGGATCAAGACCTTGGTCGCGGAGCGCGGACTGACGGTTCTGCTGATCGAGCAGAACGCGAAGAGCGCCCTGTCGGTGGCCGACCAGGCGATGGTGCTCCACCTGGGGAAGGTGGTGGCCCAGGGTGCAGCCCACCAGCTTTTGACCGAGGAGGGACTTCGACATGCCTACCTGGGTTTCTAGGTCGTGAGCCGCTTTTTCGTCCTGACCCTGAACGGCCTGACCCAGGGCGCGATCTACGCCGCGATGGCGCTCGCCCTGGTGCTGATCTGGCGCGCCACCAAGGTCATCAACTTCGCGCAGGGAGCGATGGCCATGTTCACCACCTACCTGGCGCTCTTCGCCATCGATCACGGCGCGCCCTACTGGCTGGGCTTCGTCATCGCCCTGCTGAGCGGACTTTTGCTGGGTGCGTTCGTCGAGCGCGTGATCGTTCGTCCCGTCGAGTCGGCGCCCCCGCTCAATGTCGTCATCCTGACGCTCGGGTTGCTGCTCTTTTTCGAAGCGATCGCTCCGATGGCGTTCGGTGGCCAGATCAGGTCATTCCCGCCGGCCTTTTCGATTGTCGGCCTGCACCTGGGCGGCTCGCAGGTCGCCTTCTCGCCGTTCGATGCCTTCACCCTTGGCAGCGTCCTGGCCGTCATGATCCTTCTCCTCGTGCTCTTTCAAAAAACCAACCTCGGTCTGCGAATGCGCGCCTCGGCGTTCAATCCTGAAGTCTCCCGACTTCTCGGGATCCGGGTCGGCCGCATGCTCACCCTGGGATGGGCGCTCGCCTCGCTGGTAGGAGCACTGGCCGGGGTGCTGATTGCGCCAACGTTCCTGCTCTATCCCACCTTCATGGACCAGGTGCTGGTTTACGGCTTCACGGGGGCGGTCCTCGGCGGTCTCGATAGCGCGATGGGCGCGGTCATCGGCGGTCTCCTGATGGGATTTGCCCTGAGTTACGTCGGCGGCTACTTTGGCTCCGACCTCGAAACCGTCGGCGCGCTGGTCATCCTCATCGCCGTGCTGATGGTCAGGCCTCGGGGGCTGTTCTCGCTGCAGCGGCTTCGAGAAGTCTGAGATGGCGACTGCCAATTTGCGCTTCGGCCGTCTCGTCCGCCCAACCCTTAATCGTCACCTGCTACTTGCGCTGGGCGCGGCCGTGCTGCTCGTGGCGATCAGCGCCCAGATCGGCGCCTACGACGACTACAACCTCACCGCGGTCGCCATCTTCGCGGTCGCCGCGGCCGGACTCACCTTGCTGACCGGGCTGAACGGACAGCTGTCGCTCGGCCACGGAGCCTTGATGGCAGTCGGCGCGTACACCGCCTCGTTGCTGCTCAAGGATCACGAGTTGCCCGTCATCGTGGTGCTGCTGGCCGCCGTGCTGACCACGGGAATCATTGGCATCGTTTTCGGTTACGCCGCGGCCCGTTTGCGGGGTCCCTACCTGGCCGGCGCAACGCTCACGCTGGCGGTGGCTCTCCCGCAGCTGGCGACCCGCTACAAAAGTGTCTTCGGTGGCGAATCAGGTCTGGCGGTCGCGCCGTCGGCGCCCCCTGCCTGGTTGGGCGCCGACTTTCCGCCGGAGCGCTGGCTGGCCTGGATCGCCCTCGCCGCCGCCGTCGTGACGATGGTGTTGCTGGCCAACCTGCTCCACAGCTCCGTTGGCCGCACCTTCATCGCCGTGCGCGACAATGAGGCCGCCGCGGCACTCGCCGGCATCGATGTTGCGCGTACGCAGGTGCTGGCTTTCGTGATCAGCGCGTCGTGTGCGGGGCTGGCAGGGGCCCTCTTCGGCTACTGGTCGGGGGTCACGGCGCCAGCCGGGTTCGGCCTGGGCCTTTCCCTTCAGCTGGTCACCGCCATCGTCATCGGCGGATTGGGCAGCCTTGCCGGCGCCGTGTGGGGCTCACTCGTGCTGGTCTTCGTCCCGGCGCTGACCAGCGGCATGGCGAGCACGTTGAACGTTCCGAGCTCGGTCGCCAACAACCTGCCGCTCGCAATTTACGGCGCCATCCTCGTGATTGCCATGCTCGCCGCGCCGCACGGCATCCAGGGCGCGTTGAGGAGGCTTCTCGCAATGGCTAGGGCTCGCTGGGCTCATATTCCGGCGGGTGGGAAGAAGGGGGTGATGGATTGGGACGATCCTGCACCAGACCTGTAGTCGTCGGCACCGTTCGACCCGCATAAAGGAGGGACGTTGGATTGAAGAGTCCGATCGATCGCAGCGCCTTAGGCATGAGAGGGATCGCGATCGTTTGTCTTACGGGGTTGCTCGCGGCCTGCGGCACGTCCACCGCTGACAACTCCGGAACCAATACCGCGTCCGCGCCCGGCATCACGGCTTCGTCGATCACGATTGGGAGCACCCAGCCCCTGACCGGGCCGGCGGCGCCGGGCTATTCCGAGATCGCCCCCGCCTCGAACGCCTACTTCGTGTACCTGAACCAGCATGGTGGGGTCTTCGGGCGGAAGATCCTCTACGAGTACCTCGACGACGGCTATAACCCCACCAACACCGCCAGCCAGACGCGCAAGCTGATCCTGGACACGAAGGTCTTCGCCATGTTCAGCGCGCTCGGCACGCCCACGCACCTGGCGGTCATCGACTACATCAACTCCGAAAAGGTGCCTGATGTGTTTGTCTCCAGCGGCTGCAACTGCTGGAACAACGTCTCGAAGTATCCCAACACCTTCGGCTTTCAGCCCGACTACACCATCGAGGGCAAGATTCTCGGCCAGTACATCAATCAAAACCTCAGTGGCAAGAAGGTCGGGTATTTCTACCAGAATGACGAGTTCGGCCTCGACGGCGTCAAGGGCCTCGATGATCAGCTCGGCGCGTCGTCAGTCCCGAGCGGACGTCGACAGAACTACGTCCCGACCAACACCAACGTCGGGCCGCAGATCGCGGCGCTGCAGGCGTCAGGGGCGCAGGTCGTGGTCTCATACACGATTCCGGCCTTCACCGCACTGGCGCTCTTGAGCGCGGCTAAGCTCGGCTACCATCCGACCTGGGTGGTGAGCAACGTTGGCTCCGACATCACCACCTTGACCGGCTTGCTGACAACCTTCTCCAAGGGCGCGGTCGGGAAACAGCTGCTGGGTGGCATGGTGACCGATGCCTACCTGCCGCTGGTCGGCGACAGCTCGAACCCATGGATTTCCTTGTTCAAGGGCATCCACGACCGGATCATCCCGGGTCTGCCCTGGGATGGCAATGTCCTGTACGGGATGGTGCAGGCCTACACGCTGGCGCAGGCGTTCAAGGCGGCGGGCCGCAATCCGACCCGGAGCAGCTTCGTGAAGTCGCTCGAGTCGACGAAGCTGAGCGGCGGACCCGGTCTGGTGCCATTCGGTTATGCGTCCGATAACCATCTCGGCTACCTGGGGGTGCAGGTGGCCATCATCGCGGCGGACGGAACCGAGGCCACGACCGGTCCTGTGTACACTTCCTCGGATTCAGGACCGATCAGCCCGTACAGCGGATCGGCAGCGAGTCCTCCGACCAACGGTATTCCGTAGCGGCGGCGTTGAGGGTAAGGGCCGCCGGCATCGGCGGCCCTTACCGCTCCTCCAGGATCCGAGCGCGCAGTCGACGCATCCCTCGGAGCCAGCGGTCGTAGTCGGCGGCTTTGCGACGGAAGAACTCGCCCACCTCCGGATGGGGCAGGATGAGAAAGCGCTCGTCGCGAATGGCCTCGACGACGGCATCGGCGACCTGCTCGGGTTCCAGCGCGCCGGCGGTCAAAAAGTTGCCCTCGCCCTCCCGCGCGAGCATTGCGGTCCGCACCCCTTGCGGGCACAGCGCCGAAACCCGGATCCCCTCGTCGTGGTAGGCGATCGCCATCCATTCGAAGAACGAGAGTCCGGCGGCTTTCGTCACGGCGTAGGGCGCCGCCAGGATGTGGTTGAGCAGCGCGGCGGCCGAGATGGTACCTACGATGTAGCCGTCACCTCGCGCCCGCATCCCGGGGAGCAGGGCGCGGGCCGCGTACACGTGCGCCATGACGTGCACGTCCCAACTCTGTCGCCACTCCATATCCCACACCTCGGGCCCACCGCCAATGGCGATGCCGGCATTCGAGCAGTAGATATCCACTCGACCGAATTCTTTCACCGTTCGTAAGACCAGACCCCGAACGTCCGACTCGACGCTGACGTCGGCGGGCACGGCCATGCCGCCAACTTCCGCCGCGACCTTCTCCGCGGACCGATGGTCGATGTCGGACACCACCACCTGGCTCGCCCCATCGGCCTTGAACCGCCGGCAGAGGGCGCCGCCGATGCCTCCGCCGCCTCCGGTCACCACCACGACGCGATCCCGAATCTCCATCGCTAGCCGAGCACGCTCACCCCCTGGTCGATGAATCCCACGATCGTCTCGGTTCGTTGTTCGTAGCTCGGGTCCGGCCGCTTACCGCGCCGGTGCAGCATCAGGTTGTAGCCGAAGATCGCGGCGTACTTGTACAGCGTCAGTGCCCGGTACCAGCGATAGTCGTACGGGTCGGCGCCGTAGATCTCGCGGACGGTGTCAGCGGAGACGTGCGAGAGACTGATGCAACACAGGTCGAGGAGGGGCTGGCCGAGCTGCGCAATCTCCCAATCGACGACGGCCGCCACCCGGCCCCGGTCGAAGAGCATGTTGCCGAAGTGGTAATCGCCGTGGACAAGAACCGGCGGCCCGGGACGCGGTTGCCGCTCGGCCAGCAGCTGGGCGAGCCGGGGTGCCTGTCCGGTGAGCTCCGAGGGGGCACGATCCATCAGCCACGTCCAGCGCGAGACCTCTCCTTCCAGCGGCATCGGGTCTTCGCCGTTGATCCCGGTGTTCTCAATGGGCACGGCCTGGAAGCGCCGAAGGACATCGACCGCCGAGGCTGCCAGCTGGAGCGGATTGCTCCCGGCGTCGATCGCCTGCTCGATGCGGTCCCCAGCGACCGCCTCCATGAGGACGAAAGGCCGTCCGTCGACGACCGGGTCTTGCGAGGTTGCAACGATGGCGGGTACCGGCAGGCCCTGCGCGTGCAGCGCCGCCATGATCCTTGCCTGACGCGGAATATCCGCCGGACCGGCGATGCGCGCGCCCGGCGGAGGAAGCCGCAGGACCCCACGATAGCCATCGAGCTCTACCCAGTAAGTGAAGCCGGAGTGACCCTCGGGGATGGCGCGAACCGCGCGCACCGGCTCCTCGATTTGTGCGGCAAGGTCGTGGCGAATCCGCTCTTCGGATTCGGTCATGCCATCGGTACCAGGTGGGCGGTGTCGCAAAGGGAACCTGCCATGCGGCGGTCACCCTTGACGCGCACCACGCTGACGCTCGTGAAATCGGGGAAGAGCCGCAGCGTGCCGGGGGTCAGCCCAAGGACGTCGCAGAGATAGGTCAGGATCGCGATCCCATGCGACACCATCACGATGCGCCCCCCGGGGTGCGCGGCCACGGCCGCACTGACGGCGGCCTGCATCCGACGGATCACGGCATCGTGGCTTTCCTGGAGTTCGACTCTGCCGTCGGGATAGGCGGCGCGGACCTCAGTCAATCTGGGGTCGGTCGTGACCTGCTCGGTGAGGGCGGCGGCCGTCTGCTGCGCGCGACGGAGCGGACTAGCGTAAACGGCGCGGATCCCAACCGATTTCAAGCGTTGGGCCAAACGTTCCGCCTGCCGGTGCCCCAGCGGGCTCAGCGGTGGATCCGAAACAAGCTCGCGTTGGTCGTAGACGTCCGCGTGCCGAACGAGCCAGATCTCCGTGACGCCCTCGACGCCGATCAAGTACGCGCGCTGGAGCGAACGGATCGCCGCGACGACGCCGTCAGTACTTGCCAAGCTCGAGCCGGCCGAGCTGGTTGAGGTGCACCTCGTCCGGCCCGTCGACGATCCGGACCGTGCGCGCATAGGCGTACGCATGCGCCAGTGGAAAATCGTCGGAAACGCCGGCCGCGCCATGCGCCTGGATCGCCCAGTCGAGAACCGTGCAGAGCATGTTCGGGGCCGCCACTTTGATCATGGCGATCTCAGCTCGCGCCACCTTGTTGCCGGCGGTATCCATCTTGTAGGCGGCATTCAGGGTGAGCAGGCGGGCCTGGTCGATCAGGATGCGCGACTGCGCGATTCGCTCGAGCCACACCGACTGCTGGGCGAGCGGCTTGCCGAACGCCACCCGGCTGGTGACCCGTTTACACATCAGTTCGAGGGCGACTTCCGCCACCCCGATCAGTCGCATGCAGTGGTGAATCCGGCCGGGTCCGAGGCGAGCCTGGGCGATCTCGAAGCCGCGCCCCTCCCCGAGGAGGATGTTGCCGGCCGGCACCCGAACGTCGACGAAGTCGACCTCGGCGTGGCCGTGCGGTGCGTCGTCGAATCCAAAGACGGGCAACGGCCGCAGGATCGTGACTCCGGGCGTGCCGCGGGGCACGAGGACCATCGATTGCTGTCGATGGCGATCCGGATTGTCGGGGTCCGTCTTCCCCATGAAGATGAGCAGCTCGCAGCGTGGATCCATCGCCCCCGATGTCCACCACTTCCGGCCATTGATGACCAGGTCGTCACCATCGCGAAGGATGCGGCTCTTGATGTTGGTTGCGTCCGACGATGCGACATCGGGTTCGGTCATCGCGAACCCCGAACGAATCTCTCCGTTGAGCAGCGGACGCAGCCATCGGTCTTTCTGTTCCGGGGTCCCGAAGCGGTCGAGGATCTCCATGTTCCCGGTGTCCGGGGCGGAGCAGTTGAAGACCTCTGGGGCCCACGGGACGCGGCCCATGATCTCGCAGAGCGGGGCGTACTCCAGGTTGGTGAGCCCGGCCCCGAGGTCGGACTCCGGAAGGAAGAGGTTCCACAGTCCCGCCGCGCGTGCCTTCGATTTCAGCTCGTCGACGATCGGCGGCGGCCGCCAGCGGTCTCCGGTCGCAAGCTGGTCGCGATAGGTTCGCTCGTTTGGGTAGACGAACGCGACCATGAAATCGACGAGCGTCTTCTGCAGCGCCTGCGCCCTCGGCGAGTGGTCGAAGTCCATTCTCAACGGATAGTATCTGGCCATGCCGGACTTCGACCTGACCGATCGCGTGGCGATCGTGACAGGCGGAAGCCGTGGCATTGGCGAGGCGACCGCCGGTGCGCTCGCCGACCAGGGTGCCAGGGTCGTGATTTCCAGTAGGAAACTTGAAGGCCTAAAGGCGGCTGCGGATCGGATCAACGCGCGCCATGCGGGAGCCGTGACGCCGATCGTCGCGCACGTCGGGCGGCCCGAGGATTCGCAGCGGTTGGTCAGCATGGTGATGGAGCGCTTCGGGCGCATCGACATCCTGGTGAACAACGCCGGGACCAATCCGCACTTTGGCCCGGTCCTCGACGTCGAGCTCAGCGCCTGGGACAAGACCTTCGAGGTCAACCTGCGCGGAGCGCTGGTGCTAACCAAATTGGTCGTCGATGCCTGGATGCGGGCACACGGAGGCGCGATCGTCAACGTAGCCAGTATCGCCGGGCTGCGCCCCGAGTTTGGGCTTGGCCCCTACGGGGTCACCAAGGCTGGGCTCATCATGCTGAGCCGGCAGCTGGCCACCGAGCTTGGGCCCCAGGGCATCCGAGTCAACGCCGTCGCCCCGAGCATCGTCAAAACGGAATTCGCCGCGGCCCTCTGGGGAAACGAGGAGATCGCTCGGCGTGCACTCGAGCGCAATCCGCTCGGCCGTTTCGCGACCGCTGACGAAGTGGCGTCGACCATCGCGTTCCTGGTCTCGGACGCGGCATCGTACGTCAACGGGGAAGTGCTTCCGATCGACGGCGGCGAATAACACCACCGTGATTCGCGCTGCCGTCCTGACGTCGGTCGGCTCGCCGCTGGTAATCGAAGATATCGAGCTGCCGCCGCCGGCCGCGGGCGAGGTGCACGTCCGTCTGGCGGCCGCCGGCGTCTGTCACTCCGACCTTTCGCTCGCTAACGGCACGCTTCCCCAGCCGGTTCCGGCCGTCCTCGGCCACGAAGCCGCAGGCACCGTCATGGCGGTCGGGCCCGGAGTGACCAGGGTGCAGCCGGGCGCCAAGGTGCTGTTGAACTGGTCGCCCTCCTGCGGACGCTGCTGGTTCTGCCTGCATGGGGAACCCTATCTGTGTGAACAGGCGCCGAAAGCCTGGCGGCGGCGGTACGCACGACGGGCGGATGGGACCGCCCTCTACGCCGGGCTGGGCGTCGCGGCCTTTGGCGAAGAGACGATCGTGCCCAGCTCGGCGGTGCTCGCGTTGCCGGCCAACGTCGACTTGGAAAGAGCGGCACTCCTGGGTTGTGCCATGCTCACCGGCATCGGTGCGGTCACCAATTCGGCTCGCGTCCAACCCGACGAGTCGGTCGTTGTCTTCGGTACCGGAGGAGTCGGCCTGTCCGTCCTCCAGGGGGCGCGCCTCGTTGGTGCCCGGGTGGTAATCGCGGTGGACATCGCGGCGGATAAGGAACGGCTAGCCCGCACCAACGGCGCGACGGACTTCATCCTCGCCGACGATCAGGTTGCGCAACGCGTTTGGGAGCGCACTGGTGGCAGGGGCGCCGACCACGCGTTCGAGTGTGCCGGCACCGCCGCGACGATCCGCCAGGCGTGGTCATCCACACGCCGAGGCGGTCGGACCACGGTTATCGGCATTGGCTCGAAGGATGAGAAGGTCGAATTCGACCCGCAGGAGATTTTCTATTTCGGCCGGACCCTCTCCGGTTGTGTCTTCGGTTCGTCGGACGTGGAGCGTGACCTTGCCTTGCTTCTCGATCACATGCAGGCCGGTCGGATCCGTCCGGAGGAATTAGTCACCAATCGGATCGGGCTGGAGGACGCTCCAGATGCCCTTGCCCGGATGAGCGCCCGGAAGGGCGGTCGTTCCTTGATCGTCTACGACTAATTCCCTCCCCCGCAAGGGGGCTTGGGTTCGGAGCCCTGGCAAAAGAAGAACGGCGGCTGGGGAAGCCGCCGTCCCTCCTTACATTGATCTATCGCGTGCGAGCCGCTGTGCTCACCGCGCCGCCGTGGTTGACGGCCTTACTGCCCGTCGTGTGGGCGGCCGTCGCATCGCTCTGGGCGATCGCGCTCACCGCGCTCCCATGCCCAGACTTGCCGTTGGTCTTGGCCAGAGCGCTGACAGCGTCGCCGCGCGCTTCGCCGACCAGTGACTTGCTCGCCTTCGCCAGGGCGCTGACCGCCGCGCCGTGCGAGTTGGCGGCGGCCGCGGTTACGAGGCCGAGCCCGAACACCGCGCTTACTGCCAATACGATCGGTTTGGTCGCTCGATGCATGTGCATTGAGCCTCCTTGTGAAGAAGTTCCCCAAAGAGATAACGCAAAGTGGCGTTGGAGGCGTACGCGGGACCGTAATGTTTACGAGTTCGAGGGAACGGCGGCGTCGAGGTCCTTGAGATAGGGCAT
>Ga0207646_10006955_pt1 | contig 11599 bp, 17 predicted proteins | sample KBSK5502metaG_FD_184343 | JGI IMG/M metagenome (GOLD analysis project Ga0207646, IMG submission 184343) | Corn, switchgrass and miscanthus rhizosphere microbial communities from Kellogg Biological Station, Michigan, USA - KBS K5-50-2 metaG... | ecosystem: Host-associated > Plants > Roots >...
AGGACGCCAGGGCAAGCCTGTCCGTCAAGCAGGGCACAGAGCAGCCCGTAGTCCTGCACTGCCATGCCGGATGCAAGACGGCCGCGATCCTCGATGCGATCGGGCTCACCCTGGCCGACATCAGCGCGCCGCGCGAGCAGCCGGCCTTGGGCGAGTTCCGTGGTGACCCGATAGTTGCCACGTACGACTACACCGACGAAGAAGGCAGGCTTCTCTTCCAGGTCTGCCGCACCGCAGGCAAGCAGTTCCCGCAGCGGCGCCCGGACCCGTCGTCGCGCTCGGGCTGGACGTGGAAGCTCGGCGGGACCAGGCGGGTCCTGTACCGGCTCCCGAAGGTGATCGAGGCCGTCAGGAACGGCCAGACCATCTATATGTGCGAAGGCGAGAAAGACGTCCACGCGGTCGAGCGGGCCGGCGGCGTAGCCACCTGCAACCCGATGGGCGCCGGCAAGTGGCGGGCGGAGTACTCCGATTTCCTGGCCGGCGCGTCCGTCGTCGTCATCTCCGACGCCGACCGGGCCGGGCGCGAGCACGCCGGCGAGGTCGCCGCGAGCCTGGCCGGCAAGGCCAGCTCAGTCACTATCACGGAGCCGGCCGCCGGCAAGGACGCATCGGACCACCTCGCCGCAGGCCTGGTGCTCGGCGACCTCGTGCCGGCTGAATCTGACACTTCTGACAGCGGCATAGCGGGAGCGTCAGAAAATCCTGGGCCTCTGACCAGCGATAATGACACTTCTGACAGTTCTGACAGTGGCGTGAGCTATGAGCTGCGCGACGGGGCGTGGCTCGACGGCCAGCAGTTCCCGCCGCTGCGATACGCGATCCCGGGCCTGATGCCCGCGGGGCTCGGGATCATCGCGGCGCCGCCCAAGGCGGGCAAGAGCCTGCTGATCCTGGACTGGCTGCTCGCGAAGGCATCCGGCGGCCGGGCACTCGGCGCGCTGCCGGCCGGCGCGGCGGCCGATGTGCTGTACCTCGCGCTCGAGGACGGCGGCCGGCGGCTCCAGGCCCGCTGCCGGCACCTGCTGGCGCCCGGCGAGCAGATCCCCGGGCGGTTCCGGTACATCCTCGCCGTCCCGCCCGGCCAGGTCCTGGCGGTGCTCGCCGACGTGCTGGAGAGACACCCGCAAACGGCGCTGATCGTGGTCGACACGCTCGGCCGGATCATGCCGCTGCCCCTGCAGGGCGAGACGACGTACCAGCGTGACTACCGGGTCGGCGTCGCCCTGAAGCGCGTCGCGGATGAGCACGGCCTGGCGATCGTCGTCATCACCCACACCCGCAAGGCCTTCGCGGACGACTTCATCGACTCCATCTCGGGAACGCACGGCCTGGCCGGCGCGGCCGACACGATCATCGCGCTCACCCGCGGCCGCGGCCAGGGCGACGCCGTCATGCGGGTAACCGGGCGCGACGTCATCGAAGCCGACTACGCCGTCACCTTCCACGCCGGCGTGTGGGCGCTCGACGGCGGCACGCTCGCCGAGGCACGCGCCAACGTCACCCGCCGCGCCGATCAGGCCGCGCTGTCCGGCCAGTCCGCGGAGATCATCGACTTCGTCCGCAGCCACGGACCCGAAGGCGCCCGCACCAAGCAGGTGACCGACAAGTTCGGCAAGGACGCCGCGCAGTACCTCAGACGGCACACCGAAGCTGGCCGGCTGGTCAAGCCCAAGCGCGGCCTGTACGTGGTGTCAGAAGTGTCAGAAGTGTCAGAAACCCAGGTCAGAGACACCGCAGAAACTGACACTCCCATGTTCAGCGTGTCAGAAGCGTCAGAACCCGGCGACGACGAGGCCGGCCAGTGACCGCGCCCGTGCTCGCCGAGCGGGTCATGAAAGCCCGCGGCGAATCGGTGTGCTCCCGCTGCAAGACCGTCGTGATCCCCGGCCAGCAGATCGGCCTGGTCGACGGCCGGTGGATTCACGTCGCGTGCCTGCTCGGCCGCCAGCCCATGATCGGCCCGCACTCGGGCGCATGAACGTCCGCCCGGAACAGCCGGACGGCACAAGGAAGGGACAACGCGACATGACCGAGGACCAGATGATTCTCCAGCACTTCAACGGCGGGGTCCCGGCCCCTTACACCCACTGGGCCTATTTCGCCGACCTCGAAGCGGCGAGGGCTTGCGCTGAGTGGCTGCATGGCAGCGGCTTTGCCTGCGGCGTCGTCCGGGACGTCGATGACGCGGAGTGGCTGCTCCGCGCCCACGACGTGACCGGCACCCGAGATGGCGACGTCACGAAAGCAGTTGCCACCTTCGGCGGCAAGTACGACGGCGGCGAGGGCTATTTCAGCCTGGCCGAGGGCCGGGCCGTCTCCGACGCGGACGTCGGCGACCGCTGGCCTGCCGCAGTCTGACACCCGGGCGGCCGTCCGGTCACCGCAACAGGCCGGACGGCCGCCACACACACCTAGGAGGCTAGACCATGCCAGCGACCATCACCGGCCTGCGCGTCCCGTGCTCCTGGTGCGGCCGGAAGCACCGCGCCGAGTCCCTGTACCGCGACCCCGACCGGCTGCACTACCTGTGCCCCGAGTACGCCCGGGGCCGTCCCGCTCGCCGCGGCCCGTGGAACGCCGGGCTAGACGACATGCTCGCCGCGGCCAGGGCCGAGCAGTACGACCGCGGCGCCGCTGAGCGCACCATCGGACCCGACGCGTACAGGTGGCGGCCGTGACCGCCTGGCCGTACCCCGGCGTGCTGCTCGCCGACCGCGCCCGCACCGCGCCGTCCGACACCCGCTGCGCGCTGTGCCCGCTGGGCATTCCGCCGCGGCGAGCACGTCGCCAGGTGACCGCCGCGGTGCGAGTGGGACGACGCGCCAAGATCACAAAACTTCCGGTTTTCCAACCGGGGACAGGAGAGCAAAGATGACAGAGCGTGACACCCGCGCCAGCACCCGCCGTCACACGGCGTGACCAGGCACGATGCCGCCGGGCAAACCGCCCCAAACCGCCATCACGATGCGTAGCCGGCATGCCTGGCGCGCGCCGAAGGGTGCCGCGAGCCGCCCGCGCCGAAGGGTGACCACGCGCCGCCGCGCCGGGACCGCGGCCGAAGGGTGACCAACGCGCCCCGGTAGCCAGGACCCGGCGGCCAGCCAGCCGACCGCTACCCGCAGTGACCAGCGGCGAAGGGTCCGACCCCGGCCTGATCAGGCAGCGCCAACGCGACCCTCTGACCAGCGGGAACATGGCTGACCACGACGGCAGAACCTAGGCACTCCCGAGCCCGTCACGCACAGTCGCCGCGAGAAACAAGGAACAGTACGCGCCAATACCGTATGGCCGACCGGAAAAGTCCATCAGGCCGAGGGGACTTCCAGAGCCGGGGCTGCGTTTCCCCGTCTCTGGCCGCGATGGCGGGGGGTCAGCGCCGGGACGTGCGCCGACAGGCCCGCGGGTCACATACTTGTACTGGTTATTGTCGGCTGGCCGTATGGGTAACGGAGCGTGGCCATGGGCCGGGTGCCCGCGCTGCATGCCGCGGATGAGCTGCTGAAGCCCGCGCTGGACCGGGCGATCGCGGCGACGGAGCCGCCGGACGCGGACGCGCCGCTGGTGGCGCTGGCGATGACGCTGGCGGGCACGCTGGACCGCATGTCGCGGGCTGAGCGGCGGGCGATGCTGGGGCAGACGGCGCCGCAGCTGCTGCGGGGGCTGGTCGAGCTGGACCGGCGGGCGGCGCGGCGGGTGAAGCCGGTGAAGCGGCCTCCGTCGCGGCTGGATGAGATGCGGTCGGCGCGGGCGGCGAGTGACGCTCGGAGAGGGTGGCGGATGTGAGCGACGACATGGCGCGGTTCGTGACGGCGAAGGTGTTGCGGGAAGCTGAGCGCGACCAGGCCGCGGCGGCGTTCGGCGCAGCGGTCGCGAAGGCGCTGGCGCCGACCCCGGCGGAGGCGCTGGCCGCCGCCTACAACCGGGCGTTCCCTGACCCGGAGCCGCATGACGGCCAGCTCGGCGACTTCGCCGATGCCGAGCGGCGCTGGCGGCAGATGCAGGCCGAGCGCGAGGCGAAGGACGCGCGCCAGGCGCCGATGCGGGCGCGCGCCGCGGCGGTGTACGAGGCGGCTCTGGCGCGGCGCGAGCTGGAGACGGGCGCGGCACGGCACGGGCCGGTCCCGGCGACGATCGCCGCGATGCTCGGCGAGCGCACGGCGTTCTTCGGCATCTTCTAGGCACCTGGTGCACTGAGAGCACCCTGAGCGTCTACGCTAGGGGCATGGGTAGCGCGCATTCCCTTGCTGACGATTTCGCCCTGGCGGCGGAGGCGATCGCCGAGCTGGTGCGCGTGTCGGATGACGGCAGGCGCATGGCGGCGTGGGGCACTGACCTGGGGCCGGCGGCGGCGGCGGCCGGGCTGACCGGCGCGCAGGCCCGCGGTTGGCTGGCCGGGACGGTGGCGTTGCCGCCGCGCCAGTCGGTCGCGCTGGCGGTTGCGGTCCTGGCCGGTGAGCGGCGGGCCCGCGACGCGGCGGCCCGGCCGCATGACCCGCAGGCTCGAGTTGGCCTGACCGCGTCGGAGGCGTTCCGTGGGTAGCGACCCGGCCGCGGCGCTGGCCGCGATGGACATGAGCGGGCAGGTCAGCTACGCCGAGCAGAAGATCGCGATGACGCATCCGTGGCGGGCGAGGCGGCCGGCGGAGGCGGCGGCGTGGCAGCGTTTCGAGTTCAGCTGGCCGGCGTCCGGTGCCGACTGGGCGGCGTTCGCAGCGCATGTGAAGGGGTCCGCGGAGCGGTTCCTGGGTACTACGCGGACGGCGCAGGGCACGGTCGCGGACCTTGAGGCCGTGGTGTCCGGGTGGGCGGCGAAGGTGGCCGCGAGTCCGCCAGGCGAGCCGGTGACCTGTCAGGTGCGGCTCGGCGCGGCCGACCGGGCGGTGTTCCGCCGGTTCCTGGAGGCCAGCAGGAACCGCGCGAACGCTGAGGGTGCGCACGGCCCGGAGAGCGGCGTCCAGGCGGCGCTCGACGCGTGGGACCGCGCCGTCCAGACAAACCTGCGGGCGGTCGACGACGACCGGTTCCGGTGGCGTGACGAGGTCCCGGCGAGGACAGGAGGCCGACGATGACGACGCACATACCGGGCTGGGACTACCACAGCGGCGGGGCGGACGAGCACGCCATCGAGGTGCCCGACGCGGAACACCGGGCCGACCCGGGGCCGGGGCCAGGCGGGCGGCTGCCCGAGCAGATCCCGGTGACGCCGCCGCCGGGCCGCCCGCCGCTGCCGGACGGGCCTGCTGCCCCGGACGGGCCGCCGATGGTGGAAGCGCACTGACATGCCGAAGTGCGTGACCGACATCAGCAACATGGCGGGCCCGGCTCACCCGCCGGGGTCCATCGCGACGAATACCAACATCCCGAGCGGCGGGTCGGTCACCGTGCCGCCGGTCCTGCAGCAGGGCCACAGCGCGAAGAGCCTGGACAGGGACGGCAAATAGGCGTCCCGGCGGGCTGTGGCTGCCTCTGCGGGAGGCTGCGGCCCGCCGGGATCAGCCGGCCAGCCCCCCGGCGTGGAAACCGGGCCTGGCCGGGTGAGGTTGGCCCCCGGCGGCCGGTAAACCGTCGGCCGGTGCGCCGGGGGCCGGTGGCGCGTTACGTTATCCGGCCGCCGCGGCGGTTCACCGGTTCCGGCGCCGCCGGTCCCTGCGCCGCACGGCCAGCTCGGCGGCCACGGTGACCGCGGCCAGTGACCCGGTCACGGTCAGCAGGATTCCCCACCCAGTCACCGGCTTGTCCCGCCGCGGCCGGCGTGCGCGGCGCGGGTGATGAGCCCGGCGACGACGGCGCACGCCTGCGGTTCCCAGCCGGCCAGCCATTCGATGATGGCGTGGTCGTAGGCGCCGAGCTCGACCCCGGCGGCGCTGAGCGCCTCGCAGAGCAGCCGGTGATTGCCCTCGGCCAGGACGCCGCGGCGGCCGCTCGCCCGCGCGGCCTGGTACACGGGAGCGGCCGCAGCGCGGGCTTGCGCCTCCGTCTCGTAGGGCCCCGCGGTCGCTGCCGGGCGCGGGAGCCGGGTCACTGGCCGGCCTCCGCGCGGCCGATCGCGTCGGCCAGGTCGTCCAGGCTGTGCGCGGCCAGGTAGCGGATCTGCGAGCCCGTGACCCGCTCGGCGGACCAGTGCGCCGGGCCGGGATGCCAGGCGATCAGCCACCGGTCGCTGTGCCGGATCAGCCTGGCTATGGCCGGCCAGTGCGCGGCCGTGCCGTACGCGCCGGGGCGGCTCACCGGCCGGCCTCGTCTTCGAGGTACTCGGCGAGCTCGGCGGCCGAGTACGCGTTGATGATCTTCTTGTGGTCGTCGTGACGGCGCGCGCACCACACCGGGCCGCCGACCACGCGGTGGACAACCCAGATCTGCCAGCGCGGCCACTCGTGCTCTAGTTGGGCGATCGTCTCGTCAGTAGGGTTTGGTGCCATGGGTCCGTCCTCCGGTTAGGTCGGGTCCTAGGGACCGGTCTGGCGTTATCGGCGCCGGCCGGTCCCGCTTGTCTCTTAGCCACACGGTACACCGTGCACTACCAAGGCAGACAGGCCGTGAGCAGGGTATAGCGCGGTGGTTACCGTGATCAGGTGCCCGATGACGAGCAGGAGCGGCAGCCGCTGCCGCCCTACCTGCGGATTGCCGCCGACCTGCGCGAGCAGATCGCGAGCGGCCGGCTGGCGCCGGGTGCCCTAGTGCCGAGCATCACCAGGCTGAGCCAGGAGTACGGGGTCAGCCGCAACACCGCGGTCAAGGCGCTGCAGGTGCTGGCGGGCGAGGGCCTGACGTACCGGGTTGCCGGATGGGGCACGTTCGTCACTGAGCGGAGCTAGCCCGCTTCCTGCCTTTGGCCTGGCTGATCGGGGTCACGGTGGCCAGCCCGGACAGGGCGGCCGCGATGGCCTTGTCCCGGTCGGCAGCGGCGTGCTGGTAGCGCATCGCGGCTGACACGGTGGAGTGACCCAGGCGGGCCATCAGCTCAGCCAGCGTGGCGCCTGTGGCCGCCGCGAGCACGGCGCCGGTGTGGCGCAGGTCGTGGAACCTCAAATCTGGCCGGCCGGCCTTGTCCCGCGCCGGGTGATAGACCGCGTACAGCGACGACGGCGCCATGTGGCCCCCGGCGGCGGCCGGGAACGCGAGCGCGTCGGCACGGGCGGCAACGTGGTCGCGCAGGTGGGCCTTCACCACGGGCATCAGGTGCGGCGGGATGTTCACATCCCGCTTGCCGGCGTCGGACTTCGGTCCCTTGACGATCCGGCCGTCATCGGTGCGGATCACGCCGCGGCGGACGAGAACGACGGCGTTCCTGACGTCGATGTCTGAGCGGCGCAGCTCGGCCAGCTCGCCGAACCGCAGCGCGCACCACGCGGCCAGCAGGACCATCAGCCGGTACCGGGCGGGCATCGCGGCGGCGATCGCCTCGAGCTGCTCGAGCGTGGCCGGCTCGATGGTCCGTGCCCGTTTGGCCTGGCCGGCGCCGCGGACCCGGCACGGGTTGGCGGGAATCAGGTCGTCGGCGACCGCCGTATTCAGGATCGTGCGCAGCTGCGAGTAGGCGTGGGCGCGCTGCGTCGGGCCGGTCGACGTCCGCAGCGAGGCGTTCCATTCGCGCACGGCGGCCGGCGTCAGAGCGGTCACGGCGACGTCGCCGAGCGCGGGCAGGATCTGGTTCCTGAGCGTGATCGCGTACAGCCGCCTGGTCGACTCCGAGAGGTCCCGGCCGGCCAGCCAGGCCTCGCTGTAGGCCCGCAGCGTGACCGGCGCAGCCTTGGCAGGCGCATCGGGGGACACCCAGCGGCCTTCTTGGATCTCGCCGCTGACGCGACGCAGCCACGCGTCGGCCAGGCCGCCGTTGTCGAACGTGAACGGCGCCGGGTAGGTCTTGCCGTCAGGGCCCGTGTAGCGGGCCTGGTAGCGGCCTGATGCCCGCTTGCGCACGTTCCCGAAGTACCGCTTCGCCATGACTGCCGCCCGCTTTCCGGGCCAGCTACGGGCCAGATGAACTGTCAATCTGAGGGTATCAGAGTCCACGTGCGGACACGTCAATAGACGGCTGACCTGCAGGTCAGCGGCAGATTCGGCAGGTCAGCCTATCGCGGCGGAATAGGTTCGAGTCCTATCGCGGGAGCCACGTGATTTTCCGGAGCATCACGGACATCCCGCGCCGCGGCCACGCGCACCGGCTAGCCCTGCATGACGACGAACGCCTGCAAGTGCCCGTTACTGTCGGTGTAACTTCCGCCCGCGCCGCAGTTGCCTGCCGAGGGACACGACACCGACTCGACCAGCGCGTTCCTGCCCTTGTTCAGGGTGGCAGTGCCGGGAACCTCGATGGCGGTGTGCGGATGCACGAATCGGGCACGACGAGACTAACGCAATTCATAGGATTTCATCGGGAATGACATTCCTTTCGATGAGCGGGGATTGCGTCGAAGCTGGTCAGGGGACGAGCAAGGTGCGCAGGGTCCGGCCGGCGGCGAGCTCGCTGAGTGCCGACTCCGCCGCCTCCAGCGGCTCGCGGCCCGAGATCAGGTCGTTCAGCAGCAGTTCGCCGTCCATGAACCGGTCGACCAGGGCAGGGATGTCGACCGCAGGCCTGATGCTTCCGTAGTTGGAGCCGAGTATCCGCTGGTCGGACTCGGCCAGCGCGAGCGGCTCGAACGAGGCAGTCGCGCCGGCCGGCGGCAGTCCGACGATCACGGCGGCACCGCCGAGGCCCAGCATCCCGATGGCCTGCTCGGTCGTGCGCGCCAGGCCGATCGCGTCGAACGCGTAGTCCGCTCCACCTGGCAGCAGGTCGCGGACTGCCGCCACGGGGTCCGCCGTCGCAGCGTCGACCTGATCCGTCGCACCCAGACGGGCCGCGAGGGCAGTCTTCTCCGGGCGCAGATCTAGCGCGACGATCCGCCCGGCCTCGGCCAGCCTGGCACCCTGGACGATCGACAGCCCCACGCCGCCGCAGCCAATCACGACGACGGAGGCGCCACGCTCGACAGCTGCCGTCTTCATCACCGCGCCCACGCCGGTCGCCACGGCGCAGCCGATGAGAGCGACGACATCGAGTGGCGCGTCGTCGCGGATCTTGATGGCGCCCGACTCCGGCACGACCGCGAACTCGGCGAACGAGGAAACGCCGAGGTAGTGGGAGATCCGCTGACCGCCTGCCGACAGCCGCGACGTCCCGTCCGAGAGGACGCCGCGCGGCCCGACCACCGTCGCGGCCAACTCGCAGCGCGCCTCGCGGCCGGCCAGGCAGTAACGGCACCGGCCGCACGGGGCGACCCAGGAGAGCACCACATGGTCGCCCTCCTCGAGGCCCGTAACGCCCGGCCCGACCTCCACCACCATTCCCGCACCCTCGTGCCCCATGACCAAGGGCGCGGGGACCGGCCAGTCGCCGCGCCGCACGTGCAGGTCGCTATGGCACACCCCCGCGGCGGCGATCCGCACCCGCACCTCGCCGGGCCCCGGCGGGTCGAGGTCTACGTCGGTGACCCGCACGGGCTCAGCTGGGTTTGTGAATACGACGGCTCTCACGGTTCCCTCCGCTCGGCGGCCGGATCGCTGGCGGCAAATGTAGCAGAAGGGCATGAACCGAGCGAATAGTCGGCCGCCAGCGCGATGCGATGCTTTCGACGCGTGTATGAACGGTCCTTTCATCGCGAAAGCCGGTGATGAACGGTCCGCTCATACCTCTCGCGGCGGGTTGGAGGCGCGCTGCGGGCTGGGGGCGCGCGGCGGGCTGGGGGCGCGCGGCGGGCTGGGGGCGCGCGGCGGGCTGGGGGCGCGCGGCGGGCTGGAGGCAAGCGGCGGGCGGCGGAGCCGCATCCAGGTCCACAGCGCGAGCAGCGACACGACGAAGCTCCCGATGCCCCCGACGACGAACGCGGCAGGCCCGGCGATGTGATCGACCAGCCAGCCGAAGTTCTGGCCGAAGAATCCGGTGAGGAACGTGAGCGGCAGGAACACGGTCGCCAGGATCGTGAGCCGCTCCATCGTGGCGTTCTGCTGGACGCTGACCTGCGTCTGCTCGACGGAGATCACGGCCATGTTGGCCTCGAGCACGGTACCGAGCAGGTCACGCTGCGCGGCGACCTCCTCGTCGACGAGGAGCAGGTGATCGCGCACGTTGCGCAGGTACGGCTGCAGCTCGTGCGGCGCGACCCGCTCGATCGCGGCGACAACCGCGAGCAGCGGGTGGACGGCACGATAGAAGTCCGTGGCCTCGCGGCGCAGCGAGTAGATCCGCTCGGTCGGCGCCGCCTTGCCGGTGAACACCGTGGCCTCGATCTGGTCGATGTCGTGCTCAAGCCCGGCGACGACGGGCAGGTAGCCGTCCACCACCTGGTCGAGGATCGCCCACAGCGCCGAGGAGCTGCCCGTTTCGAGCAGTTCGGGCCGCTGTTCGAGCCGTCGCCTGGCCTCCTGCAACTCGCTCGCCACGCCCTGCCGCACGGTGATCACGAACGTCGGCGCGAGGAACACGCTGATGTATCCGAACTCCACCTCCTCGGCCTCGTCGTCGTAGCGCGCGGTCCGCAAGATCACGAGCCGCACCTCGGTGCCGTACAGCTCGACCTTCGGCCGCAGATGCTCGGTCAGCGCATCTTCCACGGCCAGCTCGTGCAGCCCGAATGCGGCCTGGACCTCGGCGATCTCGTCCGGCCGCGGCTCGAACAGCCCGACCCAGACGAACCCGCCCTGGCTCCTCCTGGCCGCCGCCTCTGCCACCGAGACGGGGCCTTCCTCCTGCCGCCTGCCGTCGCGATAGTGCGCGCAGTCGATGATCATCTTCTTCACTCCCTCGCGCAGGAACGGTGGTCATGTCCGCGGATGCCCGATGACTATCAGGATGCCGGGGGAGCAGTCTCGAAATAGCGAGGGTTCGCGACCGCGAGCCGCGCGGCCACGCTGTCGGCGAGGCTCGCGGCAGGCGGCAGCGGGCCGAGCTCGAGCTCGCGGGCGACGATGCCGAGCACATTCGCGGCGACCCTCGAGTGGAACGCGAGCTGGCCGCCGGTAGCCGGCATCACCTGATCGGTCAGGAACTGCCGCACGGCGTCGACCAGCTCGCTGGCGGTGGGCCGGCCGTGCGGCGCCGGCGCTGGCCGCGGCACACCGCGCGGGCGCGGCCGTCTGGCAGCGGCCGCAGCAGCGTCATCCGGCGCTAGCAGCAGCAACAGATCCCACTCCTGCTCGCACACCCGGCGCCCGATCGCGGCGAGCTCGACCGAGCGAGACGCGCCCGACAGGTGGGCCTGCGCTTGCGTCATGCAGATCACGCCCCACCGCAGCGTGCCGAGCAGCTCCCACCAGCGCAGCTCCGCCAGGCTGATGTCGGTGCCGCCGGCGGCCCGGTAGGCCCCGAGCAGCTCCTCGCGGCTGCCGAGCCCGGCGGCCGGCGCCGCCGCGCCGAATCGCCAGGCCTTCACGCACAGCCAGCCGAGATCCTCGGCCGGATTGCCCGCGTGCACGAGCTCCCAGTCAATGACGGCGAGCAACGAATCGTGCCCGACGATCAGGTTTCCGAGCCGCAGGTCGCCGTGGACGATCACAGGATCGCGGGCGGGTGGCGGATCTGCCTCGAGCGCCGACAACGCCAGCTCGAACACCG
>Ga0207646_10006956_pt1 | contig 11598 bp, 8 predicted proteins | sample KBSK5502metaG_FD_184343 | JGI IMG/M metagenome (GOLD analysis project Ga0207646, IMG submission 184343) | Corn, switchgrass and miscanthus rhizosphere microbial communities from Kellogg Biological Station, Michigan, USA - KBS K5-50-2 metaG... | ecosystem: Host-associated > Plants > Roots >...
GGGTAGACGTGGCTGCTGGCGCCCTTGGCTGCGACCATGTCCTCATGTGTGCACCGCTGCGGGTCGCGTGAAAGTCGTCCTGGCCGGCGGCGCAGGCTCGCTCGGCCGCAGGATCGCCGCCGATCTCACCGCGCGGGGCGACGAGGTGGTCGTGCTGAGCCGTTCGCCATCCCCCGGCGGGCCGGGACGGCAGATCAGGTGGGACGGCGTTACCGCGGGGCCATGGGCAGCCGAGCTTGGCGGTGCGGCAGTGATCAACCTGGCCGGCGAGCTCGTCGACCGGCGCCCGACCGCGGCGAACATCGATCTGCTCACCGAGTCCCGGGTGCGGCCCACCCGGGCGCTGCGGCAGGCCGCGGCGGGTCTCGTCGTACCTCCGGCGGCGTGGATCCAGATGAGCACGCTGGCGATCTACGGCGATGCAGGCGACGCCGTCATCGACGAAACAGCGCCGGCGGCCGATGGGCCCCCTCAGATGGCGGGCGTCGCCAAGGCCTGGGAGACCGCGGCCATCGGGGCGACGGCCCGGCGCCAGATCGTGCTCCGCACCGCGGTGGTGCTTGATCCTGGCGCCCCCGCCTACGAGCGGCTCACCTGGCTGACCCGCTGGGGCCTGGGCGGCCGGATCGGCAGCGGGCGGCAGTGGGTCAGTTGGCTGCACATAGCGGACTTCGTCGCGATCATCAGGTACTGCCTGGACGACGAGAGGCTGGCCGGCGTGATCCACGCGACCAGCCCTGAGCCGGTCCGCAACACCGAGTTCATGGCCGCGTTCCGGCACGCCTGGGACCGGCCTGCTGCCCCGCCTACGCCGCGGTGGCTGCTCAGGTTCGGGGCGGTGTTGCTGCGCACAGATCCGGCGCTGGCCCTGACCGGCCGCCGCTGCGTGCCGGCCCGGCTGACCGGCCGGGATTTCGCATTCTGCCATCCCACGCTCGGCCCCGCGCTTGAGGACCTGCGCAGCCGCACGTTATCGGCACAAGCTGGCCGCCTTCGGCCGGTCAGCGAGCGTTCTCGGTGCCGGCCTCACGCATGCCCTGGTTGGCGAGGGCGTCGGCGCGCTCGTTGCCCGGATTGCCCGCGTGCCCCTTGACCCAGAGCCAGGACACCCGATGCCGCTGCACCGCGGCTTCGAGCCGCTGCCAGAGGTCGGCGTTCTTGACGGGCTTGTTGTCCGCAGTTCGCCAGCCGTTGCGCTTCCATTTCGGGAGCCAGGATGTGATCCCGCTGCGCAGGTAGACGCTGTCGGTGTGCAGCCGGACCGTGGCCGGCTTGGTCAGGCTCTCCAGCGCCCGGATGGCCGCCATCAGCTCCATCCGGTTGTTCGTGGTGCCCGAACTCTCGCCGCCGCAGATCTCCTTGGTGTGCGATCCGTACCTGAGGACGGCCCCCCAGCCACCCGGCCCGGGGTTGCCGCTGCAGGCGCCGTCCGTATAAATCTCCACAACCGGCCACGCCAGGTCTGTCTTGTCTGTCATCTCGCCTGCTTGCCTGGTAACCATGCGATCAGGCCAGGGCCGCAAGCCGGTCGGCGAGCGGACGGAGTATCCCAGGATCGGCTCGCAGCGGCAGGCCGACCACGGCCAGGTCGGCCCCGGCATCGCGGTACCCGGCCGCGGTTTTAGCGGCCGCGTCGAGATCGGCATCGGAGCCTGAGTCCAGCCGGATGTTGACCGAGCAGGTGATCTCCGCCGGATCACGACCGATCTCTGCGCAGTGCGATAGCAGGGCAGCCTTGAGGTCCAGCCAGTCCGCCTGGTCCTGCGTGATCGCGTTCCACTGCTGCGCCCAGCGGGCGGCTGTCCGCAGCGTCCTGGCCTTGCCCCGCCCCCCGATCACCACCGGCGGATGCGGGCGCTGCACCGGTTTGGGCTCACAGCGGGCGTCGGTGAGCCTGACGTAACGCCCATCGAACGTGGTCACGGTCTGGCTCAGAAGGGCTACGATGGCCTCGACGCCCTCTTCGAAACGGTCAAGCCGTTCCCGCACCGGCGGCAACTCGATCCCGTAGGCGTCGCACTCCATCTGGTTCCAGCCCGCGCCGACGCCGAGCTCCAGCCGGCCAGCGGAGATGATATCCACTGTCGCTGCCATGTTCGCCAGGACCGCAGGGTGCCGGTAGATCATGCCGGTGACTTGGCATCCGATCCTGATCCTGCTCGTCGCCTCGGCCATGGCGGCGAGCATTGTCCAGCCCTCGAGGTTCGGTCCAGTCAGATCGCCGGTGAGTGGGTAGAAGTGATCCCAGTTCCAGGCCGATTCGAAGAGCTCGATCTGGTCGGCCGCCAGCCATACCTCGCGCATCTGCGCCCAGGATTGGTGCTCGGGCCTGGTCTTGATCGCGAAGCGCATCGCGTGAACTCCTTCAACCGGGGTCGAACGGCATCGTGCCCGTCCGACCGCCGACCGCCGGGCCGCGGCTCGAATGGATCGCGCCAATCGCGCGACTCAGCCATGCTACTGGGCACCCGGTCAGCGTGACCGCTCGATCGCGCCCCCCGTGCTTGTGCCGCCCGCTTCAGCAGACGCCTGCTGGATCGCGCCGGCCTCGTTGCGTTCCCACTCCGCTATGCTGCGCAACATTCCCTCGGTATAGGCACGCAGGTGCGTGCGGTACACCTCGCCGAACGTCCGCAGGTAAGCGAGTTCTGCCTGGAGCGCGCTCCTGTCGGCTTGCATCTGTGGCGGCACGGGCGGGGCGTTGAGCGTCGCGAGCGCTGCCTCCCTGGCCCGGGACGAGGCCTCCTCGAGTACCAGGTCCGCGTGCTGCTGTGCCTCGCTCAGGATCTCGTCGCGCCTGGTCCTGGCTTCTTCGGTGAGCCGGTGGCTGTAAGCCTGCGCGTCTGCCACATAACGGTCGGCGGTGAGCTGCGCGCTGGACAGGATCCGTACAGCGTGGATATGCGCGTCCTCCCGTCCGAACAGGACACCGTCACTGCCTGACTTCTTGCCGGTGATGATCCTCCTGCGGAGCCGCTCGACCTCGTTCCACAAGGAAACCTTCTCGTTCAGCAGGGTGACGAGCTCGCGCTCGACTTCCTGCAGAAACGCCCGCACGTGGTCCTCGTCGTACCCGCGCCGTCCTAGCCGCGATAACGGGAAGCTGACGGCCTGCAGGTCTTCCGGGGTAAGTCTCTTCTGCTCGTCCTGCCACGCCACGGTCATGGCTCGCTCCACCCGAAGTCCTCGATATGAATCTGATCTCGCGGCGTTCCCGCTTTGGTCAGCCGCGCAGACGTCTCGCGCACCATCTCCGTAGGGCCGGCCAGATAGGCATCGTGGCCGGACCAGGTTCCCGAGCGCATGACCACGTCGGGAACGCTGCCCGTCTCGCCGGTGAAGGTGGGATCGGAGGTCACCGTCGGCACCACGGTCAGCCAGCGGTGGTCGCTGGCCATCTTGTCCAGGCTCGGCAGGTCGTACAGGCCGTCCGCGGCGCGCGCGCAGAAGAACAAGTGCACCTTTGGCGGCCGGGGCAGGCTCGCGACCTGCTCGGTCAGCGCCTTCAGCGGGGCCAGGCCAGTGCTTCCCGCGACCATCAGGATGTCGCGGCTGGAGCTGGTATCAAGTGTGAGCACTCCGACGGGCGGTCCCAGCCGCAGCGACCCTCCGGCGGCCTGGCCGCAGGTGAGCGCCATGCTCACGGCCCCGCCGTCGATCAGCCTGACGTGAAACTCCAGCGTGCCGTCCTCCCTCGGCGCGTTGGCGATCGAGTAGTAGCGCCACAGGCGCGGCCGGAGCGGTGACTCGATCGCCACCGACTGGCCGGGCAGGAAGTCCAGCCTCGGCTCCGGCCGCACCCGCAGCACCGAGATGTCGAACGCCTTGCGCTCGCACGATGCGACCGTCCCCTGCCAGAAGGCAGGCCTGGTCGCCTCATCCTGCTTGGCGGCCGTGATCATGACACTGGCGACCAGGTTGTAAGCGTCCCGCCAGTCCGAGGCGAGCTCGGACGTCCAGGTGTCCCCGGCGAAGTGCGCGAGGGTCTGAAGCAGGCTGTCCCCGACCACGTCATAGTGCTCGGCAAGGGTGCCGAACTTGCGGTGATCCCGGCCAAGGACCTGGAGGAACAAGGTCAGGTCGTCGACCCGGTCGACCTGCGCGACGATCTGGGCTAAGGCGCCGACCAGATGGTCCCGCTGCGCCTTCATCGAGATCGGGAAGAGCTCCCTGACCTCGGGATGCTTAATGAAAAGGTCCGAATAGAAGAACAGCGGAACCTCATCGCCGTACCTAGCTATCTTGGAGAAGCTGTCCTTAAGCCTCAGGACATCCACAAGCTCTCCTTATCGGGCGAGGGTGCACTAGAAATACTGGAGAAACGTGCCCGCGGAGACATCGGTCAGCTGACCGATATTTGAAGCTAAGCCGATCAGGTCGTCGGCGGCTGATGCGAAGAGCGCAGTGTGGGCGTCGATGTCGGCGTCGGTGGTGGCCGGGCACATCAGCGCCATGTTGTGGAACGGCGTGATCAGGATGCCGCGGTTGGCAAGGTACAGGTGGAGGTACTCATCGAGCGCCGGATCGGCGGCGGTATTCGACTCGCCGCCATTGCGTGGCGGCAACGGGCAGAACCGGTACTCGGCCCTGGCGCCGAGCTGGACGATGTTCCACGGCAGTGCGCGGCTGCCGATGACCGCCCGGACTCCGGCCGTGTACCGGCCGGCTAGCTCGATCATGACGGCGAATGCTTCGTCGGTGAGCACGTGCTCGAGGGTCGCGCGCATCGCCGCCACCGAGAGCGCATTGCCCGCGAGCGTGCCGCCGACGCCGCCAGTGTCGACGATGTCAGCGGTCTCGTCGGCCAGGATCCGCTCGGCCAGCGCGGCGGACAGGCCGTAGGCGCCGCACGGGATACCGCCGCCGATCGATTTCCCGATGGTCACGATGTCGGGCTCGAGCCGCCACGCTCCGGTGCAGCCGCCCGGGCCCACGCTGAGGGTGTGGGTCTCGTCGTTGATCAACAGGGTGCCGTAGGCCCTGGTCAGTTCCCTGACGGCGGCGAGGTAGCCGGGCTCGGGAAGCACGATGCCGATGTTGGTCATGGCCGGCTCCATCAGCACGGCCGCTACGTCACCGTGGGCCAGCTCATGCTCAAGCGCTGCGATGTCGTTGAACTCCGCCACCCGGGTTGTGACGGTTACCTCGACCGGCGCGCCGGTGTTGCCGGGCCGGCTGCGCGGCCCGCCGGGGGTCGCGATGATGAACGATTCGTCCACGCTGCCGTGATAGCAGAATGAGTAGACCAGGACTTTAGGCCTGCCGGTGACCTGCCTGACCAGCCGCAGCGCCCACCGGTTAGCGTCGGTCGCTGACAGCGTGAAGCTCCACTGCGCCGCCCCGAACCTGCGGGTCAGCTCGGCGGCCACCCAGGCTGCATCCTCGGTCGGCAGCATGGCAGTCGCGCCGCCAAGCTCGCCGTACCGCTGAGCCACCGCCGACTGTACGGGCGCGGGGGAGTGACCCGCCATCGCGCCTGTATCGCCCAGGCAGAAGTCGGTGAAGATATTGCCGTCGATATCGGTCAGCCGCGCTCCGTGTGCGGTCGCCAGGTAAAGCGGGAAACCGCCTGGCCACATCCGCATCCAGGTCATCGGCACGCCGCCGAGCAGATGCTCGCCCGCCTGGCCGAATGCGCTCAGCGAGGCCGCGTGGCTGGCCGCATACTGGGCGCGCTCCCGCTCGATCAGCTCGCTCAGCCGCCGCGTGTCGATCACGGCCAGCTCACCGTCCTGGCTCACCTGCCCGCCGTCCTGCATGGCGCAACCTCCCCGTCTTTGGGCAGGACATTATCGCGGGCGGTTCTGACTCTGCCTCGGGGCTGACTGGGCGCCGCCTTACACTGGCGCGGTGTCGTCGCAGCCATTGGGCCAGGATCCGAGCGGAGCGACCGGCGTCCTGCGCCGGGTGTTCGGCTACGACTCGTTCCGCGGCGACCAGCAGGCGATCATCGAGCACCTGATCGGCGGCGGCGACGCGCTGGTGCTGATGCCCACCGGCGGGGGCAAGTCCCTCTGCTATCAGATGCCCGCGCTGATCAGGCCGGGCACCGGAGTGGTGGTCTCACCGCTCATCGCCCTGATGCACGACCAGGTCGACGCGCTGCGCGCGCTCGGCGTCCGGGCTGGCTTCCTCAACTCCACCCAGGACCGCGGCCAGCAGGCGGCGATGCAGGCCGATTTCCTGGCCGGTGAACTTGACCTGCTGTACCTGGCTCCCGAGCGGCTCAGGTCCGCATCGACCCTGCGGCTGCTCGACCAGGGCAGGATCAGCCTGTTCGCGATCGACGAGGCGCACTGCGTCTCCCAGTGGGGCCACGATTTCCGGCCCGACTACCTCGCCCTGTCCGAACTCCATGAGCGCTGGCCGTCGGTGCCCAGGATCGCGCTGACCGCCACCGCGACCAAGGCGACCAGGGCCGAGATCATCTCGCGCCTCAGCCTGGCCTCGGCCAGGCAGTTCGTGGCAAGCTTCGACCGGCCCAACATCAGGTACCGGATCGAGCCGAAGTCAGAGCCGCTCCGGCAGCTGCTGACGCTGCTGCGGACCGAGCACCCAGGCGATGCGGGCATCGTGTACTGCTTGTCCCGCGCCTCGGTAGATAAAACCGCGACATTCCTCGAGCGCAACGGGATCACGGCGCTGCCCTACCACGCCGGGCTCGACGCCCGCACCAGAAACGCGAACCAGGCCAGGTTCTTGCGCGAGGACGGGGTCGTCATGGTGGCGACGATTGCCTTTGGCCTGGGCATCGACAAGCCCGACGTGCGTTTCGTCGCCCATCTCGATCTGCCGAAGTCGGTCGAATGCTACTACCAGGAGACCGGCCGGGCCGGACGGGACGGCTTGCCCGCGACCGCCTGGCTGGGGTACGGCCTGGCCGACGTCGTGCTGCAGCGCAGGCTGATCGACACCTCGGAGGGCGATCTCGCGCACCGCCGCAGGCTGGCCGCGCATCTGGACGCGATGCTCGCGCTGTGCGAAACCGTCGAGTGCCGCCGCGCTCAGATGCTCGGCTACTTCGGCGAGTCAGCCCAGCCGTGCAGCAACTGCGACACCTGCCTGTCGCCTGCCCAGACCTGGGACGGCACGATCGCCGCGCAGAAGCTGCTGTCGGCGGTGCTGCGCCTGCACAGGGAGCGGCACCAGCGGTTCGGCGCGGGCCAGGTCATCGACATCCTGCTGGGCAGGAAGACACCCAAGGTGATCGAGAACGATCACGCCTCGCTGACTGTCTTCGGGATCGGCACCGAATTGACCGAGATGCAGTGGCGCGGCGCGGTGCGCCAGCTGCTCGCCCAGGGGCTGCTCGCGGTCGCGGGCGACTACGGCACGCTCGCGCTGACCGGGGCCAGCGGCGCGGTCCTTGCCGGGCAGCGGCAGGTTCTGCTCCGCCGCGAGCAGGCGCCGGCCCGCGTCAGGGCGAAATCCAGCCGGCCCAGCCCACAGCCGGCCGCCGAGCTGCCTGCCGCCGCAGTGGGCCTGTTCGAGCGGCTCCGCTTCTGGCGTGCGGCAGCCGCCAGGGAGCAGGGCGTGCCGGCCTACGTGATCTTCCACGACGCGACGCTCCGCCAGATCGCGGCACAGCCGCCTTCGTCGCTGACCGAGCTCGCCGGCATTAGCGGCGTCGGCGAGGCCAAGCTGGCACGTTACGGCGAGGAGATCATGGAGTTGCTCACGACCGAGGACAGCTGAGCGGCGCCCTCGACGGCGACGCGGCGCTTTAGCCCCGCCCGTGCGAGTGTGAGCGACCGGACGTTACACGCCGGCTGGCAGGCTGGCCAGCGCCTCGGAGATGGCGATGTCGGCGAGCTCGAGGTCGCGCATCTCGCCGTGCAGGTAGTCGCCGTAGGCCTGCAGGTCGAGCAGGCCGTGGCCGCACAGCGCGGTCAGGATCACCTTCTCCTCGCCCGTCTCCTTGCAGCGCAGCGCCTCCTCGATGGCGGCCGCGACGGCATGGGTGGGCTCGGGCGCGGGGACGATTCCCTCGGTCCTGGCGAACCGCAGCCCGGCGGCAAAGCACTCAGACTGCGGCTTCGCAACCGCTTCGATGAGGCCGAGCGCATAGATGTGCGACAGCAACGGTGACATTCCGTGATAACGCAGCCCGCCCGCGTGAATGGGGTCGGGAATGAACTCGTGCCCTAGCGTATGCATCTTCAGCAACGGCGTGAATCCCGCCGTGTCACCGAAGTCATACGCGTAGGTGCCCCTGGTAAAGGACGGGCAGGCAGCCGGCTCGACGGCGCGGATGACCGGATTCATCCGCCCGGCCATCTTCTCCCGCAGGAACGGGAAGGCCAGGCCGCCGAAGTTGGATCCGCCGCCGGTGCAGCCGACGATGACATCGGGAGTGTCCCCGGCCTGGGCCAGCTGCCTGAGCGCTTCCTCGCCGATGACTGTCTGGTGCATGAGCACGTGGTTGAGCACGCTGCCCAGCGAGTATCTGGTATCGGCGTTGCCGCCCGCCACCTCGACGGCCTCGCTGATCGCGATGCCCAGGCTGCCCGTCGAGTCAGGATGTTCGGCCAGGATCGCCCGGCCCGCGCTGGTGACGTCGGAGGGGCTTGGATGCACTGTTGCCCCGTAGGTCTCCATCAGCAGCTTCCGGTAGGGCTTCTGGTCGAAGGACGAGCGCACCATCCAGACCTCGAGGTCGATATCGAACAGGGCGCAGGCGAACGCCAGCGCACTGCCCCACTGCCCCGCGCCGGTCTCGGTGGTGAGCTTCCTGACGCCCTCGGCCGCGTTGTAGTAGGCCTGAGGCACCGCGGTGTTCGGCTTGTGCGAGCCGGCCGGGCTGACCCCCTCGTACTTGTAGTAAATCCTGGCCGGGGTGCCGAGGTCCGTCTCAAGGCGGCGGGCGCGGAACAGCGGCGTGGGCCGCCAGAGCCGGTAAACGTCGAGCACGGCTTCCGGAATCGCGACGTGCCGGTCTCCTGAGACCTCTTGCATGATCAGCGCAGTGGGGAAAAGCGGTCCGAGGTCATCAGGCCCCACCGGCTGACGAGTCCCCGGATGCAGGGGCGGCGGCGGAGGCGCGGGCAGGTCCGGGATGATGTTGTACCACTGGTGCGGCATCTCGGACTCTTGCAGGACATACTTAACCTGGTTCGACATATTCCCTCCTAGCTATCGGCCCAGTGGTGGGACTCGCTAAGTGAGAACAACCTAGCTCACGTCCTTGCTGTGCGTAAGTTTGTGCCGCAACGCCCGACCAACCGGCCGATATGCCGATTTGGCTCCGTGTTCGAGCGCGTACCTGCGTCGGATCGGTTGCGACTTACCCACTCCCGTGAAATCGTTAGACGGTTAAACCCGGACTGGTCAGCATTTCCGCGGGATCGGGATATTCCTGGCGGCTGTGGCCTGTCCGGGTGCTGGCGGCGGGGCGATGCGCCTGGCCTGTGATCCTTCCGACGGCCCTCATCGGTCAAGTGGCTGTATCGCGAGCCGGCGGTGCGGAGGTAGTTAGCTTGTCGGTGCGGGCAGTCTCTTCGCGACACGCGGCCTACCCTGCGCCTTGGCGGTCCGTCTAGCCGTGGCCGGGGGGCGCAGGGGCCGGCGCAAGCCGGGACAAGGTGAGCCGGGCGAGAACAGCGCGGCACGCGACGGGCAGAACGCCAATCCTGGCCAGGCGGGGCGCGAAATCCCGGTCGAGACCGGTGACATCGAAGCCGATCAGTGGCTTAGCCCTTTCCGGATCGGACGACCTGTTACACCTGTCATCTCGGCGCGCCAGAACTGGGCCGATCCGGCCAGAAGCCAGCCTCTGGACGGTCCATCTCCGTACGGCGGGCCGGTCCAGGGCAGGCCCGTCCAGGCGGAGCCGGTCCAGCCGGAGTCGGTTCAGGCGGTGCCGATCCAGGGGAGGCCCGTCCAGGCGGAGCCTTACCGGACCGAACCTGCCCGCCAGGTCTGGCACCAGGGCGAGCCGCACGGGCAGATCTGGCATGAGCCGCATGAACAGGTATGGCAGCAGCCAGCAGGCCAACCGATGCAGCAGCCGCGGGCAGTCCGCCCAGGGCCTGGTAGCGGCTACGATCCGCGCGGCCGGCCGCGGAGCGATCAGCCGATAGCAGCTCGCGGCCTCGGCTATGTGCCTCGTCTGCAGGACCCCGGCGGCCAGCCACCGTACACCGATGGCCGCGCGCCCGTGGCCGCGGATGGGTACGGGCCGCGGCGTGGGCCGCCACGCTACGGGCAGGACGCGGCGGCTCCCGGTTACCCGCCGTTCGACGGCGGCCCGGGCGCGGGCGGTTACGGCCCTGCCTCGACTGCCCGTCCGGATGTCAGGGCCGACGGCTACCGGGTTCATCGCCGGTTTGGACCGCCAGGGGAACATGGGCCGCCCGGTGGTTACGGGCCGCCCGGAGGTTACGGGCCGCCCGGCCGTTACGCAGAGCCGCGAGGTTACGCCGAGCCCGGAGGTTACGGAGGCCGTGCGGGGGAAGGCGAGTTTCCGCCGTCTGAGGGCTATCGGACCCAAGACGGCTACGTGCAAGACGGTCTCGGTTATCGCGATGATCTGGCCAGGCGTCAGGGGCTGGGGCCCGGCAATGGCTACGGCCCGCCCGATGCATATGGACACGGCGACGGTTACGCCTATCCGCGGCCGGTGCATGGCCAGCCCGGCGGTTCCGGTCCGGATAGGTATGGTCCGCCGGGCAAGTATGGTCCACCGCCTGATGACTATGCGATGCCGGATGACTATGGCCCGTCCGGCGGGTACGGTCGGCCCGGTGAATACGGGCTGACTGCCAGGCACGGATTCGACACCGAGGACCGCTCCGGACCGGCGGGCGGCTACGGACCTGGCCGGGCAGCCAGGTATGACTCGCCCGATGGTTACGATCGCGCCCGCGGTGCTGCCGCCGGGAACGACTATGATCGGCGGGCTGGCTACGGTCCGCCAGCTGGGTACCGGCCGCGGAGACGGTCCGGCCCGGCTGAGGGTTACGGGCCTCCGCGGCGGGTTCCGTCTGACGGCTACGAACCGCGTGGCGGCTGGGACCGCGAAGCACTTCGATGGGATGAGCGCCCGGGCTACGGTCGGCAAGCTCGCCCGATGCCAGCACAGGGGAACGGTCCCTGGCCACCCCGTGAGGCACCGAGCTACGGGCCCGGCCGGCCGCCGCCACGGGAGTACGGCCCTGACGGGGACCGCGGCCATCCGGCTGGCCGCCGGTATCCCGTTCAGCCCGCCGGATACGGCAACAACGACCCGGCATCGCGCGGGCCAGGACACTGGCATGAGCCGCGGCAGGGAGCCGCAGCAGCCGGCCGAACCGAAGATCAGGCGGCGAGAAACGCCAGGCAGGATCCCAGCCCTGGTCGGCCGGCAGGTCCGGTCAGGAAGGCTGGCGCGCGGCCTGCCGCATTGCCCCCTGGCCCGTCCGCGGGCGGAGCTCCGGAGAAAAACGAGACGGCGACATCGCCAGCCAAGACGGAGGCCGGTAGCCCCGCCGAGCTGAGCGCGTCGGGTGTGCCAGCGAACCCGAGCGTGACACAGGACGCGCCCGAAAATGCGGGCGCTTCAGCAGCTTCGGCGAGCCTGGCTGCTACCGCGTCGACGCCACCTAGTCCAACGGGCACGAT
>Ga0207646_10006957_pt1 | contig 11597 bp, 7 predicted proteins | sample KBSK5502metaG_FD_184343 | JGI IMG/M metagenome (GOLD analysis project Ga0207646, IMG submission 184343) | Corn, switchgrass and miscanthus rhizosphere microbial communities from Kellogg Biological Station, Michigan, USA - KBS K5-50-2 metaG... | ecosystem: Host-associated > Plants > Roots >...
GCGGCAGGCGGAACGGCCCGAGGGCGACGGCGGGCGCGGGGATCTCGAGCAGCACGGCGCCCGCCGGGGTCGTGATCCAGGACGGACGGAGCGGCGCCTCGCCGAGCCCGTAGAGGTACGTGCGTACCGGGAAGAGGCTCGCGTCGTAACGGAAGCCGGCGGCGGCGATCGCGTCGAGCGCCCACAGCGCCTCCCGCGTGATCGACCACGAGGGCGCGCGGAAGCCGATCACCCCGGCGCCGAGCTGGTCCTCGAGGATGCGCCGCGCGTCGCCGAGCTCGCGCTCGACACGGGCCGGGTCGGCCTCGTAGAGGAGCGTGTGCTCGAGCCCGTGGCACGCGACCTCGTGGCCGGCGGCGGCGATCGCACGGACCAGGCCGGGTGCCGTCCGCGCCGCGCTCGCGAGCACGAAGAAGGTGCCGCGCCGCCCGCGCGCGGCGAGCAGGTCGAGGACGCGGCGAGTGGCCTCGCCCATCCGCCGGGGAGGATCCCAGCCCGGCGGCGGGACCCAGCTCCGGTAGTTCACGTGGAACCAGTCCTCGACGTCGACCGTGAGCAGCGCCGCCCGCCGCGGCGCGAGCGGCCGGGCGGGGAGAAGCGGGCGCGGCATCGGGCGACGCCTAGCGGAGGCGCGTGGCGGCGGCAAACGCATGCGTGAGCAGGTCGGGTTCCGCGCCGCGGCGCTCGCCATCGTCGCGCTCGCGGCGGCGCTCCGCTTCTGGGCCCTCGACCTGGGGCTGCCGCACCCGCTCGCGCGTCCCGACGAGGAAGTCGTGCTGGCGCAGACGGAGGCGCCGGCGCGCGGCCATGTGGTGCTCGACTGGTCGATCTACCCGGGCGCGTACGTCGACCTCACCTGGGCATGGGGCGCGGCCGGGCTGCGCCTCGGCGAGCGCCTGGGCTGCTTCCCGCCGGGCGACTACCTCTCCGTCCTGCGCGAGCACCCCGAGCGCCTGATCCTCGTGAACCGCGTGCTCTCCGCGGCGGCCGGGACGGCGACCGTGGCGCTCGTCATCGTGGTGGCGCGCGGGGTCCTCGCCCCGGGCGCCCTGCTGGCCGCGGCGGCGCTCCTCGCCACCAGCTTCCTCCACGCGCGCGACAGCCACGCCGCGAAGCCCGACGTACTCTTCGCGCTCGGCGTGCTCGTGTCGTTATGGGCCATGGTGCCGCTCGCGCGCGGCGCCACCGCCCGGCGCGCGGCCGGCGCCGGCCTGGCCGTCGGGCTCGCGCTGGCGGTGAAATACCCCGCGGTGATCCTGCTCGTCCCGCTGTACGTGGCGGCGGTACGGGGGAGCCGGGCGGAGGGCTGGCGGCGGATCCTGCCGCTCCCGGCGCTCCTCGCGGTCGCGGTCGCCGGGGCGGTGTTGCTCGTCACCTCGCCCTCCCTGGTGTTCGCCCCGCGCAGCCGCGAGGGCCTGGCCATGCTGCTCTCGACGCTCGTACCGCGTGGTGTCCCGGGCGCGACGTCGCCGGCGGACCGTCCGTGGTGGGGCGGGTTCGCCTACCACGCCGGCTTCTCGCTGCGCCACGGGGCGGGGCTCCTGCCGACGCTGATCGCGCCGCTGGCGGTCACCTGGGGCGCAGCGAGCCGCCGGCAGCTCCTCGAACTGGCGGCCGTCTTCGCGGCCGCGTACTGGGTGGTGGTGGGCCTGTCGCCCGTGAACCAGGCGCGCTACATGACGCCGCTCCTGCCCGTGCTGGCGCTCCTCGAGGGCGCGTTCCTGGGCGCGCTCTTCGCGCGCCGGCCGCTGGCGCTCTGGCTCGCCGTGGGCGTCCTCGTGGCCGAGCCGCTCGCGAGCGCCGTGGCGCACGACCGGATCGCGTCGCGCACCGACACGCGCGTGCTCGCCACGCGGTGGATGGCCGAGCACCTCCCGCGCGGGGCGCAGGTCGAGATCCTCGGCACGCGTCTCTGGGTCTACGGCGTGCCGCAGATGCCGCCCGGCATCGACGCGCGCCACGTCACTCCCGAGCCCGCGGCCCTCGCGGCCGCGGGCGTCGGCTACGTGCTGACGCACGATCACCCGCTGCCCTTCTCGCACCTCGACCCGGAGGTGATGGAGCGGTTCGCGGGACGACTCCGGCTGCTCGCCGACTTCGATCCGTTCGTCGGTGAGGGCACCGGCGCGGTCTTCGAGCCGGCGGACGCGTACTACATCCCCTTCCACGGCTTCGCCGCGGTCGAGCGGCCGGGACCGCACGTGCGCATCTACGCGCTCCGCTGATGCGCGCGCGGGCGTGGGGTGCGGTGGCGCTCGCCTTTGCCGCCGCGGTCGCGTGGAGCGCGTGGCCGCTGCCGCGCGCACTCGCGACGCACGTCGTCGACCCGCAGCGGCTCTCGGCCGCCGGCCTGTGGGCGCGGGTCGACCTCGACCTGCTCCTCTGGGTCCTCGCCTGGGACGCGCACGCGCTGGCGACGGCGCCGGCAGCGCTCTTCCAGGGGAACGTGTTCTACCCGGCGCCCGACGTGCTCGCCTCCTCGGAGCACCTGCTCGGGCTCGCTCCGCTCGCCGCACCGGTCTTCCTGGCGAGCGGGAACGCCGTCCTCGCCTACAACGTGACCGTGCTCGCCACGGTGCTGGTCAGCGCGCTCGCCACCTTCGCGCTCGTCCGGCGCTGGGCCGACGACGCCGCGGCGGCCTTCCTCGCCGCCGCGGCGTTCGCCTTCTCGCCCATGAACGTCTACGGCTGGGTGCGCCTCCACGCGACCGCGGTGCACTTCTTCCCGCTCGTGCTGCTGCTCGCCTGGCGGGCGGCGGGCGCGCCGGAGCGGCGCACGCTGGCGGCGCTCGCGCTCGCGACCGCGCTCCAGTGCCTGGCCGGCATGTACGTCACCTACGAGCTGCTGGCGCTCCTCGCGGCCATGGCGCCGGCGCTCTGGTGGGAGGCACGGCGGCACGGGCGGAGCGGTGCGGCCGTGGCCGCGGCAATCGCGGCCGGCGGGCTCGTGCTCGTGCCGCTCGGGATGCCCTACCTGCGGGCGCGCGCGGTCGGAGTCCTGCCGGACTACGGCGCCGTGCCCGCCGAGTCGCTCGGGCCCACGCTCGCCCACCTCGGCGACGCGCTCGGCTGGCCCGTGATCGCGCTCGGCATCGTGGGCGCGCTCGGCGCGCGGCGCGTGCCGTGGCACCTGCGCGCCGGCCTCTGCCTCGTCGTGGTGACCGGGCTCGCCTTGGTGCTCGGTCCCGGGGCGCCGCTCCTCCCCGGCACGGGCGTCCCCGGGCTCTACGCGCTCGCGGCCCGCGTGGTCCCGGGGTTCGCCGGCATGCGCACGCCGATCCGCTTCGTCGTGCTGCCGCTCCTCGCGCTCGCGGTGCTGGCGGGGATGGGCGCCGCCGTGGTCGCGCGCGGGCGCCGCTGGGCGCGCGCGCTCGTCCTGCTGGGCGCGCTGGCGGTGATCCGCGCCGACGCCCGACCCGTGCCCGTGGCGTCACTGCCCCTCCAGGGAGAAGCCGTCGCCGCTTACAGCTGGCTCGCCGCCCACGGCGAGCACGGCCCGACGCTCGAGCTGCCGGTGTTCCTCTCGGCGATGGAGGCCGATGCGCTGCTCGCGACGGGCCGTTACCAGGTCGGCTCCACGCTCCACTGGAGCCCGCTCGTGAACGGCTACACCGGGCACCCGCCGCCGAGCTACGCGCTCCTCGCGACGCTCGCGCGGCGGCTGCCCGATCCGGCGGCCTTCGACGACCTGTGCAGGCTGGTCGCGCTCCGCTGGCTGGTCGTCCACCGCGCGCTGCTCGGGCCGCTCGAGCGGGCGAGGTGGGATGGCGTCACGCCCGGCCTCGTGCCGGCCGTGACCCTGGGCGGCGACGTCGTCTACGCCATCGACCGCCGCTGCGGCGACCTCGAGGCCGCCCTCCGCAGCGAGGTGTCGGAGCGCGATCCGGGCCTGGGTGGCCGCACGCCGGGTGGCGTGCCGCGCGCGCCGCTCGCCGACTTCCGCGGCGAGCTCGGCGCGCGCCTGCCCGACGCCGTGGTCTCCGGCCTGCACGGATGGTTCACGGTGACGGTGACGAACGCGAGCGGCGCGCCGTGGCCGGGCCTCACCGCGCGCGCGCCGGGACGCGTCGCCCTCCAGGCCCGCTGGCGCCAGCCGGCGAGCGGGGCGGTCATGCTCGAGGGCGAGCCGGGGCTCCTCGCGCGCGACCTGGCGCCCGGCGAGTCGATCGAGGTCCAGGTGGGGTCGATGATGCCGCCGCCGGGGATCTACGCGCTCGAGATCGGCGTCGTCCAGGAGGGCGTCGGTTGGTTCGCCGAGCAAGCGGGCGGCAGCGGCCTGGTGCGCGGCGCCGTGCGCGCCCGGCCGCTCGAGGAGGTCTACCCGCCGCGGGGCTAGGGCTTCACGGGCTCCGGGGCGACCAGGCGCGGCTCGGCCCAGCCGGCGAGGTCGTCGGCGAGTGGCGGTGCGCTCGCGGCCTCGATCGCGAAGCCGAGCGTCACGTGCCTGCCGGCGTGCGCGGCGAGGTCGATCGTCGCGGGCTTCCACGCGCGGTCCTCGAGCCGCCGCTGCGGGTCGACGGCGGTGCGGAAAGCGGGTGCATCGTCGACCGTGACCGAGAACGTGAACGGGCCGGCCGGCGGATCGAGCCAGCGCTCGGGGTTGAGCCCGTAGGCGAAGTCGAGCCGCTCCCCGCCGGACGGGACGTCCAGCGCGACGCGCGCCACGACCGGCGCGGCCGCCGTGCCCACGCGCTCGGCGAGCACCGGGGTGAAGGGCCAGAGCGCCGGCACGAGCCGGTCGCCGGCGGGAAGCTCCGTGCCGGGCGGCGGCGCCTCCGGCCGCCGCTCGAGCGCGCACCAGAGGGGCCCGAAGGGCTCGCCCGCGAACACGCGCGCGATCGCGTAGCGCCGGACGAGGTGCGCGAAGAGCCGCGGCGCGTTGTCGCGGAAGGTCCCCAGGCTGGCGTATTGCGAGAGGCTGTAGATGACGAGCTCCACGTGGCGCGCCTCCAGGTCGGCGATGATGCGCTCGTCGCGCGCGGGGTCCTGCCCGGGCCAGATCACGTGGAAACCACCCGCGCCCTCGCGTCCGGCGAGGAACCCGATCATGGGCTGGAGCGGGTAGACGGGCACCGGAGCGCCCGGCGCGGCATGCGCGTCGATGTAGGCGAGCAGCTCGTCGACGAGCGGGCCGTGGTGCGCGTCGACGAGCACGCCCGCGCGCGGCCCGTCCAGTGGCCAGCCGAACGCATGGCGAAGCTCCACGCCGAGCTCCAGGGAGGCGAGCGCGAGGAACGCGACCCCGACGCCGGCCGCGACCCGGAGCGCGCGCCACGGCGCCCCGGCGACCAGCGCCATCCCGAGGAGCAGCGCCGGCGGGTAGACCATCATCAGGTGCACCCAGTCACGCGGCCGGTTGAAGGCGAGGAGGAAGCCACCCGCGTAGGCGAGCAGCACCAGGTGGCTCTCGCGCGCCTCGCGGCCGAGCCAGCGCACCGCCGCCACGATCCAGACGAGGAAGGGCGCGTAGAAGAGGAGCTTCAGCAGGACGTCCCACACGGCGGTGTCATGGTAGAGCCAGCCGCCGTGGATCGCGCTCCAGCGCTCGTCGAGCGTCAGGAGGACCGCGGGGAAGTAGCTCCCGATCCCGGCGCGCAGCGCCGCGTCCTGGTGCAGGAGCGGCAGGAGCGGTGGCAGGCCGACGTAGCGGGACGTCGCCGCCAGGCGGAGCGGACGGACGACCGTCTGCTCGAGGAGCGGACGGGCCGCGCCGTTGGCCACGAAATAGAGCAGGGCGGGCGCCGCGACGAGCGTGGCGCCGAGCGCGAACCCGGCGACGCGGTGGAGGCCCCGCGGGCGCGCGAGGAGGAGCGCCAGCCCGAGCACCGCGCCCACCCCGAGGCCGTAGTCCTGCTTGCAGAGGACAGCCGCGCCCACCAGCGCGCCCGCGCCGAGCGCGCCGCGGCGGAGGACCAGCACGACGGCGCCCGCGAGGAACGTCGCCGCGAGCGACGAGTAGCTGACGATGTGCCAGTGCGGGAACGCCCAGACGCGGTAGCAGAGGAGGAGCGCCGCGAAGCCAAGCGCGCCGGCGCGTGGCATCACGGCGCGCGCGGCGCGGAAGAGGAGCGTCGTGAAGATCGTGAACGCACCCACGGCGAGCAGGCGCGAGGACCAGATCGACGTCCCCGCCACCCCGAGCCACGCCGCCACCAGGTAGAACGCCCCCGGGAACGGGTTGTCGACGTATACGTCGCGGTAGAGGAGCTTCCCGCGCGCGATCTCCTGGGCCAGCGTCAGGAGATAGCCCTCGTCCAGGAGGGAGAAGCCGCGGTCGTAGATGGGCAGCTGGACGGCGACGGCGGCGACCGCCACGCCCAGCGTGAGCAGCGCCTCGCGATGGTCCTGCATCAGCGCTCGCCGGCGATCGCGATCCAAGGGAGCGCGGACACTAGCAGCGCGACCCTCACGACCGCAACGAACGCCAGCGGCGTGGAGTCCCGCGCAGTCTCTAGAAGCCGGAACGGCTGTGCGCTATGAGCCCCATCCTCGACCGGAATGTCGAGACCGCCCGCTTCCGCATCGCGCAGGAGGCGCTGACCAATGCGGCGCGCCACGCGCAGGCGACCCGCGTCCGCCTGTCGCTGCGCGAGGAAGGAAGCTGCATCCTCGTCGACATCGCGGACGATGGCACCGGCATCAGCGAAGCGAGGCAGCACGCTCCGGGCGCGCTCGGCCTGCTCGCCATGCGCGAGCGCGCCCGCCTGCTGGGTGGAGAGGTCAGCGTCAGCGGGCGTCCCGGCGGGGGAACGACGGTGAGCGCGCGCATTCCGCTGCCGCCGGGCGGAGCCGTCACCCCCGGGCCGGACCGGCTCCCGTGAGGGTGTCCACTCCGGTCGAATCGCGGGACTAATGAAATCGTCCGAGTTGGACGATGAGGACGATGGCCATTGCCATGCGGCGCGCATTCACCCTCGCGATCGTCCTCTTCTGGCTCGTCATGCTGGGCCTGCTCGTCCGCCGGCAGGCGCCGCCCCCGGGCGCGGCGGAGACGTCGCTCGCCGCCGCCGGGGCCGCGCCGGAGCGTGACGAGTGGTTCGCCGTGCAGCGGGACGGCAAGCGGGTCGGGCGGGCCCACCGCGTGACCGCCCGCAGCGCGACCGGCGTGCGCTTCACGGAGGACCTCCTGCTCTCGCTCGTCATGCTCGGCGTGCCCCAGACGGTACGCACGTCGCTCGAGGCCGACACCGACGATCGCTTCACGCTCCGGCGGGTCCGCTTCACGCTCGCCTCGCCGGCCGCCGTGTTCTCCGCCAGCGGCACGAGTGACGGCCGCCGCCTCGCCGTGAGCTACGGCTCCGACGGCCGGAGCACCGAGGTGAGCATCCCTCTCGGCGAGCCGATCTACCTGCCCGTCACCCTCCGGCCGCGCGTCCTGGCGGGGGATCTCACCCCGGGGACGAGCTACACCGTACCCGTCTTCAACCCGCTCACGCTGCGCAACGAGCCGCTCACCGTGCGGGTGGAGGGCCGCGCCACGCTCGACGGGGCGGACGCGATCGTGCTCGGCGAGGAGCAGCAGGGTCTGCGCGCGCGGGTCTGGCTGGCGGCCGACGGCGGCGTGCTCCGCGAGGAGGGCTCGCTCGGCCTGACGCTGGTGCGCGAGTCGCGCGACGCGGCGCTCGCCGGCGACGCCGTCCTGGCGCCCGTCGACCTGATCGGCTCGACCCGCATCCCGCTCGCCGGACGCATCGACGACCCGCGCCACGTCATCCGCCTCACGCTGCGCGTGCACGGCGCCGCGGCGGGGCGCGTGCCCCTCTCCCCGCCCCGCCAGCGCGTGCGCGGCGATCTGCTGCGCATCGAGCGCGAGCCGCTTCCCGAGCACGCGCCGCTCGGCGCGGCGGGTGCCGCGCTGGCGGAGTTCCTCGCTCCCGGGCCTTTCATCGAGTCGGACGACGCCGCCATCGTGGAGACCGCTCGCTCGATCGTCGGCTCCGGGCGCGATGCGACGGAGGCGGCGCGCGCGCTGGTGGCGTGGGTGAACGAGCACCTGGAGCAGGCGCCGAGCCTGACCGTGCCGAGCGCCCGGGAGGTGCTCGCCGCGCGCCGCGGCGACTGCAACGAGCACGCGGTGCTGCTCGCCGCGCTCGCCCGCGCGGCGGGCATCCCGGCCCGGGTGGTGGCCGGCGCGATGTACCTGGACGGCGCCTTCTACTACCACGCCTGGGACGAGCTCTGGCTCGGAGCCTGGGTGAGCGCCGACGCGGTGTTCCGCCAGCTACCCTCGGACGCGACGCACGTGAAGCTGCTCGAGGGCGGACCCGAGCGGCACGCGCAGCTCGCCGCCATCGTCGGCGAGCTCGACTTCACCGCCGAGGAGAGCCAGCGATGATCCGCTTCGTTCGCCTGCGCAAGGAGTACGGCACGACGGTCGCCGTCGCGGACCTCGACTGCACGATCGAGTCGGGCGCGGTGTTCGGCTTCATCGGGCCGAACGGGGCCGGAAAGACGACCACCATCCGCATCATGGCCGGGCTGCTCGCGCCCACGGCCGGGACGGTGCTCCTCGGCGGCCACGACATCGGCCGCGAGCCGGAGGCCGCGAAGGCGATCACCGGCTACCTCCCGGACCATCCCTTTCTCTACGACAAGCTGACGGCGCTCGAGTTCCTGCGCTTCGCCGGTGGTCTCTACGGGCTCGGCGGCAATGAGCTGGAGCGGCGCGCCGCCGAGCTGCTGGCGCAGTTCGGCCTCGCGGAGCGGGCGACCGACCTGACCGAGACGTACTCGCACGGCATGAAGCAGCGCCTGGCACTGGCGGCCGCGCTCGTGCACCGTCCGTCCATCCTGGTGCTCGACGAGCCCATGGTCGGGCTCGATCCCCAGGGGGCGGTCGCGTTGCGCCGCCTGCTGGTCGAGCTGTCCGCGCGCGGCGTCACGATCTTCCTCTCGACGCACAGCCTGAACGTCGCCGAGGCGCTATGCGATCGCATCGGCATCCTGGATCGCGGCCGGCTGGTCGCGCTCGGGAGCCTGGCCGAGCTGCGCACGCGCGCCGCCGCGCGCCTGGATCCGCTGGAGGGCAACGGTTCGCTCGAGTCGGTCTTCCTGGCCATCACCGGCGCAGCATGAGGCGCAGTCCGTCGCTCCTCTGGCTGCTCTCGCCGCGGCTGCTCGCGGCGCGCGGCGCGCTCCGTCGCGGGCGGGCGAAGTCCATCCTGCTGGGCGCGCTCGCCGCCGTCTGCTGGGTTGGCTGCCTGGTCGGCTTCGAGCGGGTGCTCGCCTACTTCCAGACCATCACCGCCCTCGGCCCCATCCTGACCGAGCGCCTGCTCGTGCTGATCTTCGTCAGCTTCTTCGCGGTCCTGGTCCTGAGCAACGTGGTGACGGCCCTCACCACCTTCTACGGCGCCCCCGAGGTGAACGTGCTGCTCGCCGCCCCGCTCGCCACCCGGCGGCTGCATCAGGTGCGCTTCATCGAGAGCCTCGTCGCCTCGAGCTGGATGGCGCTCTTCTTCGGCCTCCCCGCGTTCGTGGCCTACGGGGTCGTCTACCGGGCCGGCGCCGTCTTCTACCTCGCGGTCGTCGCCACCCTGGTGCCGTTCCTCGTCATCCCGGCCGCGCTCGGCGTCGTGGCCGCGACGGCGATCGTCCTCGCCTTCCGCGCGCGCCGCGCGCGCGACGTCCTCCTGGTCGCGAGCCCGACGCTCGCGGCCGCGGCCTACCTGGCGATCCGCCTGCTCCGCCCCGAGAGCCTCGCCAGCCCCTCGGGCCTGGCCGGCTTCGCCGCCTTCCTCGCCGACGTCGGTGCGCCGTCGCCCTGGCTGCCGACGACCTGGGCCAGCGCGATACTGATCCCTCTCCTCGGCGTCCGTCCGGGCCAGCCGCTCTTCCATCTCGGTCTCCTCGCGAGCACCGCCGCCGTCTGCTACCTCGGGAGCGCGGCGCTCGTGGAACGCGTCTTCCTCCGCGCCTGGTCGCGAGCGCAGGAGGGCGAGACCGGAGGCGGGCAAGAGCGCCTCCTCTCGCGCGTGCTCCCGGCGCTGACGGCGCCGCTCGGCCGGCCCGCCAGCCTGCTGCTCGCCAAGGACCTGGCCGTCTTCCTGCGCGACCCGGGGCAGTGGTCGCAGCTCGTCGTGCTGCTCGCCCTGGTGGTCGTCTACGTCTACAACTTCTCCGTCCTCCCGGTGGACGACGGGAGCCCGCTCGCCGCGACCATGCGGGAGGTGGGCGCCCTCTTCAACCTCGGGCTCACCGCCTTCGTCACCACCTCGGTCGCGGTCCGCTTCGTCTACCCCGCACCCAGCCTGGAGGGCCGCTCCTGGTGGGTGCTGCGCACGGCGCCGATCCCGCTCACCACCATCTGGTGGAGCAAGTTCACGATCGGCTTCCTGCCGCTCGCCGTGCTGGGCGAGGGGCTGGTGGCGGTGACCAACCGGTTCCTCGGCGTCCCGCCCGGTCTCACCGCCGTGTTCATGGCGACGCTCCTCCTCGTGATCGCCACCATCGTGAGCCTGGGGATCGCCTTCGGGGCCGCGTACCCGCGCTTCGACGCGGTCAACCCGGCGCAGATCGCGACCAGCTTCGGCGCGGTGCTCTACATGATCCTCTGCCTCGGGCTCATCGCCGTCGTGGTCGCGCTCGAGGCCTGGCCGGTGTCGCGGCTCTTCTGGCACCGTCTGGCGCACGGCCCGCTCGCCGGAGGCGAGCCGGCGCTGATCGCGGCGGCCTTCGGCGCGGTGGTGGTGGTCACCGGCGCGGCCTTCGTCGCCGGGCGCCGCGCGGGTCTCCGGCATCTGGCGGCGCTCGAGCCGTAGCAGCCGCCGGCGCGGGCGACGGTGGCCCGATGCGCTTCGCGGGCGCGGCGTGAAGTTCCTGCTCTTCACGATCGACACGGGCGGGCGCCAGATGGACAGTCGACGGACCGCCTCTCAGAAGGTGCGCTCGAGCTGCACGAGCTCGACGAGGCTCGCCTGCGGGCCCGGATCGAGCGGGGGACCGTCGGCAGGGCCGACCGCGAGGCGCCCCAGCGGCCGCGGCCGTCCGTCTGGCTGATCCCTGGCGAGGACATCCCAGGTGCCGGCATCCTCCTTCGCGGTGGCGTGGACCTTTCCCGCCTCGTCGGCGCGCAGGCTGATGCCCTTGTCCTCCGCGGGCGTGAACCGTCCGTCCGGGGCGCGGCGGAACGAGGCGAGATGGACCCGCCAGACTTCCAGCGGAGGGACCCCTCCGGGGGGCAGGGTGCCCGTCTCGAAGAAGGTGTCGGCGGCCTTGAGGATCGCATCGCCGTCGAGGAGTTCCGTGGTGGTGGTGTTCCGGTCGTCCATGGCCGAGCCGATGCGAAGGAGCCGCTCGTCGGTGAAGTACTGCACTGCGAACGGCGCGTAGTGGAAGGTGTCGAAGAACTCGTCGCCGGGCACGCGCGCCGGGTCGCGCGTGTGGAGCGTGTGGGCCAGGGCGCCCATGAAGAGAAGCCGTCCGCCGGGTCCGCGGGAACGGAGGAGCGCCTCCGCGGCGCGGCGCTCGACGTCGGCGCGGAACACGGGATCCCGATCGTGGACGGCCTGGCTGAGCCCGTGGGCAAGAGCCCACGAGACCAGGGCGGCGCCGAGCAACGCTCCCGCTCGGCCGAGGCGCCGGGAGGCCACGAGGGA
>Ga0207646_10006961_pt1 | contig 11592 bp, 10 predicted proteins | sample KBSK5502metaG_FD_184343 | JGI IMG/M metagenome (GOLD analysis project Ga0207646, IMG submission 184343) | Corn, switchgrass and miscanthus rhizosphere microbial communities from Kellogg Biological Station, Michigan, USA - KBS K5-50-2 metaG... | ecosystem: Host-associated > Plants > Roots >...
GGTACTCCTGCTCGGCCGAGACGGCGAGACGCTCTCGGCTCGTCGTGATCAGCTTGAGGCCTGGTGTGGTCGCAATCAGCTGAGCGAGGAAGGGGGCTGAATCAAGCAAATGCTCGAGGTTGTCCAGCAAGATCAGCAGACGCTTGCCGTCCAGGTGCTTTGCCAGCGTGTCGCGAGCGCCCAGGGTCTGCACGATCGCCAGCTCAACCAGTGCCGGGTCCGACACGGAACCAAGTGGGACCCACCAGACCCCATCCGCACACTCACTGGCAAGCTCGGCCGCGACCTGTAGAGCAAGCCGCGTCTTGCCTGTTCCGCCTGGGCCCGTGAGAGTGAGCAACTGGCTAAGTCTTCCGAGTACAAGCAGCTCAGCGAGCTCCCTCTCCCGGCCGAGGAGGACCGTCGTCTGCACCGGTAGGTTCGTGCGGTTGAGACTCTTGAGCGGCGGGAACTCGCCCCCGCCCAACTGGTAGAGCCGTTCCGGCGCGGTCAGATCCTTGAGCCGATGCTCACCCAGATCGCGCAGATCGGCTCCGGTGATCGAGCGGGTCGCCCCCGAGACAACCACCTGGCCGCCGTGGCCGACAGCGCAGATCCGCGCCGCCTTGTGCACGTCGAGGCCGATGTAGTCGCCCTCTACGATTAATGGCTCACCGGTGTGGATGCCCATGCGAACGCGAATCGAGCCCTCACCAGCAGCCGTCTGTGCTCGTGCGGCCGCGATCAGCGCGTCGGAGGCGCGGGCAAACGCATAGAAGAATCCGTCGCCGGCCCTGCCGAACTCGACCCCACCAGTATTGGCGATCGCTGTTCGAACACGAGTCAGGTGCCCAGTTAAGGCTAGGGCGTAGCGCTCGCTCCCGATCTCCGCAAGCAGCTTAGTCGAGCCCTCGATATCCGTGAAGAGGAAGGTTACGGTGCCTGATGGAAGCTGAGGCATGCCTCTGTGAATGATGGAGCAGGCCGGTTCGGCCGCGCTACCAGATCTCAACAACGGGCTGGCCCGTTCCTCGCGGACATTCGCTTCGATTAAAGACCTACGGTCACGAAGCCGGTGCTAACCGGCCCGTTAGGGCCGCATTCGGGCAACAATGGAGAAGCACAAGGCAACCTCCTCGACAAGTCGGGCAAGCTGCTAATTGTGGATGGGAGTTCCGCGGGCTTCGGGCAGTTCTGCGGAACGAGCCAATCAGTTACTACCTTAAAGGAACCCTTCAGCTCGCCAGTCATTGCCTCCGCCACAGGCAGCAGCGGAGTTCCAATCTGCACTTTCGGAAGTGCCACCGTGCCCGTTCCAGGGACTGCGACGTTAACATCAACCACGGCTTGTCCGTATGTTGGAAGCCTTAGGCTTACCTTTAGCCAGCCTGTCAAGAGCTGAGCCAGAGCGCAGGAGCGGCTAGCAAACTTTAGTCTCCAACATCACCCCCGAAGCGGCCGTCTTCAGTCGCTCGCCGGCCGGTTTCCGCCGAACTGGCCACGACGCCAGCACCATCTGGTTGGCCCCCGGGTGATGGACCGGCACCATTCCCGATGGTGGGCTGAGTTCAGTCCTGGCCCGCCATCCCCGCACCCCAGATGGTCTAAAGACGACCAAGACCCAGCGCAGCCAGCGCGAGCCCTGCTTCGAGATGTGGCCGGGCCGCACGTTGATGCGAAGCAACGCCATTGAACCGAAGACCAGGTGCGAGAGGACTACAACGCAGCGCGGTTCGACTTCCTGAAGCGAGAAAGTTTACTCCGGATTTCCTAACAGCGCCGTGGTTCGATTGTTGGCGCAATGCGTCCCCTCCCGAAAGTACCGGCCAGATCGGTGGGGTAATCGCGTCGCGGGCCACCTCCGAACCAAAGGAGGCGCGAGACGATCCTCAGGATTGGTCGGCTGGACCCGATGCGGCCGAGATCGAGGCGCCGATGCTGGACAACATCCGCATGTGGTGGCGGGCCACTCCGGAGGCGTAACGTGGCTTGGAGGCGGCGACCGCCCCGGGGCTTGACAGCTCCGGACACCTGGCCGGCCGAGCGCGCGTGCAGATCAGGGAGCCGTCAACTTGATTCCTTGGAGGAAGCCACGGACCACGAGGCGAGTCCGTACCGGACTCCCATCAACCGCGTCACGGAGGCTGCCCTACGCTGGATCAGCGGTACCGGGCGAGGTCAGGCCGTCGGCCACTGGCTGAGCCGGACCATCGCGCTGCCGCAGCTCCGGCATCTGACCTCAGATACCATCCCGTGGAGTCCGCTGCGGCGACCGCTCCGGGAGGCCACGGTCGCCCTGGTCACCACGTCCGGCGTCCACCTGCGCGACGACCACCCGTTCGAGCTCGAGAGCGACCCCACGTTCCGGGTCATTCCACGCGGCGCGGAGGCCGGGGAGCTAGCGATTTCGCACCGGGCGTACGATCGCACGGACGCGCTCCGTGACGTCAACCTGGTGTTTCCCCTGCAGCGGCTCCGCGAGCTGGAGGCAGAGGGCGTCATTGGCCGGGTCGCGGACTGGCACTACGGGTTCGGGCTCGTGCTCCGGGGCGCCGATTTGGTCGCGCCGGGGCGCGAGGTTGGCCGGCTACTGGGGCGCGCCCACGTCGACCTGGCTCTGTTTGTCCCCGCTTGACCCATCTGCACGCGGTCCGTCGGACTGCTTGCACGCGAGGTGGAGGCGAGTGGTGTGACCACGGTGGGCCTGGCCCTGGTCAGAGAGGTGGCCGTCGCAGCCCGAGCGCCCCGGTTGCTGTTCGTCCACTGGCCGTTCGGCCACGCGTTGGGCGAGCCGGGCAAGGTCGAGCAGCAGCGTGCGGTGCTACGCGACATGTTCTCGATGGCGCGTAGAGCGCTGCGACCTGGCCTGGTCGTCGACCTGCCCTACCGCTGGCGGCGCGAAAGCTACCCACCCATCAGCGACTGGACAGCGGACGGAGAGGCGTTCGAGGCGGCGCTGGCGCGCGCCCCGGAGGGGCAGACGTCAGTCGGCGGGAGTGGTCCGGGTCGACTGTGACGCCGTCACCGGCAGTCCGGGGCCTACTTTCCCAGATGGGACATGGGTGGGGTCACGCCCTCAGTCTGGAGTAAGAGCCTCGGGGCAATAGGCTCTAACAGAACTCGCCAGCTTTCAGAGGTACGCCGGATGCGGCCGACCAGGTTCTCAGGTGCGCCCCTCGGAGGGTAACCTCCCCAAAACAGTGTGGCTCACACCATACACCGAAGGTGCAGAGGATGCCCACAATACGTTTATGACACGGCTACGAGGACGCCGTCTCCTCGCTCTCGGTGCGCTCGGCCTAGTCGTCGTTGCTTTCCTGGCAGCGATCCCGATCGACCTGGCGATCGGCAATGCCCCTCCTCCCGCCGAATCGGCATCCTACGGCGGCGGTGGCTCCGTACTCGGCCTCGTCTTCGCGGCCCCCATGGTGCTGCTTGCGGCGCTGGCCACCAACATCGTCCTAAGGCGAGATGGCAACCGCATCGGCTGGCTGCTGCTGGCTGCTATCGTGTCGCTCGCTGTCGGTGGAATCATCCAGGACTATGGGACGTATGCCATTTCAGTACGGCATCGGGCGATTCCAGGCGGCGACCTGGCAGCTGGTCTTGGCGCCTACGGCTGGGTGTTCTTTGTGGCCATGGTTTTGGTGCTACCAGTGCAGCTGTTCCCCGATGGGCGGCCGCTTTCGCGCCGCTGGCGCTGGCTCGTCGGGATCACGGTCGGTGTGGTCGTCGTCGGATACCTCGGAAACACGTTCGGTCCGGGCGTCAGTCCGGGCATCCGGTTCCCGCATGCCACCAGGGGCGCCCTCGGCACCGCCCTCGGGCTGACCAGGCTCGCGCTGCCTGCGTTCGCGCTCTGCGCTCTGCTAGGAGTGGCGTCGCTCGCCCTGCGCTACCGTCGATCCTCAACAGAGGTGCGGCACCAGATCCGTTGGCTCCTCCTGGCCGGGCTGCTTTACGTCGTTCCATACGCTGCACTCATCACCCTGATGTACGCAGCCAATCTCCGCCTGCCGTGGCTGGCGGCCCTCAGCGTGATCGGGCTGGCGACGGTCCCGTTCGCGATGGCAATCGCGGTGCTGAAGTATCGACTCTACGACATCGACATCATTATCAATCGCGCCTTCGTTTACGGCTCGCTCGCGGCCCTCATCACCGCGAGCTACGTGGTGATCGTCGTCGGGATCGGTAGCCTGGTCGGGAGTGGCGGTCGGCCCAACCTCCTCCTGAGCATCATCGCCACGGCCCTCGTCGCGGTTGGCTTCCAGCCGATCCGAGCCCGGGTCCAGCGCCTGGCCAACCGGCTCGTCTACGGCAACCGGGCGACTCCCTACGAGGTGCTCGCCCAGTTCAGTGAGCGGCTCGCCGACACCTATGCGGCCGACGACGTCCTGCCTCGAATGGTGAGAGTCCTGGCTGAAGGCACGGCGGCTGAGCGGGCGGAGGTGTGGCTTCGGCGCGGCGAGGCGCTGATTTTGGCGGCACGATGGCCGACGCTTAACGCGTCTGCGGGCCACACGGCCTTGCCCATGATCGGACAGACGCTCCCGGCCGTTCCCGGTGCCGACCGGGTTGCGGCGGTCCGGCATCAGGGCGAGGTGCTCGGGGCGATCTCGATGACCAAGCGCCCAGCTGAGCCGCTGACGCCGATCGAGGAGAAGCTGATCGTGGACCTCGCCAACCAGGCAGGTGTGGTCCTCAAGAATGTCGGGCTTGCGGCGGAGCTGATGCAGCGGCTTGATGACCTTCGTGCATCACGTCAGCGCCTGGTCGCCGCCCAGGATGACGAGCGGCGACGGCTCGAGCGCAACCTCCACGACGGTGCCCAACAGCATCTCGTGGCGCTGAAGGTGAAGCTCAGGCTGGCCGAGATGGCGGGTCCGACGAATCCCGAGAAGGCCTGGCGGCTGATTGCCGAGATGAAGGCCGACGCGGACGAGACGCTGACGACGCTGCAGGAGCTGGCCCGAGGGATTTACCCGCCCTTGCTGGCCGATAAGGGGTTGGTGACAGCCCTCGAAGGCCAGGCGCGTAGGGCGACGGTTGCCGTCGAGATCGCAGCCAACGGAATCGGCCGGTACTCGCAGGAACTGGAGGCGGCTGTGTATTTTTGCTGCCTCGAGGCATTGCAGAACGTGTCAAAGTACGCCGGCGCGACGAAGGTTCAGGTCCGGCTCTGCGAGAGCGATGGCGCGCTCTTGTTCGAGATCGAGGACGATGGGTGCGGCTTTGAGCCTGCGAAGACACCGCGCGGTTCGGGGCTGCAGAACATGAGCGATCGCCTGGATGCGCTTGGCGGTCGGCTGGAGGTGACATCGGCGCCACGACGCGGAACAACCATGCGGGGACTCCTTCCGCTTGGCGCCCGCGCGGGTGTCTGACGGGCGACCGAGGTCTATCGAGGTGGCCTTCTTCAAACAGGACGGACCACACATCGTTGCGATTTGGACACCCCCACCTGCCAAGAAGCTCTTCGGTCGTTAACAAGACCTGTGCGAACTAGCGCTTGACGCCGGCAGCGATGTTCACCAACCCTGATCGGCATGCGCTCCCCCGCCGCCCGGAAGGAACGCAATCACTGCCAGCACTGACGTTGTCCTCTTTGGGTGCCCTGGCGACAGCCCCGGAAGGTAGGAATTCAGGGCTGCCCTTGAGCGCGATTCGGTACCAGCCCCGACGACAGAAGAAATCCTCGGCCTTTACCCTAAGGTCGCAGGCTGCCCGGAGGAACGATGGCTGACAAACAGTCAGACGAAAGGCTCGATAGCGGGCGCTGGTTCGTCGGCCGGCTCGGCAACAGTGGTGTGCAGTGGTGGCTTGCGGCGAACCTCGTGGCAATGGTTTTCGGTGTCACTCACGCATTGCTCGACGCTTTCTTCGTAATTCCTCCGGAGATCGGCGTCGTGCTTGCGGTGGCGGTGACCACCCTGGTCATCATCTGGTGGACGACGGGTCTGGTGCTGCTGGTCGCCCCAGCGAATCGTGGGCGCCGGGCTCTCGCGGGAGTGTGGGTCGGCGCGGTGTTTGTATTTCTGAACGGGCTTTCTATCGTCGCCTGTCCGCCCCCTTGCGGTGGAAGCTTTGGGATCGGCGATGTCGCCCACATCGGATCGCTTCTGAGTTCGGTGGTCGTGGCCGTGCTCACCTTGCGATTCATGCGGTCCGTGCGACCTGGTAGAGCCACCTGAAGATTCCGCGATTGGGCGTCTTGAAGAGATTCAGCGAGGCTTCGTGAGCGGACGGCGGTGCTGGCGGGAGGTCCGGCTAGTGCGATGATCGGGACATGCAGATTACCGCCTTGGTGGAGACGGTGAACGCCGAGCTGGGCGCCGCATGGCAGTTAGAGAAGCGGTTGCCCGGTGGGTTGAACACTGGCGCTTATCTGGTCGCCCAACCCAACGGAGACAGAGCGGTGCTCAAATGGCGGACGGATGACCCTGAGCGGCTGCTGGCGGCAGGCCCGATCGTCGCGGCCGCCCGAGCGAGGGGCTGGCCCACCCCGGCGTGGTTGGCGGTCGGCACCGCCCCCTCCGGCGAAGCCTGGGTGTTGCAGCAGTTCGTGGCCGGTGCGCCCGCGACGTGCCTCGACGGCCGAGTGGCGCACTTGATGGTTGAGACGTTCGACAGCCAGGCCGGGCTTGGCGATCTCGCCGGAAGCGGGTGGAGCGACTGGGCGTGGGGGGTGGTCTTCGAGGACTGGCATCGTCTCCGCGCCAAGGTCAGTGACAGCTTTCCACGGGGGCGTGAGGTTGTCGCCGCGGTCGACGCGATCGCCGCGTCATGCCCGCCGGAGCCGCTCGGCGGCGCCGACCTCGTCCATCGCAACTTCAATATCTCCAACGCCGTCCTGGCTGGCGACCGCCTGTGGATGATTGACGTGGAGACGGTCGGCGGCGGAACCCGCGCATACGACGTCGCCGAGGCGCTCATCGTCTCCACCGCTCGGCACACCGCAACCGAAGCTGGCGGACAGACACTGTGGTCCTACGCGGACACCATCGACGAGCGCGCCTTCGCCGTGTGCGCCGCCTCGATCACGCTCAGCTTCGCCGACGCCGTCATCCGCCACGGCCGTCTGTCCGAACCGCCCGACATGGTTCCCGATCTTCTCGAGCTGCTCGCGAAGCTGCGCGGCGGCCCCTGAACTGAACGCGGCCCGGCCCGCGCGAAGTCATCGAGAGCCGGCAGTTCGGCTCATTGACCTGAAGGGCGGCCTAATGCTGTCCGTGTCATGCCGCCCGCGCGTAAGCGTGGTGCAGCCCACCCTTGACCGGGCGGGAGATCACGTGACCGCGCGATTGCGCTTCTAACGGAACGGGACTCTGCAAACCGAGGCTGCGATGCTGAAGGGCGGCAAAACTCCGTCCAACTAGAGTTGACGCCCGCCATGCGCTTGCTATCCTGACCCATGCTCGTCGTGCTGCTCCTCATCGCTCGTAGCCTCCTGGCTGGTCTGGGCTCGGGACGTGAGTTGATGCTGGAGAACCTGGCGCTCCGGCATCAACTGCCGGTGGCGTTGCGGACCAATCCGCATCCTCGTCTGCGGCCTCGCGATCGAGCCCTGTGGATCTGGCTGCACGGCGTCTGGCCGGATGGGCGGCGGCAGCACCTTCGCCTGGTACGGCTGGAGACGGTGATCCGTTGGCATCGCAACCGTTGGCGCCGCTATTGGCCTGGAAGTCACGCGCGAGGCTAGGCCGACCTCACCTGAGTGCTGAGGTCAGGGCATCGGTTACCATTTCGCGGACTCCCGCGAATATGAAGATCCCCGCTGTTATCAGAAAGACTGCAGCTCCAACCGTCGCAACAACACGAACCATTGCCAGAATCTCTGCAGCGCTCACCCCGCTTCAGAGTTTCACGATGTCCAACTGAATAACCGCTGACATTTTTCCCCTCCCCGTCCGAATTATCGTCGCCCTTCAGCTCCGCTCGTCCTTTAGCTTACGGACGCCAGAGGACGAGCGGCGCTGAAATATGCGACGTTAGGCGCGGGCGCTGGCAGGTGCCGGCATCATGCCGAGCTGGGCCAGTATTGGGATGCGATCGAAGTACAGATGGTGCGAGACGACTTTCCCGCTTTCGTAGGTCAGGATATCGAGGCCCGGCGCGGTGACCCTCTTGTTGGTGGCAGGCATTACCTGCCCAGTCGGCAATCGCAGCGGACCGGTGTTCGTGCCGGTGACCGTATACTCGACCGCGACCACGTTGCCTTCACTGATGATCCGGTCGATGGTCGCCTTCGAGTCCGGGGCCACCTCTAGCGCATTCTTCCAGTGGTCGGCGATCGATTGGCGGCCTTTCAGCTGGCCTGCGGTCGGGCCAACTAGCTCGGCGTCCTCCGCGTAAGCCTCGGCCAGCTCGTCAAGCCTGTGGGCATTGTAGGCGGCCATCCAGCGGCGAACTTTTTCCTTCAGGTCTTCCATGGCATCCTCCTTTCAATCCGTGCTCGAGGTACAGAACTTTCGGCGACGCAGCCATGATGCCTCGGCCGACCCGCCCGCGCATCGCGCGTTTGCGCTATTGCAGGAGGTCGTTTTCTACGGCGAACAGCGTCGCCCCAGCCCGGGTCGTGACCCCGACTTTGTCGTAGATGTGGCGGACGTGGTGGTCCACCGTGCTGGGCGAGATCTTGAGCAACGAGGCCACTCCCTTCTTGGTGCCGCCACGACAGAGCAACCGCAAGACCTCAACCTCGCGATCGCTCAATCCTGCCGGCCAGCCGGTGCTAATCCGCCTTTGATGACCCGCTGCGGTCAGTACGGCGTGCGCGGCATCAGCGTCCAGTCGCCCGGCGCGTGCTTCAGCCTCGAGCTGCTCCGCGGCGTGCGAGGGGGACAGGGCCGGACGAAATGCCCGATGTTGGGTCATGGCCTGATACGCATCAGCGGCCGCAAGGATGCGTGCGTCGCGCGAGATCTCGGCTCGGTGCGAGCCCCGGTGGTATCCGGATCCGTCCAGCCGCTCATGATGCATGCCCGCGCAACCGGCCAGTGGTTTTAGCGCCAGTGAGCGTTCGAGGATCCGCTCCGTGAAGTAGGGATGGAGTCGGACTCGTTCCCGCTCACCGTCGGTGAGTGGACCAGGCTTGTCCCAGATCCCGCTCGGCACGCTCACTCGCCCAAGGTCATGTACCAGTGCTCCCCGCCGCAAGCTGATTCCATCCGCCGATGCCTGTCCAGCTAATGCGGCCACACCGCGCGAGTGCCCGGCCATGCAGGGCGACTTCATGTCGACGAAGTCGGCGAAGATCTCAAGCACAGATTCCAGCCGCGATTCCGGCACCCAGGGACGTGGCTCCGGCTCTCGCTGCAGAACCGCCTCCCACGGCGATGTGACCTCGATGGCCTCCATCACCTCGCTGAAGGACTGGAGGAAAGCGCCTGCCACCGCGGGGTCGTATGCCTTCCCGCTTCGCGTTCTCAGCGCCATCCGGACCCGGTCATTGCCGCCCTCACGGTGCAGGACCTCGGCGTCGCGGACAACGAAGACGATCCGGGAGGATATCGGGATATCGTCGCGCGCGAAGGTTTTTGGAGCGGCGAGCCCGTCCCACCGAATGTCCTCGTCCCCGAGAGCGCGCTGGACGCCTGCCGGAAGCCCGAGCCGGCGCGCAAGATGCGCAGCCATCTCACACCGCGCCTGCGTCATTTCTCTCGCCCGTTGCAGCCCGCTCGGGAGCCTGGCGAGCAGCTGCAATCGGCGAATCGGCCCTTGCCCCGCACCCACCCGCAACATCACACGAGCAATTTCCGGCGGCGAACCACCCAGGACGGGTGCGACCGCCCGCCGCGCCGCGATCTCGTCGCCTCCCACCATCTCAGCAGATTCGTGCGCGTCTGCCATGCAGCCCAGGAAGCGCAACAGGGCCACGTAGAACACTTCTGAGATTTCGTCCTTGTCCAACCCCATGCGCGCGGCGAGCTCGATGGCGATCAGGCAGGTCCGGAGCGCCTGCTCAAGAGGCTGGCCCATGCCTAGGTCCGTGGCCAGCGAAAGCGCGGCCATTAACTCCGCAAGGCGTAGCCGCTGCATCATGCCAACGAGTCCAATCGCCACTGCACCCAGGGTCACAACGCCGCTTTCCACGGTGTCGTCCCTGAGTCTGACCGCCGTCAGTTTATGCCGTCGGAATGCCTGTTCGCCTGGCAACCTCGCCAACACCTTCCGCAGGTCATTTGAAGGTCGCGGTGACCGTATTGGACGGCATGCTCTGGAGGCCGCCGTTTCCAACGGCCACGACGTAGTAGTAAAAGGTGCCGCTACCGGGGTTGTCGGTGAAGCTCGTCGATGGGAAGTCTGACTTGAGCAGCACTAGATTCGTGGGGCTCGTTCCGCGGTAGATGTTGTAACTCTTTGCACCCGCCGCAGCGCTCCAGGTGAAATCGACTTTCGCCGTTTTGACCACGCCAACAAGATTCGTCGGGGGTGCCGGAATTACGTTGATACTGGCGCTCCCGATGATGCTGCCAATGCTCGCCTTGATCGTCCCGGTGCCGGTGTTCGAACCGCTGGCGCTGAACGTCGTGGTTTGCCCCGACCCGGGCGAAATGGTCCCCGGGATGCCCGACGAGAGTGACCAGCTTGCTGCATTTGCGGTCAATGGGTTGCCGTACGCATCCGCTGCACTGGCAGTAAACATCTGGGTGTGGCCGACGACAACGGAGACCGATGCCGGCGCGATGGCGATGGAGGCGAGCGGGCCGGCGTTGACCAGCAGGCTCCCTGTCACGCTTTGGCCCTGGCTGCTCGCCGTGACTGTATGCATGCCGGCCTTGGTCACGATGCAGCTGGCGTTCACGCATGAGCCATCCGGAGAGATCGCAAAGGACGAATTCATCGTGAAGGAGCCCAGGTCGTTGCCGTAGTAATCGAACCCTTCAACCCCATACGCCAGTGAACCGCCCGCCGTAATGGTCGCGGTTGCTGGGGTCAGGCTCAGGTGGTCGAGCGGCCCCGCCGTCACGCTGATTGAGGCGGTCGCCGACTTGCCGCTGTCTATTGCGCTGACGGTGTGGAGGCCGGGCTTGGTGGCGGTGCAGGCGCCGGCCGAGCACGTTCCGTCCGGACCGATGGTCATGGATGACGTGCTCGTCTGGTCGCCAATGGTGTTGCCGTATTGGTCATAGGCTTCAACCACGAAACCCTGACTACCACCCGCGGTAACGATGGCGGTCGCCGGAGTTAGGGTGATGTGGTCGAGCGGACCGGGCGTCACCTGCAGGCTCGCTACGTCGATGAGCCCGTTGTAATTCCCGGCGACCCCGTCGTTTCCCGCAACGGTGGTCGAGCAGACATTCCCGGTGCAGGCCGTCGTCCCGCGGATGCCACCCAAGGCAAAGCTCGTCGAGGAGGTGACGTCACCGATCAGGTTCTTGTACTGGTCATATGCTAGGGCGCGATAAGTCGCGTTTTGGCCTGCGACCATAATGCTCGGGCCGATGACAATGATGTGGTCGGTGGGTCCTGGCGTGATGGTCAGGGTGGCTTGGCCAAAAACGTACTGCTGATACCGGGCCGAGATTTGGTATGTTCCCGCGACAAACGACCCGCAGCCGGCGCTTGGCTCGCAGTAGCCATTCGGATAGATCGTGAACGTGGTGTTTGCGG
>Ga0207646_10006962_pt1 | contig 11591 bp, 12 predicted proteins | sample KBSK5502metaG_FD_184343 | JGI IMG/M metagenome (GOLD analysis project Ga0207646, IMG submission 184343) | Corn, switchgrass and miscanthus rhizosphere microbial communities from Kellogg Biological Station, Michigan, USA - KBS K5-50-2 metaG... | ecosystem: Host-associated > Plants > Roots >...
AGCGCGGAGCGGCGTTTCAGCTGAGGTCGATCGAAAGGATGCTGATGAAAAAGCTCGCGAAGATGGTCTGCGTTCCAAGCGAGAGCAAGACGACCGCCGGGATCACCTCACGCATGGTGGTCGACGGATTCAGGTTGCCGAATCCCACCGACTGCCAGCTCGTCACGGCCAGCACCAGTGCGGCGAGGCCACCCAGGACCATCAACGCGCCGGCGAGCAATCCGACCTCGAGCGTGACATATCGGAGCAGCGTCTGCAGGGCTGGATGTGGTGGATGAAAACCCTCACGGATCGCGAACATCTTGGTGAAGACGGCGAACAGCACGAGCTGGTATCCGAGCAGCGCGAGGAAGCCCGCCACCAGCATCGTGTGGATGTCGAGTCGCACGCCGCCGATGCGAAGCGGACCCGCGAACAGCAGCGCCGACAGGCCCAGACCCACAACCAGCAGCGCCAGACCTGGATAAAGGAATAGCCAGCGCGGGCTGAACACGAGCATGAAGCGCAGGTGACGCCAGCCGTCGCGCCACGTGCGCAAATGCGGCGGCCGTGACCGGCCGTCGGGACGGAGCACAACCGGCACCTCGGTGATGCGCATGCCCTTCAAGGACGCCTTGATGACCATCTCGCTCGCAAACTCCATGCCGGTCCCGCGGAGATGCATCTTCTCGTACGCGTCCTTGGTGAATGCGCGCAGTCCACAATGCGTGTCCCCGACCCTGGCGTGAAAGAACATCTTGTTGATGGTCGAGAGAACCGGATTGCCGAGCCACCGATGCGACCAAGGCATCGCGCCGGGCTCGATGCCACCTAGAAAGCGATTGCCGAGCACGAGGTCGTAACCCTCGCGCAGCTTGGCGATGAGCGGGGCGATCGCCCCGAAGTCATAGCTCGCGTCGGCGTCGCCCATGACGACGAATCGACCCTGCGCCGCATCGATGCCGCCGATGAGAGCGCTGCCATAGCCCTTGCGCTGGACGTCGACAACCTTCGCTCCCAGCTCGCGCGCCACCAGCTGCGAGCCGTCAGTGCTGCCGTTGTCGGCAACGATGATCTCCGCGGTGTAACCGCCCTTCGAGATCGCTTCGCGGGCCTCGGCGATGCAGGCGGCCAGCGTCTCGACCTCGTTGAGGCAGGGCATCACGATCGAGACCTCGACCGCAACCGGTGCGTTCTGAACCGGCGAGGCTGGGCACCGCGCGACTTTCATTGCGCTAGAGGGTAACGGCGATGCACACGGCCGGCTTGCAATTTCGGCTGAAACTCCCTGATAAATGCTCAGTGGAGCTTTAGGCCGGATTTATTCCGGCCGTCCCCCAGCGTGCCACCTTCTAGACGCCACCCAGCGTGGCCGAGGAGAGGGGTTGGTCCGCGGAGGGGACGACTGTCCCCGCCGCGAATAAATGCCATGTGGAGCCCTAGGCCGGATTTACTCCGGCCGTCACCCAAGCACGCCACCTTCCAAACGCCACCCAGCGTGGCCGAGGAGAGGGGTTGGTCCGCGGAGGGGACGACTGTCCCCACCGCGAAAACAAGTGACCCCGACGGATCGCCTCTCGAGAGCTGGTACCTGCCTTGCGGCATGTTCCTGCCCTCTCGAACGTTTCCCTCGGGGCCGTTGCAAACAGTAGAGGCGACCGAAGGCGAACGCAAGCCCGAAAGTCAGTTCGCCGCCAAGCCACCATGAGTAGCCAAATCAACGCGTGGCCGGAAGGCCGGATTTACTCCGGCCGTCCCCGACGTTCTTGTTCGGCTGCAAGCGTGGCAAGGAGAGATATTCCGATAATCCCAACCGCGGGAAAGAGCGCAGGCGCGTCGGCGGAGCCGACCCGCCGATGGGGGAAAACCGGCAGGTTTTTCCTCATACCTCATGAATACTTGACCATGCCGCCGCCGTCGACGACGACGTCCTGGCCGGTGATGAGGTCGTTTTCGACGAAGGCCATCACTGCCTGAGCCACGTGGTCGGGCGTCGCGACCGCCTGCAGCGGTGTGCGTTCCGCCGTTGACGATTCGAGCTCCGCGGTGGCGTCGTCACCGAAGCGCTGCCTGAACCACCGGCTCGAAACCAACCCCGGCGACACGGAGTTGACGCGAACGTCGGGAGCGAGGGCGAGCGCGAGCGCGCGAGTCAGCTGCAGAACGCCCGCCTTGGAGACGGCGTAGGCGATCGACGATCCAGCCGCGCGGTGGCCGGCGACAGACGCCACGTTGACGATCGCGCCTTTCACCTTTCGGAGCTCTGGCGCCGCGGCGCGGCAGCAGAAGAACGTGCCCTTGAGGTTGACGCTGAGGATCTCGTCCCAGACCTCGTCGGTGAGCGCGTCCAGGTCGGGGTGCGGGATGAAGTGGGTGGTGCCGGCGTTGTTGACCAGGACGTCGGGGCGGCCGAACCGTTTCTTGGTGTCCTCGACCATAGCCACGACCTGCGCCTCGTCGGAGACATCGGCTTTGCGCGCAATCCCTTTGGCGCCCAGAGCTTCGATCTCGCTCGCGGTCGCGTTGGCGTCGTCCGCGGAACGCGAGTAGTTGACGACCACCGCGGCCGCGCCGGCCTTTGCGAGCCGTACGCACACAGCCCTGCCGATTCCGGTGCCGCCGCCGGTGACGATCGCCACCCTGCCGTTCAACTCCATGCGAGACTAAGTGTCGTTCAAAAAATGCCATTGAGCCTCGAAGACGCCAACGCAGTCGTTGACAACGCGCATGCCAAGGCCTCCGCCCTCGGGGTCAGCGTGACTGTTGCGGTAGTCGATGAAGGCGGACATCTCATCGCGCTGGGACGGATGGACGGCGCGCCGCCGCTGTCGCCGCAGATCGCCGAAGCGAAGGCAGTGGGCGCGGCAATGCTGTTACGCGACGGCGGTTCGCTGCTGCAGATGTCGAATGACCGCCCAGGATTCTTCAGCGCGGTGGACCGCCTCGTCCGCCTCCCGCTGATTCCGGGCCCCGGCTCCATGCCGATCAAAAGGGACGGCATGACCATAGGCGCCGTCGGCGTCAGCGGGGCCCGCCCCGAGCAGGACCTCGAGTGCGCCCTGTCCGGGCTGGCCTCAATCCAGCTTCATGGTGGCTAGCGGCTCGTAGACGGCGCCTGTCTTGCTCAGGCGGCTTGCATAGAGCACCAGCTCGCCGGCTCGCCACGGCGCCAATCGGGGCGGTGACGGCAGTGACGGCAGCTCCGCGCCATCACGCGCTCGGGCGCGCGCAAGAGTGAGGTGGGCCTGGAACGCGCGCTTCTCGCCCGCGAGGCCCGCGGCCTCGCACTCCGCGTCAACCCGGGCCGCGAGCGCAAGAACCGCCTCTGCGCCCGAGCGCAGTCCCTGCCACACCACGCGCACCAGCCGCCCTCGCTTGAACATGCCCAGGTCACCCAGCTCGAGTTCGAAAGATGGGAGAGCAAGCCCGTCCAGCCGTTCCGCGATCCCTTCGACGAGTCCACGGTCGACGCTGCCCACGAATCGCACCGTCAGGTGCAGGTTCGTGGCGGGCGTCCATCGGAATCGCGGCGCGGCCTCGGCGCTCGCCGCGAGGAAGGCGCCCAGAGCCGCGCGCTGCGGGTCCGGCACCGGCAGCCCGAAGAACGCCCTTACGCGTGGCGTTACTTCCGCGCCGGCGCCTTCTTCCAGTGGGCCGGCACCCACGAGCTGGGGGCGGTCGGCCGCCAGCCGAAATGCGTGCTCACCGAATCGATGCCGTCAGCGATGTTCGGGACCTGGATCATGTTGATCTCGTCGGGCGTCACCACCGGATCCTTGAACAGCGTCTCCATGACCGCCGCGCCCGGAACGAGCAGTGCGGCGGGCAGCTTCAACTTCGGCTTCCGAATCCCGCGACCCTGGATGAACCAGTCGAACAGGGTCTCGTACGTCAAGACCTCGGGTCCGCCGAGCTCGAGGATCTTGCCGAGCAGATCGGGTTTATCGATCGCTTCGACGACGCACCGAGAAGCGTCCTCGCGCAGGATCGGCTGCAGCTTGGTCTGGCCGTCGCCCGGGATGATCAGGAACGGACCGAACCTGGCCGCGCGCTCGAAGTCGTTGAGGATGCCTCCCTCCTCCGCGAGCACGAACGAGAAACGCAGGATGGAGCCCGCCACGCCGGTCTTGGCCAGCTCTTGCTCCCCCATCCAGCGGGACGTGAAGTACTTGTAGTGCGGATCGAGGCGCGCTCCGATCGCGCTCACGAGCACCACGGACTTCGCCCCGGCGGCCTTGGCAGCCTCGGCCATGATCCGCGGCCCGTCGACGTTGACCTCGAGAAAAGACTGCGGCCGGTTCCGGCGGACCGCGACCAGGCTGATGATGTGCTCGGTGCCCTGGGCCGCCTGACCCACCGCCGCCGGGTTGAGTGCGTCGCCGACGATGACTTGCGCCCCACGGGCTTTGAAGGCCGCCGCCTTCATGGGATCGCGGACCAGAACCCTGAGCTGGTGCCCGCCGTCTATGAGCTTGTGGGCGACTCCACGGCCGAAAAAGCCGGTCGATCCGAGAAGGAGAACCCTGGCCACGGGTCAGAATCGTAACGGTGAGTGGCCAGGAGGCGGGCGGAATTGCCCTCGGAGCGTTCGCGGTGATCATCGGTGCGGGGGGCATCATGGCCGCGATTCGTACGCGCCGCCGGCGCGCGGAAATCGCCGCCACGTATGGAGCCACCGGAGGAATCGTCTACACGGTGGTGCAGGCGGGGTGCTCTGGCGTGCTGGTGATCGGAGGCGTGGGCTTGATCATCTTCGCCTTGCTCGTCAGGCGCTAAATGACGTTGCGCTCTTTGACCAGAGAACCCCTCGCGAATCGCTCATGCGCGAACGATGAGATGTCGACGTCCGAGGTCTGATCCAGCAGCAGCTGGCTGAGCAACAGCGCCGCCGCCGGCGCCTGCATGAATCCATGGCCGCTGAAGCCGGCGGCGCACCAGAAACCCTCCGTCTCGCGGATCGGCCCGAGGATCGCCTGATGGTCCGGCGTCGTCTCATAGAGGCCGGCCCACGCCGTCTTGACGCCGGCGCTCGTGAGGGCCGGTGCTCGAAGCGCCGCCTGAGCGAACATCTTCTCGAGGAAGTCCCAGTTGACGTCGGTCACGTAGCCCGGCGGCTCTTCCCGGTCGCTCATGCCGATCAGGACGCCATCGCCTTCCGGATGGAAATACAGCGAGGTCTGGAAATCGACCGTCATCGGATTCGTGCGCGGTACCGCCGGAAAGGTTCCCGTGACCGCGATGTGCCGCCGGTACGGAAGGACGGGAATCTCCAGGCCGGCCATGCGGCCGATCGACGCCGCCCAGGCCCCCGCGCAATCGAACACGAGCCGGGTGGCCACATCGCCATCAGTAGTGCGAACGCCTTGCACGCGTCCTGAAGCGACCTCGATGCCGGTGACGGCAACACCTTCTTTCAAGCGCGCGCCCAGGCGCCGGGCGGCGGCCGCGTAACCCGACGTCACGTCGGCCGGGCTGGCGACGCCATCGGTTGGGCAGAAGGTGCAGCCGAGAACGTCCTCGACGTTCAGGATCGGCACCATGCGGGCGGCCTCTGCCGGGTCCACCCATCGCGCCTCGGTCAGGCCGACGCGATGCCACATCTCCATGTTGTGGTGGAAGTCCTCCACCTGCTGCGGCTGCGTGAGCACGAACAGGTAACCGATCTGCCGGAAGTCGGCCGGGTGCCCGACCTCCTCTTCGAACCGCTCGAGCATGGCCACCGCCATCCGCTGCAGTCGGACGTTGCCCTCGCTGGAGAACTGCTGGCGGACGCCGCCCGCACACTTGCCGGTCGACTGCGAGCCCAACGTCTCGCGCTCCAGGAGCAGCACGTCCACTTTCCGCTTGCTGAGCTGGTAGGCGAGGGCGCAGCCCATGATCCCGCCGCCGGCGATGACGACGTCAGCGCTTTCCATGCCAGAAAAATCCCCAGAACTCGAAGATCAGCTTCAAGGCGGCAAGGGTGGTGATGTCCCCATTGTCGAATGGCGGTGACACCTCGACGACGTCCAGTCCCACCAGCTTCGAGCCGGCGGTGGCGATGCGCAGAAAGTCCAGCGCCTGACGGGTCGAGAGGCCTCCTGCCGATGGAATCTCGGTGCCCGGCGCGAAGGCCGGGTCGAGGGCGTCAATGTCGAACGAGACGTGCAGGCTCTTGCCGTCGAGAGCGTCGGCGACCATGCGCGCCGAGCCGCTGTCGCCGGCCAGCTCCGACGCCGACACTAAGAGCATGCCGCGCGCGCGGATGAACTCGAGCTCCTCGGGGTCGTAGTCGCGCCCGCCGGCGATGACCACCCGCGCGGGGCCGATGCTGGAGACCTCCAGCGCCCTGCGCATCGCGCAGCCGCACGTCCAGCGGCCGCCGCGCGAGAAGTCGCAGAGATCGGGGTGGGCGTCGACCCAAAGGACGGCGAGGTCGGGGTGCCGGCGGGCCTGCGCGGCCAGGGTCGCGATCGCCGTGCAGTGATCGCCGCCGAGGACGGTGAGCAGCGCCGACGGGGGCAACGCGGCGAGCTGGTCGGCGACATTCGACCAGCCGGTTTCGATATGCGGCCCGGCGTCGAGGTCGCCGAGATCGTGCACCTTGAGCCCATCGAGCGGGCGCGCGTCCTCCGTCACTGGTGGCATGACGGCGGAAAGTTCGCGAATGCGCATCGGCGCCAGCGCGGCGCCTTTGCGGTAGACGGCCGATCCGTCGTACGCGATGCCGGCAACGACGATGTCGGCGGAGTCGATTGGATGGCCGGCGAGCCCGCCCCAGGGGGCGAGCCCCTCGAGGTTGATCTCTTTCATCTTTTGCGCATCTCCGGAACCTTCAGGATGAGAAGTCCGCCGACCAGCAACCAGATGAAGAACACAGTGAATATGACCGGGTACCCACCGGGCAGGCCGAGCAGCTTCGGCCCGTTGTTGAACTCGAGCAGAAAACCAGCCACGAAGCGGGCGATGACCCCAGAACCCGCGGTCGCGATGTTGCTGAATCCCATGAACAGGCCTGCTTCGCCGGGCGGGATGATGTCCTGGATGAAGGCCCAGTCGACCGAGAAGAAGAGCCCATACCCGATCCCGATCAGAACCCCGACAAGGGTTGCCTGGGCCGCCAGGGTAGATACCTTGAGGGCGTTGGCCATCGGCTCCACGAGCGAAATGGGCAGGAGCTGGTAGTGGCTGAAAACGAGGATCAGTACGCCGGCGGCGCCGAGCAGACCGCCGGTGAGGATCAAAGGCCGCCGCCCAAAACGGTCTGACGCGCGCGCCGCGGGCAGCGAGATCACGACGGCCGACACGATCACGAGGCCCTGCAATGTGTAGGCCGCCCTGACCGCGTCGTCGACATGACCGCGATAGAAGACGTCGCTGAAGTAATAGAGAACGAAGCTCTGCAGCCCCACAAGTCCCATCAGGATCAAAAGGCGGGAGGCCATGAGCCACAAGAAGCTGGGATAAGCGAGCGGACGGGAAAACGTGCCTCTCAGGGCCTGTCCGAGACTCTGGAACTGGCTCGTGGTGGGTTCGGCGCGGTCGGGGATGAGCAGGACGGTGGGGAGCATCGTCGCCAGGAGCAGCACGCAAATGCTGAGAATGCCCGCGGTCCGGCCGTAATGGGAGAGGATGTAGCCCCCGCCCACCGTCCCGGCCAATAGACCGATGATGTTCGCAGCGCCGTAATAGCCGGAGGCGGAGCCGCGCTGGTCTTCCGGCACGACGTCCGGCAGCAGGCCCTGGTACGGACCCTGTGCCGTGTTCGAGGCCGTCTGCAGCAAGAAGTAGAAGACCAGCACCAGCCAGTAGGTGCCCGACAGGGCGATCCCGATCAGGAAGACCACGTCGCCGACCGTCCCGGCGACGATGAAGGGGTGGCGCCGGCCGAAGCGAGTGCGGGTCCGGTCGGAGTACGAGCCGACCAGCGGCTGCCACACGACGGCCATCAGCGAGCCAACCCCCTCCAGCACTCCCAGAGCCGTGCCCTTGTGTGCGTTGCCGACCAGGTGCGCAACCAGGTCGGGCAGGATCAGACCGCCGAGGCTCGACCACAGGTAGCCGATCGCGATCCAGTAGATGGACAGGAGCACGAAGTCCATCTGAGTCAGCCGCGACAACGAGCGGCGGACGGCCACCGCCATCAATCTGGTTCGTAAGGCGGAAGCGACTTCTTGACTGGACGGTCCTCGCGGTAGCCGAGCGCGTACTCGCCCTGCAAGATCGTGTGGATCTCGCGAGTGCCCTCGTAGATGATCGGGGCGCGCGCATTGCGCAGGAAACGCTCGACCGGGTACTCGGCCGAGTAGCCGTAGGCGCCGTGCACTTCGATGGCGTCGTGGGCGGCGTTGAAGGCCGCGTCCGTGGCGTACTGCTTGGCCATCGAAACGTCGCGTGTGTGCCTAAGGCCCTTGTTCTTCATCCACGCCACTTTGAAATACAGGAGGCGGCAGATCTCGTAGTCGCGCGCCATCCGGGCGATCATCTGCTGCACCAGCTGGTAGCGGCCGATCTCCTGGCCGAACGTCTTGCGCTCGCGAGCGTATTTGACCGACGCGTCGAGGCAGGCTCGGACGGCGCCGGTGGCGCCCGCGGCGACGGTATAGCGCCCGTTGTCGAGGCAGCTCATGGCGATCTTGAAGCCATCGCCCTCGTCGCCGATCCGATCTCGCTCAGGCACCTCGACGTCGGACATGAAGATCGAGCCCACGTCACCCGCGCGGATGCCGAGACGATCCTCGATCGGCTCGGTGCGAAGAGCTTTGCCCGCCGCCGCCCGGTCGAGCATGAAGGCGGTGACGCCGCGGCTGCCGGCCTTCGGATCGGTCTTGGCAAAGACGAGCAGGAAGTCGGCGGTGTCCGCGTCCGAAACCCAGATCTTCTGTCCGTTCAGCACGTACGTGTCGCCCGTGCGTCGTGCTGTCGACTGCATCGAAGCCACATCTGAGCCGGCGTTCGGCTCGGTGAGGCCGTAACAGGCGAGCTTCTGGCCGGAGGCCATCGGCACGAGCCAGCGCTGCTTCTGGTCTTCGTCGGCCCATGTGTAGAGACCCATCCCGACCAGCCCCACGTGCACCGAAAGCACGGTCCGATAGGTGGTGTCGACGTACTCGAGCTCCTCGCACACCAGGCCGAGGGAGAGGTAATCGAGGCCATGGCCGCCGTAGCGCTGCGGGAAGCACACGCCTGGGAGCCCAATCGAGGCGAGCTTGGCGAAGATCTTGGGGTCATGACGGCCTTCCCGGTCGTTGGCCGCGATGGTGGGAGCGAACTCCTTGGCACAGAAGTCCCGGACCGTTTCTATAAGCTGCTCCTGATCAGGCGTCAGCGCCAGGTCGAGCATCGGTCTAGGGCGAGTGCTTCGGGCTGGGTGAAGGGCTTGCTTTCGGCGACGGCGCCGGCGTCGGGATCGGGTGGAGGTCGCTTGGTCCGACGTGGCCTATCACGGGAATGTGAGATCCGATCGAGAGGATGACCGGCACCGCTCTCGAGCTGTGCAGCTGGGGCTGCAAGAAGTCGACGTAGATCTGCTGCAGCTGGTGGATGCCGCCGACCGAGTTGATGTTGGCGCCGGAGGATTTGTTGGCGGCGGTCTTCAGCGCCGCGAGGTCCCCTTTGGACACCATCGCGGCGGTGATCGGGTTGGACAGGATCCAGTTCTCCAGCTGGTTGACTTGGGCCAGGGTCAGGGTCGCGCTCTTCAGCGTCGGCTCGAAAGCGTTGTCCAGAGTGACCAGCGCGGCGACGCCGAGGTAGATGACGACCAGCGTCACGGCGACGTGGACGAAGATCCCGAGCAAGCCGTCGATGCCCCGAATCGCCTCGAGCCGATGAAATGCGCCTCCGATCGCGCCTCCAATCGCACCGATGATCACGGCCAGGATCAGGGCCACGAACACGCTGAGCACGGCGTTGATGTGGAGAAGCTTCTGCATCTCGTTCGTATACGTGTCGTGGAACCGGAAGATCACGAGCAGCGTGCCAAAGAAAAAGATCTCGGCCATGAGCGGCTGGATCACGCCGCGTTGATATCCAAGCACGAGCGCTAGGAGAAGCACGAGCACGATGGCGATGTCGATGATCATGCGATCCCCGGTTTCGACGGGGCTGTTGCGCGGCGAGCTTCGACGACGAGGTAGCCGGCGAACATGGCGACGATGCCCAGCGCTTCGCTGAGCGGCTGAGCCACATACACGCCCTTCGTCTGCGCGTAGCTGTGACCGCCCGCGACAACGAAGGCCCCGGCGGCCAGGATGGCAAGGCCGACCACTCGGTTCCGAGGTGCGCCGGCCCGGGCGGACTTCCAGGCCGACCACGCCGCCCCGCCGATGAGCAGCAGCGACCCGCCGAGGTTGGTGATGAGGGGCAGCACGGCTGGAACGTCTATCGCGCCACGAGCCGGCACCTGCGCTTTCAGCAGCGCCGGACTGGTATGCGAAGCGAGCACGGCCACGACACATATCAACGAGATGAGAGCCATCACGATTACGGCCACCCGTCCCGCGCTGGGGCGCGCCATCAAGAGGAAAGAGCCGATTCCCAGCCAGCCGACGTTCAACAGCCCGCCGAACAGGTAGTAGCCCTTGTAGGTGGCATCCGACCAGCCGGCCAGCTGGCCGGCGGATTCGAACGCAGCGGCCACGCCGAACATTGCAAGCGCGACCGCCCAAACCGCCTGATAGGGCTTGCGGCGGGCCAGGTACTGCCTGGCGACGACCACCGCGAAGGCCGCGCCGACGATGGCTGAGATCAGAGGGATCACGAACACCGCGGCAAATGATAGAGGCCGGGCTGGAAGCCTCGGCGAGAGATGCGGCGATCCAGGTGGCCGAGATCCTAGGCGCGGCCGAGCACCGGAGCGCGCGCATTCGTCATGCGTTAGCGAGGAGCGGAGGCCGCAACAACGGAGATCGGCCGCATGGGCGCCGCAGATCCGTCGAGGATTTCCAGTCCCGGCCTCGCAGGCCGGGTCCGGCGCGGGCGGTTCTGCGTGGCTTCGGTTAGACTCGGTTCACTCTTGGCCCGAACGATAGCCGTCGCCATGCAAAAGGGTGGTGTGGGCAAAACCACCACCGCCGTCAACCTAGGCGCAGCACTCGCGGAGATCGGCCAACGCGTCCTGCTCATCGATCTCGACGCGCAGGGCCACCTGACCCTGTACATGAAGCCTCCCGCCGAGCTGGAGAAGACCATCTACCACCTCTTGGTCGACCCGGACACCACCGTGACCGACGTCGTGCAGGAAGCTCCACAGATGGGCGTCCACTACATCCCGGCGGACGTAGAGCTGGCCGGCGCCGAGAACCAGCTCATCAACGAGATCGGACGCGAGAGCATCCTTCGCGACAAGCTCGAGGCCGCGCAGAAGCGCTACGACTTCATCATCATCGACTGCCCGCCCTCGCTCGACCTGATCGTCATCAACGCGCTGGTGGCGGCCGATGAGGTGCTCGTGCCGCTGCAGGCGGAGTTCTTGGCGCTCAAGGGCATGCAGGAGCTGCTGATTACCATGGAGCGCGTGAAGCGCAGGCTCAACCCGCGCCTCGAGCTGATCGGCATCCTCCCCACGCTCTACAAGTCGCGTGCTCTGCATTCGCAGGAGGTGCTCGCCGCGGTGAAGGAGAAATACGGCG